>Ga0272443_10000020_pt1 | contig 357602 bp, 327 predicted proteins | sample SSMAcet12_FD_193581 | JGI IMG/M metagenome (GOLD analysis project Ga0272443, IMG submission 193581) | Marine sediment archaeal communities from Little Sippewissett salt marsh, Falmouth, MA, United States - SSM-Acet-12 | ecosystem: Environmental > Aquatic > Marine > Wetlands > Sediment ... | reverse complement strand
AAATTCGGAATTTTCTTTGCCGCGCATCAGATCGCAGCGATCGATTTGCGCGACCCCAAAAGTGTCAACTATGTCCCCGAACAGGTGTAAGCTATGTCCCCGGGCTGAACAGCAGCGAAGCAATCCACGGTGTTGGGCGGGACTCTGGATTGCTTCGCTGCCGCGCTCGCGATGACGGAGGATAGACTGTCCGTCGCCTCAGAGCTTCGTCGCCCGCAGCCGCAGCGCGTTGCCGACCACGCTCACCGACGACAGCGACATGGCGGCTGCGGCGATGATCGGCGACAGCAGGATGCCGAACACGGGGTAGAGGATGCCGGCGGCGATCGGAATGCCCGCGGCGTTGTAGATGAAGGCGAAGAACAGGTTCTGGCGGATGTTGCGCATGACAGCCGCCGACAGTTTGCGCGCCCGCGCGATACCGCCGAGATCACCCTGCAGCAGCGTGATGCCGGCGCTCTCCATCGCCACGTCGGTGCCGGTGCCCATGGCAATACCGACATCGGCCGCGGCCAGCGCCGGCGCATCGTTGACGCCGTCGCCGGCCATGGCGACGACCTTGCCGCTGGCGCGCAGGCGCGCGACCACGGCGCTCTTCTGCTCGGGCAGCACCTCGGCCTCGACCTCGGTGATGCCGATTTTTCGCGCGACCGCAGTGGCCGTCGTGCGGTTGTCGCCGGTCAGCATGATCACTTTGATGCCGTCGGCGGCCAGCGCCTTCAGCGCGTCGGGCGTCGAGGCCTTCACCGGATCGGCGATCGCGAACAGCGCGACCGGCTTGCCGTCGACGGCCATCGTGATCACGGTGGCGCCCTCGCTGCGCAGCCGCTTGCTCTCGACGCCGAGCGTATCGGTGATGATGCCGAGCGAGGCCAGATAGGTCGCGTTGCCGAGCACGACTGCCTTGCCGTCGATATCGCCGCGCGCGCCCTTGCCGGTCGGTGCGTCGAAGTTCTTCACCTCGGCCAGCTTGACGTTGCGCTCGGCGGCATGACGGACGATCGCCTCGGCGAGCGGATGCTCGCTGGCGCGCTCGACGCTGGCGGCGAGGCGCAGCGCGCCTATCTCGTCAATGCCATCAGCGGTGACGATCGACGTTACCTTCGGCTTGCCCTCGGTCAGCGTGCCGGTCTTGTCGACGACCAGCGTGTCGACCTTCTCCATGCGCTCCAGCGCCTCGGCGCTCTTGATCAGCACGCCGGCCTGGGCGCCGCGGCCGACGCCGACCATGATCGACATCGGTGTGGCGAGGCCAAGCGCGCAGGGGCAGGCGATGATCAGAACGCTGACGGCGGCGACGAGACCGAAGGCGAAGCGCGGCTCGGGACCGAAGGCGTACCACGCGACGAACGCCGCGATGGCCGCCGCGATCACGGTCGGCACGAACCAGCCCGCGACCTGGTCGGCGAGGCGCTGGATCGGCGCGCGCGAGCGCTGCGCATCGGCGACCATCTGCACGATCTGCGACAGCAGGGTCTCGCGGCCGACCTTGTCGGCACGCATCACGAAGCTGCCGGTCTGGTTCAGCGTACCGGCGATGACGCGCGCGCCCTCGTCCTTGGTGACCGGCATCGACTCGCCCGTCACCAGCGACTCATCGAGCGAGGAGCGGCCTTCGAGAATGACGCCGTCGACCGGCACCTTTTCGCCCGGACGCACGCGCAGCCGGTCGCCGACCGCGAGCGCTGCGATCTCCACCTCATGATCGCTGCCGTCAGCGTCGAGCCGTCGCGCCGTCTTCGGCGCCAGCTGCAGCAGCGCCTTGATCGCGCCGGAGGTCGCCTCGCGCGCGCGCAGCTCCAGCAGCTGGCCGAGCAGCACGAGGATGGTGATGACGGAGGCGGCCTCGAAATACACCGGCACCGCGCCGCCATGACCGCGGAACGCCGGCGGGAAGGCCTGCGGCGCGAGCGTAGCGATCACGCTGTAGCCATAGGCGACCGATGTTCCCATCGCGATCAGGGTGAACATGTTGAGATTGCGAGTCCGGACCGATTGCCAGCCACGCACGAAGAACGGCCAGCCGGCCCACAGCACCACCGGCGTCGCCAGCACGAACTGGATCCAGTTCGACAGCACGGGATCGACCAGGCCGTGGCCGCCGACGAGATGTCCGCCCATCTCCAGCACCACCACGGGGGCGGCGAGCACCGCGCCGATCCAGAACCGCTTCGTCATGTCGGCGAGCTCGGGATTGGGCGCATCGTCGAGGCTGATGACATCCGGCTCCAGCGCCATGCCACAGATCGGGCAGGTGCCCGGGCCTTCCTGGCGGATCTCCGGATGCATCGGGCAGGTGTAGATCGTACCCGCCGGCATCTCCGGCGGCGGCTCGCGCTTCTCCAGATACTTCACCGGATCGGCTGAAAATTTGGTGCGGCAGCCAGCCGAGCAGAAATGGAAGGTGTGGCCCTGATGATCGAAGCGATGCTTCGAGGTCGCTGGATCGACGCTCATGCCGCAGACGGGGTCGATGACCGTGGCCGCGTCGGGGTGATGCGCATGGTGATCGTGGCCTGCACAGCACGACCCGGCGGCCGCGACGGGCACGAGATATTTTGCGGGGTCGGCGGCGAATTTGCTGCGGCAGCCGGCCGAGCAGAAATGGAAGGTCTGACCCTGGTGCTCGAAGCGGTGCTTCGACGTCGCCGGATCAACCGACATGCCGCAGACCGGATCTTTCATCTTTGCGGGGAGGGGCGTCGCGTGGTCATGACCGCCACAGCAGCCGTCCGCATCGCTCGCGGCGGCCGAATCGGCACGGTCGGTGCAACGCGCCTCTGCAGCCGTCTCGTTGTGTCTGGTTTCGACCACGCCTGCGCGCGATCCGCAGCCGCATCCAGCGGATTGACCTGCTGCGACAGCTTGCCCGTGTTCGGTTTCCGACATCACCCAGCCTCTTGAAACCTATACCCTGTAGGGGTATATAGAGCCCATGCGCGAGGACATCAAGACATCCTGTCAGAAACGTTTGAGCCGGATCGAAGGGCAGGTCAGGGGCCTGTCGAAGATGGTCGAGGACAACCGCTACTGCATCGACATCGTGACCCAGATTTCCGCCGTGCGCGCGGCGTTGCGCCGCGTCGAGGAGGAGATCCTGCGCGATCATGTTGCCCACTGCGTCGAGCACGCGATCGCCTCCGGTGACAGGGCGGATCAGCGCCAGAAGATCGCGGAGTTGATGGACGTGATCAGCCGATCGGACCGCTGAGGTCTGCCGTGCTCAGACCGCAACCTTGTTGCGCCGTCGGGCGGCCGCCCGCGGCGCCATGGTTCGCACCGGCTCGGCGACGAGAAAATGCTCGTTGATGACGAGCCGCTCGCCGAGTTTCTCGACCGCTATTTCCTGAGCCGCAACCGGCTGCGCCGCTTCTTGGTCAGCCGCTTCAGGAACGAGCGGCGGCGCCTGGACGGAACCTGGAAACACGGCGAACTCGCCCGCTACCTCCGCGAGCGGCTTCTGCTTGTCGGCCCAATGGAGCGTCGTGTAGTCGAACCCGTTGACGATGGTCGGCTTGACGATCTCGAAATAGGGCGAGATGTCGAAGTCGCGCGGCATGTACAGCGAAGAATCGCGGATGTGCAGGATCTCGCGCTTCGCCCGCCTGGAGGGCGCCCGCGTGATCTTGGGCAGGATCGGATAGCGCACCGCGTCGAAGGCCTGCGCGATCAGCGCCGAGCAGATCATCTTGGTCGGGTCGCCCGAGCCCAGCGCGATCATGCGCCGCCGCCAGCGTTGCGGGATTGGCAACGGGATGAGGTAACGCATCAGGTCGACGATGTTCTTGGTGTCGTAGCCGAAGCCGATGCGGTTGATGGCATAGCGGCAGACCGTGTGGCGGTCCTCGAAAGTAAGGCCGACCGGTCGGCACAGGCGGGTGTGATAGTCGAAATATTTGGACAGCGGCGCCGAGATCACGCCGTCGCCGACATAGGCCTCCACCAGCACATGGGGCTCGCCGTCCGGCTCGACGGCGCCGTCGATGGGGCCGACATAAAGCGCGGCATGCGACCAGGTCGATTGCGTGAGGTATTTGATGATGCCGGAGATGCGGCTGTTGCCCTCGACCAGCAGCACGTCGCCGGGCTGCATGTCCTTGCGCAGGTACTCCGGATCGCTCGGCGTGAACGGCTCATAACCCGGTATCTCCTTCTGGAGATAGGCGGCAATCAGCTTGCCGATCTGATCGAGCACGATACCCATGACGCTCCCCGCGACCTTGAGTGGCCGCCTGCTTCTTCCCTTCGTCCATGATGGTCGATTGCGGTTGCAATTTGGTTCATAGTCGAAGCGTTGCCAAGAACCGCCAGTTTACCATCCTTGTTGCCGCAGCGCGGCGAATACGGCAAAACTTGACGTGAATTCATTTCGTTCAAGCTTTCGGAAACCATGTCATGAGCTTCACGCGCCGCGGCTTCCTTTCCGCTTCCACGGCGCTGGCCGCGTTGCCCCTGGTCGGCCGCCGCGCACTTGCTGCCGTTCCACGTGAGGCTGACATTGTCGTGATCGGAGCCGGCGCCGCCGGCATCGCCGCCGCACGCCGCATCGTCGCGGCCAACCGCAAGGTCGTCCTGATCGAGGCGTCCTCGCAGATCGGTGGCCGCTGCAGCACGGATCTCGCGACGTTCGGCGTACCGTTCGACCGCGGCGCGCGATGGCTGCTCAACGCCGACAGCAACCCGATCGGCAAGCTCGCGCGTGGGGTCGGGGTCGACGTGGTGGCTGCGCCGGTCGGCCAGAAGATCCGGGTCGGCCGCCGCAATGCGCGGCCCGGCGAGACCGAGCAGTTTCTCGCCGGCCTCGTGCGCGCCAACCGCGCCATCGACGAGGCCTCGCGCGGCAAGCTCGACACCTCCTGCGCCACGGCGCTGCCGAAGGATCTCGGCGATTGGACGAACACCACCGCCTTCGTTCTCGGTGCCAGCGCGACCGGCAAGGATCTCGTTGATCTCTCCGCCATGGACAAGGCGCGGGCCCAGGACCGCAGCGCGCCGCTGGCCTGTCGCCAGGGCCTCGGGACATTGGTCAGCAAGCTTGGCGAGGCGCTGCCCGTGTCGTTGTCGACGCCGGCGACGCGCATCGTGTGGGGCAACCGCGATGTCGCGGTGGAAACACCGGCGGGCCGCATCGCCACGCGTGCGGTCATTCTTACGGTGTCGACCAATGTGTTGGCATCCGGCACGATCAAATTCGCACCGGAGCTGCCGAAGCGACAGCTCGACGCTGCGGCGAAGCTCAGCCTCGGCAGCATGGATCACATCGCGCTGATGCTCACGGGAAATCCGCTCGGCCTCTCCCGTGACGAAGTGATCATCGAGCAGAGCAATTCGAACCGGACCGGCCTGTTGCTCGCCAATATCGGCGGGTCGTCGCTTTGCACCATCGACGTCGCCGGCGCGTTCGGGCGTGACCTTTCAGCTCAGGGTGAGGCGGCGATGGCCGCGTTCGCCAAGGACTGGATCGGCAAGCTGTTCGGCAGCGAAGCCGCCGCGGCCGTGAAGTCGACGGCGGCCACGCGCTGGAACCAGGCGCCCGGCGTGCTTGGCGCGATGTCGGCCGCGGCGCCCGGCAGCCAGGGGGCCCGCAAGATCCTGGCAGAGCCGCTCGGTCCGCTTTTTCTCGCCGGCGAGGCCACGCATGAGACGCTGTGGGGCACGGTCGATGGCGCCTGGGACTCCGGCGAGCGTGCCGCCGAAGCGGCGTTGCGCCGGATCGGTGCGTTGAAGGAGCCGGAGCCGGAACAGGCGAGCGAACGCCAGCGCGGTCGTCGCCGCAAGCTCCGCTCGGCCTCGCCCGAGGATTGACGTCGGAGCGGCGCGACGGACTCACAAACTGGCCGCGCTTCTCGTGAAGCTGCCCTGGCGGCTTGCGGGAGAAGCGCCTGTCGCTGGCCGATCTCACCGGCCACCATTTTGTTTGCTCAACGCCTACACCGGCAGTTTCAGCTCCATCAGGTCCTTCGCGACGACGATGCGGCCGGAGTAGTTCTTTTTCACATCGCGCGTCCAATCCTCGTCGGTCACTTCGGGATCGTCGCCGGGGACGAAATGGCTGAGCACCAGCGCCTTGACGCCAGCGGCGGCGGCGATGCGTCCGACGTCCTCCGTGGTCGTGTGGCTCTCCAGCAGATGCTTCTTCAAGGTCGCGCCGTTCTTGGTCTTGATCACCAGACGATCGACGGCAGGGACGTAGAGGCACTCGTGCACCAGCACGTCGGCGCCCCTCGCGAACTCGGCGAGCTTCGGATTGTAGGCGGTGTCGCTGGAGAACACGATCGTGCCGTCAGGCGTCTCGAATTTGTAGGCGAAATTGTCAGTGATCGGCGGATGCGGCGTACGGAAAGCGGTCACCGTCACATCGGCCGTCTTGACCACGACGCCATCCGCGTCGATGTCCTTGGCGATCAGCAGCGGCCGCGGATCCGGGCGGCCTTCGTCGCCGATGCGGGTGTCGACATCAAATTTGTTGGTCTCCCAGAAGCTCCGGGTCATGGCCTCCAGGCCTTTCGGCCCGAACGACTGGATCGGGGTCGACAGTCCCGCCGCCCAGGCATTGTAAACCAGGTTGCCGTATTCGAGATTGTGATCCGAATGATGGTGGCTGATCAGGATGTACTTCACCGACGGAATCGGCACGCCGGCATTGACGAGCTGACGGCTGACGCCCATGCCGCAATCGATCACGAACGGCGTGCCGTTGACCACGACGAGATTGGCCGGATTTGACGCGCCGATTCCGACGCGTGGTCCACCCTTGGTGCCGAGGAAGACGATGCGGGTGCCGGTCCTCGCGCCTTGCGCAATGACGGAGCGCGTCGCCATGGCTGCGGCCGTACCCATGGCGAGCGACAGCATCGTGCGGCGATTGATCATGGCATCCTCCCGGTTCGTCTCGTTGCGATGAGGCTAGCCGCGGCCGAGCACGCCGTCGAGAGCCGGCAGGCCGGCGATGACGGCGATTGCGATCAGCGCGTAGCAAATGACGCGGAACATTTGCTCGCTGGCGCGGCCGAACAGCGAGGCGCCCAGCGCCACGCCGAGCGCATAGACCGGGCCGATCAACAGCGAAAGCTTGAGAGAATCCCAGGTGATCAGGCCGCTGGCCGCATAGCTGACCATGGCGAAGCAATCCGACGCGCCGAAGAACAGCACGATATTCGCACGCGCGACCTTCGGCGCGATCGGGCGGCCGAGCCAGTAGCCGACGATCGGCGGCCCACCGGTCTGGGCCACGCCGCTGCAAAAGCCCGAGACGGCGCCGACCGCAACCGAGAGCGCGGCGTAGTCCTTGCCGCGATAACGCCAGCCGGAGATCAGCAGCGCGAGCAGCGCCACGACGAAGCCGGTGATGATCCAGCGCACGGTGACCGGATCGAGCCGGGTGAGAAACCACGTGCCGAGCGGCACGCCCACCAATGCGCCGGCCGCGATCACTGCAGTGGCTCTGCGGTCGGCCTCGTGCCAAGCCGCTGGCACCGTCGGCGCCATCGACACGAAGTCGATCACCAGCAGCAGCGGCGCGACGAGCCGCGGCGTCGCAAAGCTGCTCGCCAGCGGCATGAAGATCAGCGCCGCGCCAAAGCCGGAGAACCCACGTGCGGTCGCTGCGATGAGGGCGACGACGGCCAGCGCGGCCGTCGCGAACAGGCTGAGATCGGCAGGAATGAGCCCGGACAGGCTCATCCGCGCAACGTGCCGCCGGTCTTCTTGCCGACGTCTGCAGTGATCTTCGCCGCGACCGCGTCGATCTCCTCGTCCGTCATGGTCTTGTCGCGCGGTTGCAGGGTCACGGCGATCGCGACCGACTTCTTGCCGTCCTCGATGCCCTTGCCCTCATAGACGTCGAACACCGTGACGTCCGTGATCAGCTTCTTGTCGACGCCCTGTGCCGCGCGGACGATGTCACCGGCCTTGACCTTGCGATCGACGATGAAGGCGAAGTCACGTGACACCGGCTGGAACGCCGACAGCTCCAGCACCGGCTTGGCCCGGGTCGGTTTGGCCTTGGCGGCCGGAATGCGGTCGAGGATGACCTCGAAGGCGACGAGAGGTCCGTCCGCCTTCAAGGCCTCCAGCGCGCGCGGATGCAGCTCGCCGAAATGGCCGAGCACGTTCTGCGGGCCCATCTGGATCGTGCCGGAGCGGCCCGGATGCATCCAGGCCGGACCGCCGGCGACGATCTGCAGCGACGCCATCGGCGCGCCGGCCGCCGCCAGCACGGCGAGCGCGTCGGCCTTCGCGTCATACGCGTTCGCCGCCTGCGATCCGGTCCAATGCCGGCCGAGACCGTTCGACGACGCGATGCCGCGGCGGATGCCGCTCGCGGCGACGAACTGATCCTCCGGCCGATCGCCCTTGAACACCTGTCCGACCTCGAAGATCGCGGCATCGCCGAAGCCGCGATCGGCATTGGCCTGCACGGTCGCGATCAGGCCCGGCAGCAGGCTCGGCCGCATGTCGGAGAGATCCGCCGCAATCGGATTGGCGAGCGCAAGCTCCGCCTTGCCGCCGCCGAACAATTCGGCCGCCGGCTTGGAGATGAACGACCAGGTCACGGCCTCGACCATGCCGCGCGCCGCCAACGCGCGCTTGGCGCGGCGAGTGCGCAGCTGCAGCGGCGTCAGTACCGGCTTGCGCGGCGCGTCGCCGCGCTCGAACGGGGTCATCGGCACCTTGTCGACGCCGACCATGCGCACGATTTCCTCGACGATGTCGGCCTTGCCGTGCACGTCGCTGCGCCAGGAGGGGACAGCGACCTTCACGACGGGGCCAGCACCCGCGACCACGAAGCCGAGATGGGTCAGGATCCGGCGCATCTCGGTCAGCGACACCTCGATGCCCGCGAGACGCTTCACCTCGGTCAGCGGGAAGTCGATGATGCGATCGTCGCCGAAGCGGTTGCCCAGGACGACGTTCTCCGACGGGGTGCCGCCGCACAGCTCGAGCACCAGCTTTGTCGCCAATTCCAGGCCAGGGACCATGAAGGCCGGATCGACACCACGTTCGAAACGGTAGCGCGCGTCGGAATTGATGCCGAGCTTGCGGCCGGTCTGGGCGATGTTGATCTCGTTCCACAGCGCCGATTCGATCAGCACGTCGGTGGTGGTCTCGTCGCAGCCCGAGGCCTCGCCGCCCATGATGCCGGCCAGCGATTCGACGCCGGCGTCATCGGCGATGACACACATCGAATTGTCGAGCGTGTAGGTGCGGCCGTCGAGCGCCAGCAGGGTCTCGCCGTCGCGGGCGCGGCGGACGACGAGGTTGCCCTTCACCTTGTTGGCGTCGAACACGTGCAACGGCCGCGCGCGGTCGAACGTCATGTAGTTGGTGATGTCGACCAGCGCGTTGATCGGGCGCAGGCCGATCGAGGTCAGGCGCTGCTGCAGCCATGCCGGTGACGGGCCGTTCTTGACGCCGCGCACCAGCCGCAGCGCGAAGCCGGGACACAGTCTCTCGTCCTCGACAGCAACCTTCACAGGGCAGGGGAACTCGCCCTTGATCGGCTTGATGGCGGGATCGTTGAGCTTGCCCATGTCGGCGGCTGCAAGGTCGCGCGCGATGCCGTGGACGCCGGTGCAGTCCTGGCGGTTCGGCGTCAAATTGATCTCGAACTGGGGATCGCCCAGCCCGGCCCATTCGGCATAGGGCTTGCCGATCGGCGCATCGGCGGGCAGCTCCATGATGCCGTCGTGATCGTCGGAGATCTGCAGCTCGGCGGCCGAGCACAGCATGCCGCGGCTCTCGACGCCACGGATCGTGCCGACCGACAGCGTGATGTTCTTGCCGGGGATGTAAGTGCCGGGCGGCGAGAACACCGAGATCAGACCCGCGCGCGCATTCGGCGCACCGCAGACCACCTGCACCGGCGCGCCACCGTCGCCGGTGTCGACCATGCAGACGCGTAAGCGGTCCGCGTTCGGATGCTGCTCGGCGGAGACGACGCGCGCGATTTTATACGGCGCGAGCAGCTTGGCCTTGTCCTCGAGATGCTCGACCTCGAGGCCGATCATCGTGAGCTTGTTGGCGAGCGTCTCGACCGACTCGTCGGTGTCGAGATGGTCCTTCAGCCAGGACAGCGTGAATTTCATGGCGGTGTTCCTGCGAAGTCAGTCCTGTTCCCTCCCCCGCTTGCGGGGGAGGGTCAGGGTGGGGGCTCTCGCCGCAACGGCAGCGGCAATGGTTTCAAGAACGCCGGCGCGATTGGCCAGCACGTCGTTGTTGGCAAAGCGCAGGATGTGAAATCCCTTGGCTTCGATGACAGCTGAGCGTGCAGCGTCGCGCTGCTCGCCTTCCGTCGAGAAATGCTGTCCGCCATCGAGCTCGATCACGAGACGTGCGGCGTGGCAGACGAAGTCGACGATGTAGCGGTCGACCGGGGCTTGGCGGCGAAAGCTTGCGCCCAGCAGGCGATGGCCGCGCAGCTCCGACCATAGGATCTGTTCGGCATCGGTCGAGTTCTGGCGGAGTGCTCGAGCGTTCGATCGAAGTTTCTGAGAGACTTTCCAGGTAGGCTTGTCGTCGTCCATCGACACCTCCCGTGCGGAGAGACCCCCACCCCAGCCCTCCCCCGCAAGCGGGAGAGGGAGTCCCAGCGTCTGCTGGGAGACAGCGAGGCCGGCAACGCTCACGTGCTCAATCCTCCCGCCAGGGTCGGCACCTCCAGCGGCTTGAAGCCGTAGTGCGACAGCCAGCGGACGTCGCCTTCGAACAGCTGGCGCAGGTCGCTCATGCCGTATTTCAGCATCGCGATGCGGTCGATGCCCATGCCCCAAGCGAAGCCTTGATACTCGTCGGGATCGATGCCGCAGGCGCGCAGCACGTTCGGATGCACCATGCCGCAGCCGAGAATCTCCAGCCAGTCCTCGCCCTCGCCGAAGCGGATCTCGCCCTTGTCGCGGCGGCACTGGATGTCGACCTCGAGCGACGGCTCGGTGAACGGGAAGAACGACGGCCGGAACTTCATGTTGATGTGGTCGACCTCGAAGAACGCCTTGCAGAACTCGTGCAGGATCCATTTGAGGTGACCGAGATGCGAGCCCTTGTCGATGACGAGGCCCTCGACCTGGTGGAATTGCGGCGTGTGGGTCGCGTCGGAATCGATGCGGTAGGTGCGGCCCGGGCAGATGACGCGGATCGGCGGCTTCTGGGTCAGCATGGTGCGCACCTGCACCGGCGAGGTGTGGGTCCGCAGCAGCATGCGCGAGCCGTCCGGCTTCGGATTGAAGAAGAACGTGTCGTGCATCTCGCGCGCGGGATGGCCTTCCGGGAAGTTCAGCTTGGTGAAGTTGTAGTCGTCGGTCTCGACGTCGGGACCTTCCGCGATCGAGAAGCCCATATCGGCGAAGATCGTGGTCAGCTCGTCCATCACCTGGCTGAGCGGATGGATGCGGCCGGTCTCGGCCGGCGAATCCTGCAGCGGCAGGGTGACGTCGATGGTCTCGGCGGCGAGACGGGCGTCGAGCGCGGCGGCCTTGAGGACGTCGCGCCGCGCGGCCAGCGCCTGCGTGACCTTGTCCTTGGCGAGGTTGATCGCCGCGCCCTGGGTCTTGCGTTCGTCCGGCGACATCTTGCCGAGGGTCGCCAGCAGCGCCGAGATCGAGCCCTTCTTGCCGAGGGCTGCGACGCGGACGGCTTCCAGCGCGGCTTCATCGCCGGCGGCGGCGATCTGGTCGAGGATCGAGGTTTCGAGCGAAGCGAGGTCGGACACGGGCAAAATCTCCGCGGAACAAAAGGCGGCTGGGTTGTCGCCGCGCCGGCGACAGGGGTCAAGCGAAGGATTGATGTCGCCGGATAGCAAAAAGCGGCCGAGAGCATCGGCCGCTTCTTCAGTTCTCACGATGCGGAGGCGATCAGGCGGCGAGCGCCGCCTTGGCCTTCTCAACGATCGCCTGGAACGCGGCGGGCTCGTTGATCGCGAGATCCGACAGCACCTTGCGGTCGACGGTGATGCCAGACTTGGACAGGCCGTCGATAAATCGGCTGTAGGTGAGCTCGAACGGACGCACTGCGGCGTTCAGGCGCTGGATCCAGAGCGCGCGGAAGGTGCGCTTCTTGCGCTTGCGATCGCGGAACGCATACTGGCCAGCCTTCTCGACGGCCTGCTTGGCGGTGCGGATCGTGTTCTTGCGGCGGCCGTAATAGCCCTTGGCGGCCTTGAAGACTTTCTTGTGCTTGGCGTGGGCGGTCACACCGCGTTTGACGCGAGACATGCCGGAAATCCTTGGATTCAGAGATGACGATCAGCCGCGGCTTTGAGGCGGCCAGGGTTTCGGAAGCGAGAGGCCGGTCAGGCGTTCGGCAAGAAGTACTTCTTGACGTTGTCGCCGTCGGTCTTGAACAGCACACGGGTGCCGCGCAGCTGCCGGATCTGCTTCTTCGTCCGCTTGATCATGCCGTGGCGCTTGCCGCGCTGGGCGTGCATCACTTTGCCGGTTGCAGTCACCTTGAAGCGCTTTTTGGCGCCGGATTTGGTCTTCAGCTTGGGCATTTGGCTCTCCTTCATGCCAACGGCAAGCCGCCCGCAAAAGCGGCGCCATCTGGCGAAAATGCTCGTTAGAGCGTTGGTTGTGCTCAGGTTTCGGATCCAAACCCGGACCCACCCGCACAGGGACATCGCCACGGCAGCCCTTGATCAGCCGGGCGACGAAGGCCGCGCTTATGCCAGAGACAAAGGCTCTTGGCAACGTCGAACCAGGGAATCAGCTATTCCGACCCATGGTCAGCCCATTTCAAGCCGAGGTTCGCCCATGGCCCGCATCATCCCGTCCGCTGCTATCGCCGCCGTCCTCGCGCTCCTGCATCCGCTCCCTGCCCACGCCGCCGGCTTCGACGGCCCCTGGACCGTCCTGATCATCACCGAGGCCGGCAATTGCGACCAGGGCTACAGTTTCCCCATCCAGATCAGCGGCGGCCGGGTGCTCTCGACCGGCTCTGCGAACATCACCGGCTCCGTCGGACGCGGCGGCGCGGTCACGGTGCGGGTCTCCCAGGGCGGCTCCTCGGCCAGCGGTAACGGGCGGCTGGGCGCGACGTCCGGCTTCGGCCGCTGGAGCGGCAAAGGTTCGGCGGGGACTTGCAGCGGGCGGTGGCAGGCGACGCGGTCATGATCAGGGGCCAGCACTGGCAAAAGAGGTGCCATCAAAAGAAAAGCCCGCCAACGCGTGGCGGGCCCGGTTTGAAGCGTTGGTCCCTGCGCGCTAGCGCGGGGCCAGAACCATGACGACCTGACGGCCCTCGAACTTGGCGTCCTGCTCGACCTTGGCGAACGCCGCCACGTCGGATTTCACCTTGTCGAGCAGCTTGGTGCCGATCTCCTGGTGCGCCATTTCGCGGCCGCGATAGCGCAGCGTGATCTTGACCTTGTCGCCCTCTTCGAAGAAGCGCTGCATCGCCCGCATCTTCACGTCGTAGTCGTGGTCATCGATCATCGGACGGAGCTTGATCTCCTTGATCTCGACGACCTTCTGCTTCTTGCGGGCCTCGGCGGCCTTCTTCTGCGCCGAATATTTGTACTTGCCGTAGTCCATGATCTTGCAGACCGGCGGCGAGTTGTTCGGCGAAATCTCGACCAGATCCATGCCGGCTTCGGCGGCCATCTTGATGGCGACCACGGTCTCGACGACACCACGGTTGGTGCCTTCGGCGTCGATCAGCTGGATCTGCGCATTGCGAATCTCATCATTGGTACGCGGCCCGTCTTTGACGGCAGCGGGCGGGGCTCGATTGGGGCGGCGAATGGGTAGTTCTCCAAGGTTGTGGAAGAAGGCGGCTAGTTTGAAGGAATATGCCTTTGCGGGCAAGCTCGCGCGTGCCCGGTGCGTCGAAATTCCGCCCGGCCATCGCGGCACTTGCGTCGCACGCGCAGGATGTCAGCGCGACGGCGTAATCCCCCAAGGAGACCATCTGGCCAGGACGAGCGCTCATAGGCGTGCTGCCGGCCATGCTGGTTCCGCCCGCGGACATAGAGTGTGGGCGGCGCTTTCGCAAGCGGCAGCGGCCGGTCGAGCGATTGACGGACACGGCCGGTTCGCCCACACAACGTCCATCATCGAGTAACGATCCATGAACCACGCTGTCGAATCTGCCGATCTCCCCGCTTTCATCGCCGTCGGCGCCGGCGAGCAATCGCGCCAGATTGCGGTGCGCGCCAGGACCGGCCATCCGCCCGGGCTGTTCTGGCTTGGCGGCTTCAATTCCGACATGAAGGGCACCAAGGCGCTGGCGCTTGACGCCTGGGCGGCCGAGCGCGGCCGCGCCTGTGTCCGGTTCGACTATTCCGGCCATGGCGAATCGGGCGGACGCTTCGTCGACGGCACCATCAGCCGCTGGCTGGAGGAGAGCGTCGCGGTGTTCCGCCAATTCTGCAGAGGGCCGCAGGTGGTGATCGGCTCGTCGATGGGCGGCTGGATGGCGCTGCTGCTCGCGCGCGAACTGCTGAGGCAGCCGGCCGAGGCGACGCTCGCAGGTCTGGTGCTGATCGCGCCGGCGCCCGACTTCACCGAGGAGCTGATGTGGAAGGGCTTCTCCGCCGAGATCCGCCGGGAGATCGAGGCCAACGGTGTCTGGATGCATCCGTCCGAATATGGCGAGCCCTATCCGATCACCAAGGCGCTGATCGAGGACGGCCGCAACCATCTGCTGCTCGGCGGCGCCATCACGGTCGGCTGTCCGGTGCGCATCCTGCAGGGCGCGCAGGATCCGGATGTGCCGTGGCAGCACGCGTTCGCGCTGGCCCACCGGCTGCCTGCCGATGATGTGGTGCTGACGATGATCCAGGATGGCGATCACCGGCTGTCGCGGCCGCAGGACATTGCGCGCATGCTGGCGGCGGTCGGCGAGATCGGCTGAGCGTCGGGCTCAGCACGGCGTTCGCCACTCCGCGCGGACGCTGTCGTCGCTCTCGCAGGCCAGCGCGGTGGCCGCACGCCGCGCGAACGCGTCCGCGTCGAGCAATTGTGCCAGCGCCCAGGCCGCAGCGCCGCGCACCAGGGGGGTCGGGTCTGCCGTCAGTCGCTCGACGGCCGGCGTCAGCGCCGCATCACCGGAATTGCCGATCGCGATCAGCACGTTGCGCAAAAAGCGGTCGCGGCCGATGCGCTTGATCGGGGATTTCGTGAACAGCGCACGGAACGCGGCGTCGTCGAGCGCCGCCAGCTCCGCAAGGGAGGGCGCGCGCAGCGCGTCGCGGGCGGCCAGCTTCGCCTCGCGCCCGGCCTGGGCGAACTTGTTCCACGGGCAGGCGGCGAGGCAATCGTCGCAGCCATAGATGCGGTTGCCCATGGCGTTGCGGAACTCGCGCGGGATCGGCCCCTTGTTCTCGATCGTCAGATACGAGATGCAGCGCCGCGCATCGAGGCTGTAGGGCGCCGGGAAGGCCGCCGTCGGACAGCTGTCGAGGCAGGCGCGGCACGAGCCGCAATGGTCATGCTCCGGTGCATCCGCCGGCAGTGTCAGCGTGGTGTAGATGGCGCCGAGGAACAGCCAGGAGCCGAAGCCGCGCGACACCAGATTGGTGTGCTTGCCCTGCCAGCCGAGGCCCGCGGATTCGGCCAGCGGCTTCTCCATGACCGCCGCCGTGTCGACGAACACTTTCACGTCGCAGCCGGCCTGCGCGACCAGCCAGCGCGCCAAGGCCTTCAGGTTCTTCTTGATGACGTCGTGATAGTCGTCGCCGCGCGCATAGACCGAGATCGCGGCGCGGCTGCGCTCGGCCAGGATCGTGCACGGGTCGTCGTCCGGGCCGTAATTGACGCCGAGCATCACGACGCTGCGGACCTCGCTCCACAGCGTCCGCGGATCGGTGCGGCGGGACGGCTCGCGGGCGAGCCAGTCCATGTCGCCGTGCTGGCCCGATGCGATGAAGCGCTCGAACGCGGCGGCGCGCTCGGCGTTCACGACCGGCGCGGTAATGCCGATCGCATCGAACCCCAGCCGTTGTGCCTCGCCGGCCAGCGCCGCCCTCAGCATCTCCGGTTGGGGCGCGTCACGGCTCAGAAGTCGAGATCCACATAGGTCCGCGACGCCGGCACGCCCGCCAGCCAATCGCTCAGCAGCGGCCGGAACGACGGCCGCGACTTGACCCGCGCGTACCACGCCTTTGCTGCGTCGTCCTCGATCCATGGCACGTCGCCCAGATAGTCGATCGCCGACAAATGCGCGGCGGCGGCGAGGTCGGCATAGGTCAGGCGGTCGCCCGCCAGGAAATTGCGCCGCTGCGCCAGCCAGCCGATATAAGCGAGATGATAGCGCACATTGGTCTTGGCGGCGCGAATCACGTCGGTCGACGGCGGCCCGCCGCCATCCTCCTCGCTCATGAAGCGCTTATAGATGCGTTCGGTCACCAGAAGGTTCGAGGCCTCCTCGAAGAATTTGGTGTTGAACCAGTCCATCAGCCGGCGCACCTCGATGCGCTCCGCAGGCGAGGTCGGCATCAACCTTCGGTCGCCCATGTCGGGCCCGCAGGTCTCGTCGAGGAACTCGGCGATCACACCGACGCCCGGCACCGCCGGCTGGCCCTCGACCGACAGCACCGGCGTCGTTCCCGCTGGATTGAGCACCAGGAACGCCTCGCGGCGTTCCCAGGCGCGTTCTTCCACCAGGCGCAGATCGAGCCCGTATTCGCCGAGCACCAGCCGGACGAAGCGCGAATGCGGGCAGAAGGGGTGGTGGAAGAGCGTGTACATGGAGCCTTTCGACGATGGTGCCGCCACAGCGCTTAACGAACGATCAACCAACGACCGCACCTCGAAGATCGGCCGCAGGACCGGCGCAGATTTGCCGTTGCGAATCGGACCATTAGCGCATGGTCGGCGAAAGTGTAAGGAGTAGGGCGGCGGGCCGGCATGCGCGAAAACTCATGCCGCTGACCGCGGACCGGCGATGCGGTTCGTGCTGATTCGTATGCCCGACCGCGCGCCGGTTCATTGCTCCGGGCCGGCGATGCCCGCTTTTTGCAATTGCGGGCCGCGGCCGAATAGGCGAGAAGGGCGGCGTTTTGCCGGCAATCATGGATCGGATCAATGATGTCAGATACGCTGCGGGCGGTGCTTCTCGGGATTATCGAGGGCGTCACCGAATTTCTTCCCGTATCGTCGACAGGCCATCTGTTGTTGGCGGAACGCTTCTTCGGCCTCGGCGAGGACGGCTTCTGGAAGAGCTTCGCGATCCTGATCCAGCTCGGCGCCATCCTCGCGATCGTTGCGCTGTACTTCTTCAAGCTGTCGCGCGTCGCCATCGGCGCGCTGTCGAACGCTGACGACCGTCGCTTCATCATCGGCGTGCTGATCGCCTTCCTGCCCGCCGTGATCATCGGCCTCATCGCCGGCAAATACATCAAGGCGCTCCTGTTCGATCCCTGGGTCGTCTGCTTCTCGCTGATCGTCGGCGGCGCCATCCTGCTGTGGGTCGACCAGATCGATCTGAAGCCAAGGGAGCACGACGCCACGCGCTATCCGCTGCTGATGTATCTCTGGATCGGCGTGGCGCAGTGCCTGGCGATGATCCCCGGCGTGTCGCGCTCTGGCGCGACCATCGTGGCCGCGATGCTGCTCGGCGGCGACAAGCGCTCGGCCGCGGAATTCTCCTTCTTCCTGGCGATCCCGACCATGGTCGGTGCCTTCGTCTACGACTTCTACAAGAGCCGCGCCGAGATGACGTCCGACCATCTCGGCCTGGTCGCGATCGGCTTCGTCGTGTCCTTCATCACCGCGATGATCGTGGTGAAGGCCTTCCTCGGCTACGTCACCCGCCACGGCTTCGTGCTGTTTGCCTGGTGGCGCGTCATCGTCGGTACTTTGGGCCTGATCGCGCTGGCGCTCGGCAAGTAGGTCCGGCTTTCACCGCTCGTCATTGCGAGGAGCGAAGCGACGAAGCAATCCAGGGTCCCGTTCACGACTCTGGATTGCTTCGCGTCGCTCGCAATGACGCGGAGAGGGCAGAGGCTCTCTCACGCGTTCTTGCGCTGGAATTGACCCGCCGGACGGAAGCGCCAGAGATATTGCGGGCCGATCGCCTCGAGCGAATCCGGCGTGATGCCGAGGCCCTGCAAGGTCAGCCCGGCGGCCTTCGCCGTCTCCGACACGACATTGTCGGAGCGCAGCAGCTCGACCTGGTCCGGCGTCAGCTTCAGCGGTCCGGGCGCGAATTGCAGCAGTGCCGCCTGCAGCCGGGCGAGCCCGAATGGCAGCGGCAGCAGCGCGCGGTCGCGGTCGGTGATGTCGAGGATGATCTTGAGAATCTCGCGGAAGCTCAGCACCTCCGGCCCGCCGAGTTCGTAGGTCGCGCCTGCCTGCGCCTTGCCGTCGACCGCGTCCGCGACCGCGGTCGCGACATCGCCGACATAGACCGGCTGCATCTTGGTCTCGCCGCCGCCGATCAGCGGCAGGAACGGCGAGATGCGCGCCAGCCCCGCAAAGCGATTGGTGAACTGGTCCTCAGGACCGAACACGACCGATGGCCGCATGATCACGGCCTCGGGCACCGCGGCCAGCGCAGCAGCCTCGCCGGCCGCCTTGGCGCGGGCGTAGCTCGATGTCGATTCCGCGTCCGCGCCGATCGCCGAGACGTGCACCAGCCGGGCGCCGGCGGCCGCCGCAGCCTTGGCGACATTCGCGGCGCCCTCGGCCTGGACGGCCTCGAAGGTCTGGGCACCGCTCTCGGTCAGGATGCCGACGAGGTTGATGGCGACGTGGCTGTCGCGCAGCGCCGCCGCGACCGATTCGGGATAGCGCAGATTGGCCTGCACGGTGTGGATCTGGCCGACCCGGCCGAGCGGCTGCAAATGGCCAGCGAGCTCCGGCCGGCGCACGGCGACGCGGATGCGGTAGTCGCGCTTGGCCAGCGCCCGGACCACGTTGCGGCCGACGAAGCCGGAGCCGCCGAACACGGTGACGAGGGTGTCCAGATTCGATGCCAGATTCGTTGCCATGGGATCATTCCTGGGATTGCATCCGGACGGTCCGTCCGCCCGGAGGAGGGCTCTTTGCGGCGATTCGCACCCCGCGGCCCGCCATCTTGCGCCGCTATATAGCCCATCGTCCGCATCGCGGAAAAGGGAGCCGTGTTTTTGCGTATCGGGTGAGAAAAATTGTCATCTTGGGCCTTCAGCGGTTTGACAAGCGCGCGTCCGATCCGTACACACCGCCCCCACATGCCCAGGTGGCGGAATTGGTAGACGCGCTGGCTTCAGGTGCCAGTGGCTTAACGGCCGTGAAGGTTCGAGTCCTTTCCTGGGCACCATTTTTGGTGACCTCCCCCGCACAAGAGATGCCCGATAGGCGACCGCGCTGAGGCGCGTCGTGATTGGATTGACGCGGGCGCTGGTCGAGCCCCGACGCGGCCGGCTCGACCTTCGTCGCCGTCTCACCACATGCCGATATTGATCTCCGGCCTCCGCACGGTTCTCGCAACCGCGCATCTATGGATGACGGAAGCTCAATCCATGTCACCCTCAATCCCTGTTCGCCGGCGTCTGGATGAAGCCGCGATTCCACGTCGGGCTGATCAGGATCTCGTTGACGCAGACGCGCGGCGGCATGTTTGCCACGAACGCGATCGTGCGGCCGAGGTCTTCCGGCTGCAGCATCCGCGCCTGCTCTTCCGCGCTCGGCACGACCGGCCGCTGCTCCAGAATCGGCGTCGCGACCTCGCCCGGCATCAGGCAGCAGGCGCGCAAGCCGTGCATGCATTCCTCCATGTTGAACGAGTGGGTCAGCGCCAGCACCGCATGCTTGGTCGAGGTATAGGCCGGCCCCGGCATCTTGGAGACATGGCGTCCCGCCCAGGACGATACGTTGATGATGGTGCCGTCCGCTTGCGCGCGCATCGCCGGCAGCACCGCCTTCATGCAATACAGCACGCCATTGAGATTGATCTCGACCAGCTGGTTCCAGCCGTCGAGCGTCATGTCGTCCCAGCGTCGCTTGGGTACGTTCACGCCGGCTGAGTTCACCAGCAGATCGATGCGGCCGTGCCGCGCCAGGATGGCGTCGGCCGCGGCCTGCACCTCCGCCGCCTTGGCGACGTCGAGCGGAACGGCCTCGGCCGTGCCGCCAGCGGCCGCGATCTTCGCCGCCACCGTTTCGAGCGCAGCCTTGCGCCGGCCCGACACGATTACTGTCCAGCCGTCGGCGGCGAGCGCCAGCGCGCCGGCCTCACCGATGCCCGTGCCGCCGCCGGTGATCCACGCGATCCGTTTCCTCTTGGTCATTTGCCAGCGTCTCCCGTTGCCTTCGAAAGGGCGTTTTTGCTAAGGCAGCCTCGATCAGAGACGGCAACCCTGGCGACATCGCCGGTGCCATCCGCCGTCCCGGCCCTTTTCGTCTTCGTCGAGCACGATGTTCCGCCGGCTGGCACTGCCGGCCGGTCACCGCTCCAGGGGAATGTTGCATGAACCAGACCGCCAACGCCAATCTGTTCGCCCGCTTGTTCGACGGTCTCGACGATCCCAGCCGCCTCGCGATCGAGACCCATGACGGTCAGCGCATCACCTATGGCGACCTGATTGCGCGCGCGGGCCAGATGGCGAATGTGCTGGTCAGCAGGGGCGTGAAGCCGGGCGACCGCGTCGCGGCGCAGACCGAGAAATCAGTGTCGGGCCTCGTGCTCTATCTCGCCACGGTCCGCGCCGGCGGCGTCTATCTGCCGCTCAACACGGCCTACACGCTCAACGAGCTCGACTATTTCATCGGCGACGCCGAGCCGACCGTCGTCGTGTGCGATCCCGCCAAGGCCGAGGGCATCCGCACGCTGGCTGCCAAGGTCGGCGCCACGGTGGACACGCTCGATGCGTCAGGCAAGGGCTCGCTGACCGAGGCCGCCGACAAGGCCGCCACCGCGTTCACCACCGTGCCGCGCGGCGCCGACGATCTCGCCGCGATCCTCTATACGTCAGGCACCACCGGCCGCTCCAAAGGCGCGATGCTGTCCCACGACAATCTCGCCTCGAACTCGCTGACCCTGATCGACTACTGGCGCTTCACCAAGGACGACGTGCTGATCCACGCGCTGCCGATCTATCATACGCATGGCCTATTCGTGGCCAGCAACGTGACGCTGTTCGCGCGCGCGTCGATGATCTTCCTGCCCAAGCTCGATCCCGACCTGATCATCAATTTGATGGCACGCGCCACCGTGCTGATGGGCGTGCCGACCTTCTACACCCGGCTGCTGCAGAACCCGCGGCTGAACAAAGAGACGACCAGCCACATGCGTCTCTTCATCTCCGGCTCTGCGCCTTTGCTCGCCGACACCCATCGCGAATGGTTCGCGCGCACCGGCCACGCCGTGCTCGAGCGCTACGGCATGACCGAGACCAACATGAACACGTCGAACCCGTATGATGGCGAGCGCGTGCCCGGCGCGGTCGGCTTCCCGCTGCCTGGCGTGTCCGTGCGCGTGACCGATCCCGAGACCGGCAAGGAGCTCGCGCGCGACGAGATCGGCATGATCGAGGTGAAGGGCCCGAACGTGTTCAAGGGCTATTGGCGGATGCCGGAGAAGACCAAGTCGGAGTTCCGTCCTGACGGCTTCTTCATCACCGGCGACCTCGGCAAGATCGACACGCAGGGCTACGTCCACATCGTCGGGCGCGGCAAGGATCTGGTCATCTCCGGCGGCTTCAACGTCTATCCGAAGGAGATCGAGAGCGAGATCGACGCCATGCCGGGCGTGGTCGAGTCCGCCGTCATCGGCGTGCCGCATGCCGATTTCGGCGAGGGCGTCACGGCGGTCGTCGTGCGTCACCCCGGTGCTGACGTCAATGAAGCCAGCGTGCTCAAGGGGCTCGACGGCCGGCTGGCCAAGTTCAAGATGCCGAAGCGCGTGTTCGTGGTCGACGAGCTGCCGCGCAACACCATGGGCAAGGTGCAGAAGAACGTGCTGCGTGATCAGTACAAGGACATCTATACGAAATGAGAGCGGCTAGCGCCGTCGCCCGATCCTAAGACCCACGAGTGCCGCCAGCGGCGGCGCGGCGCAGATCAAGATCAGTTCCAGCACGGCGAACGAAGCGACCTCGTGCTGGATGGCCAGAGCAAGACACGCGGCAAACAGGCCGGCCGCGGTGAAGCCGAGGATGCAGGTCAAAGGCTCCTCGGCCGGCTCGTGCGAGGACGCTTGCCGCGCGGGCAGCGCTGCCGGGCGTTCGGTGGTTGTCGGCCGGACCGTTGGCACGGGCATCGGACCTCCCTGCAGCACGGCTTTTTTGCTCGCGTCTCACCGCAGACTAGGTGAAGGCGTCTGAGCCCGACATGCGGCAAAATCGACCAGCGGCAAGATACGGGCATCGGTCGGCAGGAACGCGGCACGCCGGTGCCGACTTGTTCCAGAGCCGAGCCGGCGACCTGCGCGACCCGTTCCTTCGTCCCGCGAATCCTTCCGGTCAGCCTTGCAGATTTGTCGCCCCGCGGAGCCCTGCGGATCGCGAAACCGACGTCGTCAGGTCCGTAGTTAAGCGGTGAATCAATGCTCTACGATCTGCGTTATTTACGCGTTCTACCGCGTTCGTGGCAGCCGGCGCGAGGAGTTAGAAGTGAATGGAAATTCGCTATATGATCGATGTGCTGGGTCCTGGCATACCACGGTGGCCATTGATCCTTTTTTCACTGCTGACCTAGTACTGAATCGCTGTTCGGTTTTGGGCCATTTGTTCGTTGCAAGGCCTGTTCCTTCTCCGTAAATAAAGCCCGCCTTGCCGATCCGCACGGCCGCAAGCCCCTTCCGTTCACGGCCCACAAGAAATCATCAAAGCACCAATGACAGCCAGGATCGAACGACCGCTTTCGCCGCATCTGCAAACCTACCGTTGGACGCTGACGATGATCCTGTCGATCGTCCACCGCGCCACCGGGGTTGCACTTTATTTCGGGACGCTGCTGCTGGCCTGGTGGTTGATCGCCGCCGCGTCCGGTCCAAGCGCCTATTCCTACGTCCAGGGCTTCATGGGCAGCTTCCTCGGCCGCCTGATCATGTTCGGCTACACCTGGGCGCTGCTGCACCATCTGTTGTCCGGCATCCGTCACTTCGTCTGGGACCTCGGTTACGGCTTCAAGCCGAACGAGCGTGAGACTTTGACCTGGGGCGCACTGATCGGCGGCATCACCTTGACCGTTCTGGTGTGGATCGTGGCTTACGCCGTGGGAGGTGGCCGATGAGCGACGCACGCGCGAAATCGATGCGGACCCCGCTGGGCCGCGTCCGCAACCTCGGCGCCGCCCATTCCGGCACCAGCGACTTCTGGCGCCAGCGCATCACCGCGGTTGCGATGACCTTGCTGATCGTGCCCGTGGTCGTGGTGGTGATCATGCTGCTCGGCCGCAACCAGGCCGGCGCTGCGCAGATCCTCGGCTCGCTGCCGATCGCGCTGATCATGCTGCTGTTCGTCATCGCGAGCTGCTGGCACATGAAGATCGGCATGCAGGTCGTGATCGAGGACTATGTCCACAGCGAGCCGCTTAAGCTCGTTGCGATCATGGCTAACAACTTCTTTGCGGTGACCGTGGCGCTCGCCTCGATCTACGCCCTCATCAAACTGTCCACTGGAGTCTAGCCCATGGCCGGCGGAGCAAATGGCAGCGCGAACGGCGCGCCCGCGACGAACGGAAAAGCCTATCCGATCGAGGACCACACCTACGACGTCGTCGTGGTCGGCGCAGGCGGTGCCGGACTGCGCGCGGTGGTCGGCTGCAGCGAAGCGGGCCTGCGCACGGCCTGCATCACCAAGGTGTTCCCGACCCGCTCGCACACCGTGGCGGCGCAGGGCGGCATCTCGGCCTCGCTCGGCAACATGCACCAGGACGACTGGCGCTGGCACATGTACGACACCGTCAAGGGGTCGGACTGGCTCGGCGACCAGGACGCGATCGAATACATGGTGCGCAATGCGCCCGACGCGGTCTACGAGCTCGAACATTGGGGCGTGCCGTTCTCGCGCACCGAAGACGGCAAGATCTATCAGCGTCCGTTCGGCGGCATGACCATCGACTTCGGCAAGAGCCAGGCGCAGCGCACCTGCGCCGCCGCCGACCGTACCGGCCACGCCATGCTGCACACGATGTATGGCCAGTCGCTGCGCCACGCCGCGGAGTTCTTCATCGAGTTCTTCGCCATCGACCTGATCATGGACGACCAGGGCGTCTGCCGCGGCGTCATCGCGCTGAAGCTCGACGACGGCACGCTGCACCGCTTCCGCGCCCAGACCACGATCCTGGCCACCGGCGGTTACGGCCGCGCCTACGCGTCCTGCACCTCGGCGCATACCTGCACCGGAGACGGCGGCGGCATGGCGCTGCGCGCCGGCCTGCCGCTGCAGGACATGGAATTCGTGCAGTTCCACCCCACTGGCATCTATGGCTCGGGTTGTCTGGTCACCGAGGGTGCACGCGGCGAAGGCGGCTATCTCGTCAACGCCGAGGGCGAGCGCTTCATGGAGCGCTATGCGCCGTCCGCCAAGGACCTCGCCTCGCGCGACGTCGTCTCGCGCGCGATGACCATCGAGATCCGCGAAGGCCGCGGCGTCGGCAAGAAGAAGGACCACATCTTCCTGCATCTCGACCATCTCGATCCGAAGGTGCTGGCCGAGCGTCTGCCGGGCATCTCCGAATCGGCCAAGATCTTCGCCAATGTCGACGTGACCCGCGAGCCGATCCCGATCGTGCCGACGGTGCACTACAACATGGGCGGCATCCCGACCAACTATCACGCCGAGGTGCTGACCAAGAAGGACGGCGACGACAACGCCATCGTGCCCGGCCTGATGGCGGTGGGCGAGGCGGCCTGCGTCTCCGTGCACGGCGCCAACCGGCTCGGCTCGAACTCGCTGATCGACCTCGTCGTGTTCGGACGCGCTGCCGCGCTGCGGCTCGCGGAGAAGCTGACGCCGAACGGCAAGCAGCCGGATCTGCCGAAGGACTCGGCCGACATGGCGCTCAGCCGGCTCGACCGTTATCGCTACGCCTCCGGCGGCACGCCGACGGCGAAGCTGCGCGAGAGCATGCAGCATGTGATGCAGACCAACTGCGCCGTGTTCCGCACCGGCGAAGTGCTGCAGGAAGGCCACAACCTGATCCACAAGGTCCATGGCGGCATCGGCGACATTGCCGTCTCCGACCGTTCGCTGGTGTGGAATTCCGACCTGATCGAGACCTTGGAGTTCGACAATCTGATCGCCCAGGCGGTGGTCACGATGGACTCCGCCGCCAATCGCACCGAGAGCCGCGGCGCGCATGCCCGCGAGGACTTCCCGGATCGCGACGACAAGAACTGGATGAAGCACACGCTGGCGTGGATCGACCAGAACGGCCAGACCACGATCGATTACCGCCCGGTGCACAACTACACCATGACCAACGACGTGCAGTACATCCCGCCGAAAGCGCGCGTGTACTGAGCCCGTCCGTCATAACAAAGAAGGCCTCCCGAAATGGCTGAGTTCGCACTTCCCAAGAATTCGCAGATCACCGGCGGCAAGACCTGGCCGAAGCCGGCGGGCGCTACCGAAGTCCGCGAGTTCAAGGTCTATCGTTGGAATCCGGATGACGGCAAGAATCCGAGCGTTGATACCTATTATGTCGACGTCAATGATTGCGGCCCGATGGTGCTCGACGGTCTGATCTGGATCAAGAACCATATCGATCCGTCGCTGACCTTCCGCCGCTCCTGCCGCGAGGGCGTGTGCGGCTCCTGCGCGATGAACATCGACGGCCAGAACACCCTGGCCTGCACCAAGTCGATGCACGACGTGAAGGACGGCGCGGTCAAGATCAACCCGCTGCCGCATCAGCCGGTGGTCAAGGACCTCGTACCGGATCTCACCAACTTCTACGCGCAATACGCTTCGATCGAGCCGTGGTTGAAGACGACCTCGCCGACGCCGCAGAAGGAATGGCGGCAGAGCCACGAGGATCGCGAAAAGCTCGACGGTCTCTACGAGTGCATCCTGTGCGCCTGCTGTTCGACCTCGTGCCCGAGCTATTGGTGGAACAGCCAGCGCTATCTCGGACCGGCGGCGCTGCTGCAGGCCAACCGGTGGGTCAAGGACAGCCGCGACGAGGCGACCGGCGAGCGGCTCGACAATCTCGAGGACCCGTTCCGGCTCTACCGCTGCCACACCATCATGAATTGCGCCAAGGCCTGCCCGAAGGGCCTCAACCCGGCCGAGGCGATCGCCGAGCTCAAGCTGAAGCTGGTCGAGCGCCAGATCTAGCCGGGCGCCAGCCGACCAAACGATCGATCATCGGAGCTTGCGCCCGGAACCGTCATAAGTTCCGGGCGCAGCTGGTTTGTAGCTTTGGCCGATTGCGTTAAGCTCGTGGTCTTTTGGGGGCCGGAGCGACCGTGCAGACCGCACAACGCAAATCGCTGATCATGCTGCGATGGATGATGGTGGCGTCGCTCGCGCTGCCGGTCGCGCTGTTCCTGGTCGCGGCCTATGTCTCCTACGGTTCGACCTGCGAGGAGGCCGATCGCGACATCCGCCGCTCGCTGGATGTCGTCCACGAGCATGCCGAGAAGGTGTTCGAGACCATCGACCGCAGCCTGTCGGAGATCGACGAAATCGTTCGTGATCTCTCCGACGCCGAGATCAAGGCCCGCGAGCAGGCGCTGCATGGCCGGCTGCGTCAGCTCTCGGATACTTTGCCGCAGATGAAGTCCGCCTGGGTGTTCGATGTCCAGGGTCGTCCGTTGGTGAGCAGCATGATCTATCCGGCGCCGGATATGATCTTCGCCGACCGAGACTACTTCAGCGCCCATGTGACGACCAACGCCGGCAGCTTCGTCGGTGCTGCACTGACGCCGCGGCCGCCCGACCATGGCGCTGCGTTCTTCAGTGTGAGCCGCCGCCGCCAGAGCGCGGACGGCCGCTTCACCGGCGTGATCCAGGCTTCGGTGCTGCCGGATTATTTCGAGCACTTTTATGCCCGGATCGGGCGCGCGCCGGGCAGCTACTTCGCGCTGCGCCGCTTCGACGGTCTTGTTCTGGCACGCTTTCCGGCGGCGCAGCGCAGCGCGGGCCCGCCGCCGAACGATGTTCCGGCGGCCGCCGCCGATACGGAGCAACTTGTCACCGAAACCTCGCCGATCGACGGACTCGAGCGCCGCGTCGGCTATCAGCGTCTCGCCGGATTTCCGGTCTACGTCTCGGCAGGGTTGGAGACGGCGACGATCCGCGATCGCTGGCTCGGCACGATGGGCCGGCACCTGATCTTCGGCATCCCGGCAACCGCGCTGCTCGTCGTCTTCCTGGCGATGGCGCGGCGCCGGACCGAGCGCTTCTATATCGAAGCGGCCCGTCGCCTGGAGGCGGAAGATGCCCTCAGGCACGGCCAGCGCATGGAAGCGCTGGGCCAGCTCACCGGCGGCGTCGCGCATGATTTCAACAATCTCCTGACCGTCATTCGGGCGTCAGCCGACCTGCTGCGCCGCGCCAACCTGCCGGAGGAGCGGCGGCTGCGCTACATTGATGCGATCTCGGACACCGTGGCGCGCGCGTCCAAATTGACGTCTCAGCTCCTCGCCTTCGCCCGGCGCCAAACGCTGAAGCCGGAGGTGTTCGACATCAGCCGCAGCGTCGTCACGCTGCGCGACATGGTCAAGACGCTGGTGGGCTCGCGCATCGAGATCGTGACCTCCGTTCCCGACGAGCCCTGCTACGTCAACGCCGATGCCGGCCAGTTCGAAACGGCCCTCATCAACATGGCGGTCAATGCGCGGGATGCGATGGCCGGTCAGGGCCAACTGGTGATCAGTGTGACGGCAGCGCCCGATCTGCCGACGCCGGCGGCGCCGCAGGAGCGTCCGCCGCTCGGCTATGTCGCGCTCGCTGTCCAGGACACCGGCATCGGTATTCCTCAGCAGCAGTTCAGTCGGATCTTCGAACCGTTCTTCACCACCAAGACGATCGGCCAGGGCACCGGGCTCGGCCTGTCGCAGGTGTTCGGTTTCGCCAAGCAGTCCGGTGGCGAGATCGGTGTGACCAGCGAACTCGGCAAGGGCACCACGTTCACGCTTTATCTGCCGCGTGTCGCGCCGGCCGAGCAGCCAAGGGGCGATGCTGGCGGGCATGCGGTGCCGATCGGCGGCCGGGGCATGGCGGTGCTTGTGGTCGAGGACAATATCGACGTGGGCAGATCCGCGACCGAGGCGCTCGCCGAGCTCGGCTATCTCACGACCCTCGTCGACAACGCCAGGGACGCCCTGGAAGAGCTGATCGACGGCGGGAGCCGGTTCGATGTCGTTTTCACCGACGTCGTGATGCCGGGGATGACCGGTCTCGAACTTGCCGAGGAGATTCGCCGGCTCGAGCTCAACATCCCCATAGTGCTGGCGAGTGGCTACAGCCATGTGCTGGCGCAGCAGGGTACCAACGGCTTCGAACTGTTGCGCAAGCCGTATTCGATCGAAGAATTGTCGCGCGTGCTGCACAAGGTGGTGCCGGTCCCGCTCCACCGTGCGCCGCCGGTGGCTCCGAGCTCGGAGATGCGCTGATCATCGGAGCGGGAACTGAGTCGCGGAACCTTCTACTTGGCCCGCCGTTGTCCGCGAATGGGACAGGTCCAGGACATCGCGCGGCCCGCTGTGTCGTCGGCTGATGAGGCGCCGATCATCGAGATCGCCGCCGAAAACGGCGCGCAGGTCGAGCCGCCTCCGCCGGAGGTGGTGGAGCCCGACCCTGAACTGTCGCCGGAGGAAGCCGAACAGGTCCGCAAGCGCTATCTGCTGACGCGGTTCTGGATCAGCGCACGCGGCTATTGGGGAGCAGCCGGCGACCGCCTGGCCTGGCCGTTCACGATCGGCCTTCTGATCCTGATCGTCGGCACCGTCGCGTTTCAATATGGCATCAACGTCTGGAATCGGTCGATCTTCGACGCGATCGAGAAGCGCGACTCGGCGACCGTTTTCCATCTGACCGCGATCTTCTTCCCGCTGGCGATCGGCAGCGTGATTCTGGCCGTCTCGCAGGTCTATGCCCGGATGGCGATCCAGCGCCGCTGGCGCGCCTGGCTGACGAACAGCATCATCACGCGCTGGCTGGCCTCCGGGCGCTACTATCAGCTCAATCTCGTCAGTGGCGATCACAAGAACCCGGAATACAGGATCGCTGAGGATCTGCGCATCGCGACCGACTCACCGGTCGATTTCGTGGCCGGGGTCACCTCGGCGCTGCTCTCGGCTGCAACCTTCATCGTCGTACTCTGGACCATTGGCGGTGCGCTCACATTGCGCTTGGGCGGCACGGAGCTCACGATCCCGGGCTTCCTCGTGCTGGCCGCGGTGATCTACGCCGCCATCGCTTCGGGCTCGATCGTGACGATCGGCCGTCGCTTTGTGCAGACGTCCGAGGACAAGAATCAGGCAGAGGCCGACTTCCGCTACGCGCTGACGCGCGTGCGCGAAAACGGCGAAAGCATCGCGTTGCTCGGCGGCGAAGCCGAGGAGCGTGCTGGCATCGATCGGACGTTCGGCAACGTCCTGGGACAATGGGCGCGGCTCGCCGGGCAGCACATGCGCACGACACTTGTGTCGCAGGGCTCGAGCCTCATCGCGCCGGTCGTGCCGCTGTTGCTGTGCGCACCGAAGTTTCTCGATGGCAGCATGACGCTTGGTCAGGTCATGCAGGCTGCGAGCGCGTTCACCATCGTGCAGACCGCCTTCGGCTGGTTGGTCGACAATTATCCGCGGCTGGCGGACTGGAATGCCTGCGCCCGCCGCATTGCCTCGTTGATGATGTCGCTCGATGCGCTCGAACGCGCGGAGCGCGGCGATGGACTCGGCCGCATCAAGCATGGCGAGACGACGGGCGACGCAATGCTGAGCTTGAACGATCTTTCGGTGACGCTCGATGACGGCACTGCGGTCGTCGGCGAGACCGAGGTCGTGGTCGATCCCGGCGAACGTCTGCTCGTGGCCGGCGAGTCGGGGACCGGCAAGAGCACTCTTGTGCGCGCCATTGCCGGCCTGTGGCCGTGGGGCGGTGGCAGCATCAACTTTCATCCCGATCGCCGCCTGTTCATGTTGCCGCAGCGGCCCTACGTGCCGTCAGGCAGTCTGCGCCGTGCGGTGGCCTATCCCGGCGCAGCTGAGGATTGGCCTGTCGAGCAGGTCGCCGACGCGCTGCACAAGGTCGGACTCGATCATCTCAAGGATCGGATCGAGGAAGAGGCTCCTTGGGATCAAACCCTGTCCGGCGGCGAGAAGCAGCGCCTCGCCTTCGCGCGACTGTTGCTGCACAGCCCGGATATCGTGGTGCTCGACGAGGCCACCTCCGCGCTCGATGAGAAGAGCCAGGATCGCATGATGCAGGTCGTGACGAGCGAGCTGCCGAAGGCGACCATCGTCAGCGTCGCGCATCGTGCTGAGCTCGAAGCGTTTCACAGCCGGAAGATCGTGCTGGAACGGCGCAAGGGCGGCGCCAAGCTCGTGAGCGATATCGACCTGATCCCGCGCAAAGGTAAGCGGCGCCTCATCGGCCGGTTTCTGCGCCAGCGCAAGCAGCTCTGAACGGGCGCGTGAGGTCGCCGATCAACGACGATCGTGCCGCGCACGGTCTCAGAGAGGACACAATCGCGCCACGCCCTCCGCATTGGAGTCCGCTGCAAAACCGGCTATCACACGTCGCCTCAGCTCAGGACGCGACTTTGACGCCAGACAACGATCCTTCTCCCGCCCCCTTTGGAGCCTTCGCTCCCAACGCCGCGCAGGCGCTCGTCGTCCGGGTTGCGCGCGGATCCGGCTTGAAGCGTGGTGCATTCCGGCCGATGCTGACCCGCATCGTCAATCTGCTCCGCGCGGGACCGCTCGATGTCGACTATCAAGGGGCGCGTTTCCGCTTTCATCATCAGGTCAGCGCGACGGAGCGCGGAGCCCTGTTCAATCCCGAGTATAATCGTGAGGAGCTGGATTTTCTGCGCAGTCACATTCCGCCGGGCGGAGTGGCGGTCGATGTTGGCGCCAATGTCGGCACCTTCGCATTGCCGCTCGCGCGCCATGTCGGGCCGACCGGCCTGGTGATCGCGATCGAGCCGCATCCCGTGACCCATGCGCGGCTTGCCTTCAACCGCGATGCCTCGGCCCTGCCGCAAGTGAAGCTGTTCGCCGTCGCGGCCGGCGATAGCGATGGCGAGGTGATGATCGAAACCGATGGCGTCAATCTCGGCGCCAGCCACATCGTGGTCGGCGCCGCCGGGAGTGAGGCCATCAAGGTTCCATCGCTGCGGCTGCAGGCCATCCTCGAACAGGCTGGCGCGACCCGGATCGACGCGTTGAAGATCGATGTCGAGGGATTCGAGGATCGCGTTCTGACCTGCTTCTTCAGACATGCCCCTGACCTGCTGTGGCCGCGCGCGGTCGTCATCGAACATCTGTCCCGCGACGAATGGCAGAACGATTGCCTCGCAGACATGATCGGCCGGGGCTATCGCGAGATCGGGCGGACACGCAGCAACACGCTGCTGCTGCGCGGCTGAATTCGCCGCACCGGTTCCGTTGCGGAGGTCGGAACATCGCGGCGCGCCGCGGCGTTATCGCTCCTGACATTCCAGGGAGCGGACCATGAGCAACAACGACATGCGCGATCAGGATCGCGCCTGGGACCTGATGAAGAAGATCGGCTTTGCCATGCTGGTCACGCGCGACGGTAACAAGCTCCGTGCGCGGCCGATGAGCGCCTATCTCGCGCGTGACGAGAACATGATCTACTTCCTCACTGATGCGCGGCATCACAAGGATGAGGAGATCGCGCGCAATCCCCAGGTCAATTTGTCATTCGCGGATGCAGGCAGCCAGACATACGTATCGCTGACCGGGACCGCCGCCGTTTCGAACGACCGCAACAAGATCCGCGACCTGTTCACGACGACGGCAAAAGCGTGGTGGGACAGCGCCGAGGATCCGAACATTCGGCTGCTGAAGATCACGCCCGATGACGCCGAGTTCTGGGATTCTCCGGGTACAGTTGTCAGCTACGTCAAAATGGCGGCCGCAGCCGTCACCGGCACGCGTCCCGACATCGGCGACAACCGCAAGGTTTCGATGTGATGCCGATCGAGCCGCCCGAGATTCCGCCGGCGACGCCGGGTCGTCCGATGGAGCCACCCCCGGAGGACCCGCTCGGCAATCCGAATCCCGAAGTGCCGCCGCCGATGCACGAGCCGGATATGCCGGCGCCTCCGCGCGAGCTGCCGGGCGAAACACCCAGCGAGGTGCCGGCGCGCGGACCGCAGGGGCCGACCACGCCGAATCCGGCCACGGATTGATCGTGGTTGAGCCGTGATGATGATGGACAGAGCAGGGTACCGGCGTATGCCGGCACCGCAGCGTTAAATCCCGGCAAGCCCTTGAAAATCAAGGTTGAATGGAACATGAATGACGGCGGTCCGGCAGCCGGTTCACGTCGAAATAAATCGCCGCGCGAATTTGAACCCCGCCACAATCCAGCCTAACGCATAGCTGTTGATCACGCCGTGCTTCAAAAAGAACGTCTCGGGAAAACAATTCACATGAGCAAACTTCGCGTCCTGCTGCTTGCGACGACCGCGCTGTCGGCAATGCAACTGACGAGCTCCGGATCCTACGCGCAGGGGACGCCGATGGTCGTCGCCCAAGGTTCGGGCGGCGGCGAAGTCGGTCCGGACGGCCGACCGAAACAGCAGCCGCAAGGTCAGCCGCAGCGACCCGGCCCCGGCGCGCCGCCACCGCATCAGGCTGCGCCTCCGCCGCCTCCCGCGCCGCCGCCGGCTGCTGCGCCACGCCCGGCACCTCCGCCGCCCGCGCCGCCACCGGCAGCGGCCCCGCGTCCTGCGCCGGCTCCTCCTCCCCCACCTCCTCCGCCGCGGGCCGAGCCGCCGCGTCCAGCGCCCCCACCGCCGCCCCCTCCGCCGCGGGCCGAGCCACCACGTCCGGCTGCTCCGCCGCCGCCCCCGCCGCCGCCGCGGGCTGAGCCGCCCCATGCGGCGCCGCCGCCTTCACGGGCCGAGCCGCCTGCGCCTCCGCCGTCGCGTCCCGCGCCGCCGGTCGCGGCTCCGCCGGTGCACACCCCGCCGCCTCCCGCACCTCCCCCGGCTTCGCCGCCTGAGCCGGCACGCCCGGCGACTCCGCCTGCGCCTCCGCCGGCGGCTGCTCCCGTGCGTCCAACGCCGCCCACGCCACCCGCGGCCACGCCCGCCCCGCCGCCTCCGTCGAGTTCGGCACCGAACCAGCGGCCGGGAACGCCGCCGTCACCCGTGACACCGCCACCTTCGCCTCCAGCGGCGGGGAACGCGCCACCGCCTGCGCACACGCCACCGCCGTCCGCGGCGCCGTCTCCGCAGCCGACGCCGGCGCCGACTCCTCCAGGTGGCCCCGGGCAGCGGCCCCCGATACAGCCAGGTGCCGGCGCTCCGCCGCCCGGTGCTCCCCAGGGGGCACCCCCGCCGCGCGGCGCGCCGACGCCGCCCGCCGGAACCGTCGCACCCGGGCCCGGAACGCCGCCTTCACCGGCGACGCCTCCGGCTGCACAGACGCCGCCCCCGAATGCGCAGCCCGGCACGCCGTCGCCCGGCCCACGTCCCGGCACGCCACCGACGCCACCGCCGGCGGCAGGACCGGGTCCTGCTGCGGGACCCGGCGCCGCTGGTCCGGGTCCCGGCACGGCCGCTCCTGGACCCGGCGGACCGGCAGCGACGCCGGCGCCTGGACCGGGACCTGGTCCCGGAGCCGGTGCGCAGGGTGCGGTGCCGCCCGCTGGACCGCCGGCGATGACCAATCGGCCGCCGCCGCAGGTGGCAGCTCCGATTCCCGCGCCGCCACCACCGTCACCCCAGCAGCTCACGCCGATTGCGCCTGGCGCACCCTTGGTGGGACCGCAGCGCCTCGAGGACTTCCGCGGTCAGCGCCGCGAGGTCCAGGAAGGTGGTCGCACCCTGATCTATGAGCCCGGCCGCGTCATCGTGCGCGATCCGGGCGGGCAGGAGTTCGTGCGTCATGACGAGCTCGAGCGCTTCCGCTACGGCGCCCGCGACATCCGCGTGATGCGGGAGGACCGCGGCGAGACCCGCACCGTGGTGATCCGCCCGGACGGCAGCCAGATCGTGACAATCACCGCGCCCGACGGCCGGCTGCTGCGCCGTATCCGCCGCGACATCGGCGGCCGCGAGATCATCATCATCGACAACACCTACCGCGATCCCCAGGCGGTCGGCGGCTTCTATGTGGATCTGCCGCCGCCGGAGATCCGCATCCCCTACAACCGCTACATCGTCGACGCCGAGGAGGCGCCGCCGGATGTCATCTACGACACGTTGGTCGCGCCGCCCGTGGAGCGCGTCCAGCGCCGCTACTCGCTCGATGAAGTCCGCTACTCGCCGTCGGTGCGACAGCTGATGCCGTCGATCGATCTCAACACGATCACCTTCGAGACGGGATCGTGGGAGATCGGCCCTGATCAAGTGGCGAAGCTTCAGGTCATCGCCGACGGCCTCAACCAGGCAATCCAGCGCAACCCGCGCGAGGTCTTCCTGATCGAGGGCCATACCGATGCGGTCGGCAACGAGACCGACAATCTGTCGCTCTCGGACCGCCGTGCCGAATCGGTCGCGACCTTGCTGACCCAGCAATTCGGCGTTCCCGCCGAGAACCTGACGTCACAGGGTTATGGCGAGCAGTACCTCAAGGAGCAGACGCAGGGACCGAGCCGCATCAACCGCCGCGTCACGGTCCGCCGCATCACGCCGCTGCTGAATGGCGGCCAGGCCGCGCTGCCGCCGCCGCCCCCGGGCATCGCGCCGCCGCGCTGAGGCGCCGCGACCGAGGCAAAAATGAAAATGGCCGGGAGCGATCCCGGCCATTTTTGTTGGTGGCAATCCGTTTGGTGGTGTTCTGTGTCGTCGCCGCGAGGCGGGGACCCACGCTCACCGGATCAAGTTTTGCGCCGGCTGGAGCTACGACCGTCTGTTACGAGATCTGCAGGTGGTTACGGGTCCCTGCGTTCTCAGGGACACCGGTGAATGTCGTGCGCGTCTCAGCCAGCAGCTTTTGCTCAGCCCTTGTCGTGGCCGAGCTGGAAGATCTGCGCGCCTTCCGACCCCGTCAACAGGCCGGTCTCCGAATAGAGCTTCAGCTTGGTGCGGGTGTCGGTGATGTCGAGATTGCGCATCGTCAGCTGGCCGATGCGGTCGGCGGGCGTGAAGGCGGCATCCTCGACCTTTTCCATGCTCAGCCGCTCCGGCTGATAGGTCAGGTTCGGGCTCTCGGTGTTGAGCAGCGAATAGTCGTTGCCGCGGCGCAGCTCCAGGGTTACCTCGCCGGTGATGGCGCTGGCCACCCAGCGCTGCGCGGTCTCGCGCAGCATCAGCGCCTGCGAGTCGAACCAGCGGCCCTGATAGAGCAGGCGTCCGAGACGCAGGCCGTTGATGCGATACTGCTCGATCGTATCCTCGTTATGGATGCCGGTCAGCAGCCGCTCATAGGCGATGTGCAAGAGCGCCATGCCCGGCGCCTCGTAGATGCCGCGGCTCTTGGCCTCGATGATGCGGTTTTCGATCTGGTCGCACATGCCGAGACCGTGGCGGCCGCCGATCGCATTGGCCTCCAGGAACAGCGCTACAGGATCGGTGAAGGTCTGGCCATTCAGCGCCACCGGCTGGCCTTCCTCGAAGCGCACCACGACGGTCTCGGGCTTGACGACGCAGTCCTCGCGCCAGAACGGCACGCCCATGATCGGGTTGACGATCCGGATGCCGCTATTGAGGTTCTCGAGGTCCTTGGCTTCGTGGGTGGCGCCGAGCAGATTGCTGTCGGTCGAATACGCCTTCTCGGCGCTCATCTTGTAGTCGAAGCCGTTGGCGGTGAGGAACGCCGACATCTCGGCGCGGCCGCCGAGCTCGTCGATGAACTGCTGGTCGAGCCAAGGCTTGTAGATCTTGAGGTTCGGATTGGTGAGCAGGCCGTAGCGGTAGAACCGCTCGATGTCGTTGCCCTTGTAGGTCGAGCCGTCGCCCCAGATGTTGACGCCGTCCTCCTTCATCGCGGCGACCAGCATGGTGCCGGTCACGGCGCGGCCGAGCGGTGTCGTGTTGAAATAGGTCGCGCCGCCGGTCGAGATGTGGAAGGCGCCGGACTGGATCGCGGCGATACCCTCATGCACCAGCTGGGTGCGGCAATCGACCAGCCGCGCCTTCTCGGCGCCGAAGCTCATCGCCTTGCGCGGGATCTCGTCATAATCCGATTCGTCGGGCTGGCCGAGATTGGCGGTGTAGGCGAAGCAGCGCGCGCCCTTCTGCTTCATCCAGAGCAATGCTGCGCTGGTGTCGAGCCCGCCGGAGAAGGCAATGCCGACTTTCTCGCCCTTGGGCAGGCCCTTCAGGATCGTGGTCATGTGGAGTTCAACCGGGTGGTGGTGACGGTTTCGTTGCGAAATTCGGCGGCGAATAACAGATTTCGTCGCCTTGGGCACGCGATTAATCGCGCTCAGGCCGCGGGGTTGGCCCCCGCGGTCCGGCGGCGGGAGCGAAACAGCCGGCGCATCAGCCGGAAGCCCGGCCAGGCGAACCGCGTCAATGCGGCATCGATGCCGGCGTCGGTCAGGCGTGTCGACGGCCAGCGGTAGATGTAGCCATGCGTCAGCCAGATCACGAGGAAGGTGACGAGACCGGCGGCGGCGACGTCGGTGAAGAAGTGGCCGCCGAACGCCATGCGCAGCACGGAGGTGGCGAGGCCGAACAGCACGGCGGCGCCGTAAGCGATCGGCCGGACCGCGGGTGGCGTCAGCGCGGCCGGGGCCAGCGTCCAGAACGCTGTGGCGCCCTCGCCGGAGAAGAACGAGCAGTTGCGGCCGCAGCCGCCGCGCGGATCCCACCACGGTACGAACTGCATGTCGCCGCCGAACTCCGTGACGACGACCGGCCGCGGTCGGCCCCAATAGGATTTGAACGCGAGGTTGGTGATAACGATCGCTGACAGCGACAGGGTCAGCAGCAGGAATGCAACGGTGCGGCCCTTGATGAGCAGCGGCCGGTCGGGCCGGATCAGCTTGGCCACCAGCGCGACGAGCGAGGGCAAGGCGAGGCCCCAGGCGACCCACATTGCCGCGTCCCGCGCGAAAGCGGCGTAGCCGTCCAGCTTCAAGGGGAAGCTGCGCGTGTGCGGATCATAGAACAGCGCCGCCAGCTTGAGGTCGAGCTCAGGGTAGACGCCGAACAGCACGCCGATGACGAGCGCGAGCGACAATGCGATGAAGAGGCCGGTGCGGTTCATGGCGCGCGGTTTAGCGAAAGCGCGTGGCCTTGGAAAGACCGGCCATCACCGCGGCGATCCCGACGGCAGCGGCGGCGGTGACGGAAACGCGGGCGGCGGCTCGCGCCAGCGGCCGGCATTGCGTCCCGCGATCAGCCAGTAGACGAGGCCGCCGAGGATACCGGCTCCGCTCAGGATTTCGAACTGACGGTGGTCGATGCTGTCGAAGCGAAACGTCTCCGGATCGAACGGAATCAAGCCGAGATAACAGGCCGCGCCGACCAGACCGCCGCCGATCGCATAAGCGAGTACGCTGCGGATCGACAACGCCTCGGTGATGAGGGCGATCAGCATCGCCGGGATCAAGGCGAAGCCGGATACGAAGATGAAGCCGAAGCCGATGACGATCTGGAACGCGCTCTGGTCGATCGGGGCGATGCCGAGATCTGATCGTTCGGGGAACAGGATGGCGGTCACGACGACCAGTCCCGCGACAAAGCACGCGACCAGGAACGCGAACGCGATCACGACGAGCCGGCCGATCAGCGCCATCGCATGACACCCATGTTGGTCAATCGCGGCCCCGCTTTCTCCACTTGTCATGGCCGGACCTGACCCGGCCATCCATCTCACAGTCGTTGGCAGACGTGATGGATGCCCGGGTCAAGCCCGTGCATGACGATGCTGCTTGCCGATAGAGGCGAGAATCACGACTAATCCGTCATCGCCATCGCGCGCAGCGCCTGGCGCTCGCGCGCCGACAGCTTCTCGGTCTCCGACTTCAGCTGGCCGCAGGCGGCGAGGATGTCGCGGCCGCGCGGCGTGCGCACCGGCGAGGAGTAGCCGGCGTTGAAGACGTATTCCGAGAATTTCTCGATCTGCTCCCAATCCGAACATTCATAGGCAGAGCCCGGCCAGGGATTGAACGGGATCAGGTTGATCTTGGCTGGAATGCCCTTGAGCAGCTTGACCAGCAGCCTGGCATCGTCGAGCGAATCGTTGACGCCCTTGAGCATCACATATTCGAAGGTGATGCGGCGGGCATTCGAGGCGCCTGGATAGTCGCGGCAGGCCTGCAGCAGCTCGGCAATCGGATATTTGCGGTTGAGCGGGACCAGCTCGTTGCGCAGCTCGTCGCGCACCGCATGCAGCGAGATCGCGAGCATCACGCCGATTTCCTCGCCGGCGCGCTTGATGTTCGGCACCACGCCCGACGTCGACAGCGTGATGCGGCGGCGGGAGATGCCGATGCCTTCATTGTCGGACACGATCAGCAGCGCATCGCGCACCGCGTCGAAATTGTACAGCGGCTCGCCCATCCCCATCATGACGATATTGGTGATCAGGCGATTGCCGTGCGGCGTCTCGCGATCCGCCCAATCGTTGAGCCGGTCGCGCGCCACCATGACCTGGCCGACGATCTCGCCCGCGGTGAGATTGCGCACCAGCCGCTGCGTGCCGGTATGGCAGAAGGCGCAGTTCAGCGTGCAGCCGACCTGGGAGGAGACGCACAAGGTGCCGCGGTCGGTCTCCGGAATGTAGACGCATTCGACCTCATGCGCCTTCTGCAGATCGTCGCCGCTCGGCAGCCGCAGCAGCCATTTGCGGGTGCCGTCATTGGAGATCTGCTCGGCCACCACCTCGGGGCGGTCGACCGTGAAGCGCTCGGCCAGCGCGGTGCGCGTATCCTTCGACACCGAGCTCATCTCGTCGAACGATCTGGCGCCGCGGAAGTAGATCCAGTGCCACAGCTGCTGCACCCGCATCTTCTGCTGCCGCTCGGGAACGCCGACGTCGCCGAGCCGGGCCGCCAGCTCCGCGCGCGACAACCCGATCAGCGACGGCTTCGCCGGCGGCACGTAGGTTTCGAGCGGGGTCTTTTCGAGGGGCGCGGCGGGTTCGCGCAGCCCGGCAGTCCTTGCCATGTCCAGGGGCCCAAAATGCTGCCCGGCCGCTGCGGCCGAAGGCTTTCGTGGCCTTATATAACGATCCGGCCGGCAAATGCGACCGGCAAGACAGGGCGGTAAAGGTGTGACCTGACCTAGCGGCGGCAGTCCTGGGCGATGCGATCGAGCGCCTGGGCCAGGCCCTTCAGCGAGAACACGTCGGTGGTCTCGGTCCCCTTGGCCGACACGCCCTTGACCACGGCCTCGGGGGCCTTGCGCATCGCATCCACCATGCGCTCTTCCTCGGCCGCATTCTTGATCCAGAGCCCGTCACCCTGGGTGTACATGGCATAAGAGGCACCGCCGACGTCCAGCGTTGCCTCGGAGCCTGGCTTCAGCGCGTAGCCGATCATGATCGAGACCTCGTTGATCACCTTTTCGGCCGGCCGGGTCGAGACGAAGGCATAGGCTGGATCGCGCGGTCGATTGGCCGGATTGGTTTTCGACGAGGCGGGCTTGGCAAGGGCAAAGCAGACCTTCTTGCCACCCGGCGCGGCCGTATAGGCGCCCCATCCGCCGAACTGGCCGATCAGCGTCGGTTCCACGCCGCCAATGTTCGGGACCGTCGGTTTCGCCTCGGTCTTGGGCGAGGCTTTCGGCTGTGGCGCCGCAGCCTTGGCTCCGGCCTTGGGTGCTGCCGTCTGGGCCGAAGCCAGGGACGGCCCGCCGAGCACGAGTACGCCGGCCGCCAGCACTGTCGACAATCGCAATAAAAACATGATGAAGCTAAGTTCCCCTGCGATTTCGTTCGACCAATAATGTGACTGCATAATGGCCCGGAATCGCCGACCGGCTGCGGCGAGGGATAGCGGCTAAACGCATCGTTTGCAAAGCCGGATCGATGGCCGCGCGCGTCGGTCGCGCAGCAAGCTCGCGATCATCGTCACAGCGGGTGATCGTGGCTTCGACGCTCATCGGAGCGTCTTTGTTCCGAGTGGCGGTATTTGTCGCTGCTCGTCGTGTGATGCCCACGTCATGGCGATTGTCGCGGGGGTGCAAATCCGGCATGACGTTCCAAAAGCCGGGCCCGGCCCGGACAACAGCCAAGGAGCGCCCATGAAAGCCATTCTCTGTTCGCAATTCTGTCAGCCCGATGATCTCGTCCTCGCGGACCTGCCGGATCCGGTGGCTGGCCCCGGGGAGGCCGTGATTGCGATCAAGGCTGCGGCGCTGAACTTCTTCGACATCCTGATGATCCAGGGCAAGTACCAGATGAAGCCGCCGTTCCCGTTCTCTCCGGGCGCGGAGGTCGCGGGTGTCATCGAGAGCGTCGGCGAAGGCGTGACCGATCTGAAGGCCGGCGACCGTGTGGTGGCGTCCTGCGGACATAACGGTGCCCGCCAGAAGATCGCGCTGCCCGCCGCCGCGATCGTCAAGATCCCCGACAATCTCGATTTCGACCGCGCCGCCGGCATCATCATCATCTACGGAACGGCGCTGCATGCGCTGGAGGATCGCGCCAGCCCCAAGCCCGGCGAGACGCTCGCGGTGCTCGGCGCTGCAGGGGGCACTGGTCTTGCGGCCTGTGAGCTCGGCAAGCTGATGGGGCTGAAGGTCATCGCCTGCGCGTCGTCAGACGAGAAGCTCGAATTCGCGCGGCAGCATGGCGCGACGCTGACCTTGAACTACGCCAAGGAAGATCTGAAGGAAGGCCTGCGCCGCCTGACCGATGGCAAGGGCGCCGACATCATCTTCGATCCGGTCGGCGGGACTTACGCCGAAGCGGCGTTGCGTTCGATCGCCTGGGAAGGCCGCTTCCTCGTGATCGGCTTTGCCGCCGGTGACATTCCGAAGATGCCGCTCAACCTCGCGCTGTTGAAGGGCTGCGACATCCGCGGCGTGTTCTGGGGCGCATGGACACGGCTCAATCCGGAAAAGAACCGCGCCAATCTCGAGAAGCTCGTGCAGTGGACGGCGGAAGGCAAGCTGTCGTCGCATGTCGATCGGACCTTCCCACTGGCGCAGACGGCCGATGCCCTCAAGGTCCTCGCCGGGCGGCAGGCCATGGGCAAGGTGATCCTGCATCCGTGACGCCGTGAGAATCGCCTGCCCTGGTTGAGGGGCGTGCGTTGTCATGCGCGGTCAAAAAGCGCCGGCCCTGTGGCCGGCGCGCTGCATTTCGGACCTAATTTGATACGTCCTGATCGCTCGCTGGCCATCGTGGGCGATCAACGAACTTCGGTGCGGAATGATCGTCCTGCAGCAATCTTCTGATACCAACCAGAGCCGGCTACGCCACATCTGCCGCCAGACGGCTGCAACCTGGTGACGAAAAACTAAAAACGAGCGTGTTTTGGTTAATGCAACCAAGGCAAATTGTGGCACGGTAAATTCGGGTGATTAGTCGTTGTTGCCTCTTGATTATCACACGTTGCGCGGGGCAATAATCCGATCAGCTCGCCACAATGAGATCATAATTTACCCAGAATCACGCCAGCTCTTGTCCACTTTTAGTCGGATTCAATTAGTCAATTAGTTGGTGGCAGTGGGGTGCCTCTAACAATCGTAACGGTCTCGAGCTTCTGACGAGCTTGAGACCGCACGTGTGTTGCGTGACGTGAGATGGGGAAGAAGGCCATGGCTGAGCGGACGACCCGCGGACGTTTCGAGGACAGGAACCAACCTGAATCTGGATTTGGTCCTTTTCCTGACGATCCGCCGCCTGAGCGCAATCGGACCTATCGTTTCGGCAGGTCGGCCCAGGATAATTATCCGGCCGACGAGTCGATGCCGATGTTCCTCTCCGAATATGAGAGCGGCCATCCCATCGAGAGCACGCAGTTCGAGGAGCAGTGGCCGGCGCGGGCGCGCCGCACGTCGATCTCGTCGCGCATTCTGTTGGCGGTTCTTGCCGCGGCCGGCGTCGCCATGCTGTTCGCGCTGGTGACGTCGGATGCGACCCGCGACCTCATCGCCACCGCCAAGGCTTCGATCATCGGCAGCACCCCTGATCCCACCGCGCCTCCTCAGCCCAGCGGCACCCAGCTGACCGCCCGTGATATGCAGCTGAATGAGCCGGCCCGGCTGCCGCCGGAAGTATCCGCCGCGGCCTCCCCGGTGCAGACAGCGGCCGTCGCGCCGAGCCGGGACGATATCGCCAACGCGTATCAGACTGCGCTGCAGAATCGCGTCGTCACTCAGCCTGCGCCTGCTGCACCCAACGCCGCTGCCGCGCCGGCCGGGCCCTCGGCCATGGCGCCGTCCTCCATCACGTCCCCCGGTGCCGGAGCTGCGATCGTGGCGCCGGGTCTTGGCGCGGTGACGGCGGCTCCTCCGCCGGTGCAGACGCGGCGGCTGGAGCCGGATGAGCTGGCCGGCATCATGAAGCGCGCCAAGGGGCTGCTCGCGGCAGGCGACATTCCGTCCGCCCGCCTGCTGCTCGAGCGTGCCGCCGAAGCACAGGAGCCGGCGGCGGCACTGATGCTGGCGCAGACCTATGATCCGCATGTGCTCGGAACGAAGGACATCCGCAACATCAATGCCGATCCGACGGCCGCCCGCAATTGGTATCGCAGGGCCGCCCAGCTCGGCTCCTCCGAAGCGCAAAGGCGCCTCGACCAGCTGCAGAATTGAGCGCACATGGCGGCCGTTGCCGCCGTGTTTGGTTTTTTGCTTTCAGACATGATCTTCGAACCAATCCTCGGCGCCCGCTTTGACACGGTGCCGTCCGCGTTCCGGTGAGCGATCATGTGCCCGACTTGATGAAGGGGGATACATGCGACGTCTTTTTGGAGCGGCCGTTGCCGCCATCGTCCTCGCGCTCGGTTTTTCTGCCCATGCCGAGGAGAGCGAATTCGATCCCGCCAAGGTCAGCGACAGCCTGAAGGCGATCTTCCAGTTCGGCTCGGTGCAGACCAAGCAGGCGTTGAACGCCAACACGGTGACGCTGATCACCGGCACGATCGGCGGCACCTATGTGCAGTTCGGCGCCGACCTCGCCTCCCTGCTGGATGACGGCAACAATCTGCGCGTTCTGCCGATCGTCGGTCGCGGCTCGGTACAGAGCGTGGCCGACATCCTGTTCCTGCAGGGTGTCGACCTCGGCGTCGTCCGCGCCGACACGCTGGACTATCTGGAGCGCAAGGGCTTCGCCAAGGACATCAAGAAGCAGTTCACCTACGTCACCAAGCTCTACAATGAGGAGATGCAGGTGATCGCGCCGCGTGCGGTGCGCAATCTGCGTGACCTCGAAGGCCGCCGTGTCAGCGTCGACCTGCCCAATGGCGGCACCTTCGTGACCGCGCTGACCGTGTTCGAACGGCTCGGCCTGCGGGCGAACTTCCTCTATATCGAGCAGCGCATCGCGATGGAGAAGCTGAAGCGCGGCGAGCTCGACGCCGTCATCGTCGTCGGCGGCAAGCCCTACAAATCGGTCAGCAACTTCGTGAATGACGGCCGCTTCCATCTCGTCAATGTGGATTACGACCGGCCGCTGCAGAACGACTATCTCCCGGCGACCTTGACCGCGAAGGACTATCCGAACCTGATCGCCGAGGGCGAAAAGGTGGATACGATCGCAGTGCCGGCGGTGCTCGCGGCCTATAATTGGGCGCCGAACACCGATCGTTATCGCAAGCTCGCGACCTTCGTCGATGCGTTCTTCACCAAGTTTCCGGCGTTCCAGAATCCGCCCTTCCATCCGAAGTGGAAGGAAGTCTCGCTCTCGGCGCCGCTCGCGGGCTGGCAGCGTCTTCCCTCGGCGAGCAAATGGCTCGAGAGCCACGCGATGGAAGGCGCCCAGCGCGATCGCTTCGACGACTTTCTGAAGCAGAGCAACGCCGGCAAGAACCTCCAGAGCGACGCCGAGCGGGAAGCCCTGTTCAAGCAGTATCAGGCCTGGGAGGCCGAAAAGACCGGCAGCGCCCGCGCCCAGGCTCGGGGACAGCGCTGAGCGGCTGATCTCGGCTCAGTCCTGAAGCAAATGAAAAGCCCCGCCGCATAGCGGGGCTTTTTGTTCAGCAGTCCAGACGATGACCGTGGCCATCCAAGGCCAGCCGGCATCAACCGGCGTCAGCTTCTGCATCCGGATCATGCTTCGCAGCGAGCCGCGCAAGTGCATCGCGCGCGGCAGCGCGATGGTCCGGTGTGATGTGCGAGGCCACCATGCGGATGGCCGTGGCGAGCACGGCCGCGTCATCGGTGAAGCCGAGAACAGGCATCACGTCGGGCAGAAAATCGAACGGCAGGATGAAATAGGCGATGGCGCCGAGCAGCGCGGCCTGGACGTGCCGCGGCGTCTCCTTGTCGAAGGCGCAGTAATACGCGGCAAGCAGATCCTCGGCGAAGGGCAGCCGGGCAACGACCTGCTTGAACTTGACCCAGAACCGCCGGCGCACAGTGTCGCGGTCCTGCGCCAGCCGGTCGGCAGGCTCGAAACCCACGCTGTAGTCGGTCGTATCCGACGCCATGTGTCATCTCCAGGTTCCGGATGGCGCCATGGAGCGCGATCCCCGGCACATGTGGGGATGGCCAATGCTGCCGCAAGTCGCCGGGGCGGACCGGATTCAGGCCATCGACGCGGCGATCGCATCCATGGCTTCGGCGAGCTCGACATCGAGCAGGGTCACGCCTCCGGCATCATGCGTCGAGAGCACGACGTCGACCGTGCGGTAGACGTTGCGCCATTCGGGGTGGTGATCGCGCTTCTCGGCGATGAGCGCGACCCGCGTCATGAAGCCGAACGCTTCGTTGAAGTCCCGGAACGTGAAGCTGCGGGTGATCGCGTCGCGGCCGTCCAGCTCGGACCAGCCGGAAAGTCGTCGCAGCGCGTCGCGCCGTGCCTCAGCCGATAATCGTTCCACCATGTCAACCTCCCATTCACCTCGTGGATGGCCCGCGCCCTTGTGCCGCACCCGGACCTTTACGGGACCGTAGTCTGCAGCCGTCCCGATGATTGCGCCACATCGCCCAAAAGACAGCTCTCACCCGGCCAATCTCGCCGGGTCATGGAACTGCCCCGATGATCGGGCCACTTCGGCTCCGGTAACCATGACGCAGATGTCACCCTGGGCGGACAAGAAATTTGCTACAGTCTACCTTTAGAGAAGAACGAGGGCAGGCGGCGCTGCGCGTGGCGCCGCTTCCGAGCCGTCGGATGACCGGAGGACCGGACCTGGTAGACCCACAGACCACGCCAGCGCAGCGCTCGCAAATGCGCCCTGCCGTGTTCATCGTCATCGCCGGGATCCTCGCGATCGTCGGCGCGCTGGCGGGTGCCTACTATTTCGCGATGCGGCCGGTAACCTTGAAGATCGCGGTGGGTCCCCCGAACAGTGACGACCTCAAGGTCGTTCAAGCCCTGACCCAAGCCTTCTCGCAATCGCATGCCGCGGTGCGGCTTCGTCCCGTGCCGACCGAAGGCGCGGCCGAGAGCGCGCAGGCGCTCGCTGCCGCCAAGGTCGATCTCGCGATCGTGCGCGGCGACCTCGAAGTGCCGAAGAATGCCCAGGCCGTCGCGACCTTGCGCAAGAACGTCGCCGTGCTTTGGGTGCCGCCTGTGGCCAAGGGCAAGGGACGCAAGAGCGGCGCCAAGATCACCAAGATCTCGCAATTGCCCGGGCACAAGGTCGGCATCATCGGGCGGACCCCGGCAAATGTGAACCTGCTGAAGATCGTCCTGCATCAATACGGCGTCGATGCCAGCAAGGTCGACATCGTACAATTTCCGATTTCGGAGGCGGCCGAGGCGGTGCGCAACCAGAAGGCGGATGTCTATCTCGCGGCCGGACCGATCAACAGCAAGATCACCGCGGATGCCATCGCCGCCGCGACCAAGGATGGTGGCGTGCCGACCTTCCTGGCGATCGACTCCGCCGAGGCGATTGCGCAGAACCATCCGGAATACGAAGCGACCGAAATCCCGGCGGGCGCCTTCGGCGGCTCGCCGGACCGGCCGGAGGACGAAGTCAAGACCATCAGCTTCAATCACCACATCGTGGCGCGGAAGGGCCTGTCGGATTCGACGGTGTCGACATTCGCCCGCCAATTGTTTTCGGTGCGGCAGCAGCTGATGTCGGAGTTCCCGCTGGCCGCCAAGATCGAGACCCCCGACACCGACAAGGACGCCGCGATTCCCGCCCATCCCGGTGCCGCGGCATTCGTCGACGGTGAGGAGAAGACCTTCCTGGACCGCTACAGCGACTATATCTGGTGGGGGCTGATGACACTTTCGGCGATGGGCTCGGCGGGCGCCTGGTTCGCCGGCTATCTCAAGCGGGACGAACGTACGATCAACAGCTCGCTGCGCGACCGGTTGCTGGAGATGATCACGATCGCACGCAAGAGCGATTCGACCGAGGAGCTCGATCAGCTGCAAGGTGAGGCCGACGAGATCCTGCGCAATACGCTGACCTGCTTCGAGGATGGCGCGATCGAGCATGCCGCTCTCACTGCGTTCAACATTGCGCTGGAGCAGTTCCACAACGCGGTCGCCGATCGCAAGCTGATCCTGATGAGCATGCCCGCCAATCTGCAGCGCACCGGCGCGCAATTGCGCGCCGCCGGCACCTGAGCCCGCCCGTTCCCCAACGGTCCTCGCCTGTGAACGGTATCCCGATGTGCTCGGCATGGCCGTGTTATTCCAGCGTCACCAATCTTTTCTAGGCCTGCCGTGGTGGTGGCGGCGCCGATTGCACGCGCCATCCAAGCAGGAGATTCGCATGACCATTCACCTTTCGCGCCCGCAGCTGTCCAGGCTGTCCCGCCGCCGATTCCTCTCGACGGCAGCTGCCGCCGGCGTCACGACGCTGTCGATGCCCTATCTGAGCCGCGCCGCCGACCGGCCGCAGATCACGCATGGTGTCCAGTCCGGCGACGTCAGCATGGATGGCGGCGTGGTCTGGGCCCGTGCCGACCGCCCGTCGCAAATGCTGGTCGAGGTCGCGACGACAGAGTCGTTCAAGAACGCGCGCAGCCTGCCGCCGATCGCGGCGCTGCCCGAAAGCGATTTCACCGCCAAGATGCTGCTGGAGAACCTCCCGAGCGGCCAGGACATCTTCTACCGCGTCAAATTCCGCGACCTCTCGCACAGCGCCGTCGAGAGCGAGGCGGTGGTCGGGCGCTTCCGCACCGCGCCCGGCAACAAGCGCGACGTCTCGTTCGTCTGGGGCGGCGACGTGGCAGGACAAGGATGGGGCATCAATCCCGACGATGGCGGCATGTTCACCTTCGCCACCATGAAGAAGCACCGGCCCGACTTCTTCCTCCATTCCGGCGACACGATCTATGCCGACGGTCCGATCAAGTCCGAGGTCAAGCTGCCGGACAACAAGGTCTGGAAAAACCTGACGGTGGAAGAGAAGGCCAAGGTCGCCGAGACGCTCGACGAATTCCGGGCGGCTCATAAGTATAACTTCCTCGACGAGAACGTCCGCGCCTTCAATGCCGAGGTGCCGATCTTCGTGCAGTGGGACGATCACGAGGTGACCAACAACTGGTCGGCCTCCAAGGAGCTGCCGGCGGCCTACAAGGAGCGCAACATCCAGCTGCTCGCCGCGCGCGCGGCCCGCGCCTTCCACGAGATGTATCCGATGCGCGAGAGCATCGCCGAGCCTGGCCGGGTCTATCGCACCATCAATTACGGCCCGCATCTCGACGTCTTCGTGCTCGACGAGCGCAGCTATCGCGGCGCCAACGGCCCGAACCTCGAGGACAAATATGGCCCGTCGTCCTATTTCATCGGGCCCGAGCAGATGCGCTGGCTGAAGCAGGCGCTGCTGAACTCGCGCGCGACCTGGAAGGTGATCGCCTCCGACATGCCGCTCAGCCTGATCGTCTATGACGACGCGGCCAACAAGAAGGGCTCTGAGGCGATTGCGCAGGGCGACGGTCCGGCGCGCGGGCGCGAGCTGGAGATCGCCGAGATCCTGCGCTTCATCAAGACCGCGCCGATCCAGAACACGGTGTGGCTGACGGCGGACGTGCACTACGCCGCCGCGCATTACTATGATCCGAACAAGGCGCAGTTCCAGGACTTCGAGCCGTTCTGGGAGTTTGTCTCGGGCCCGCTGCATGCCGGCACGTTCGGCCCGAACGAGCTCGACAACACTTTCGGCCCCGAGGTGCGCTTCATCAAGGCGCCGGGTCTCGACAAGCAGAACCTGCCGCCGTCAGCCGGCATGCAGTTCTTCGGGCACGTCAAGATCGAGGGCGAGACCGGGCAGATGACCGTGACCCTGCGCGATCGCGCCGACGTCGCGCTGTGGTCGACGACCCTCGACCCGAAGCTCGGCTGAGCTGGCGGCCGCACTCGAAACACGCAGCAAAGTGCTGCGGCGGCAGCTAAGCCTGCCGCCGCAGCACCGCCTCCAGCGCTTCGGTCGGACACGGTTTCGGCAGCCGCGGCCGGTCGGCGAACGCCGCCGGCACGCGGTCGGCGCCGTAGCCGGTCGAGAATGCGAAGGGAATGCCGAGCGTTGTCAGCCGCTCGGCAATCGCGAAGCTCTTTTCGCGCACGAGGCCGACATCGAGCAGCGCGAATTGCGGTGCGCGCTCCTCGATCATGGCGAGAGCGCTGGCGACATTGGCCGCAACTCTGATGACGGTAATGCCAAGATCCGTAATCGTGTCTTCGAGGCCGAGCGCAATGATCGGGTCGTCTTCGACGACCAGCACGTCCTGATAGTGCTCGGGCACGCTGGACTGCGAGCTTGTCATGATCTGCGGGGTTCCGGGTGAAGGCCCCGCTGCCCGGCGCCTCCTTGTAAGCGCGCCGGCGGGTTCCTGGAACCGAAGGCAGCATATCAGAGTTCCTGTGTCGGTGCACTTGTGAACACAAGGGGCGGGGATCACGCACATGCGTATGGCGCGGGGAACGATGATGCTGAACCAAGGTGTGACGACGCTGTCGCGAGAGCGGCCCTACAACAATCTGCTGCGACGCTTGAGCCCGGCCGATTACGCGCTGATCGCGCCACATCTGGTCGAGGACGAAGCGGCGCCGAATGATCTGCTCTACCGTCCCGGCGACGACGTTCAGATCGTGCATTTCCCATGCGGGCCGGCGCTCACGTCCTATCTGGTGGCGAACGAGGACGGTCGCGACGTCGAAACCATCCTGGTGGGACGCGAGGGCGCAGTGGGCGGCATCGTCAGTGAAGGCTTCCTGCCTGCCTACACGCGCATCGTCGTCAAGTTCGGCGGTCCCTTTGCGCGGCTGCCGCTGTCGCGACTCGCCGCCGCCAAGCTGCAATCGAAGACGCTGCGCAACGTGTTCGCCCGCTATGCCGATTGCATGCTGGCGCAGGTGTTTCAGTCGACCGCCTGCAACGCCATCCATTCGATCGAGCAGCGCACGGCGAAGTGGATCGTCGCGGCGATGGACCGCACGGATGGCGAGCCGATTGTGCCGCTGACCCATGAGCAACTGGCGACCTTGCTCGGTGTCGGCCGCAGCTATGTCAGCCGTGTCGTCCAGACCTTCCGCGCCGAAGGCATTCTGGACACGCGGCGCGGCGCCTTCATGGTGCGTGACTTTGACGCCCTGAAACAGCGCTCCTGCCTGTGCAACGAGGCCGTGAAAACCCATTTCGAGGAGGTTCTCCGCGGCGTCTATCCGACCGAGCAGGCCGCGACGGGCTGATCCGATCCCAGCATTGCCTTAGCCTGCTGGAACTTGTCATAGTCCGGATGCAACCGGATTTGGGAAGTCCTCAGGGCAGGCATGGACGGCGCCGTTCTCCACGCGATCTTCGACGTCGCTGCCTGGCTCAGCGCGGCGGCCGCCGGCTGGTGGCTCGCGCGCTTTGGCGGCGTGAGCTTTCCCAGGCAGTCGACCGAATGGCCCTATATCGCCGCGCTCGTATTCGGCGCCGGGCTCGGCGCGTATCTGTTCGGCACGCTGAACCTGTGGCTCTCCGGCATGGCCGGGCTGGCGCGCTCGGTCGAGGGCGCGCTCGCCGGCGGCATTATCGCGGTCGAACTCTACAAATGGCGCCACGGCATCACCTTGCGCACCGGGGCGCGCTTTGCGCTGCCGCTCGCGGTCGGGGTCGCCGTCGGGCGGATCGGCTGCTTTGCGGCCGGGCTCGACGATTTCACCTACGGCACGCCGACGGCTCTGCCCTGGGGCCATGATTTCGGCGACGGCATCCAGCGCCATCCGGTGCAGCTCTATGAGAGTCTCGCGATGGCCAGCTTTGCCGCCGCCTATATCGTCGCGGTGATCAGGCGGAATGCGGCGGTGATCACCAGCGGCTTCTATCTCGCGCTTCTGGTCTACGGCCTGCAGCGCTTCGTCTGGGAATTCCTCAAGCCATACGGGCCGGTCGTCGGCCCCTTCACCTTGTTTCACCTGCTGTCGCTCGCCATTGCGGCCTACGCTTTGGCGATGCTGGCAACCGCGCCGCAATCGAAGGTCACGCATGAACGCGCCGCTGCGTAAGTCACGCCCCTATGTGTTCTGGGGACAGACCCAATCCCTGTGCGAGACCTGCCTCGCGCTGGTGCCGACCAAGATCCAGATCCAGGACAACGAGGTCTGGTACGAGAAGCGCTGCAAGGCGCACGGCGTGCAGTCGACGCTGGTCTCCGATGACGCCGCCTATTGGCGGCGCTGCAAGGCGTTCATCAAGCCGGGCGATACGCCGCTCAGTTTCCAGCGCCGCACCGAATATGGCTGCCCCTATGATTGCGGCCTGTGCCCGGACCACGAGCAGCATTCCTGCCTGGCGCTGATCGAGATCACCGATCACTGCAACCTGACCTGCCCGGTGTGTTTCGCCGAATCCTCGCCGCAGCGCTCGCATTTCACGCCGCTCGCCACGATCGAGCGGATGCTGGACGCGCTGGTGAAAAGCGAGGGCGAGCCGGACTTGGTGCAGATCTCCGGCGGCGAGCCGACCTTGCATCCTGATTTCTTCGACATCCTCGCCGCCGTGCGCGCGCGGCCGATCCGTCACGTCATGATCAACACCAACGGCCTGCGCATCGCGCGCGAGCCGGACTTCGTCGCGAAGCTCGCGGAGACCAAGCGTGGGCTCGAGGTCTATCTGCAGTTCGACTCGCTGTCGCGCGCCGGTCTCACGAACATTCGCGGCGCCGATTTGCGCCGCATCCGCCAGCAGGCGCTGGAGAACCTCGAACATCAGGGCATCTCGACCACGCTGGTCGCGACCATCAAGCGCGGGGTCAATGACGACGAGATCGTCGACATCGTGCGTCATGCCTTGGAATGGCGCTGCGTGCGCGGCGTCACCTTGCAGCCGGTGCAGGACGCCGGCCGCAATGCCGACTTCGACAAGGACACCGATCGCATCATGCTGTCGGAGATCCGCCGCCGCGTCGTCGAGACCGGCGTGTTCGGCGAGCAGGACATGATCCCGCTGCCCTGCAATCCCGAGAGCATCTCGATCGGTTATGGCCTGCGCAACGGCACAACCGTGCTGCCCCTCACCGCGATGGTGCCGCAGGAGGAGCTGCTGTCGGTGATGCCGAACACGATCAGTCCGGAAAAATATCCGGTGCTGCGTGACAAATTCGTCGAGCTGTTCTCGCTGTCGTCGGGGCCGCTCAATACCAGCGAGCGCGTCGCCGAATTCCTCTGCTGTTTGCCATCCGTGCAGGTGCCCGACAATCTCGGCTACGAGCACGTCTTCCGCGTCACCATCGTGCAGTTTCTCGACCGCTTCAATTTCTGCGTCGGCAACGTCAAACGCTCCTGCATCCATTTCGTCACCGAGCGCGGCGAGATCATCCCGTTCGACACCTACAATCTGTTCTATCGCAACGGCGCCATCGACGGCATCCGAGCCCGGCTGGCGAAGGGTGAACAGGCGTGAGCGAGCCGGAGAAAAAGAGTCCGCCCCCGCCTGCATCCGAGCAGCCGCGTGAGCTGCGCAGCGGCTGCCTGACGGCGGTCCTGTTCGTGGTTGGCGTCATCCTGCTGCTGCCGGGCGCCTGCGCCGTGGTCTTCGGTTATCTCGGCTTGCAGGAGAAGAACTGGCCAGCGGAGTTGACGGCGTGGGTCGTCGCCGGCCTGGCGGTCGGCGCGGGCGGCATTTTGCTGATCATAACGGCGTGGCGGCGGTGAGCGCACGCATGGTGTTCTTTGCAGTCCGTCTCATGATTTCGCGCAGCCATGATTGATCGACCGATCCTTCCCCCCGAACTTCCGCCTCAGCAGGCGCGCTCCGGCTGTCTGACGGCGCTCGCGGTCATTGCCGGCCTCATCCTGCTGTTTCCCATGGCTTGCGTCCTGGTCATCTTTCCCAACCAGATCACGCGCAACGACCTCGTCGATCCGATCGGACTGCTGTTCGTCGGCGCGGCCATCGCCGGCGTCGTGTTGATCATCCTGGCGGTCAGGCGCGGGCGGAGCCGTTCATGACGCCGCAGGAGCAGCCCGGACCGCCTGTGGCGCGGGGTCGTCCTGTCGATCCTGATGCTGCTCGTCGGACTGGTGCTGTTCGCGCCGGGCTTGCTATGCTTCGTGATGGAGTTGCGTGAGCCGAGTCCCGAAAATGTCATCAAGGGTCTCCTGTTCTGGGCAGCCGCGATCGGCCTGCTGCTCGTCTTCTTCGGCATTCGACGAATGATTCCGCGCCGCCATGGATGATGATCCGTTCAACCGCCGTCCGCCGCTGTCGCCCTTCCTGGAGGACGTGCGTCGGGCGCAAGAGCCTGCCGGCCTGGTGGCGACGCTGGGGGCGATCCTCGGCGGGCTCGCCTTGATGTTTCCGTTCGGCTGCGTGATGGCGCTGATGCGCCGCGAGTGGAACGAGTTCGGCGGCTTGCTCGGCCCCGGCGCGATCCTGGCCGGCATGGCCGTTACGGGACTCGTGATGATTGTGCTGGCGGTGCACCGCCGCTGGGGCTGAGGCCGGTCACATGACCTCGCCGGAACGTCCTGAATCGCAAGCCGATCGTGCCATGCCGCCGCTGCCGAAGGAGCGCTGGAAGGGACCGCCCGAGGGCATTCCGGACGAAGACCGGCCGCGCGGCAAAGGCTGCCTGAATCCGTTGATCATGGTCTGCAGCCTGGCGCTGATCGCGTGGGGGCTGTACGCGGCGATCTACTTCGCCTTCTTCGTTCGCTGGCACATGGGCGGGTACTTCGGCTTCTTCCTCGAGGGCTTGGCCGCGTCGATCGTCGGCGCCGTGCTGATGCTGTCTGCGCACCACCGATTGCGCCCCACGACCCCTGGCCGCCCGGAGGCCGCGAGCGGCTGTCTGCCGAGCGTCATGCTGATTGCCGGTGTCGTGCTGCTGCTGCCGGGGGCCTGTTCGATGCTGTTCGGGCTGAGCGCCATGGGCTCGATCACGCATATCGGCGATCCCAGCCCGCTGCTGACGGGCTTCACCCTGGGCGCTGTCGGCGTTGCCGCGCTGTGGTGGGTCGCCGCACGGCCCGCCGGTCTCGCCGGCCCGCTGATGGCGACCGGGATCGTGCTGGTGATTCCCGGCCTCTTTCTCGCCGTCTACGGCTTCAGCCGGCTGTATTGGATCAACCAGATGCCGTCCGTGCTGCTCCCGGTCGGGCTGCCTGCCCGCCGGGGTGATCGGGATCCTCTACGTCCGGGCGGCCCGGCAGCGCTGGCTGGCCGAAGCGTCAGCCGATCCGCCGGCCGAGTCACCCGGACCCGCTTCTGATTCCTGAAAGCAGTCATTGTTTTTTGGCGTTTTTCGCCTATATTGCGCCGCAACGCGTGAGGTCTGCCCGGTCCATTGGCCGGGTTTCCTATTTGGGGCTGCCGGTCCCTGCCGCCGAACGAGTTTCGCGAGCGCGCGTCGCAAAGCTAACAGCTTGATTCGACTATAACAAAGCGCGCGCCCCGCCGGGGACAGAGCACGGGCTCTTGAGAAAGCTTAGAAGACACCAACCATGAATCTTCGCAACATCGCCATCATCGCCCACGTCGACCACGGCAAGACCACGCTCGTCGACCGCCTCCTGCAGCAATCAGGTACCTTCCGCGAGAACCAGAAGGTCGCCGAGCGTGCCATGGACTCCAACGATCTGGAGCGCGAGCGCGGCATCACCATCCTGGCCAAGGCCGCCTCGGTGCAGTGGAAGGACACCCGCATCAACATCGTCGACACCCCCGGCCACGCCGATTTCGGCGGCGAGGTCGAGCGCATCCTGAACATGGTGGATGGCGCGCTGGTGCTGGTCGACGCCGCCGAGGGCCCGCTGCCGCAGACCAAGTTCGTGGTCTCCAAGGCGCTCAAGGTCGGCCTCAAGCCGATCGTGGTCATCAACAAGGTCGACCGTCCCGACGCCCGCCCGACCGAGGTCATCAACGAGGTGTTCGACCTGTTCGCCGCGCTCGACGCCAGCGAGGAGCAGCTCGACTTTCCGATCCTGTACGGCTCGGCCAAGCAGGGCTGGATGGCCGACAGCCCGGAAGGTCCGCAGGACCGTGGCATGGAGCCCTTGTTCGAGCTGGTGCTGCGCCACGTCCCGCCGCCGAAGACCGAGGAGGGGCCGTTCCGCATGATCGGCACCATCATCGAGGCCAATCCCTATCTCGGCCGCATCATCACCGGCCGCATCACCTCCGGCACGCTCAAGCCGAACCAGCAGGTCAAGGTGCTGGCCGCCGATGGCAAGATGATCGAGCAGGGGCGTATTACGAAGATCTTGGCGTTCCGCGGCCTCGAGCGCACGCCGCTCGATGACGCCGAGGCCGGCGACATCGTCGCCATCGCGGGCCTGACCAAGGGCACCGTCGCCGACACCTTCTGCGATCCCTCGGTGGAGACGCCGCTGCCGGCGCAGCCGATCGATCCGCCGACCGTGTCGATGTCCTTCATCGTCAACAACTCGCCGCTGGCCGGCACCGAGGGCGACAAGGTCACCAGCCGCATGATCCGCGACCGCCTGCTGCGCGAGGCCGAGGGCAACGTCGCCCTGCGTGTCCGCGAGGCCGAGGACAAGGACGCGATGGAAGTGTCCGGCCGCGGCGAATTGCAGCTCGCGATCCTGATCGAGACCATGCGCCGCGAGGGCTTCGAGCTGTCGGTGTCGCGTCCGCGCGTCGTGTTCCAGAAGGATCCGGCGACCGGCCAGACCCTGGAGCCGATCGAGGAGGTCGTGATCGACGTCGACGAGGAGCATTCCGGCGTCGTCGTGCAGAAGATGAGCGAACGCCGCGCCGAGTTGATCGAGATGAAGCCATCCGGCGGCAACCGCCAGCGCCTGGTGTTCTACGCACCGACCCGCGGCCTGATCGGCTATCAGGGCGAACTGCTGACCGACACCCGCGGCACCGCGATCATGAACCGCCTGTTCCACAACTACGCGCCCTACAAGGGCGAGATCCAGGGCCGCCGCAACGGCGTCCTGATCTCCAACGACCAGGGCGAGGCGGTGGCCTACGCCATGTTCAAGCTGGAAGACCGCGGCCCGATGATGATCGAGCCGGGCTGGAAGGTCTATCGCGGCATGATCGTCGGCGAGCACACCCGCGACAATGATCTCGAGATCAACGTTCTGAAGGGCAAGCAGCTCACCAACATCCGCACGACGTCGAAGGACGAAGCGGTACGCCTGACCCCGCCGATCAAGATGACGCTTGAAAAGGCGCTGGCCTATATCGAGGACGACGAGCTCGTCGAGGTCACGCCGAAGTCGATCCGCCTGCGCAAGAAGCATCTCGATCCCAACGAGCGCAAGCGCGCCGAGAAGCAGAAGGAGGCGGTGGCGTAAGACGGCCACGGCCTTCACACCTCGCGGGCGTTGCGAGAGGCAGCGCCTCCACACACTCCGCCGTCATGCCCCGCGGAGGCGGGGCATCCAGTACGCCGCGGCCCGTCGGGGTCACATAACCGTCTCGGCGGACTGGATCACCTGCTTTCCGGGTGATGACACCGCCTTGTGCGGCGATTTGACTGCCCACGCCAACGAGGTGGATTCGCCTCATGAGCAGCCTCCCATCGTCGATCGACATTGCCATCATCGGGGCCGGCGCGGCCGGCCTCGGTGCGGCGCATGCGCTGCAGGGCAGGGGCGTCTCCTGCATCGTGCTGGAGGCCCGCGACCGCATCGGCGGACGGGCCCACACCATCATGGCCTCGCCTGACGTCACCTTCGACCTCGGCTGCGGCTGGTTGCATTCCGCGGACCGCAACGCGTTCGTGGCGATCGCCGAGCAGCTTTCCTTCACCATCGACAAGTCCCGTCCGCCGTGGCGCGACCAGGCCTATGAGGCCGCGTTCCCGCGCGAAGAGCGCGCGGAGTTCATCGGCGCGCTGGAGGCGTTCTTCACCCGCACGGCGGAAGCCGCCGCGCGCGGCCACGATGCCCCCGCGAGCGACTATCTCGAGCCGGGCAATCGCTGGAACGGCATGATCGATGCGATCTGCACCTATCTGAACGGCTGCGAGCTGGAGCAGATGTCGCTGCTCGACTTCGAGGCGTATGCGGACACCGAGGTGAACTGGCGCATCCGCCGCGGCTATGGAGCCCTCGTCGCCGCCTACGGCGCCGGCCTGCCGATCGCGCTGAACTGCAACGTGACCCTGATCGATCATGGCGACACGCGCATCCGCCTCACGACCTCGCAGGGCACCCTGACCGCCGACAAGGTCATCGTCACGGTGCCGACCAATCTCATCGCCGACGAGGCGATCCGCTTCAGGCCACCGCTACCCGCGAAGGTCGAAGCGGCTGCCGGCCTGCCGCTCGGCCTCGATAACAAGGTGACGCTGGCACTCGACGGCTGGGAGCACCTGCCGAAAGATTCCGGCATGCGGGGCCGCAGCCACACCGCGCGCGTCGGCAGCTTCCAGCTGCGCCCGTTCGGTCAGCCCTGCATCGAGGGTTTCTACGGCGGCAGCTTCGCCCGTGAGATCGAGGCAGCCGGCGCGGGCGCGCTGGCGGCGCAGGCGATCGACGACGTCGTGGCGCTGCTCGGCCATGACATCCGCAAGAGCCTCAAGCCGCTCGCCGAGTCGCGCTGGGGCGCCGACCCGTTCGCGCGCGGCGCCTATTCGCACGCGCTGCCCGGCCATGCCGGCAAGCGCGCGGTGCTGGCGGCCCCGGTCGACGATCGCCTGTTCTTTGCCGGCGAGGCCACGCCGCCGGATTTCTTCTCCACCGCCCATGGCGCCCGCGACAGCGGTGAGCGCGCCGCGCGAGAGGCGCTCGCATCGCTGGGGAAGCGCTAGCCTATCAGCCGTCGCTGCGCTCGCGCTGACGTGCCCCGATCAACCCGCCGCGCTCACCATGCGCAGGAATTCGCGCGCGGCCTGGGTCTGGTGGTGCTGCTTGTGACGCAGGCTGTAGAAGTGCCGCTTGGGCAGCTCAATGTTGGCAATGGCGAGCAGGCCCGCCGTCACGGCCCGCATCACCACGAGGCGCGACAGCACCGTGACGCCGGCACCGGCCTCGACGGCGCCCCGCACCGCCTCGTTGGAGGGCAGATCGAACGCGATATCGAGCTGCGCCGGCGTGATGCCGAACCGGCCGAGCGCGGCTTCGAGCACGGCGCGGGTGCCCGAGCCTTGCTCGCGCAGCACCCATCGGGCCGCCTTCAGATCGCCGACCGTGAGGGACGCTGCCCGGCACAGCGGATGGCCGGCCGGCCCGACCAGCACCATCTCGTCCTCCGCGACCGGTTGCGCGGCGAGCAAGGGATCGTCGATATCGCCCTCGACGAATCCCAGATCGGCTGAGCCGTCCCGCACCTGGGCCGCGACCTGCTCGGTGTTGCCGATCGACAGCCCCAGCGTGATCGCCGGATGCGCGTCGTGGAAACGGTGAATGAAGGCCGGCAGCCAATAGCCGGCGATGGTCTGGCTCGCTGCCAGCGCCAGCCGTCCGCGCTTCAGGCCGGCGAGGTCGTCGAGCACGGTCTCGGCTGCGGCAGCGCGCGCCAGTACGGCTTTGGCTTCGACCAGAAACGCCTTGCCGGCCGCCGTCAGCACGATGCGGCGGCCGACGCGATCGAACAGCCTGGTCTGGTAGCGCGCCTCCAGCGCAGCGACCGCCGCCGACGTCGCCGACTGGGTCAGATGGAGCTCGCGCGCCGCCTGGGTGACGTGCTCGCGCGTCGCCACCGCAACGAAGATCCTGAGCTGCTCGAGCGTCACATCGGCTCCTATGTCGTCAGCTTCACCAGCGCCAGGCTGAAGATCGCAATGAACAGGAAGGCCGCGAGGCCCAGCGCCAGCGGCCGCAGGCCCTTTGCTTTGAGCTTGACGAAATCCGTCTCCAGCCCCATCGCGGCCAGCGCCATCGACAGCAGGAAACCGGTGACGGTCACAATCACCGTCTTCGCCTCGGCGGGCACCGTGATGACGCTGTTGATGCCGACCAGCGCAATGAAGCCGAACACGAACCAGGGCAATGGCGGCTGCGCGCTGACATGGTCTTGGCCGTGTCGGCGGGCGCGGCGTGTGGCCAAAAGGCCGAGCGTCAGCACCACCGGCGCCAGCAGCGTCACCCGCGCCAGCTTGGCGATGGTGCCGAACTCGCCGGCCTGCTGGCCGTCTTGGAACGCGGCCGCGACCACTTGCGCGATCTCGTGAATCGAGGCGCCGCTCCACAGGCCGAAAGCGTGGGCGTCGAGTTGCAGCAGCGCCGGCAGCAGCGGGTAGGCGAACATCGCCATCGAGCCGAACACGGTGACGCAGGCCACCGCATAGGCGACGTCCTCGTCAGGCGCGCGCGTGACCGTGTTGGTCGCGATCACCGCGGATGCGCCACAGATCGAGGTGCCGGCGGCGATCAGTTCCGCCAGCTTGCTGTCGACCCCGAGCAGCCGCCCCATCCACACCGTGAACAGGAACGTGCCAGCGAGGCTCAGCGCGATCACCGCGAGCCCGCGCGCGCCGACCTCGACGATCTGTGCGGCCGTCAGCTGCAGGCCGAGCAGGATGATCGCGATCCGCAGCACGCGGCGCATCGCGAACGCGACGCCCGGCTTGGCCCGCACCGGCGTGCCGACGACGTTGTGAAGCGCCATGCCGGCCATGATCGCCAGGATCATCGGGCTGAACAGGCGGAAGCCTGGCAGCTGATGGAGTCCGAAGGCACCGGCCGCGAGCGCGGCGGACAGCGCCAGCCCCGGCAACAGCAGTGAGAGACGCGTTGCAGGGGCGCGGGCATCTGCCCGATGAGCGACGACAGGGGCATCGGCGGTGAGATCGTGCGCAGGGGTGGCCATGAAAAACTCTCCCAAACCAGCGGTTTCGGAGAGAATTTCATGCTGAAATCAATCGATCCAACGGATTATATCGGATGAATCGTTCGAATCAATCGATTGATCTGGCCTACTCGAGCACCCGCCGGCGCAGCTCGGCGTCCGGCACGAAGCACGAATCGTATTTGCCGAAGATCCGGTAGCGGTTGCGCGCGACCACGCTGTACACGGCGTTACGGAGCGGCTTAGGCACCGCGAACAATGCCCGCGTCCAACCCCAGCCCGGCAGGTTCGACAGCACGGTGAGCGCCGCATCCGATTTGAGATGCGCCCGGCCACCATGCACGACGGCGTTGGTGTCAGGTTCCTTGGGATCGATGCCGAACGCCTGCGCCAGGCGCGTGCCGTAAGGCGACTGGATCGGCGTGAAGCGGAAACGTTTGGCGGCGTCGCGGGCGATGACGAACTGCACCCAGCGCGAACAGAACACGCAGATGCCGTCATACAGGATCACGTCGTCATCGGGCCAGGTGGTCATCATCGATTGTCCATTGTCAGCAGCGCGACCAGCATCAGCACGATCGCGGGTCCGGTCTTGACCAGAGCGCCGAGCGGCTCGAGCCAGAGATCAGGCGTCAACAGCGCGCATCCGGCCATGTAGCCGAGCGAGACGACAATGCCTGCAATCAGGCCGAACACAGCCGTCCGCCGGAATGCGATCAGGACGCCGACCGAGATGTCCATCATGCTGGTGATGGCTGCGAACGGAATTGCGAAGCCCTCGGGCCAGCCGCGCGTGGTCAGGATTGCCGTCGTCGCGGGGAACGACACGAACAGCGCGATGCTGCCCGAGGCGATCCAGAACAGCACCAGGCTGGTGATGATCAGCGCCTTGACCAGGAACAGCCGCGCAAACCATTTGTCCTGGATCGACGCGCCATGCCCGCCGATCGCGTCAGCCAGAGGCGTTGGCGTGAGGCCGGTGGCGGCGATCCAGGGCTGCGGATCGCCGCGGACGCCGCGGCGCAGCTCGGCGATCGCCGTGGTGCGGATCGGCGGCCTCCAGCCGAGCCAGCTCGATAGGTCGCCGGCAACAGCGCCGAGCTTGAGGACCGTCAGCGGCAGCGCGATGCGCGGCCACTGCACCGTGCCAAAGCTGCGGCGAAAGCCACCGATGACGTCGCCGAGCGTGACCGGCTGCGGTTGCATCAGGTCCCAGCTCACCGCACGGGTCGTCTCGTCATCGATCGGGCGCGTCGCCAGCCAGGCGACCGTCGCGGCGATGTCGGCCGCCGCGACCGGCTGGAACGGCGTTGCCGCATCCTTCGCCGGCAGATCGAGCGGCAACGCGGCAAGCGCGCGAACCATCGCGCTGCCGCCATAGGCCGTGGGCGCGATCACGAAGCCCGGCCGCAGGATCGCGTAAGGGAACTCCGACGCGGCAATCAACCGCTCGGCCTCGCGTTTGGTCGTTGCGAACGCCGTGTGGTCCTCTTCGGCTGCACCGGGGATCGAGATGTGAACGAAGCGAACGTTACGGCCGCAGGCGGCGAACGCGGCGAGCAGCCGCGCGACGATATCGCGGTGCACGGCATCGGTGCTGCTGCCCGGACCATCCTGCAGCACACCCAGGCCATTGACGACCACGTCGATCTCATGGGCACGGATCAACCCTGCCAGAGCCGACGGATCGAGCGCCATGATCGGCAGCTCGATGTCCAGCGGCGACATTCGTTGTGAGGCCGAAAACGCCCGCGCCAGGCCGATCGTCACAAAGCCGCGCCGGCGCAGGTCGTCGGTGAGGTAGCGGCCGATCAGGCCGGACGCGCCGAGCACGAGGATGCGCGGATAAGCGGTCATCGCCGGCTCCCGATCAGAACGGCTTCGCGATCATCAGCCAGAGAATGGCCATGACCGACCCGAAGCCGGGAATGCCGCAGATGAACCAGCGGCGGAAGACGGTGAAATAGCGTGGCGGCAACGGCTGAGCATCGGCGTCGGCGGCGCGCGCGAGATCGCGCAGCTCGATCTGCATGAAGATGACCGGCACCCAGAACAGTCCAGCCAATGCATAGAGCACCAGCGACGTCGTCAGCCATCGCTCCGACAGCGACGTTGATGACAGCCACATCAGCGTGCCGCCGCTGATCGGCTGCAGCAGCACCGCCGACAGCGTGAACAGCATGTCGGCGATGACGACCACGCCCGCGGTTCGCGCGATGAACGCAGCCTGTCCGCTCAGATGCGCCATCAGCATGAAGAATGCGATCCCCGTCCCGGTGCCGAGAATGACGATGGCGCCGAGGACGTGCAGATATTTGACCAGGAAATACAGCGTCATCATGGTCCTGCTTGCAGGGCTGCAGCCATCGGTCGCCGCCCTTCTTTGGCTCATCGATATCGCAGTGCGTGCGTGCTGTCCCGGCCAGGTTGGCGCGGCCGTCGCGCGCCTGTTCGTCCCAGCCGAAGCAAAGCGAACAATCATCGGAGGGCGTCGAGCGCCATCGTCCTGCCGAGCGGGAATCGTTCTCCGCCGGCACCGCGCGCGCGGCTGCTGCGGCCGGTCCGCTGCAGTTTGTCGTTGCCCGTCGCAGCTGACGGTTATTAAGCACCGTTGGCGCATGGGCATGTTGCGAATTTGTCCCTTTTCGGCACAGCTTTCCGCCACGGTGATGCCGAAAGTCCACAGGTTAACCGATCTTTAACGTGGCACCTTGAAGGCGCGCCGCCGACTTGCTTTGATCTCGTCATGAGCACAACCCTGATCGAAGTCCGTCCGGCCAAGGCTGCAGATGCGGCTGCGGTGGCGTCAGCCCATGATGAAGCTTGGCGTTCTGCCTATCAGGGAATCATCCCTGGCGCAGAGCTGGAGAAGCTGATCAACCGGCGCGGCCCCCAATGGTGGGACAGCGCGATCCGCAAAGGCAGCCGCGTCAGCGTGCTGGTGTTCAACGACAAGGTCGCAGGCTATGCGAATTACGGCCGCAATCGCGCCCGCAGCCTGCACTTTGACGGCGAAGTCTACGAGCTTTATCTGCGACCGGAATTTCAGGGGCTGGGGTTCGGTCGCCGGCTCTTTCAGGCCGCCAAGCGCGATCTCGCGCAAAGCGGGCTGAAGAGCATGGTGGTGTGGGCGTTGTCCGACAACGATCCCGCCACCGAGTTTTACCGTGCCTTGGGGGGCCGCATGGTCGCACGGTCGTCCGAGCGCTTCGGGCCGAAGTCGCTCGACAAGGTCGCCTTCGCCTGGACGAACTGAGTCCCGGCGAATTGCACCCGGACTGCTTGAACCCTGGACGCGTTAAGCGTTAACGCGGTCCTGAACTGAACTGAAGGTTTCGGATTGAGGTAGCTGTTGCGCAGCCGCGATTTTTTTGCGACTGCGAATATGAGCGCTCAGCTCGCGAGCGTCCGACCCTCAAACGTTCAAATTCTCAAAGTTCAAGTTCTACGGAGCATCCATGCGCATCGACGCCATCCCGATCGGGAAAGATCCGCCGCGCGAGGTCAACGTCGTCATCGAAGTGCCGGTCGGCGGCGAGCCGATCAAGTACGAGCTCGACAAGGAGGCCGGCACGCTGTTCGTCGACCGCTTCCTGTATACGGCGATGCGCTACCCCGGCAATTACGGCTTCATCCCGCACACGCTCTCCAATGACGGCGATCCCTGCGACGTGCTGGTTGCCAACACCCGTGCGATCGTGCCCGGCGCGGTCATGAGCGTTCGCCCGGTCGGCGTGCTCATCATGGAGGACGAGGCTGGCGGCGACGAGAAGATCATCGCGGTGCCGTCCTCGAAGCTGACGCAGCGCTATGACAAGGTCCGCACTTATTCCGACCTGCCGGACATCACCCTGCAGCAGATCCAGCACTTCTACGAGCACTACAAGGATCTCGAGCCCGGCAAATGGGTGAAGGTGCTGCGTTGGGGCAATGCCGACGACGCCCATCAGCTGATCAGCGAGGGCATCGCCCGCGCCAAGGCGGCGAAGAAGTAGGATTGTTGTTCGAGTCAGCCCGGCGCCGCGGAATCGCAAACCGCGCGGCGCCGGCGCCTCTGATCTCCAGAGCATGATCCGGACAGGTGGAAACCGGCTTTCCGAAAGATCATGTCCAAGCAAAGCTTGGCCCGTCGGGAAGAAGGCTCACACCGCCGGCTTCGGCAGTCCGGCGATGGCGCAGGCGGCGCGCAGCGTGTTCACCAGCAGGCACGCCACCGTCATCTGGCCGACGCCGCCGGGCACCGGCGTGATCGCACCGGCGACCTCCGCAACTTCGGCATAGGCGACATCGCCGACCAGGCGGGTCTTGCCCTCGGCGGTCGGGATGCGGTTGATGCCGACATCGATCACGGTCGCTCCCGGCTTGATCCAGTCGCGCTTCACCATCTCGGGCCGGCCCACGGCGGCGTAGACCAGATCGGCGCGCGCGGTCAGCGCGGCCAGATCGCGCGAGCGCGAATGCGCGATCGTCACGGTGGCGTTCTCGTTCAACAGCAATTGCACCAGCGGGCGGCCGACCAGATTGGAGCGGCCGATCACGATGGCGTTCAGGCCTTCCAGCGAGGGGTGGACGGTCTTGCTCAGAATGATGCAGCCGAGCGGCGTGCACGGCGCCAGCGCCGGCTGGCCGCCGGCGAGGCGGCCGGCATTGTGCGGATGCAGGCCGTCGACGTCCTTGGCCGGGTCGATCGCGTTGATGACGATCTCGGTCTCCAGGCCCTTCGGCAGCGGCAGCTGCACCAGGATGCCATGAACAGAGGGGTCATGGTTGAGCTTGTCGATCAGCGCCAGCAACTCGCTCTGCGCGACGTCGGCAGGCAGCTTGTGCTCGAACGAGGCCATGCCGGCGGCCTGGGTCTGGGTATGCTTGCTGCGCACATAGACCTCGGATGCCGGATCGTTGCCGACCAGCACCACCGCGAGCCCCGGCGTCAGGCCGTGATCGCGTTTGACCCGCTCCACCTCGCGCGCCACCTGCCCGCGCAGGTCGGCTGCGATCACTTTTCCATCGATGATGCGCGCGGTCATTGCTCTCCCTCGTCGTTCAACCCAGTCCATTGAGCGCAGGATGCTTGCCGCGAGCTCCCATCCTCCCCTGGAGGGGGAGGGTCGGTCGCACGCGAAGCGGGCGAGCGGGGTGGGGTGAAGCCACGGATGCTGGTCCCGTGGAGAGATCACCCCCACCCCGCCTCACGTTCGCTTCGCTGACCGTGAGGCGACCCTCCCCCTCCAGGGGAGGGTGAAGACCGCTGTCTGCGAAGCCGAAAGTTCTCCTCGCGTATCCTGCGTCTGCCTCGACTATTTCCCGGTCGGCTTATGGGCTGCGACGAGGTCGCGCAAGGCCTGATCGAGCCTGGATGCGTCGCCTGTGATCGTCACCTGCTTGAGCCGCGCGGTGGCGCCGGAGGTGATTCGCACCGCCGCCTTGGTGACGCCGATCGCCTTGGCCAGCAGTTCGGTCACGGCGCGATTCGCCTCGCCACCATCGGCGACCGCGCGCACCCGGAGCTTCAGCACGCTGCGGCCGTCGGAGAGCGTCTCGATGCCGTCAATAGCGTCGCGGCCGCCGCGCGGTGTCACCCGCAGCGCAACGGTCAGGCCGTCGGACGCCGGGCGCCAGGGCAGCGGGCTCATCGCGCCGTTCGGCCTAGGGCACGAACGGATAGACGTAATCGGCCAGGTACATCTGGATCAGCATCAGCAGGAAGAAGACGATGATCGGCGAGATGTCGAGCCCGCCGAAATTCGGCAGCCGGCGGCGAATCGGGCTGAGCACCGGCTCGGTGATTCGGTAGAGGAACTCCGCGATGCCCGCGACGAACTGATTCCGCGTGTTGACGACGTTGAAGGCGATCAGCCAGGACAGGATGGCCGACGCGACCAGCAGGTACATGTAAAGCGAGATGACCTGGATCAGAACGTAAATGATGGGCTTCATCAGGGGGCTTCTTGGGGCGGGAGAACGGGCTCACCGCTAGATATCGGTTCCCCCAGGGGCAAACAAGGGAAGCTGCCCGTCAAGGCTAACGGGCGATGTGAGCGTTCTTGACTTGGCCGGAGGCCCGACTGTAAATGGCGCCGTTCTGCCGGCCGCCTTCCCAATCTCGAGCGGCCGTGCGTGACCAAGCCGTCGGACTTGACAAGTCTTTGGACTTGAAACGTGACTTGGGGCCATAGCTCAGCTGGGAGAGCGCATCGTTCGCAATGATGAGGTCGGCGGTTCGATCCCGCCTGGCTCCACCACGCTTCGCCCTTCGGGCTACGCGTGGCGCGGCCACGCAGTGCCCGAAGGGCGAAGCGTGGTGCCCGGCGTAGCCACATGGCGAAGCCAGGCTGGTATTTAGCCCAATGGACTGAAAAGCCTGATTGTCTGAAAGACCGGCTTCTACTCAGCCGCCTCGGCCATTGCCGCAACCGGTCGCCGCGCCAGCCAGCCGTCCAGAAAATGCTGGAGCCACGCGCGCTCCGCCGTATCGTGCACGGCTCGTCCGTCGAAATGATGGTGGCGCGGCCGCGCGCCGGGCGTGTCCAGCCGGGCATGACCGCGCGTGGTCCAGCGGCACATCATCGCGTAGGTCACGTCGGGGTGGAACTGCAGCCCGGTGGCGTTGTCGTATTGGTAGGCCTGGACTGGAAAGTCGCCGCCCTCGGCGAGCAGCTCGGCTCTGGCGGGCAGGTCGAAGCCCTCGCGGTGCCAGTGATAGACGTGATCGGGCCAATGTGGACACAATCGGCGCCCGGCTTGGGTCGGACGGATCGGGTAATAGCCGATCTCGGCGCGCCCTTCCGGATGCGGCGCGACCTTCGCGCCGAGTTGCATCGCCAGCATCTGTGCACCCAGGCAGATCCCGAGGAACGGGCGCTGCTCGCGCAGCGGCACATCGATCCAGTCGATCTCGCGGCGGACGAACTCGTCGGGATCATTTGCGCTCATCGGACCGCCGAAAATAACGGCACCGGCGTGCTCATCGAGCGTCTCCGGCAGCGGGTCGCCGAAGCGCGGCCGACGGATGTCGAGCGGATAGCCGCGGGCACGGAGCGCGTTGCCGACCCGCCCGGGGCTCGACGTCTCCTGATGCAGGATGATCAGAACCGGCCGCCGCGGTGTAGCCGCGCGGGCCGGTATGGAGGGTCGTTGTCGAACGTCCGTCTTGGCGGTCCCGTTCGGTTGGCGCGAAGGGTCTTGCCTGAGCATCACCTGACGATCATAGCTAAGCGAAAGTTAACGGCGCGTGAGCGCGCAACCCTCGCCAAGCAAGCCCCGCGCCAGCGTCGATCAGCTGCGCTTCAGCTGCAGCCGGCCGACCGCGTCCAGGATGAAGCCGCGCGGGAACCAGCGCAGCAGAAACGGCACGATCTTGATGCCGAGCCCGGGCAACACCACGCGCTTGTCGGCCATCAGACCACGATAGCCGGCCTCGGCGACCGCCTTGGGCGAGACGTTCAGGATCACCGAGTCGACCCCGGGCTTGAAACCGGCGCGGTCCTGGAATTCCGACGGAACCGGCCCAGGACACAGGACGGTCACCCGGACGCCATGCGGCGCGAGCTCCTTGCGCAGCGCCTCGGTGAAGGAGATCACATAGGCCTTGGAGGCATAATAGACGGCCATGCCCGGTCCCGGCAGGAAGCCGGCCACCGACCCCAGATTGAGGATGCCGCCTTTGTTGCGGATCAACTGGTCGGCAAAGCGCAGCGACAGCTCGGTCAGCGCGCGCACATTGACCGCAATCATGTCGAGCTGCTCGGTCCGGGACAGCTGCACGGCTTTGCCGAACAGGCCGAAGCCGGCATTGTTGACGAGAAATTCGAGCTCCAAGCCGGCGGCCGACAAAGCGGCTTCGATGGTGTCGCCCGCATCAGGCGACGTCAGGTCGCAGGGAATGACCAGCGGCTCCGGGCCACCTTGGGTGACGATCTCGCGGGCCAGCGCCGCCAGGCGGTCTTCGCGCCGGGCTGCCAACGCCAAACGGTGTCCATTGGCGGCAAACACACGGGCCAGCTCGGTCCCGATCCCCGCCGACGCACCTGTTATGAGCGTGACACGTTCACCCACGATCCCAGCTCTTTGATTTGATCAAATTCCAGACAATCTTCGGTCGCGCCGGACGAGAGCATAGGCAGACCGGAACATGCAAGCCGCGCAAAATGCGACGCGGGATCCAATTGAAGCAATAGTTTCGAATTCACATAGGCTTATCGGAGCGATTACGGCCAGAAACAAAATTAAAGTTTGTTCATCTCGGGTTCCGCTTCGAGCTCCAAACCGGGCCTCAGGCCGGATGGGCCGGCCGGCGCGCGGCAACGCGGTGCTTCAGGTCGACACGGTCGCGGGTCGAAATGCCGAGCAGCTCCGAGGCACGCCAGACGACATTGTCCTCGAATTCGGTGACCCTGCCGTCCGCATAGACCAGCTCCCACATCATCTCGACAATGCGCAGCCGGCCGGCTTCATCGACCTCGCGCATGATCACGCTGGTGAAACGATAGAGGTCGACCGCATCGCCCTCGGCCAGCATGGCCTGGGCAATCAGGCGATCGGCGCTGCCGGGGTCGAGCCCGAAACGCAGCTCGATCAGGGTGTGCAGCTTGCGCCGCTCGGCCTCGCTCGGCTCGCCGTCCAGCGAGATGACATGGATCAGCAGCGCGGTCGCGGCCAGCTGATAGCCGTTGTCGTCAAAGGCCGGCGTCTGCTGCGGCGAAACGACGTCGGCGATGAATTGGCGCAGTCCTTCCAGCATGACGTCCTTCGCGGCTGTTGTCCCGGCCACCCCCGAGCCCACATCTTCAATATGCGAATCAAAAGCGGCTCCGGCAATGCGCCGGACGGTCCGGACCGCATGACATTTCGGTAAGTGAACGGCCGGCAAGCGCGCCAGGGTTGCTCAGCGCGGCGTGATCCTGAACAGCGGCGACCGGTCCGGCTGCGTCGTCACCACCCCGATGGGCATCACCGGCGCGCGGTCGATGAGCTCGATCTTGAATGCGCCGACCAGGCGCGCCAGCGCCAGCACGGCTTCGACCAGCGCAAAATGGGCGCCGATACAGACCCGCGCTCCGGCGCCGAACGGCAGATAGGCGAAGCGCTCGGGCGGCGCGGCGCCCGGCAGGAATCGCTCGGGCATGAACGCGTTGGGCGCGCGCCAGAGCTTTTCGTGCCGATGCAGCAGCCAGGGCGAGATCAGCACCACGTCGCCGCGCTTGACCGGAAAGTCCGCGAGCCGGTCCGGCCCGCTGGCCGCCCGCGCAATCAGGAAGGCCGGCGGATACAGCCTGAGCGTTTCGTCGATCACGGCGCGGGTGAACGGCAATCGATCCGGATCGCCGAGATCGCTGGCCGCGCCAGCTTCCTGCGCCAGCTTGCTCTGGCTGGCTGGATCGAGCGCGATCAGATACAGCGCCCAGAACAGCGCCGTTGCGGTGGTCTCGTGGCCGGCGAGGATCATGGTCGCGACCTCGTCGGCGAGTTGCGCATCGGTGAAGGCCGCACCGGTCTCCGGATCGCGTGCCGCGCCCATCAGGTCGAACAGGTCGCGCGGCGGCGCGTCGTCCAGCTTGCCGGCGGCCCGGCGCTCCGCCATCAGCAGGGTGACGAAGGCGGTCCAGCGCTTGCGGAAGCGACGGCGGGCGATGTCGCGCGGCGTCGGCCAGGACAGCGGCAGCACGATGTCGAGCAGATGTGGGCTGGCCAGCCGCGCGCCATATTCGAACACGAAGTCGCGCAAGGTCGCGCCGTGACGGCCCATCTCGAACGAGAACATCGTGCGCCCGGCGATGTCGAGCGTCATGCGCTGCATGATCTCGCGCAGGTCGACCGGCGCGTCGCATTGCTGCTTCAGCCGCGTCACGGTGTCATCGGTCACCGCGATCATGTGCGGAATCAGCCCCGCTACGGCGCGCGGCGTGAATGCCGGCGCCAAAGTGCGGCGCTGGTGCTTCCAGGCCCTGCCCTCGGCGATGAGCAGGCCTTCGCCGAGCACCGGTCGCAGCACGCGGATGGCACCGTCGGTGCGAACATAGTTCTCCCAATTGTCGACCAGCACATGCTTGATCGTGTCGGGTGTGTTGAGAATGTAGCTCGAGCTGCCGAAGAACCGGCCGCGGACGATCTCGTCCTCATAGGCGCGCTGGCTCCAGGTTGCGATCGCGTTCTCTCCCATCAGCAGTACGCGACGGAACGCGCCCATGCTGTCGGGCGCACGCGGCGGCATCGGAGGAATGACCGGTGCTCGGGCCTGCGGCAAATAATGGATCTCGGCGGTACTCATGGGTGGCCTCACGACGCCGGCGGCGCGGCAAAGGATCGATCGGCAACACCAGCGCCGCGGCTTATGCAGGCGACCGCGGCGAACCGTGGCAGACCCTCAAGTGGCAGACCCTCACGTCGACGGCGAGAGATCCTGCGAAACGGATCCATGCCGAGGCGCTTGCGAAGCGAGGAAGAGGGCGCATCGACGCGCCCTCCAGAGCGTTCGTGTATCATTTGACTCCGGTAACTAATTAGTCAGCTCGATGACCGCAATCCTGCTCTCCGAAGCTGGCCAAAGCCGGGCGGCGATGCGTTCCTCGTTGAACAGTCCGGTGACGCTGCGCCCGACCTCGCCTGCGGGCAGCCGCAATGTCGTGGCGGCGTCGGTCGGTACTCCCTTCTGTATGTCGGCAGGCTCCTTGCCGTCGAGCAGCACGATGTCGCGTGGCAAGCCGAAATAGCCCCGCGGCCTGGCCATGATCACGATCGCGCCCGCTCCGGCATCGGCCTGGCCCAGCGGCCGCGCGGCGCGCAGATGCACGACGTCGGACGAGCGCGGGAACGGCGAGCGGTAGAAATGGGTGATCGGCGCGCCCGGAGATGTCAGTACGATCTCGATATAGGAGGCCGGATCGATTTCCGCAGGGCCCCAGCGCCCGTCCGCGCCGGTCTGGCCGCGATAGACAGGCTCGCCGTTGCGCGCCCCGGTCTCGGCGGCGATGCGATAGACCTCGACGCTCGCGCCGGCCACGGGACGGTTCGTCGGTGCGCCGCCCGGCGTTCCCGTCACGAGGCCGCTGATTCGCACCTCTCGCTCCGGCTGGATGGCAATCAGCGCTGGCTCACGGCCGGCGATGAATTTGTAGATCTCGCGGAACGCGCGTGGATGGAACGCGACCTCGCGATGGTCGAGCGTGCCGATCACGAGGTTGGTCGCGCCCTTCAGCGCCGGGCCGTCGGCGGTGATCCCGGTGGGAACTCCGGGCTTGCCGAGCAGGCGGCCATCGGCTTGGGCGTATTTGTCGAGGCCGTCGCTGCGCAGGGTCATGAAGGCCGTGCCCGCGGTGACCTCGCTGTCGCCCGCATTGAGGCCGCGCAGGAACGGTCCGCGGCCGTTGAACTCGCTGTTCGGGCTGTCCTCCCAATCGAACACGCCGTGATTGGGCGTGCCGCACAGCACCGCATGGCTGACATCGGCGCCCCCGCCATTCTTCACGAGGTTGCGAATGGCGTTGCCGCCGCGCGAGCTGCCGACCAGCGCGACGCGCGCCGCTCCCGTGCGCTCCTTCAGTGCCTTGACCGCCTCGGCAAGCTCGCGGCGTTGATCATCCGTCGACGATCGGTTGGGCTGCGCCACCGCATCATCGTTCCGCGCCAGCGGATCGGTGAAATTGAGCGCAGCAAGGTGCGTTCGCGGCACGCCGTTGGATTCCATGCGCCACAGCGTCGTCATCCAGAGCGCTGCATGGTCGCCATTGCCATGAACGAACAACACCGGCGGCAGGTCGGCGCCCGCAGGCGCGGCCTGCCCCCACGCCGGTAAGCTCAGACCGCCGGTGAGCAGGGGCAGAGTTCCCATGCTCTTGAGAATGGTGCGGCGCGTCAATTTCATCGGCGATCTCCCCGTCGTCTCGTTCATTTGGTGTTCGTTGGCCGTGGTCCAGGATGCGTTGCGCATGGCGGCACTGGACAGCGGCGGACATTCGCAGGCATCACATCGGTCCGGTCGGAATCAAGCGATAGTTCAATGCGACATCATTCAGAACGGTTGGGCGACGTGGACGGACCTGCATGAATGCGCCGCAGAAGCGTGAGCCGTTCGCGGCAGAAGGCATTGCCGCGCCGCTGCGTCACATGGTGTTCCGCCGCATCTGGCTGGCGAGCCTGCTGTCCAATCTCGGACTTTTGATCCAGGCTGTCGGCGCCGCCTGGGCGATGACGCAGATGACGTCGTCGGCCGACAAGGTGGCGCTGGTGCAGACCGCGCTGATGCTGCCGGTGATGTTCATCTCGATGCCGGCCGGTGCCATCGCCGACATGTATGACCGGCGCATCGTTGCGCTCGTCTCGCTGCTCGTCGCGCTCGGCGGCGCTGTCACCCTGACGGTGTTGGCGTGGCTCGGCCTGGTGACGCCGGAGCGCTTGCTGGCGCTGTGTTTCGTGATCGGCAGCGGCATGGCGCTGATGGGGCCGGCCTGGCAATCCTCGGTGAGCGAGCAGGTGCCGCCGGAGACGCTGCCAGCGGCGGTCGCGCTCAACGGCATCAGCTACAAAATCGCGCGCAGCTTCGGTCCGGCGATCGGCGGCGTCGTCGTCGCCGCTGCCGGCGCGGTCGCGGCCTTCGCCGCCAACGCGCTGCTGTATCTGCCGCTGCTTGCGGCGCTGTTCCTGTGGCGGCGCGTGGTCGAGCCGAGCCGGCTGCCGCGCGAGCCGCTCAATCGCGCCATCGTCTCGGGCGTTCGCTACATCATCCATTCGCCGTCGATCCGGATCGTGCTGATCCGCACCCTGGTCACCGGCATCATCGGCGGCTCGATCTCGGCGCTGATGCCGCTGGTCGCGCGCGACCTGCTGCATGGCGGCGCGCAGACCTATGGCATCATGCTCGGCGCGTTCGGGATGGGCGCCGTGGTCGGCGCACTCAACATCGGCGAGATCAGGAAACGGCTGTCGGGCGAGGCGGCCATCCGCAGCTGCGCGCTGACCCTTGGCGCTGCGACAGCGGCCGTGGGTCTCAGCGGCGAGCCGGTGCTGACCGCGGCGGCGCTGGTGGTCGCCGGCGCGGTGTGGATGCTGGCGGTGGCGCTGTTCAACATCGGCGTACAGCTGTCGGCGCCGCGCTGGGTGGCGGGCCGGGCGCTGGCGGCGTTTCAGGCGGCGATCTCCGGCGGGATTGCGATCGGCAGCTGGGGCTGGGGGCACCTGACCGACGCTGCCGGCGTCGAGGTGGCGCTGCTTGTCTCGGGCGCGCTGATGATGGTCTCGCCGCTGCTCGGCCTGTGGCTGCGGATGCCGCCGATCGGCGCGCGGAATGAGGATGGCGAGACCCTGGCGGATCCGGAGGTGCAGCTCGAGCTGACGTCGCGCTCAGGTCCCCTGGTGGTCGAGATCGAGTATCGCGTCGCCGAAGATGATGCCCGTGCGTTCCACGACCTGATGCAGGACGTGCAGCTCAGCCGGCAGCGCAACGGCGCCTATGGCTGGTCGATCGCTCGCGACATCGCCGATCCGGAATTGTGGACCGAGCGCTATCATTGTCCGACCTGGATCGATTATCTGCGCCAGCGCAACCGTGCGACGCGCGCCGAGCGCGAGTTGCATCAGCGCGCCATCGGCTTCCACATCGGTCCGGATCCGGTGCGGATCCGCCGCATGCTGGAGCGGCCGTTCGGCTCGGTCCGGCCCAAGGATGATGTCGATCGGACCGCCGAACAGGCGCCGGCGGTTGCGACGGCGGCCCGTAGCGGGCCCTGATTGGCGGTCTGCCCGGGCGCTCCCGATGCGGGCGTCCCGGAGGGGTTACTGCCCGTGTTCGGTCAGCACCTTGTCGCAGGCCTTCGACAGCTTGGCGCGATGCTCCTTGAGACAGGCCAGGACGGCCTGATCGCCATTGTTCATCACGGCGCGGCAGTGCCGCGACACGTCGCGCGCGCAGGCGTCCTGGTTGGCCTGCTGCTGGGCTGACGCTGCCGACACCGCCAGCATGAGCGGGATGACAACCATTATTACTCGCATGAACGACGCCTCTCTCCCGGCATTGAAGCTTGGCGGCGCTTTTAGTGGTCACAACTGGCCGTCGCAAGCGTCGCGGTCGCAGCTATGGCGCGCAGGCTGGAGCCGCAAGCGGGCCTTCAATTCGCGTCGTTGATCTCGGCGATCTTGCCGCTGCGCTTGGCGACCTCCTTGTCGAGCACGGCGCGGCAGCCGGAGCTCAGCGACGACCGGTTCTTGATCATGCAAGCGGTGACCGCAGGGATGTTCGGGATCTCGCTGCTGCAGAGGCGGAACGCATCCCCGGTGCACATCTGCTGCGCCTCGGCGCTGAAGGCGAAGCTCGTGCTGGACGTGACGGCCGAGATGGCGGCGACGCTGACGGCGGTCAGAACGGTCGTGCGCAGGAGATTGAAGGACTTCGTCATGGCTGGCTCCCATTGGCTCGGCGTGATTGCGAGCCCCGTGTTCGATGCGTCCATCATGGCCGGATCGCTCTCTAGCAACCGTGACGCGGGTCACGCCAGATCAGGCCCATCAACCCCGGTCCGCGCGTTGAGCAGAGCAATCGCCGCGACGACGTGTCGCTCCGGTGAAGTCCTGATGCGACGCGGAGGGTGCGCGGGAAAACCGCGACCGTCCCGGCGGCGTTGGCACCCCGTTAAGGATTCGTTGGCATTAATGGAAGCTAATGGAATGGGACGAATACCGTCGTATCCGTCCCTCGCGTATCTCGCGTTTTCGGGAAAGTAACCATGCGTAATGCGTTAGGCTTGCTGTTGGCCACCGTCGTCGCGGCGTTGGCGATCACCGGTGTGTGGTATTGGCTGTCGAAGCCGAACCCCGCCAATGCCGCCGCGCAGAGCGCAGCGGCGAAGCCGTCCGAGTCCGCGCCGCCGCCCGCCCGCGTGGCCGCCAAGGCCAGCAAGGACGCGCCCAAGGACGATGTCGAGATTACCGGGACCCTGCCGTCCAAGACCGCCGCGGCATCCTCCGCGCTGGCGCTGCCGAAGTCGACCTGCGCCAATCCGGACGCGCTCGGCATCTCGCGCACGGTCGTGGTCGACACCACCGGCGGCCCCGGCTTCGGTCTCGACCATTTCAAGCAGTTCGACTTTCTCGCCGACCGCGAGGTGGTGCTGACCTTCGACGATGGCCCGTGGCCCGTGAACACCCCGGCCGTGCTGAAGGCGCTCGCCGACGAATGCACCACCGGCATCTTCTTCTCGATCGGCAAGCACGCGACCTATCATCCGGAGATCCTGCGCCAGGTGCTGGCGGCTGGCCACACCGTCGGGGTGCATACCTGGTCGCACGCCAATCTGAACGGCAAGAAGATGACCGACGAGGCGGCCAAGGAAGAGCTGGAGAAGGGGTTCAGCGCCGTGAAATTCGCGCTCGGCACCAACCCGGCGCCATTCTTCCGCTTCCCGCAACTGCAGCACCGGCCGTCGGCCGTCGCCTATCTCGGCAGCCGCAACGTCGCGATGTTCTCCTGTGACGTCGACAGTTTCGACTTCCGCTCCAAGGATCCCGACCAGGTCGTGAACACGGTGATGACCGGGCTCGACAAGAAGGGCAAGGGCATCATCCTGATGCACGACTTCCAGAAGAACACGGCGCTGGCGCTGCCGACTTTGCTGCGGCGTCTCAAGGCCGGCGGCTACAAGGTGGTCGCGATGAAGGCGAAGGGCACGCTGGACACGCTGCCGGAATATGACGCGATGGTCGGCCAGGACCCGAAGCTGCCGACCACGATGACCAATGCGCGGCCGATCTCGAGCGTGATCCAGACCGTCTCGCAGTGATGCCGCTGCGACAAAGCTGACGTGCCAAGGCCGGGCGTTCGCCCGGCCTTTTCGTTGCGCGTCGTCGGCTTCGTGGCCGCCTGCAGTCTTGCGCTCACCAATAGATGCCGTGGCGATGCAACTCGCGGATGATCCGCGCTTCGGTCCAGCTCTTGCCGCGCGGCTTGCCGGCCCGTGCTGATTTTGCTGCAGACGTCGAGCGCCGCGATGATTTCTGCACTGAGCCGGTCGGATCTGGCGTCGGCGCCGCGGCGGCCGCGGGCTGCGTGGCCGGCGTTGAATTGGCGACAGGGGCTGCAGCTGCCGGGGCCGGTTGCACGGGCTGTGTTGCTGGCTGCCCGGGTGCACCAGCCGGCACCGGCGCCGGTGTGATCGTGACCTCGCCGGCCTGCTGGACATAGGCCGGGCGCGGCGCAGGTGCGGCGGTGTCGTTCGGCGCCAGTGAGAGGCTGCGGGTCCCGCCGGCCTGGGCGGTCGTGGCGGATGCCAGCACAATAGCGCCGATCAGCATCATCTTGTTCATCGTCAAAGCTCCCCTCGTTGATGGCAAAGCAATAGGCCGCCGCGGCGGCCTGGGATGTGACGGCAGTCACGTGCGGCGACGACGAGGCCCGGCGAGGGCACGCGGTCATGCGCAGCGGTTCGTTCTTTCTGAGAACCTTTTCGCAGCCGCCGCGACTTCCCTGCAGGGACGAGGTGCTCCGACGGCGAGCAGGCACACACATGGCATCGATTGCAGCGGCCCGCGGAGCGGCTGTGCTGCAATTCTGCTCGTTTTACTGGCTACTTTGTTACCGTCACCCGGAGCTGTTCACGAGCACCCGGACGACCCACGGTTGAGGTATGATTGTATGCACATGTACTATTCGTTGGTGCGATTCAGAAACCTCTCCGAATCCGATAGTGAAACCTATCGATTCGGGGGAAGGGTGGGCGCATGCGCCGCTTCGTGATGGCACTTTCGCTGGCGGTCACCGCGCTGCTCCCGGCGACCGGGCGGGTCTGGGCGCAGTCCGGTGAAAACGACGTCGAGGAGATCTTTGTCGCACGGACCGTGCGCCATGGTCGCGTGGTGCCGTCGGACTTCTGTGCGCCGACAAAGACCGGGTTTGCGCCAGCGCTGGAGGATCAGCTCACGATCCACGCGGTGACGGTCCGGCAATCGGATGGTCGCATGACCGACACCGGTGAGAAAAGCATCGGCGAGTTGCGGGTGTGTATCGGCCAGGCAATGGATCCGACATTGCTCGGCACCTATACCGAAGGTCAGCTGAACGGAATTGCCTTCAACGGCGTCGGCGATTGCCGGCTGGTGCGCGGCAATCAGCCCGAGGAAGGGCTGCTGACGCACCGCTGTTTCCTGGCGTTGTCCGGATTGCCCGAGCCCTATGTCGGCGGCTTCCTGATCTCCAGTTCGCTGTATTCGAGGACCCCGTTCGGCCCCGAGAGCTCGCCGCCGGGCTATGCCCAGGCCGGCATCGTGATCATCCGGTTGTGGCGGAAGCGGCTGCCCTGAAGCCGCCGCTCCGCGCCGCCGTCCGACACGAGGTCAGGCCGGCGAGAAGGTCTGCACGAAGGCGCGCACCGTGGCCGCCACCTTGTCCTCCGAGACATGCCAGGCAGCGCCGTCATCGGCGGCGAAGAAGCTCGACGCGTTGGAGCCGCCCCAGCGGAAGACTTCGAAGGACGGCCAGTACCAGATGTCCGGGAGGTTCGAATTGTTGACGACCTCGTGCGCCACCAGCCGCATCGTGCTCTTCGACAGGCAATCGGCCTGCACCACCGATTCATATTCGAACGAGGTCAGCAGCGGCACGGGGGACACCGTGACGATGACCTTGATGCCCGGCTTGATGCTGCGGATGAAGTCGATCAGATAGAGCACGTTGTCGACATTCTCCTGCACGCTCGCGGTGCGGAACTTGTACTTCTCGGCCAGCGCGCGGGAGTTCAGCGCGCTGGGCCGCGGCAGCACGAAAGCGCCGGTCTCGCGGTCGAAGAACGCGGCGGCAACGCCGAGCGTCAGGATGAAGACGTCGGCCTGTTTGATGGCCGTCAGCGTGCTCCACTTGCTCGACCCCGGCGGCAACAGCTCGACGATGCGCTCCTCGATCTCCGGATTGATCTTGGCGTCGCGCAGCCAGTCGACGAACACGCGGTTGGCGAACGTCGTGTTGATATATTCCGAGATCTCCATGTGGTGACTGGAATAGCCGCTGTCGTTGAGGCTCTTGGACAGGTTGCGCGCGAAGCACGAACCCATGGTGAAGAAGCGCGTGCTCTTGTCGAGGAATTTGGGCGCGGCCGCCAGGTTCACCGCAATGTGGCTGGTGATCAGCGTCTGCAGATCGCCGAGGAAATCCTTGGTTTCCGGATAACGTCCGACCTTGGCGCGGGCCTTGACGTCCTTGGCCTTGCCCTTCTTGGCGTTCGAACGCGCGAGCTCCAGTGTCTCGCGGTTGATCGGATTGTCGTAGGCCGGATTGAGCTGGATGGCCTTTTCGAGCGCGGCCACCGCCTCCTCGAACTCGTTGCCCTGGGTCAGGATCTCGCTGAGCGAGAAGTAATCGGCGGCCTGGTTGGAGGCGCGCGCGAGCTTGCGGAACAGCTCCATCGAGCGCGTGAACGGCCCGACATGGCTGCAGCGCACCGCGGCGCTGCGGATCAGGTGCAGATTGCCCTCGCTCGGATCGTTGAAGATCTCCGGATGCTCGTCGAGGATCGCGAGCATCATGTCGCGCGCCTCGGCGCGCTTCTTGTGCGAGCCGTCGTCGATCAGCTGCGCATAGATGAAGCGGGCATTGATGTCCTTGGGGTCGAGCTCAAGCAGCTTCTGGAACGCGAGCTGCGCGCTGACGAAGTCCTTGTCCTCGATATATTTGTAGGCGAGCGTCCGGATCTGGCCGACGATGGATTGGAACTGGGTATGATTGTCGAGGGCAGTGGTGCTCATGTCGAGGATCGCCTTTGTCTCTCGTTGCGTGTCGGCGGTCGATCCCGCCCTGCGCCGGCCCCGGCCGCGCATTGCCTTGTGTCGTCTGACCGAATCGTCACGCGCGCCGGCGTCGCGACCGCGAGCGGAACGTCTCGACCATGACCTCTGGGTACTCATCGCCACCGGCTCAGCCGTTGGCGCGCACGCCGAGCGCAACCGACATTCGCGAGACTCGAACGCGTCGGGACGCGCCGGATCATCACCTGCTGCCAGTGCGGGAAACCCGGCCCGCGGCTCGCGCAGGACGATGGCGCGATTTGGGTTAAGCAATTCTTAACCGGGGGAGGGGACGGCCGAGAGGGTGGGAGCTGGTGCCGCAAGAGGGACTCGAACCCCCGACCCCGTCATTACGAATGACGTGCTCTACCAGCTGAGCTATTGCGGCGAACCAAAAGCAGCACGTGCCCGGCATGACGCCGGACCACGCGAACGCGCTCCTGATATCGGGCCAATCGGCGGTTGGCAAGGACAACGCGCGCCGCCATGCCGCGGAATCGTGCCGCTGTGACCCGGAACCGACGCCGGAGGGACCGGCCGTCCCTAGCTCCCGAAGCGCGACCAGAAGCCGCGCCAGCCGCCGGCCTGCGCCTTGGGCGCGATCTGCTCGGCAAACTCGTCGCGCGTCTGATCTTCGTCGTCGACGCCGGGATCATCGGGGGGCCGCATGATCGGAACGATCGTCTGGAGCGGTGTCTCCGGCGGCTTGCCGAGATCGCTGCGGGTGCGGAACAGCGGCGTCGGCGCGGTCGCCACCGGGTCGGCCGGCTTGGCAGGCGCCTCGGCCTCGCTCTCCGCCTCGTCCCGCTCGGCCTCGGGCGTCTCGCTATCGGCATCGGTCGGTCCGGACGCCTGCAGCGGCGGCGCCGGCTCGGCCGGCGTCGCGCTACTCACCTCGATCAGCCGGTTGTCCTCAGTCTTCTCAACAGGGTTATCCACCGGCCTGTCGACAGGCTTATCCACGGCCTCTTGCACAGGTGTGTCCACAGCCGGCTCGGACACCGCGGTCTCGGCGGGCCGCGGCGGAACGTTGTCCTGCGGGGTCGGCGCGATCACGTCCGGCTGACTCTGACGGGCGACCTCGCGCGGCGGCTCGGCCAGGCCTTCGGGAATAGCGGCGCGGGTCGGCGGCGCCAGCACCGCATCGGCGAATTCGGAGCTCTCGATGACGCTGTTGCGCTCCGACGGCAGGCTGGCGACCGGGGTCTGCCATTGGAAGGCGTCGAGCCGGCCGGTCACCGGCGAGATCGGCCGCCAATGGTCGCTGACATAGCCGTCCGCGGTCCAGGCCGGGTCGTGGCGGGCGCGCACCGCGCGCAGGGTCCATTCGCGTGACTTGCCGGCGTCACCGTGCTCGGTTCGCTCCAACTCGGCCATCAGCATCGCCACGCGCTGGGTCGGGTCGTCGGTGAACGGCGCCAGCGCGGCGCGGGCGCGGCCGAACTCGGCGGCGTCGATCGCCGCGCGAGCGATCGCCAGCGCGCCCTCGATATGATCCCGCGTGCGGGCGGCGAGGTTCTCGATCCGCGTGAGCCGCTGCCGCGCCGAATCGCCGAGCCGCACATGGGCATAGGCGTCGGCGAGGTCGGGATGCGGGCCGGCGGTCCAGGCCGCCTCGATGATCTTCATCGCGCGGCGCACCTGGTGGGCCTCGCTTTCGAATTTTGCCGCCAGCACCGCGGCCGGGATCAGCGTCGGGGCCAGCTTCACCGCCTCCATCGCGCTCGCGCGGGCCAGATCGCGGTTCTCGGTTTCCAGCGCAATGGCGCGCGCGGTCAGCAGCACGCCACGCTGGCGGCGATAGGTCGGCTTGTCGATCATGCCGGCGGTGTAGTTGCTGTCGAGGATGGCCAGCGCGCCGTTCCAGTCGCCCTGGGCGCAGCGGAAGCCGAGCACGGCGTGCGAGGCCCAGGTCGCGTTCGGCGCGAGCTTGAGCGCCTCGTCGGCGATCATGACCGCGGCATAGGCGTCGTCGGCGCGCTGCGCCTCGATGAACAGGCCGCGCAGGCCGAGCAGCCGGGTGTCGTGGCGCTCGGCCATCGCCCGGAAGGCGCGCTGCGCGCCATCGCGGTCGCCGCCGAGCTGGGCGGCCTGCGCATGCAGCAGCAGGGTCAGCGGATCGTCGCCGGCGAGCCGCTTGGCGGCATCGGCGTGCTGGCGCGCCGCGGTCAGATCGCCATGGCCGATGGCCAGCAAGCCGTGGGTGATGGCATGCCGTCCGCGCTGGTGGCGGCGGGCGCGGTGATGGTTGCGAATCCGTCCCGGCGCCCGCAACAGCGCGCTGATCAGGTTCCAGACCAGCACGCAGGCCGCGATGGTCAGGCCGAGCGCCAGCACGAAGACTGGCAGGGTCATGGCGATGCGCCACGGACCCCAGTTCAGCACGACATCGCCGGTCTGCTCGGCGACCCAGGCCGAGCCCGCGGCGGCGAGCCCGACCAGGATAAGGAAGACAACGATCCGGAGCATGGGCGTCCTATTGCGCGGGTTTGGCGAGCGCGGTCATCGCGTCGTCGGCAAATTTGCGGGCGGTCGACAGCGCCGCGTCGCGGGCATCGGCCTTGTCGAGCCAGTCTTTGGCGGGGGCGCGCTCGTCAGGCGACAGTCCCTTCAGCTCGCGCCGCGCCTCGGCGAAATCATTGCGCAGCGCGGCCGCGGTGATCCGCGCGACGACCGCGCCGCGGTCGGTGCCGGCGCCGTCGGTGCGCTCGACCTTCACCAGGCCGGCGGCGCCGGCCGAGAGCTTGCTCAGGATCGAGCTTCCCGTGGTGCCTTCCGGGGCGGGCGGCGCCAGCTTCGGCACGATGGTGAGGAGATCGCGGCTGAGCGCGGCCGGGCTCGGCACGCCGGTGGCGGCAAAGGCGTCCAGCGGTTTCAGCGCGGCGGCATCGGGCGCGAGCGATTTCGCGGTCGACAGCGCCGCGGCATAGGGATCGCCATGGCGGACCGCGACGTCGAGCAGCGCGGCGGCGACCACCCGGCGCAGCGGCGCATCGTCGGCCGGCTTGGCGGCGTCGGCGAGCTTCTGGCTCTCCTGCGCCAGCGCCGCGCTCTGGCTCCTGCTGGTCCGCTCCAGCGCGTCGATCCGCGCAATCAGGCCAGACAGGTCGACCGGGGCCGGCGCGGGCGCCGATGCCGCGCCGTCGCGCGGCTGAGCCTTGACGTCGTTGAGCGCCGCGATCGTCTTGTCAGACTGCGCGCGCAGTCCGGCAATGTCGTTCCGTACCGCCGCGATCGCTTTGTCGGCCGCGTCGAGCCGGCCGGTCACGGCCGGATCCGGTCTGCCGATGCGCTGCTCCAGCCCCGCAACGCGCGAGGTCAGCTCCGTGACGGCTGCGTCCTGGGGCGTCGTGGCCGACGGCGGTTGGACCGGCGGCCAGCCCAGCATCCAGCCGATGCCGATCACCAGCGCCGCTGCGGCCGCGCCGGAGAACGGCGCGATGATCCAGGGCGATACCGGCCGGGGCGGTGGAGGCGCGTCGGCGCGCGGCGGCTCGGCCGCGGCGACAGGCTCCTCGGGCGTCGCGCTTTCGGCCGCTTCGGGTGCGGCGTCCGGCGCCGCATGGGGATGCGACTGGCTCGCGGCGCCCGACGATCCCTCGGCGACGGCCTCGGCCGGGGCTGACCAGGGCGAGGCGGTCGGCCGCTCGGCCGCGCTCTCGGCGGCCGACGGACGCTCCTCGCGCGAGGTCGGCTCCAGGTCGATGGTCGGCGGTGGCCGTTTCGGCCGCCCGGTATCGGAGGCCGGCGCAACGGTGTCGGGTTCATCGACCATGGTGGAAGTTCCCTGGCTGAGGCAAGATTGAGCAGGCCCTCTTACGCCATTCACGACCGTAGCGCACGGGTCAGCCCCTCCAGCATGTCGTTTTCATTCGGATGCGCCGCGATTGTGACCTGCGTCGCGCCAGCTTCGCGCAGCACCTCGGCGACATTGGCCGACATGCAGCAATGCGGCACGGCCAGCGCCGAAATTTCGACGCCATCGGCCCTGATCGCCGCGACGAAGGCCGCGGCACTTCGCCGCGAATAATGCAGCACGGCCGTGATGGCGTTCTTTGCGAATGCATCGCAGACGTCGCGCGGCAGCGTCGTCACCGGGGCCATGCGGTAGACGGTCTGGGTGATCACTTCGAAGCCGCGCCCGGCGAGCTCGCCCGCGAGATCGCGCGAAATGTCGGCTCCGGCGAGATAGAGCAGCGGCGCATCCGCCTTGATGCGGCCGTTGGCGCGCTCGCGGGTGACGAGATCGCGCAAGGCGCCTGCATCGCCGTCGGCGGACATCACCTGGGTGAAGCCGGCCTGGCGCGCCGCCGCCGCGGTGTGATCGCCGACCGCGAACAGCGGCAGGGTCAGTAACGCGGACCGCGCGAGCTGCGGTGCTGCCGCGCGCAGCGCGTTCGACGACGTCACGATGACAGCCGCGGCATCGCGGCCGGCCTCATCGGGCAGCGCGACGGGCTCGAATCGCAACATCGGCGCCAGCAGCACCTCGAAGCCGCGCGCACGAAGTGCTGTGGCGCTGCGGTCATTGTCGGGAGCGGGACGGGTCACCAGCACGGCCATGTGCTATGCTCCCGTCGAATACGGATCAGCCGGGCTGCAACGGACGGACGATTGCACCTGGCGACCTCGTGGTGTTAGGCGGTTCTGCGCACTCATAATGACCAAAAGGGTTGAGATTGGGTAACGATTCGACAACGCTCGTGCTCGGCATCGAAACCACCTGCGACGAGACCGCCGCGGCGGTGGTTGCGCGTGATTCGGACGGCAAGGGGCGGATCCTCTCCAACGTGGTGCGCTCGCAAACCGACGAGCACGCCCTTTATGGCGGCGTGGTTCCCGAGATCGCTGCGCGCGCCCATGTCGACATGCTCGATCATCTCATCGATGCGGCGATGCGCGAGGCCGGCATCGATTATGCCGATCTAAATGGCGTCGCCGCGGCCGCTGGTCCCGGCTTGATCGGCGGCGTGATCGTCGGGCTCACCACGGCGAAGGCGATCGCGCTGGTGCATGATACACCGTTGATCGCGGTCAATCATCTCGAGGCGCATGCGCTGACGCCGCGCCTGACCGATGCAATCGATTTCCCCTATTGCCTGTTCCTGGCGTCCGGCGGCCACACCCAGATCGTCGCGGTCGCCGGCGTCGGCGACTATGTCAGGCTCGGCACCACCGTCGACGATGCGATGGGCGAGGCCTTCGACAAGGTGGCGAAGATGCTCGGCCTGCCCTATCCCGGCGGGCCGCAGGTCGAAGAGGCCGCGCAGCGCGGTGACGCCGCGCGATTTGCGTTTCCGCGTCCGATGCTGGGCCGCAGCGACGCCAATTTCTCGCTGTCCGGTCTCAAGACCGCCGTGCGCAACGAGATCGGCCGGATCGCCCATGTCAGCGCGCAGGACATCGCCGATCTCTGTGCGAGCTTCCAGGCCGCGGTGCTGGAATCGACCGCCGACCGCCTGCGCGTCGGCCTCGATCTTTTCAAGCAGCGCTTCGGAGCGCCGACCGCGCTGGTCGCGGCCGGCGGCGTCGCGGCCAATCAGGCGATCCGCGCCGCGCTCGATGATGTCGCGCAGCAAGCCGGCACCCGCCTGATCATGCCGCCGCCGGCGCTGTGCACCGACAATGGCGCGATGATCGCCTGGGCCGGATTGGAGCGTCTCGCCCTGGGAATGATCGACGGCATGGACGCCGCGCCACGCGCGCGCTGGCTGCTGGATGCGAATGCCAGCGTGCCCGGCAAGTTCGCGAATACGCGCGCGGGGTTTTGAGGGCGTGCCTGGGCTATTTCTTCATCCCTCACGCGCGCGCGGGGCAATCTTCAACCTCGCCCCGCGTGCGGGGAGAGGCCGGATTGCATCGCCAGATGCAATCCGGGTGAGGGGGGCTCTCCGCACGGTCAGTGTGCGGGGCTGCCCCTCATCCCAACCCTCTCAGCGCGAGCGAAGCTCGTCGCGTCCCCGTGAAGAACGGGGAGAGCGAGCGCAGTTGGGCGTGGGGCGATGACGCGCTTCCAAACCATCGCCGTCATCGGCGCCGGAGCCTGGGGCACGGCGCTCGCCGCCGTCGCCGCGCGCGCCGGGCGTGCCGTGACGCTCTATGCCCGCGATGCCGAGCACGCGGCGCGTATCGCAAGTGCCCGCGAGAATCCGCGCTTGCCCGGCATTCCGCTCGCGTCGCGCATCGCGGTCACCGCCGATCTCGCTGCGGCCGCCCGCGCCGACGCTGTCCTGGTCGTCGTGCCCGCGCAGCATCTGCGCGGTGCCGTCATGCATGTTGCGCCGCTGCTAGCGCCCGGCACGCCGCTTGTGGCCTGCGCCAAGGGCATTGAGCATGGCACCCACAAATTCATGACCGAGGTGATCGCCGAAGCCGCGCCGTGCGCGACGCCTGCGATCCTGTCCGGCCCGAGTTTCGCCGACGATGTCGCGCGCGGATTGCCGACGGCAGTCACGCTCGCCGCTCCCGACGAGGCGCTGGCGGCGGCGTTGGTCCAGGCGCTGGGCTCGCCGACCTTCCGGCCCTACCACTCGACCGATGTGCGCGGCGTCGAGATCGGCGGCGCCGCCAAGAATGTGCTGGCGATCGCGGCGGGCATCGTGGCGGGGCGGCAGCTCGGCGCTTCGGCGCTGGCGGCGCTGACCACGCGCGGCTTTGCCGAGCTGGTGCGGCTCGGCCGCGCCCATGGCGCGCGCAGCGAGACGTTGACCGGCCTCTCGGGTCTCGGCGATCTGATCCTGACCTGCGCCGGCCCGCAATCGCGCAACTTCGCCGCTGGCCTGGCGCTTGGCCGCGGCGAGCCGCTGCCGGCCGGCAAGCTGGCCGAGGGGCAATACACCGCGCCGGTGCTGGTCGAGCTCGCCGCCGCGCGCGGCGTCGAGATGCCGGTCGCGCAGGCGGTGGCGGCGATTCTCGCGGGCGCCGTCACGATCGATGCCGCGATCGAGGCGCTGATGCTGCGCCCGTTCAAGGCGGAGGAGTGAGCGCCGGACCGGCACGACGCGAAAACGGCGCGGATCGCGACGCTCTTCCATGTTGACGAACGGGTTGCGCCGTCTTCCGCCGTCATGCCCGCGCTTGTCGCGGGCTTCCACGTCTTGATAATGCGTTGCGATCAAAGACGCGCATGGCGGGGGCTTGCGAAACACGCGCCTGACGCCGCCGCCCGACCATGACAAGTGGAAAGAGACGAGCATCATGAGCTACTGGCTGGTGAAATCCGAACCCTCGGTGTGGTCCTGGGACCAGCAGGTGGAGAAGGGCGCCAAGGGCGAAGCCTGGACCGGCGTGCGCAACTACACGGCGCGGCAGAACCTGGTGGCGATGAAGAAGGGCGAGCTCGCCTTCTACTACCATTCCAACGAGGGTAAGGAGATCGTCGGGATCGCCGAGATCATCAAGGAGGCCTATCCCGATCCGACCGACAAGACGGGCAAGTTCGTCTGCGTCGACATCAAGGCCCACAAACCCTTCAAGACCCCGGTGACGCTCGCCGCCATCAAGGCTGAGCCGAAGCTCGCCGAGATGGCGTTGGTGAAACAGTCGCGCCTGTCGGTGCAGCCGGTGACGCCGGAGGAATGGAAGCTGGTGTGCAAGATGGGTGGCGTGTAGGGGCCGAAGGCTATTGCCTCCGCTTGCGCGATCCGCTGTAGCAGGACTCGCTGTCATCCTGGGGCGCTCGCGGGTTTGGCGCTCGGCATGCCTCGCATGCGCAAGCTGCCCGTCGAGCTACTTTGTCGCACGCGGATCGCGTTGCACCGTCGGGCAAATCGCCTGCACATTTCCGCGCGTCCCTGTTTGGCGAGCGCCCGGCCTTCCCTGCGCCCTCTATTGATGAGGGCGATGATGATGAGCATGACTCGGGCGTCATTGCGCCGCGAGACGGATGCTCGTCCGGAATTCAGCCACCCCCATGGGTTGTCGTGATGCCGATGAGTCAAGATACGCGGACGGTGCCCTCCCCCTCCAGGGGAGGGAGGAAGCGGCCCCCATCAGGTTCGGAAGTGAATCTTGCGCAGATCGTGCAGCGACCAAAAAGAAAGGGGCCCCAGCTTGCGCTGGAGCCCCTCAACGGTCAGGGCATTGCCGGGTATTTGCCCGAACCGAAGTTGCGGACCTGGTCCCGTGGGACCGAGTCCCGGGAGACCTCAGTAGTTGTAGGCGCGCTCGCCGTGGTCGGTGATGTCCAGACCTTCGCGCTCCTGCTCGACGGTCGGGCGCAGGCCGATGACCACGTCGACGACCTTGTAGAGGATCGCTGAGCCGACACCCGACCACACCAGCGTGGCGACGACAGCCTTGACCTGCGCCAGCATCTGCGTGGCGAAGTCGTAGGTGCCGGCGTTGTTGCCGGTGATGTTGGTGTAGTCGGTGATGCCGACGCCGCCGAGGGCCGGGTTGACCAGGATGCCGGTGGCCAGAGCGCCGATGATGCCGCCGATGCAGTGCACGCCGAACACGTCGAGTGCGTCGTCATAGCCGAGCGAATTCTTCACCGTGGAGACGAAGAACAGGCAGACGGGCGAGACGATCAGGCCGAGCACCAGGGCGCCGATCGGGCCGGCGAGACCGGAGGCCGGGGTGACGGCGACGAGACCGGCGACCGCACCCGAGCAGATGCCGAGCAGCGAGGGCTTGCCCTTGACGGCCCATTCGCAGAGCAGCCAGGACAGCGCCGCACCGGCAGTGGCGACCATCGTGTTGACGAAGGCCAGCGCGGTGACGCCGTTCGATTCCAGGTTCGAACCGGCATTGAAGCCGAACCAGCCGACCCACAGCAGCGAGGCGCCGATCATGGTCATGGTCAGCGAGTGCGGAGCCATCAACTCCTTGCCGTAGCCGGTGCGCTTGCCGATCAGAACCGCGCCCACCAGACCGGCGATGCCGGCATTGATGTGAACGACGGTACCGCCCGCGAAGTCGAGGGCGCCAGCGCCGGCGAGCCAGCCAACGGCACCGGTGAGCTCGTCGAGCTTGGCCTGGGCAGCGGTCTTGGCGGCAGCGTCGGTTGCGGCAGCCACAGCCTTGGCAGCGGCGGCAACGTCATCCGGCGCGGCGATGTACCAGACCCAGTGCGCGATCGGGAAGTAGATGAAGGTGACCCAGAGCAGCACGAACAGCATCACCGCCGAGAACTTGATGCGCTCGGCGAAGGCGCCGACGATCAGGGCCGGGGTGATCATCGCGAAGGTCATCTGGAACACGAAATAGGCGAGTTCCGGGATCACGACGCCGTTGGAGAAGGTCGCCGCCACCGAGTTGGCGTCCACGCCGTGCAGGAAGGCCTTGGAGAAGCCGCCGATCCACGACGTCATGCTGCCGCCGTCGGTGAAGGCGAGCGAATAGCCGTACAGCGTCCAGACCACGCCGACCATGGCGACGATCGCGAACACCTGGGTGAGGACCGAGGCCATGTTCTTGGTGCGGACGAGGCCGCCATAGAACAGCGCGAGGCCGGGGACGGACATCATCAGGACGAGCGCGCTGGACACGAGCATCCAGGCGGTGTCGCCCTTGTTGGGAACGGGGGCGGCCGCGGCCGCGGCCGCCGGCGCATCTTCGGCGAACGCCACATCGACGAGGCCAGCGACGCAGAGCCCTGCGACTGCGAGCGTAACCCATCCCGCGCTGGTTGGACGCTTGAACGTCATTTTATTCTACTCCGTAAGTGTTCTGGTGTGAGCGCGAAATCAGAGAGCCGCAGCGTCCGCTTCGCCGGTGCGGATGCGCACGGCGTGGTCGAGGCTGATGACGAAGATCTTGCCGTCGCCGATCTGGCCGGTCTTGGCGGCCGAGCTGATGGCGTCGATGGTCTTGTCGACCTGGTCCGACGGGATCGCGACTTCGATCTTGATTTTGGGCAGGAAGCTCACGGCATATTCGGCGCCGCGGTAGATTTCCGTGTGGCCTTTCTGGCGGCCGTACCCCTTCACTTCGGTCACCGTGAGACCATGAACGCCGATGGCGGTCAGGGCGTCCCGGACTTCTTCGAGCTTGAATGGCTTAATGATCGCCATAACAATTTTCATGGGTCCTATCCCCGCTTGGGCCCGGCACGGACGTTACCGAGCGCTGCTTGTCGACTGAGGTTCACCACGCGGAGAGAGCTTCACGACGCGGGCACAGCCGGGGGACTTAGAATCAAATGCCGTGCCAGTCGGCTGGTCAGGGCTAACGACCCGTGAATCCTGACCTTTTCGGCCTTCAGGGGGGAAGGCGCGGGCTGCGCCATTCCGTCGCGCCCAGGGAATGGGCAGGTATGCGCAAAAATTGCGCATGCCAGGCTCAAGACACAATGCTGCTCACTGCGCGGGCAGAATTCCGCGACTCAGAACAGGTCAATTGCCGCCAAATCCTGCAATTATTGCAGCGCTTCGCCGTGCTGGGAAATGTCGAGACCCTCGAGTTCCTGCTCGCGGGACACCCGCAACGGCACGAAGATGCTGACCAGCTTCAGGAGACCCCAGGTGACGCCGCCCGACCAGACCAGGGTGACGGCGACGCCGTAGAGCTGCGCCGCGAGTTGCTTCGGGTTGCCCTCGATCAGCCCGGCGGTGCCGCCGATCGCTGCCGTGGCGAACACGCCGGCCAGCACCGTGCCGGTGAGGCCGCCGATGCCGTGGACGCCGAACACGTCGAGCGAATCGTCATAATTGAAGCGGTGCTTCAGCGAGGTGCAGGCCCAGTAGCAGATGATGCCGGCCAGCGCGCCGATGACCAGGCCGTGCCAAGGGGCGACGAAGCCCGATGCCGGGGTGATGGTGCCGAGGCCGGCGACCGCTCCGGAGATCATGCCGAGCACCGACGGCTTGCGGCGGGTCGACCATTCCAGCGCGCCCCAGGTGACGGCGCCGGCGCAGGCGGCAAGATGCGTGGTCAGGATCGCCATCACGGCATGCGCGTTGGCGCCGAGCGCCGATCCGCCATTGAAGCCGAACCAGCCGACCCAGAGCAGGCCGGTGCCGACGACCGCGAGCGACAGGTCGAACGGCGACAGGTTCTCGCTGCCATAGCCGTGGCGGCGTCCCATGACCACGGCCGCGACCAGGCCGCCGGTGCCGGCGGACAGATGTACCACGAGGCCGCCGGCGAAATCGACCACGCCGGCCTGGGCGAGGAAACCGCCGCCCCAGATCCAATGCGCCAGCGGCACATAGACGAAGACGAACCAGGCGACGCCGAACACAAGATAGGCCGAGAAGCGCATGCGATCGGCCACCGAGCCGGCCACCAGCGCCACCGTGATGATCGCGAAGGTCATCTGGTACAGCATGAACAGCGCTTCCGGAATCGTCTTGGCTCCGGGATGCACGCTCTCCATGCCCATGCCGGCGAGGAAGGCGCGGTCGAGCGTGCCGATCCAGGCGCCGTCGCCGACGAAGGCCAGCGAATAGCCGAACGCAACCCACAGGATCGAGATCAGCATGACCGCGGCGAGGCTCTGCGCCATCGTCGCCAGCACGTTCTTCTTGCGCACCATGCCCGAGTAGAACAGCGCCAGCCCCGGGATGGTCATCATCAGCACGAGGGCCGTGGCCACGATCATCCAGGCGGTGTCGGCCGGTTCGATCGTCGATGGTGCAGCCGCCAAGGCAGGCGTGGTGAAGATGGCCGCGCCTGCTGCAGCCGAAGCTGCAGACGCGCGAAGGCAACGAGACGCATAGGTCCCCATGACAGTCCCCCCGGCATGTCAGATCAGATTGAGATGTCTTCCGCCGCCGCGCCGTTGCGGCGGGCGTGCCGCTGTCGCGACGGCCTACAGCGCGTCGCTGTCGGTCTCGCCGGTGCGGATGCGGCGGGCGTGATCGATCGGCGTCACGAAGATCTTGCCGTCGCCGATCTGGCCGGTGCGTGCATGCGTGGTGATCACCTCGACCGCCTTGTCGGCGATGTCGGAATTGACCGCGATCTCGATGCGCAGCTTTGGCAGGAAATTCACGATGTATTCGGCGCCCCGATAGATCTCGGTGTGGCCCTTCTGGCGGCCATAGCCCTTGACCTCGGTCACGGTCATGCCGTGGACGCCGATCGCGGTGAGGGCCTGGCGGACCTCGTCGAGCTTGAAAGGTTTGATGATCGCGACGACGAGCTTCATGGTCGGGCCTTGGGTTCCTCGGAGCAGGGCAGCCTGTTTCGAAGGCAGATTGCAGGCGGCCGTTTGGGCTGTTGCTAGGCAAATGGCACAAAATGAGCGCAGCGTTAAGCGAAAACGTCAAGGAGTGACCGATATCACTGAACGAAATGCGGCATCGCCCGACAGATCGAAGACGTTGTCCGCCTCCTCCAGCCAAGGACCCACTATGTCGAATCGTTCCTGGTATTACGCTGCGCAAGGTCAGCAACAGGGGCCCATATCAGAGGACGAACTGCGCGACCTGATCGCCAGGAGCGTCGTGACCGCCGACACGCTGCTGTGGAGCGACGGCATGGCCGGCTGGGAGAAGGCCGGACGCATTCCCGGATTGATGTCGGGCGTGCCCGAGATCCCGCCGGCGGCACCTGCTTTCGATATCGGGGGGCCTGCCTCGGCCGGGGCGCTCTCGGCCAAGCTGGACACCTGGCCCTATTTCGGCTGGGCGCTGCTGTATGTCGTCGGCCAGCTCGTGATCATTCTCGCGCCCTGGACTGCGGTCTATCTCTACCGCTACGTGGTCGAGCGGATCAGGGTGCCCGGTCGGCCCAATCTCAGTTTCACCGGTCAGCCGCTCGACATCTGGTATGTCTTCGTCGGTCTCGGCGTACTGACCTATATCGGCACCAGCGACAGGCCATTCTTGCAGCTGGTTTCAGTGGTCGGACAGGCGCTGCTGGGCTGGATGATCCTGCGCTGGGTGGCCACCAAGATCGCGTCGAATGGCGAACCGCTGCCGCTTCGCTTCGAAGGCAGCCCGCTTGCCTATTTCGGCTGGTATCTCGCAACGCTGGTGTCGGCGATCACCATCATCGGCTGGGCCTGGGTGCTGACGGCCTGGATGCGCTGGATCTGCCGCAACGTCCAGGGCTCGCGGCGCGAGCTGGTGTTCAACGCCTCCGGGCTGGATGTGCTGTGGCGCACGCTGCTGTTTGCGGTGGGCTGCGCCTTCATCATTCCGATTCCGTGGCTGTTGCGCTGGTACAGCACCTGGTACGTGTCGCAATTCGCGCTCGTGCCACGCACCGCGCAGCCGGTGTGACGCGGGCTAGGACCTTCGCTCGCGGATCGAGCCCTCCTGCGCGACGGAGGCGACCAGCGTGCCGTCGGGCTTGAAGATCGAGCCGCGGGTCAGCCCGCGGCCGCCCTGCGCGCTCGGCGAATCCTGCGCATACAGCAGCCATTCGTCGGCGCGGAACGGCCGGTGAAACCACATCGCATGATCCAGCGAGGCCGGCATCATGCGCTTGTCGAACAAGGTCCGGCCGTAGCGCGCCATGACCGCGTCGAGCAGCGAGAAGTCCGATGCATAGGCCAGCGCGCACATGTGCAGCGCCGGATCGTCCGGCAGCTTGGCCGCCGTCTTGATCCAGACGTGAATGCGGCCGTCATCGATCTTCTGGCCGAAATAGCGGCTGAGCTCGACTGGGCGCAGCTCGATAGGACGATCGGATTCGTAATAGCGGCGGATGAAATCCGGCATCCGCTGGAAGACTTCCTGGAACATTGGCTGCTTGGAGATCTCCTCCGCGGTGAGCTTCTCCGGCGGCGGCACGTCCGGCATCCTGTCCTGGTGGTTGAACGCGCTCTCCTCGTCGCTGTGAAACGAGACCATGATCGAGAAGATCGCATTGCCGTGCTGGATCGCGGTGACCCGGCGGGTCGCATAGCTCTTGCCGTCGCGCAGACGCTCGACTTGGTAGATGATCGGCACCTGCGGATCGCCGGGCAGGATGAAATAGCAGTGCAGCGAATGCGGCAGCCGGCCCTCGACGGTGCGGCAGGCCGCCATCATCGCCTGGCCGATGACCTGGCCGCCGAACACGCGCTGCCAGCTGGTCTTCGGGCTGTTGCCGCGGAACAGGTTCACCTCGATCGGCTCGAGGTCGAGGATCGAGATCAGGTCGATCAGTCCCTTGGACATGGCACGGTGCTTTCGCTGGCTCGGCCGCCGGCGCCGGCCGCGCCAAAGCGGGACAGGCATCCGGAAATGACGGCCTGGGGTGGCGGCCCTTGGTTCACGCCCCTGTTTCGCCTAGCTATAGTCCACCCGCAAGAGCAACCGTGAGCAGAGTGGCATGACGACACAGCGAAGCATTGTCATTTGTGGCGGGGCCTTCGCCGGCCTGGCGCTCGCGCTTGCGCTCCGGCAGGGACTCGGTGCCGAGGTGCCGGTGATCGTGGCCGATCCGGCGCTGGCCAACCGGCCGAGCCGCGATCCGCGCGCCAGCGCCATCGTCGCCGCCTGCCGCAAGCTGTTCGACGCGATCGGGGTCTGGGCCGATGTCGCGCCGCAGGCGCAGCCGATCCTCGACATGGTCATCACCGATTCCAAGCTCGAGGATGCCACGCGGCCAGCCTTTCTGACCTTTGCGGGCCAGGTCGAGGCCGGCGAGCCGTTCGCGCATATGGTCGAAAACCGGCTGTTGATCGACGCCCTGGTCCGGCACGCGGAGGCGGCTGGTGTCGAGCTGAAGGCGATGCCGGTGACCGGCTTCAAGACCCGGGCGGACGCTGTCGCGGTCACGCTGGGCGACGGCAGCGAGGTCGAGGCCAGCCTGCTGGTGGCGGCCGATGGTGCGCGCTCGAAGCTGCGCGAGCGCGCCGGCATCCAGACCCATGGCTGGGACTATGACCAGTCCGGCATCGTCGTCACCGTCGGCCATGAGCGTGACCATGGCGGCCGTGCCGAGGAGCATTTCCTGCCGCCCGGTCCGTTCGCGATCCTGCCGCTGACCGGCAAGCGCTCGTCGCTGGTGTGGACTGAGCGCCGCAAGGAGGCAAAACGCCTCGTCGAACTGAGCGCCGACGAATTCCATGCCGAGCTCGAGAAGCGCGCCGGCCTTCACCTCGGCGAATTGAAGGTGCTCGACCAGCCGCGTGCGTTCCCGCTGTCCTATTTCGTGGCGCGCTCGTTCATCGCGCCGCGGCTGGCGCTGGTCGGCGACGCCGCTCATGTGATCCATCCGATTGCGGGACAGGGCCTCAATATGGGGCTGAAGGACGTCGCGGCGCTGGCTCAGGTGGTTGTCGATGCCGCCCGCATGGGAATCGATCCGGGCCAGGTCGACGTGCTCGAAAGCTATCAGCGCTGGCGGCGCTTCGACACGATGGCGATGGGCGTCGCCACCAACTCGCTGAACTTCCTGTTCTCGAACAAATCGACCTTGCTGCGCGCCGTGCGCGACATCGGGCTCGGGATCGTCGATCGCGCGCCGCCGTTGAAGGAGCTGTTCATCAAGCAGGCCGCCGGCCTGACCGGCGAGATGCCGCGGCTGTTGAAGGGGGAGGCGCTGTAGAGCGTTGATCCGGACAAGCTGTAACCGGCTTTCCGAAAGGATGATGCTCCAACAAGGAGCTCAGCGCGGGCCTGCGGCCGCGATGAAACCGGCGACCGCCTCGACCATGTCGGGGTCGAGCGGCCGGTCCGGGTCGTTATAGGAGGCGAGGTTCTCGTCCTCATTGGCGACGTCGACCAGCACGTGATTCATCTCCGGCAGCCAAAGCGTCTTGGCGGCCGGCGCGGCGGCGGCGAGCGCGACCATGTCGAGCCGCGCAATCTGGCTGTCGCGGGCGCCGCCGACGATCAGGATCGGGATCGTGATCTGCTTCAGCGGATCGATCGGGTCCTCCGCGAAGGCCGAGCCGATGCCGGGCTGCATCTGGGGCGCGATCGGCAGGTCAGGGGGCGGCGGATCGACAATCTGCCCGGCCATGATGGCGTCGATCGCCTTCGCGACCGGCTCCATCTTGGCAGCCGGCAGCTTCCTCTCAAGCTGCGTCTTCAGCAGATCGCCCTGCCGCCGCGCCGAGGTCGCGAGCAGGATCAGCCGGTCGACCGGCGTGCGTCGGGCGGTGAGGATCGCCACCAAGCCACCCTCGCTGTGGCCGACGAGCGCGATGCGGGCGAACTTGCCGCGCAAGAAGTCGACGAGAGAAGCGGTATCGCCGACATAGTCCTTGAACCGGAAATCCTCCGGCCGGCCGAACTCTGCCTTCCAGCCGCGTGCGCCTCTCTTGTCGAAGCGCAGGCTGGCGATGCCGCGGGCGGCGAGCTGATCGGCCAGCTTCTTCAATGTCGCCGGCTTGAGCTGCGGCCCATTGCCGTCCCGATCCGTCGACCCGGATCCGGCGATCAGGAGCGCGACCGGCGGCCGTTCGATGCCTGCGGGGGTGGTGAGAACGGCGTCGAGCGCGCCGACGCGGATCGTGCTCTCCTCGGCCGTCGCTGCCGAGGTGAGGACGACCAGGGCAAGCGCGCAGCGAATCAGGGCCGAGCGCATCGTCAGCCGATCTTTCGCGCTTCCTCGGGCAACATGATCGGAATGCCGTCGCGGATCGGATAAGCGAGCTTGGCCGAGCGGGAGATCAACTCCTGCTTGGCGGCGTCATACTCCAGCGGTCCCTTGGTCATGGGGCAGACCAGGATCTCGAGCAGCTTCGGGTCGACAGAATTGGCGGGGCGATCGAGCGGGGCGTTCATGGCATGGTCTCCGGCGGGCGCTGTCTAACATATTCACGGTCGCGCTGTCGTCACTCAAGGCTCATGCAGCGCGATCCGGATCAGCTCGCCGAGCACGGCCTCCTGCTGTCCGGCCGGCAGCGGTCGGCCGGACAATGCGTGGCCGAGAAACGCCCAATACAGCACTTGCGCGCGGGCCTGGGCGACATCCGGCGGCAGACCTCGGGCGGTGAGCAAGTCCTCGATATAGCCCAGCCGGCGCTTGTCGATCGCCTGCACGGCGTGCTGCGCCGCCGCGTCCGACGCGGCCCAGCTGCGGACGGCCCGCTCCAGACTGAGCCTGATGGTAAAGCTGCGACGCAGCAGCACGGCGATCGCCGGTTCGTCGCCAGCGCTCGCCTCGACCCCGCTGATGATCTGCTCGGCTGCGATGTCGCGCCAATGCTTCAGCAACGCGGCATGGAACGCGGCCACGTCGGCAAAGTGCCAGTAGAAGCTGCCGCGCGACACCCCCATCACCTTGGCCATCGGCTCGGCCTTGAGCGCGGTGAAGCCACGGCTTGCCAGCACCTTGAGACCCTGGTCCAGCCAGTCCTTCGCCGAGAGCTGTTCGTTCATGTCGTCACCACCCGATCGACCATACACAAGTGTATTGACGGGCGCCATCCTCTCGGGCAGGCTCCATACAGAACTGTATGGAGGTGGCGATGCGCGATATGCTGTTGCAATGTGCCGGGTTGGCGGTGATCGTGGTGGCGCTGATCCATGGCCTGCTCGGCGAGACCACCGTGTTCGCGCGGGCCAGCATCGCGCCGGAGCGGCTGCGCACCTTGCTCCGCCTGGTGTGGCAGGCTGGCACGGTGGCATGGATCGGCTATGGTCTCTTGCTGATTGCTGCGCCCTGGATGGGCTCGGAGCCCGCGCGGCATTGGATCGCGATCACGGCCATCGTCGTGTTCGCGTCCGCCGCCTGCGCCAATGCCGTGGCGACACGCGCGCGCCATTTCGGCTGGGTCATGCTCGCGGGAGCCGTTGTGCTCGCCGCAGCGGGCTATTGAGATGCGCCGGACACCAGCCTCACGTCGTTTGCCTGCTCCGATCGGCGGTCAATGTTTTGCCGCAAAACGGCAATGCGCGGCCGCGGTGTGGCAAGCCGACGAACGATCTTAACGAAACAACGCCGGACGACCGCCGGCGGCCAAGCACTCGCCACTGCCAAGACATATTCGCGAAGAATGGTTCCAACTTAGAAGGAGTCTCTTTGCAGACCCGGCGGCGGGCCGATTAGCTGTTCGTCGTCGCGAACGGGTACTCGCCATCGAGCGGCCGCGTACCAGTTCTCCGATTTGTTTGTCGTGATACGAGGGGACTGATCGATGTTGGTCGACGTGGTGCGGAAGTTGATGGTCGTTGCCGGCAGCCTCGGCGTGATGCTGGCGATGACGCAGGCCCAGGCAGACGGGCGGAACGAGATCTGCCTCACTTATGCGAATGGACAATTCGAGCCGAAAGAGCCGACCGTGCCGGCCGACGCGCCGCTGACCATCCGCGTCAAGAATTTGGACGCCAAGGCGATGGAGTTCGAGAGCGAGACGCTCAAGATCGAAAAGGTCGTTGCCGGCAACAGCGAGGCCGTCCTCAACGTTCGTGCGGTGAAGTCGGGACGCTACGAATTCCACAACGACTTCAACGAAAAAGCACGCGGTTTCCTCATTGTTCAATAAAGGGTGGTCTCATGCTTGCCGCGCTGATCATCGTCTTTCGTGAAGTGTTCGAGGCCGGTCTGATCGTCGGCATCGTGCTCGCGGTCACGAGCTCCGTGCCGTATCGGCTGCGTTGGATCGGCGGCGGATTGTTTGCCGGGCTTGTCGGCGCCTGTGCCGTCGCGGCCTTCGCCGGGACGTTGACCCAGCTGTTCGAGGGCATGGGGCAGGAGCTGTTCAACGCGGCGATCCTGTCGACGGCGGTGATCATGCTGACGTGGCACAATGTGTGGATGGCCCGGCATGGTCGTGAGATGGCCAACGAGCTGCGGACGATGGGGCAGGCGGTGGTCGACGGCGCAAGGCCGTTGGTTGCGTTGGCAACCGTGATCGCCATCGCTGTGCTCCGCGAAGGCAGTGAGGTCGCGCTGTTCCTTTATGGTGTCGCGGCCACAAGCGAGGGCGGCGGTCGGGCGCTGCTCGGCGGCGGTGCCTTGGGCCTGCTGCTCGGCGTGGCCGTCTGTCTTGCGACCTATTTCGGTCTGATGCGGATTCCGCCGCGCGCTTTGTTCAGGACCACCACCGTGCTGATCACGCTGTTGTCGGCCGGCATGGCGGCCCAGGCGGTGTTCTTTCTCGCTCGCGCCAACTGGCTGACCTCGTTCGATCAGGTGGTGTGGGATTCGAGCGCTGTTCTGCCCGAGGGCGGCGTGGCCGGCCGAACCCTGAAGGCGCTGATTGGATATACCGACCAGCCGACGGTGATGCAGCTCGCCGCCTATGTCGGCGTGATCCTGCTCACGGTGATATTGATGCGCTTGACCGCGGGAACGCGCGCGCCGCGCGTGATCGCGGCCGAGTGATCATTGCAGCGGCGGATCGCCCGAGGTCCGCTTCTTTGCGAGATCCATCTCGGTCACGGCGATCAGGATCTCGGCGCGGGTTTTCAGGTCCGGCGCTTCGAGCATGGCCTGCTTCTCGGCCGGACCATACGGCGACATCATGGCCAGCGCGTTGACGAGCGCCTCGTTCGGGGCCGCCTCGATGCCCGCCCAGTCGACCTTGAGATTGTTGGCCTTCAGGAAGTCGGTGAGAACGGCCAGCAGCGCCTCGCGATCAACGGCGTCCTCGCCCTTGCGGGCCTTGAAGTCGTCGACATACGGAAAATAGTCGACCTTGCACTGCCGGTACGGCGTCAGCACCGACATCTCCTCGACGACCTTGAAGCGGGACACGCCGGTCAGTTCGAGGATGTAGCGCCCGTCGCCGGACTCGGCGAGTTGCGTGATCCTGCCGACGCAGCCCACCTTGAAGAGGGCCGGACGCTCCTCGCTGGAAGAATGGCTGACGTCAGGCTGGATCATCCCGATCAGCCGACGACCGTCGCGAAACGCGTCGTCGACCATCGCGAGATAGCGCGGCTCGAAAATGTTGAGCGGCATTTGGCCGCGCGGCAGCAGCAGGGCGCCGGCCAGCGGAAACACCGGAATGACCTCCGGCAGTTCGGCAGGACCGCGATATTCGGCATTGATCGGCATGCGATACCTCGTGTCCGCTAAACCCGTATCCGCTGAAGCGTGGGCCCCGCCGGTTTACGAGAACAGGATCGTCGACAGCCGCTTGCGGCCCTCGATGGTGGCCTCGTCGGCGCCGCCCCAGGCCTCGAAGAATTGCACGAGCTGCTTGCGCGCGCCATCCTCGTTCCACTTGCGGTCGCGTTTGACGATCTCGAGCAATTGATCGGTGGCTTCCTTTCGCTTGCCCGCGGCGTTGAGTGCCGTGGCGAGATCGAAACGCGCCTGATGATCCAGCGGATTAGCGGCGACCTTTTGTTCGAGCTCGCCGATCGGTCCGAGCGACTGCGCCTGTTCGGCAAGATCGATCGCCGCCTGCACTGCCGAGACCGCGGAATCGCCGCGCTTGGCTTCCGGGACTTGGGCGAGCGTCTCGCGGGCCTGCTCGATCGCGCCGGTCTCGACGTAACATTTGGCAAGTCCCGCCAGGGCCGCGATGTTGGCGGCGTCGAACGACAGGATCTCGGCATAGATCTGCGCGGCGCCCGTGGGGTCGCCCTCGGCCAACACGGCTTCGGCTTCCTTGAGAATCTCACCGATGTCCGGTTCGCCGACACCCGGGACGCCCTTGGTCAGCTTCTCGATGAAGGCACTGACCTGACTCTCGGGAACGGCGCCCATGAACCCATCGGCAGGCCTGCCGCCGACAAACGCAATCACCGCCGGAATCGACTGAATGCCCATCTGGCCGGGAATGGCCGGATGCTCGTCAATATTCATCTTGACCAGCTTGACCTTGCCCTTGGCGGCCTTGACGGCCTTCTCCAGGATCGGAGTCAGCTGCTTGCACGGGCCGCACCAGGGAGCCCAGAAGTCGATGAGAACCGGCTGACGCTTCGATTCTTCGATGACATCCTTAACGAAGCTCTGCGTCGTGGTGTCCTTGATCAGATCCGGCACCTGTGCCGTTCCGCCGCCCTGCTCAACAATGGTCACGGGAATCCCTCGTCCGAAAATGCTGGGATGGCCGGCCGGCCGGAACCGGCCGCCGCCGTGCCTCAATACACGGTTTCCTCCGCTTTAAGTGGCGGTCCTCCCGGAAATTTCAATCTGCTCATGCCCGAACCCGCCAATTGCTCGGTTTCGATCGCTGGGGCGCCCTGGACGTAAAAAACGACACTGTTCCACGACGAAAGCTGTCGCAGACCTGTTGCATTCGTCCGCGGCTTTTGGCATAGGTCTGCCCGTCGCTGGCGGCCACGCCGCCCAGTGGTCACGGATGCGGGTGTAGCTCAGTGGTAGAGCACGACCTTGCCAAGGTCGGGGTCGAGGGTTCGAACCCCTTCGCCCGCTCCAAATATCTCGCTCCGCGATCGCTTCTTCCTCACAGCACGGCCGATCATCTGGATGTGATCACGATAGGTGATCATTTGGCTGCCTGGGATCTGCCCCAGGCGGCGAATGCATCGGCAAACACCCTGTCCCCGCTCGGACCTTTGCCGATCGCCAGGATACCGCGGCGCTGGCTGGCATAGACGAGCGGAATATCGAACCATTCGCGACCAGCCAGGAGCTCCTCGTTGCGTGCGCGATCGGCCTCGACGTTGGACAGGCCGACGAGGAACGATCCCTCGGTGATCTTCACGGCGAGCCCCGCCAGCGGCGTCCCGCGCGCCTGCTCGCTCGTCTTCATCAGCATCCCAGGAACGTTGCTGATCGCACCGCCGACGAATTCGGGTGCCGGCTTGAAGGTGAGCTCGGCGACGTGGCTGGCCGGCAGGGTCGGATCGTCGTTGCGCCGCAGCTGCAGGCTCACTTTCAGTTTGCGCTCGGGAATATCGATCTCGGCGCGGATCGCCGCCGTGTCTGCTCCCGATTGCGCGCTCTTGACGGTCTCTATTCGCCAGACGACCGAGCCGGAATAGCGCTTGCCCCGGGGCTCCGAAACGTCCTCGTCATACAGCACGGCGAGGCCGGGCGTCCTTGCATCGGCTGCCACGGCTGACGCGGCGGGGCGCGGCGGAGCAGGGGCCTGGCTGGCGACCGGGCTCGCCGGCTTGGCCGCGGCCGGGCTGAGCTGGGCACCACCGTCGAGCAGGGTGAACATCACGAAGGGCTGCTGCGCGCCGCTCGTGGCGCGCTGCACCGCCATGTTGGTCTGGTTGAAGATGTCGATCAGGCGCGGGCCGGGCTGCTGGAGCACGTCCGCAAGTGCGGCCGTGAACGCGCTGTGCCCGTCCGGGCCGCGCTGGCCGATGGTCCCCGCTTGCGCGGCAAAGGACAGCACGGTCCGCGCGGGCATGCCGACCGGGACGAGGCCCGCGGCCAGTCCGGCGATGCCGCGCGCAGCGAACGGATTGGCGCGGAATGCATCGAGGATGACGACGTTCTGTCGGCCGCTCGGCCCGTCCAGTTCGCGCAGGATCGCGCCGAGGTCGCGCAACTCGGTGGCCAGGTCGTCAGCCTTGGCCGGCGCCGCATCGACCGGAACGAGGTAGCTGGTGCCGTTGAGATTGAGCCCGTAGCCGGCGTAGTAGATCAGCGCGAGGTCGGCATCGGCAATCCGCCCCTTGAACTCGGCCAGCGCGCGGTCAAAACCCTTTCTGTCGAGGTCGATCTGGGCAGCGCCGCCGCTCAAGGTGAAGCCGAGCCGCGTGAGCCTGTCGGCCAGCAGCCGGGCATCGGTCGCAGGCTCGTCCAGCAGCGGCGCATGTTCGTGAATGGAATTGCCGATCACCAGCGCCACGCGCTTGTCGGCCGCCGCCGGCTCCGCAGCGGTGAACATCGCGATGACGATGATGATTGCGGACCACAGCTGTGTGCCCCGGCCGCTCAGCCCATGCATGACGACAATCTCCTGCCACCGGTTTTGACCTGCTCGCCCGCTGATTTTACCGCAAGCTGAACAAAACCGGAACAGGAATCATCTGGCACCCGCGCGACATTGCGCTCAGCGGTTCAGACGACCACGGGCGTCCGCACCCGGCCGGCATCGCCGAACACGCGCAGGTAACGGGCGATCTCAGCGGGATCGCCGGTCGCCTTCTCCGGGTTGTCGGACAGTTTCACCGCGGGCTGGCCGTCGACTGACGTGACCTTGCAGACCAGCGAAATCGGGTCGAGATCGACCGAGCCGTCCGGCGCGCAGCCGACGAAGTCGTTGGTCAGGTTGGTACCCCAGCCGAATGACAGCCGCACACGGTCGGAGAAGCGATGATGGATCTGCTCGATCGATTCGACATCCATCGCATCGGAGAACACCAAGAGCTTCTGCTTGGGATCGCGGCCCTTCGACTTCCACCAGGCGATGATCTCCTCCCCGGCCTCGATCGGCGGCGCGCTGTCGGGACGGAAGCCGGTCCAGTCGGCGACCCAGTCCGGCGCATCGCGCAAGAAGGCCTTGGTACCGAACGCGTCGGGCAATGCGATCAGGAGGTTGCCGGCATAGGTCTGCCGCCATTGGTCGAGAATCCGGTACGGCGCAAAGCGCAGCTCGTCGTCATCCCTGGCGAGCGCGGCCGCGACCATCGGCAGCTCATGGGCGTTGGTGCCGATCGCTTCGAGATCATTGTCCATCGCCAGCAGGACGTTCGAGGTGCCGGTGAAGGATGGGCCCAGGCCTTCCTTGACGGCCTCGACACACCAGCGCTGCCACAGGAAGCCGTGGCGGCGGCGGGTGCCGAAATCCGACAGCCGCAGCCCCTCCAGTCTGCGCAGCCGCTCGACCTTGGCCCACAGCTTGGCCTTGGCGCGCGCGAACAGCACGTCGAGCGCGAAACGACCCTGGCCCTTCATCGCCTGCCGGGAGCGCAGCTCGTTGACGATGGCCAGCGCCGGGATCTCCCACATCGTGGTGTGGGTCCACGGCCCGTGGAAATGCAACTCATACTGGCCGTCGGCCTTGTGCAGCTCGTATTCGGGCAGGCGGAAATGGGCGAGCCAGGCCAGGAAGTCCGGCGAGAACATGTGGGTCTTGCCGTAGAAAGTGTTGCCGGCCAGCCAGATCAGCTCCTTCTTGGTGAAGCGGATGGTGCGGGCGTGGTCGAGCTGCGCGCGCAGCTCACCCTCGTCGATGACGTCGCCCAGCCGCACGCGCTTGGTGCGGTTGATCACCGAAAAGGTCACCTTCTGATCCGGGTAGAATTCCCGAATCATCTGGAGCATCAGCAGCTTATAAAAATCGGTGTCGAGCAGGCTGCGCACGATCGGATCGAGGCGCCAGCCGTGATTATAGGTTCTGCTCGCGATATCTGTGACGGTCATGCGAAAATTCTACAGCGCTGGTTGAAAACCCGCCACTGGGCTTTGCCGCCGACGGCGGCTCCGGCCCATGGCAGTGCTTGGTCTGAAGCAGGCGTGCTTTAGTGACGCGCCAGCAGTGGCAGGCCGGGATCGAAGGCCAGCGCCGCCTCGGCCCATTTGGCGACGCGCAGAACATGGAGGTCGTTGCGGTAGACGCCGGCGATCTGCACGCCCAGCGGCAGGCCGTGCCGGCCGAATCCTGCCGGCAGCGACACCGCGGGCGCGCCGACGAACGTCCAGGGGGCGCAATATTCGGCGTCGCCGGTCCAGTCGAGGCCATGCGGGGCTTCGCCGAAGGCCGGCAAGGTGAGCACGGCGTCGAAGCCGCCGAGCTCGGTGGCGAGGGCGTGCTGCCGTTCGGCCTGCGCCGCCTTGGCGGTCAGATACTCCATCGCCGTCTTGCTCCGCCCGCTCGCGACATGCGCCTTCATCACGTCGCTGACGCGGTCGGGGAAGCGTGCGATCAGATCGGAGAAGATCGTCGTCGCCTCGCTCAGCATGATCGTATTGATCGCATCCCAATGCGCCGCGTCGAGCGCGGGCAGGGCGATCTCCTCGACCACCGCGCCGGCGCTGCGCAGTCGCTCGACGGCAGCCTCGAACACCGCCTTCTGCTCAGGCTCGGCGCGCTCCCATTTGGCAAAGCGCACGACCGCGAGCCGTGGACTCGCCAGCGGACGGAGGCCGTGGGCGATGTCGACGGTAAAACCGGGCAGCGGGCGGCCGTGGGGATCATCGTCGCTGCGTCCCGCCAGCAGCGACAGTGCCAGCGCCACGTCATCGACGCGGCGGGCGAAGAAGCCGACATGATCCAGCGACGGGCTGAGCGGATGCACGCCGACGCGCGGGATCGCGCCGAAGCTCGGCTTGAAGCCGACGACGCCGTTGAAGGCCGCCGGGCGGATGACCGATCCCAGGGTCTGCGTGCCCAAGGCCAGCGGCACCAGCCCCGCTGCCACGGCGGCCGCCGAGCCCGAGGATGAGCCGCCGGGGGTATGCGCCGGGTTCCATGGATTGACCGTCGGCCCGGGATGACGCCAGGCGAATTCCGTCGAGACGGTCTTGCCGAAAATCGTTGCGCCGAGATTGCGCAGCCGCGCGACCACCCAGGCATCCGCGGCCGGCACATGATCCCGGTAGATCGGCGAGCCATTGCTGGTCGGCATTTCCGAGGTGGCGATGATGTCCTTGACCGCAACCGGAATTCCGCCGAGCGGACCATTTTTCGCGGACACATCCTTCGGCAGATATTCGAACGACTTCAGCCGCGCCTCGATCGCCTCGGTGCGCTTCAGGCAGTCTGCACCATAGCTCTCCGCTGCTTGCGGATCGGCTGCGAACTGTCGCAACAAATCGAGGACGCCGGCGCCGGCCTGCGGTGGCGGCAGAATGAACGCATCTGACATCGACGGTCCTGTTTTCGAGACATCTCTTTGCCGCGCGGTGAACGGTCGCAGCCCTTCGCTGATGTGTTCCGATCCTATCGGCTGTTCGATCTCGCGCCAATCGCGCTGCCGATCGGTACGTATGAATACAGCGCATGTCGGCGTGCAAAGTTCGCGTGCTGCGGCGCGCCGTCAGTCTCGCGCGAGCTGGGCCGTAATCCGCTTCTCACGCGCTCAGGATGTGCTACCATTTTCGTGTCGGACCACCGATGTGGCCGGCCAAAGGACGTCTTCAAATACGTTCCGATAAGTAGACGCGGCCATCCGAGCTGCCTCATGGGAGTGAAGCGATGACATCGGCTTTTCACCGAAGCATTCTTGCGCTTGCTACAATTGGTCTTCTCGCCGGCACCAGCATCGCCGGCGCGCAGCAGCAATCCGACCAGGGTAAGGGTCTGAAGAAATACGAATCCGGCACCAAGGAGTTCTGGACGCATCCGCCGGATGACTGGTTCCTCGGCGACGAGACCGAGGCGCAGAAGGGGCTCGCGCCGCCGTCCGGTCCGCCGACCGGCGCGTCGGACGCGGAGCTCGCCAAGATCGTCAAGCAGGTCAAGCTGCCGGACGGCTTCAAGATGGAAGTCTGGGCCTCGGGCGTGCTGGCCGCGCGGCAGATGGCGTGGGGCGACAAGGGCACGCTGTTCGTCGGCTCATTCGGTCTCGGCAACGTCTATGCGATCAGCGACAAGGGCGGCAAGCGCGAGGTCAAGACGGTCCTCAAGGGCCTGAACATGCCGACCGGCCTCGCCTTCCAGGACGGCAATCTCTACGTCATCGCCGTCGACAAGCTCATCAAATACGAGAATGCCGAGGCCAATCTCGACAATCTCGGCCAGGGCAAGGTGGTCTATGACGACATGCCCTCTTATGCCGCGCATGGCTGGAAATACATCGCGGTCGACAAAGAGGGCTGGTTCTATATTCCGTTCGGACCGCCCTTCAATATCGGCATTCCGCCGACATCCGTGTCGCAGATCCGACGCGTCGATCCGCGCACCGGCAATGCCGAGATCTGGGCGCTCGGCGTGCGCAACAGCGTCGGCGGCGACGTCGATCCGCGCACCGGCCGCTATTGGTTCACCGAGAATGCGCGTGATTGGGTCAGCGACGACCTGCCGAGCGACAAGCTCAACATGATCTCGAAGATCGGCGAGCATTTCGGCTATCCCTATTGTCACCAGGGTGACATGCCGGATCCGAAATTTGCGATGGGCCACAAATGCTCGGAGTTCACGCCGCCGGTGCTGAACCTAGGTGCTCACGTCGCGCCGCTCGGAATGAAGTTCTATACCGGTGACCAGTTCCCCGCCGAGTACAAGAACAACATTCTCATCGCCGAGCACGGCTCCTGGAACCGGCACAAGTACCAGGGCGCCCGGATCATGCGCGTGATCGTCGGCCCCGACGGCAAGGATGCCAAGCAGGAGGTGTTCGCCTCCGGTTGGATCGAGGGCGATCAGGGCTATCTCGGCCGTCCCGATGACATCATCCTCGCCAAGGACGGCTCGATCCTGGTGGCGGACGACTGGGCCGGCGCGATCTATCGCATCAGCTACGAGAAGAAGTGAGCTTTTGACCTGATGGGGCTGCGCGCTGCCATGATGGCGGCCGCAGCCCCAACTATTTTCGGTCCGCTGCGTTGATCGCAGCGCGTTGCGCGAAACCAGGTTCTGTCCGCGCAGACGAAGCGGGCCATTCGGAGGATTTGAAATGCGTCATGGTGTTGTCGCCGGCGGAGCGCTGGCCCTGGCCCTGATGAGCGTGTCCGTTCAGGCGGCCGATCTCGAAGCCGGAAAGGCCAAGGCGGAGCTCTGCGCCGGCTGTCACGGCGAGAACGGCGTCTCGCAGACCGAGAACATTCCTTCGCTGGCCGGCCAGCAGGATCAGTTCGTTCAATGGCAATTGGTGTTCTTTCGCGCGGGCACCCGCAAGAACGAGGCGATGAAGCCGATCGTCGATCAGCTCACCAATGAGGACATCCGCAATCTCGGCGCCTATTTCGCATCGCTCACGCCCGCCAAGGCGCCGCCCGACAATGATCCGGACCTCTCCAGGAAGGGCGCCGAAGCCGCCGCCGGCCGCCGCTGCGCCTCATGCCATCTCGACAGCTATGCCGGCACCAAGGGCGTCGCCCGGCTTGCCGGCCAGCGCGAGGAATATCTGGTCAAGGCGCTGCACGACTACAAAAGCGGCCAGCGCGTCGGCGGCAGCCAGGCTGCGATGACCGATGTCGCCTATCCCCTCAGCGCCGAGGAGATCACGGCGCTGGCGCATTATCTGGCGCATTTGTAGCCGGGGCCCCGCGACATAATCAGCTGTCGTCGCGGTCAGCTCCCGCGCGAGGCGGAGGATCGCAGCTATTGGCCCCGCAGCGCCTCGTACACCTTCAGCTGCGTGTAGGAAATGCGCAGCCGCGGCACCGGCACCTTGGCGGCATCGGCGCGGGCAACGAGATCGCCGATTACGTGATCCGCCTCGACCGGCAGGCCGGCGTGGAGGTCGCGGAACATCGAAGCGGTCATCGGTGATCCCTCGGCGGTGATCATCCCCGAGACGCGCTGGAAGAACGCGCCGGCCGGCGCGTAGCCGGCGGCCGCCGCCGTGGCGCTGCATTCGTCGAGCATGCCGAGCAGGAAGTCCTTGCCGCCCGGCGCGGTCAGGATGACGCCGACCGGCGCCCGCATCAGCGTCGTGGACGCTGCCAGCGAGGCGAGGAACACCCACTTCTCCCACATGTCCTGCATGATGTGGTCGCTGGCCGATGCATTGAAGTTGCCGCGCGCGAAAACCTCGGAGATCGCGCGAATGCGATCCGACGATCCGCCGTCGCGCTCGCCGAAGGTCAGGGACTGCATCGGCTGCAGCTGCACCACCTCGCGGCGTTCGTTCAAGGTCGCAGCGATCGCGCAGAGTCCGCCGAGCACCCGCTCGCGTCCGAATTTCGCATCCAGCACGTCGAGATGCTTCATGCCGTTGAGCAGCGGAATGATGCTGGTGTGAGGACCCACCGCGGGCGCGAATGACGCGATCGCATCGTCCAGGTCGTAGGCCTTGCAGCTCAGCAGCACGACGTCGAAGGTCTGCTTGAGGCTGTCCGCCTGCACCGTCGGCGGGTTGGGCAAGGTCGCGTCACCGGCGGGGCTGCGAATCACCAGCCCGGCACTGGCGAGCTCGGCGGCGCGGCGCGGCCGGACCAGGAAGGTGACATCGGCACCGGACTGCAGCAGCCGGCCGCCGAAATATCCGCCGATGGCACCGGCGCCGACGACGAGAATGCGCATGTGTGGATCCTTCTTTGAGCGGCGCGCATCATGCAGAAGCGGATGGCGAATGGCGAGTAGCGAATAGAGATGCCCTCCATTCCCTATTCGCTACTCGCCCTGCCATTCTATCCGCCCCTACCATTTCTCACCAAACGGCCGGATCTCCATTTCGAAGGTCCACGCCGTCCTGGGCTGCTGGTAGAGCTGCCAATAGGCGCCGGCAACCGAGGCCGGCGGCATCAGCAGGTCGGGATTGTCCAGCGCCTCCTCGCCCCAGAGCTGGACGCGGCGCTCGCGCACCCAGGCGGTGTCGACGCCGGAATCGATGATCAGATGCGCGACATGGATGTTCTTCGGCATCAGCTCGCGGGCCATGGATTGTGCCACCGCGCGCAGGCCGAACTTCGCCGATGCAAAGGCGGCAAAGCCGGAGCCGCCGCGCAGCGAGGCGGTGGCACCGGTGAAGAAGATCTTGCCGCCGCCGCGCGGCAGCATCAGCCGGGCAGCCTCGCGTCCGGTGACGAAGCCCGCCCAGCACGCCATCTCCCAGACCTTGCGGAACACGCGCTCGGTCGTCTCCAGAATCGGAAAATTGACGTTGGCACCGACGTTGAAGATGACGACCTCCAGCGGCGCATGCTTGTCGGCCTCGTTGAGGAAGGCGGTGGTCTCCTCCTCTTTGCGCGCATCGAGCGATCGTGCCACGATCCGGCCGCCGGCGGCTTCGACCTCGGCCACCAGCGGCGCAAGTTTGTCGCCATTGCGACGGCCGGCGAACACCGTGAAGCCTTCAGAAGCAAACTTCTTGACGATCTCGGCGCCGATATAGTCACCGGCGCCGATCACGGCGACGGTGGCATTGCGCTGCTGCATGGTCGTCTCCGTTCAGCTCGTCTACGCGTTCTCGGACCTGAATCCGCACGGCCTCGTCGCGACGGTGGAGATCATCCGAGGATCATCTCCTCGACATCGCGCAGTTGTTCCTTGCCGAAGAATATTTCGGTGCCGACGAAGAAGGTCGGCGAGCCGAATGCGCCGCGTTCGACCGCGGCCTGCGTGTTCTCCACGAGCTTTGCCTTGACCTCCGGCTCCTGGGCGCGCGCGAAAAGTTTCGCGCCGTCGAGACCTGATGACGTGATCGCCGCGATGGCGGTTGCCGGATCGTCCATTTTCTTGGGTTCGCGCCACATGTGGTGGAACGCCGCGTCGACATAGGCCTCGAACACGCCTTCGAACTGGGCGGCGACGGCCGCGCGCATCAGGTTCAGCGTGTTGACCGGGAAATGCGGGTTCCAGACCCAGGGCTGGACGTGATAGCGCTTGAGGAAGCGCTGCGTCTCGATCTCGTGGAATTCGCGCTTGTTCTTGATGCCGGCGAGCGACTCGGCCGGCGACTTGTTGTTGGTCGCCTTGAAGATGCCGCCGAGCAGCACGGGGACATAAGAGAAGCGGACGCCGATACGTTGCTCGATCGCCGGGATCGCCTCATGGCTGAGATAGGCGTTGGGGCTGCCGAAATCGAACAGGAACTCGGGGGCTGGTCGGCTCACAGGCAGTCTCCTCGGATATTTTTCATATTGTGATCCAGGGCGTCAATCGCGTCCAGGGCTTTATGATGAGCGTCATATTGCACGCGGCGGGATGCTCCGGCCCGCGTCAGACCATGCGGCGCACCGTCCGCTTGCGCCAGACCAGGAGATAATAGCTCATCTGCAGCAGCATCATCGCGGTGAACGTGATCGGATAAGCGAGCCAGACGCCGTCGAGGCCGATGCTGCGGCTGAGCCACGTTGCCGCGGGCACCTCGATCGCTGCGATCGAAAAGGCGGAAATCGCCAACGGCATCCACACCGTCCCGCCGGCGCGCATCGCTGCCGAGAAGGTCGTGGACATGCCGAACAGAACCGAGCTCCACAGCACGATGTGCAGCGAGCGCTGTGCGACCTCGATCACCGCAGGATCGGTGATGAAGAACCCCATGAGCGTGCGCGAGAACAGATAGCCCAGCACGACCAGGCCGCCGGTCAGCACGACATTCATCTCGACCCCGGTGCGCACGATGCGGCCGATCTGCTCCGGGCTGCCGCGGCCGATCGCCTGGGCGCCGAAGATCGAGACCGAGATGGCGATCGACAGCGCGGGAAACTGCACATAACCCAGCACCTGGTTGACCGCGCCATAGGCGGCGGTCGCGTCCGAGCCGAAGCCGTTCACGAGGCCGATCAGCACCATCTCGGCCAGGGACATCACGATCATGCCGATCGCTGCGGGAATGCCGAGCCGCAGCACGATGCGCAGCAGCTTCGGATCGGGCCGCATGCCGCGCAGAAAGGCCGCATCGATCGCCAGCGGATGCTTGCGCCGGAGCAGATGAAGATGGAGTCCGCCGAGCGTCACCAAGGTCGAGATCGCCGAGGCCCAGGCTGCGCTCGCGACGCCGAGTTGCGGCGCCCCAAGCCAGCCGCGGATGAAGATCGGCGTCAGCACCAGGCCGAGCACGGTGGACGCAGCCAGCGCTGCGAGCGGTGTCACGGTGTCGCCGACCGCGCGCATCTGCGACGACAGCAGGATATAGGCGAAGGTCAGCGGCATCGTGATCATCATGATGCGGGCATAGTCCGCCGCGGCATCAAGGATGTTGGCGGGCGTTGCGAGCGCGCTCAGCAAGTCGCGGCTGAACAGTCCGCCGACCGCGATCAGCGCGGCGAGCAGCAATGTGATGGTCAGCGTCGTACCCGCGATCGCCTTGACCTTCGCGGGCTCCTTGGCGCCCCAGGCCTGGCCGATCAGGATGCTGGCGCCGGAGCCGAGCCCCATGACAAAGGCCACGAAGAAGAACATCGCTGGAAAGAACACCGAGACTGCGGCGAGCGCGTCCACCCCGATCATCTGGCCGAGATAGACGTTGTTGATGGTACCGAACAGCGATTGCAGGATGTTGCTCAGCATCATCGGCGCGAGAAACATCAGGAACGGCTTGCGAAGCGGAGCGGGAGCGGACACAGCATGTTTCCGTCGACCGCCGTCATGCTTGGATCGGCCGTCGCGTTGAAGAAGGTGAGACCGGAGCCTGCCACGAATGGTCGGCCTCGGCGTTTTTTGTCCGGCTTACTCGCCGCGGTGGCGGTTGGCGAGCGCGACCACATGGTCGCGGATGTCGGCGGGCCAGGTCGCGATCAGCGCAGCCAGGCGCGGGAGATCGCCGGCGAACAGCGCCCGTGACGCCTCCTCGAATTGCGGCAGATGGCTGCCGATCCCCGACATGAAATGATAGGCCGCATCGCGCGCCTCGCGGGCGCGATCGGTGTCGCCGCTGGCGCGCCGGGCGTCATGGACCAGCTTCCGCAATGCGACCGAAGCACCGCCCGGCTGCGCGTTCAGCCATTCCCAATGCTGGGGCAGCAAGGTCACCTCGCGCGCGACGACGCCAAGCTTCGGGCGGCCGCGGCCGCGCGGCTCGGTCGGCTGCTCCGTGGCCGCAGAGCCGGCATCGCTCGGCAGCCGTGCCAGAATTTCCCGGTCACTGCCCCGCAGGTCCAGATCGATCGGTTGTCCAGTGCGGTCGCTGAAGATCATGACCGGCGCGTCGGTCGGAGCAGCGTGCTTGAGCACGAGCGCCACCTTGGCCAGCGGGCCGGTCGTGATCCGGGTGTGCCCGCCGAAGGCCGTATAGGTATCCATATGCTTGCGGTCCCCTATATGTTGGGCAAATATCACCCGGGTAGAAATTAAAGTCAATATTATCCGGGTATTTTATTCGCGCCGCCGCGAGCCCTGCCGCTCGCCGAAGTCATCGGGCCCTGCTACGGAACACCGCCTGCTTCCGCGATCCGTCTTTCGGGGACCTCATGCTGACCGTTCATCACCTCAACAATTCCCGCTCGCAACGCGTGCTCTGGCTGCTCGAGGAGCTCGGCGTGCCCTATGACATCATCCGCTACGAGCGCCAGCCTGACATGCGCGCGCCGAAGGAGCTGCGCGCCATTCATCCGCTCGGCAAGTCGCCGGTCATCACCGACAATGGCAACACGGTCGCCGAATCCGGCGCCATCGTCGAATATCTGATCGATACCTACGGCAATGGCCGCCTGATCCCGCCGCCGAAGACGCCGGAGCGTTTGCGCTATTCCTATTGGCTGCATTACGCCGAGGGTTCGGCGATGCCGCTGCTGCTGTTGAAGCTGCTGTTCAATATCATGCCCAAGCGCGCCCCGGCGCTGCTGCGTCCGCTGGTGCGCAAAGTGTCGAACCAGGCGCTCACCACGCTGGTCAACCCGCAGCTGAAACAGCACATGGCGTTCTGGGAGAGCGAACTCCAGAAGAGCGAATGGTTCGCCGGCGATCAGTTCACCGCGGCGGACATCCAGATGAGCTTCCCGCTGCAGGCCGCGGCGTCGCGCGGCGGGCTGGAGCACGGTCATCCCCGCGCGATGGACTTCCTGGCCCGCATCGAAGCGCGGCCTGCCTATAAGATCGCGCTGGAGAAGGGCGGCCCCTACGAGGTCGGCCGCTGAGAGGCTACTTCACGGCGGTCGCCGGCGACTCGGTTGCCGCGATCACCTCGCGGACCAGCCGGGCGACGCCCCTGATGTCGCCGTCCGGATCGACGGAATCGCCGAGGCGGACCACCACCATGCGCTGGCTCGGCATGATCACGAGCCGCTGGCCGAGCAGGCCGAAGGCGAAGAACGCGTCCGCCGGGATACCCTGCTTGGCGCGTCCGAGCGCGTGGGCATGCTGGCTGCGGTTGGTCCACAGGCCCGCGCCATAGTCGGTGTCCAGCGTCGCCTTGGCGGACATCGCGACCCAGCCTTCCGGGAGAATGCGTCGGTCGCCGACCACCCCGTCGCCGAGATACAGCAGGCCGAGCTTCGCCCAGTCGCGCGCGCTCGCCAGCATGTTGGCGTAGCCCTGCATCGTTCCGGTGCCGTCATATTGCAGCGTCGCGCTGCGCATGCCGAGCGGGCCGAACAGCTCGCGCCAGGCGAGCTCGATGGTCTGCTCCGGTCCACCGGCGGCATCGCGGATGATACGGGCCAGGATCTGGGTCGAGGCGCTTGAATAGGCCCAGCGCTGCCCGGGCGGCGCGATCAGCGGGGCATGCACCGCAAACGCCGCCATGTCGCGGTGGATCTCCATCTGGCTCGATGGATCGAAGCCTGAATTGGTCTCGTCCAGCGCCAGCCCGCTGGTCATCCGCATCAGCTGCTCGAGTGTGATGTCGTGCCGGCCGTCCGCCGCGTCGCGCCACTCCGCGACCGGAGCCGGCATTTGTGGGCTGAGCCTGCCCTGCCGGGTGAGAATCCCGAGCAGGGCATTGGTGACCGTCTTGGTCATCGAGAAGCCGATCAGCGGCGTGTCGACACCGATCGTCGCGGCGTAGCGTTCGGCGATCAGCCGGCCGTCCTTGATGACGACGACCGCCTTGGTGCGCCGGAGTGGCGGGCTCGCAGGCTCCTCGAAGGCGTGATCGAGCGCCGCCCTCAGGCCGGCGTCAGCAGGCTCGACCGGATCGGCTGCGGCAATGTCCGGCAGGTCCGGTGCAGGCGCGGCCGCGCGCAGCGCCCCGACATTGCTGTGCGGCAGGTAAGGTGGCTTCTGGCCCTGCAGCAACACGCAGCCGAGGCCGTCATGGTAGGAGGCCCGGCTGACATGCAGGCCGAGCAGCGAGGCATCGACGATGCGCGTGTCCCGCTCGACCCGATAGCGCATGACGGCGCGCAGGCGACGCAGGCCCGGCCGCTCCATCGTTTCGGCAAATGTGGTTTGCGGGTCCAGGCCGGACACGAAGGTCTTGGCACAGACCATCTGAGCGACCGCCGTCGTCGCGGACCGCAATGCACGATCGGGCCGATAGGTGAGCCAGCCTGCCACCAGCAGACCCACAAGCACCAGCAGACCGACTACGAATCTTCGCAAATGCACCAGAACGTCCGACGTCGCCTCGCGGGCGAGCCCTCGCTGCGCCCTGGACTTCTTCTAGCCCGCCCGGGCCGGCACGCCAACGGCGCGAACGGCCGAATGGACGCGCCAGACGGCGGCAAATCGTCCTGCTGCCTCATTCTGGCCGCCAGGCTCGCCTCGCACCTTCCGCCGGCCGGTTCCGCGCGGGAACGGCAGATCATGGTGCGACACGATCGAGACCGATCGTTCCAGGACATCACGATCTAACGTCCTGCGGCGGCTGCCCCCTTGCTGCGCGGATCCGGGGCACCGATCAGCCCTGCGGGCGTGACCAGGATCGAGTTGGCTGACGTCCGCCCCATCGGTTCCTCGATCCGGTGGCCTAGCGCGCGCAGATCGGCGAGCACATCATCGGCAAAGCCCTTTTCGACACGCACCTCGTCCGGCATCCATTGATGGTGCAGGCGGGGCGCTTTGACCGCCTCGCGGACGTCCAGCTGATAATCGAGCACATTCACGATCACCTGCAGCACGGTCGAGATGATACGGCTGCCGCCCGGCGAGCCCGTTACCAGCACCGGTTGGCCATCCTTCAGCACGATGGTCGGCGACATCGACGACAGCGGCCGCTTGCCCGGACCGGGCAGATTGGCCTCGAAGCCGACCAGGCCGAAGGCGTTGGAGGCGCCGGGCGCCGCGGTAAAGTCGTCGAGCTCATTGTTGAGCAGCACGCCGGTGCCTGCGGCGACCAGGCCGACGCCGTATGGAAAATTCAGCGTGTAGGTGTTGCTGACGGCGTTGCCGTCATTGTCGACCACCGAGAAATGCGTGGTGTTGCTCCCCTCGCGCAGCGGCTTGATGTTGAGCACGTCGCCGGCGCTGGTGGCGCGCATCGGATCGATGCTGGCGCGCTGACGCGCCGCGTAGTCCTTGGACAGCATCGCGCGCACCGGCGCATCGACGAAGGCCGGGTCGCCGAGATAGCGGGCCCGATCCGCATAGGCCCGCTTCATCGCCTCGATCAGCAGATGCAACGACGCCGGGGAGCCCTGCTTGAGCTCGGCCAGCGGAAAGCCCTCCAGGATGTTCAGCATCTCGACGAGCACGGTGCCGCCGGAGGAGGGTAGCGGCATCGAGACGATGTCATGGTCGCGATAGGTGCCTCGCACCGGCGTGCGCAGCACCGGCTGATAGGATTTCAGATCGTCCGTCGTCATGATGCCGCCGGCATCCTGGATCGCCTTGGCGAGCTTGTCGGCGACCGGTCCTTCGTAGAAGCCGCGCGGTCCCTGCTCGGCGATCGCGGTCAGCGTGGTGGCGAGATCGCGCTGGACCAGCCGATCGCCTTCCTTGAGCGCGGCGCCATCGGGCCGCATGAAGATCGCCGCCGAGGATGTCCACTTCGCCAGCCGCGGCGCCATCATCGGCAGGGTGACGGCGACGTCGTCGGCGACGGGGATGCCCTCGCGCGCCAGCACGATGGCCGGATGAAGCAATTGCGCCAAAGTGAATTTGCCCGAGCCGTATTTTTCCAGCGCCAGCGCCAGTCCCGCCACCGATCCGGGCACGCCGATCGAGAGCGCCGAATCGCGCGACTTGGCATTGTCGGGCTTGCCGTCGGCGCCGAGAAAACTGTCGCGCGTCATCGCGGCCGGCCCGGTCTCGCGATAGTCGATAGCGACGTCCTCATGGCTGGCGGCGAGATGGATGACCATGAAGCCGCCGCCGCCGATATTGCCGGCGACCGGGTAGGTCACCGCCATCGCAAAGCCGGTGGCGACCGCGGCATCGATCGCGTTGCCGCCGAGGGCCAGGATCCGCTCGCCGACCTGCGCCGCGATCCGCTCCTGCGCCACCACCATGCCATGCGCCGGGGGGTGCGCCGGCGCGGCGACGCCAGGCGGCAGCGGGATGTCGATGCCTTGCGCGTCAAAGGCCCGCGTCGGCGCGCCGCCGGCCAGCAGCAGCGTGACGCCGGCCGCCCATGCCAGCCGCGAAAGGAAACGTCGTCGATCAAACGTGAACGTGCGCATCGAGATTCTGCCGTCGCTGACATCCGTCCGGGATCATCAGATGTTATAGGGCCGCGTCGTCGGCGTAAAACGCGATGCCGTGATCGCAAGGGACTTTGCAATGGCTGTTACCACGATCGAGACGTCCGATGCGGCTCAGCAGCGGGTCTATCCGCGGCGCGCCGCCGTCGTCAGCTGGATCTTCTTCGATTGGGCGGCGCAGCCCTATTTTACGCTGATCACCACCTTCGTGTTTGCGCCTTATTTCGCCGCCCATGTCGCGCCCGACGCGGCGAGCGGTCAGGCCTTGTGGGGCTTTGCCACCGCCGCGGCCGGCATCGTGATCGCGCTGCTGTCGCCGGTGTTCGGCGCCATCGCCGATGCCACCGGCCGGCGCAAGCCGTGGATCGCGGCGTTCGGCGCGATGCTCGTGGTCGGCTCCTGCCTGATGTGGATCGGCCGTCCCGGCGCGCCGGAGCTGATCGTCCCGCTGCTCGCAGCCTATGTCCTCGCCACGATCGGCGTCGAATTCGCGACCGTGTTCAACAATGCGATGATGCCGACCCTGGTGCCGCCCGAGCGCATCGGCCGCCTCTCGGGCACCGGCTGGGCCACCGGCTATATCGGCGGCATCGTCTCGCTCATCCTCGTGCTCGGCTTCCTCGCCGCCAATCCCGACAGTGGCCGCACTCTGTTCGGGTTGCAGCCGCTGTTCGGTCTCGATCCGGTGACGCATGAGGGGGATCGCATCTCTGGTCCGCTCACGGGCCTCTGGTTCATCGTGTTCGTGCTGCCGATGTTCCTGTTCACGCCGGACTATCCGGCGCGGCACCGGCTCGGCGCCGCGATGCGCGAGGGCCTCGGTCAATTGCAGGCGACGTTGCGCAGCCTGCCGCAGCAGCGCGACATCGCGCTCTTTCTCATCGCCAACATGATCTACACCGATGGCCTCGTGTCGCTGTTCGCCTTCGGCGGCATCTATGCGGCGGGCACGTTCGGCTGGAACACGATCCAGATCGGCACGTTCGGCATCATCCTCGCGGCGGCCGGCACGCTGGGCGGCTGGCTCGGCGGCAAGCTTGACGACCGGCTCGGACCGAAGCGCGTCATCGCCGGCAGCATGACGCTTCTGCTGCTCGCGATCATTGCGATCCTGCTGGTGAGCCGCGATTCGATTCTGTTCATTCCGGTGACGCCGGCGGTGCCCGGCGGTCCGCTGTTCGCGTCGCTGCCGGAGCGCGCCTATCTGCTGCTCGGCTGCATCATCGGCGCCTGCGGCGCGCCGCTGCAGGCGGCGTCGCGCTCGCTGCTGATCCGGATGGTGCCGCAGGATCAGGTCGCGCAATATTTCGGCCTGTTCGCGCTCACGGGCAAGGTGACATCCTTCATCGGCCCGCTGCTGATCGGCACCGTCACCGCGCTCACTGCGAGCCAGAAGGCCGGCATGGCCGTGCTGGTGCTGTTCTTCGCCGCCGGGCTGCTGCTGCTGGCGCGGGTCAACGCCCATGGTCATGCGCGGGCTTGACCCGCGCAGCCATCTCAGTTCGACCAGCCTCGCTGGACGACGGATTGCCGGGGCAAGCCCGGCAATCCGATCTCATCAGTGCCGGAAATGCCGGACGCCGGTCAGCACCATGGCGATGCCGTGCTCGTCGGCGGCCTTGATGACCTCGTCGTCGCGCACCGATCCGCCGGGCTGAATCACTGCGGTGGCGCCGGCCTCGATGCAGGCCAGCATGCCGTCGGCGAACGGGAAGAAGGCGTCGGAAGCGACCACCGATCCCTTGGTCAGGGGCTCGGCGAGCTTCAGCTCGCTCGCGGCATCCAGCGCCTTGCGCGCCGCGATGCGGGCGGAATCGACCCGGCTCATCTGGCCCGCACCGATGCCGACAGTGGCCGAATCCTTGGCATAGATGATGGTGTTCGACTTCACGTGTTTGGCGACGCGGAAGGCGAAGCGCAGGTCGCGCAACTCCGCCTCGGTCGGCGCCCGCTTGGTCACGACCTTCAGCGTCATGTCATCGACGACGGCATTGTCGCGGCTCTGCACCAGGAGCCCGCCGGCAACCGTCTTTGCCGTCAGGCCGGCCTCGCGCGGATCGGGCAGGGCGCCGGCCAGCAGTAGCCGCAGATTCTTGCGCGCCGCGATCACCGCGATCGCCTCCTCGGTCGCGTCGGGCGCGATGATCACCTCGGTGAAGATGCCGGTGATCGCGCGCGCGGTGGCGGCGTCGAGCTTGCGGTTCATCGCGATGATGCCGCCGAATGCCGAGGTCGAATCGCAGGCCAGCGCCTTCTGATAGGCGGTGATCAGATCCGGGCCCTCGGCGACGCCGCACGGATTGGCGTGCTTGACGATCACGCAGGCCGCGGTGCGCGCCGGGTCGAATTCGGCGATGCATTCATAGGCGGCGTCGGTGTCGTTGATGTTGTTGTAGGAGAGCTCCTTGCCCTGCACCTGGCGCGCCGTGGCGACGCCGGGACGGCGGCCGGGCAGTGCGTAGAACGCGGCGTGCTGGTGCGGGTTCTCGCCATACCGCAGCGACTGGATCAGCCTGCCGCCGAAGGCGCGGTAATCCGGCGCGTCGTTCTGAATGGTGGCGGCGAACCAGTTGGAGATCGCGGCATCATAGGCAGCGGTGCGGGCATAGGCCTTGGCCGCAAGGCGGCGGCGCAACAGCAGCGTGGTCGAGCCCTCATGCCGGGCGAGGTCTTCCAGCACGGCGTCGTAATCATTGACGTCGACGACGACGGCGACATCCTCATGGTTCTTCGACGCCGCGCGAATCATCGCCGGGCCGCCGATGTCGATATTCTCGATGCAGTCGCTGAACGGCGCGCTGCGCTCGACCGTGGCCTCGAACGGGTAGAGATTGACGACCAGCAGGTCGATCGGCGCGATGCCGTGGGTCTTCATCGCCTCGGCGTGTTCGTCATTGCCGCGGATCGCGAGCAGTCCGCCGTGAACCTTCGGATGCAGGGTCTTGACGCGGCCGTCCATCATCTCGGGAAAGCCGGTGAGGTCGGAGACGTCCTTCACCTTCAGGCCGGCATCGGCAATCGCCTTGGCGGTGCCGCCGGTCGAGATCAGCTCGATGCCGCGTGCGGCGAGCGAGCGGGCGAACTCGACCAGGCCGGTCTTGTCGGACACGGAGAGCAGAGCACGATGAACGGGACGAAGCTGGTTTGTCATGGCAAAGAGTCCTGTTGCAGGAGTTCAATTTGCCCAGGCGCACGGCGATCCACCCCGCGCTCCCCGATGGTGCTCCATCCAAAGTCGCCAGTCGCGCGAGAGCCGGGCTCATATCAGCTTTTGGCCGTCGCGACAACGGGCAGTTCCCGACGCCGCGCTCACAGCGGCGGTTCAGGCTCCCGCCGCGCGTTGCGGCGGCCGTTGCTGTCGCTCGGCGAGGTCGACGAGCGCACGAAGCTCCAGCGGATCGAGGCCGCCTGCTGCGCGTCCTGGCGGATCACCAGCTGGGTGGTCCGGCGCGGGCCGTCATTGCCGGCGAGGAACACGCTGTCCTCGAGCTCGACCCGGTCTTCGAAGGTTTCGAACGTCCAGACCTCGCGATTGGGCAGCACCAGCATCGCGCCGCGGCCGTCGCTGAGCCGGCTCGCCTTGACCGCCGGGTGCAAGTGAAAGCGCAGTGCATAGTCGGAGCCGCCGCCGCGCAACCGGGCGCCCTGCGCCGGCGTCACCGTGTCCTCGCCGTCGAGCCGTGAGCCGTCCTCGGCCGCGACCAGGACGCGGCGATGGATCAGGCCGAACTTGGCGGCGTAGCCGTTGTGGGACGTCGACAGCACGGTGCCGTCCGGCACGACCTCGCGGAAATTCTCGACCCGCGTCGGCCCGGAGACGATCGGCGCGCCATGCAGCAGGCGCTTCATCGCGGACATCTCGACGAAGGTGCAGGACGAGGTGTTGTGATAGGTCAGCGTCGAATGCGCCACGGTGCTGCGGGCGAAGGTGCGCCAGTTCTCGCGACCGGTCGACGGCATGCCGCAATTGATCACGATGCGGCACGCGCCCGAGGAGAGTTCGAACGCGAGACAGCCGGCATGCGCCTCGTGGCTCAGATGCGGCGGCGGCGGCGGGCCGGTGTCGACGATGACCGTCATCCCGCCGGCATCGAGCCGCTGGAAGCCGGAATGCGGCATGCTCGCCATCGGCGTGCCATGCGTGTCGTCATAGGCGAGCAGCGTCGCCAGCAGGTCGGACGGCGTGCCGCCCATGCCGTTGAACAGCGCCATGTTGCCGTCGCCGTGACGGAAGAAGCGCAGCATCGGCATCATGCGATCGATCGCGTTGAGCAGCGCTGGCGGTGGCGCGATGTTGCGCGCGGCGAAGGTCTGGCGCAGCGGCAGCAGGTCGATGAGAAGTTCGATCAGGGCGCCGGGATTGCGCGAGACATGGCCGCCGTCGGGCAGGATCTGCCGCTGCAGTTCGTCGGACAATTTGCGGCTGGCGCTGCGGATGTGCTTCGCCTGATTGGCGAGGCACAGCGCCGCATAGCACAGCGCGATCAGCACCTGCAGCCGCGGTGCGCCGTCGGGAATGTCGATGGTCGAATAGCGCAGGAAGCGGATCTCGCGGGTGAGGCCGCGCAGATAGCGCCGGTAGAACTTGCCGTCGGAATCGGCCAGTACCAATGGCGCCTGCGACAGCAGCGAGATGACCCTGCGCGCCAGCACGTCGGCACGGCGGCTCAGCGGATGGCGGCCGATCTGGTTGGTGATCCAGTCGTCGACCAGCGCCCGTGCATTGGCACGGGTGAGTGCGGTGTCGGCTGCGCGCAGATGTCGCAGCCACCCGAAACCGAGCAGCGCGACTTCCCAATCCTCCGAGGGCGGCTCCAGGTCGAAGATCGAACGGCCATGGCAGGTGACGATCTTGCCGGCGAAGACGAAGCGGCCGGCATAGATCTCGGCGGCCCGCGTGGCGTCCGACGTGCGCAGATCGTGCGGAGCAATGATCAGCCGATCGGCCCGCCCCGGCCATACGCCGGACAATGATACCGACACGCCGCTGACGTTGGAGATCAGGCTGCGCGCGAAGCGGCCCAAAACCAGCGTCGATATGCGTCTGCGTTGAGCGGCGGGCACGCCAAGCCTTGGATTTGAGAAGGGATTCCGGTTGCGACCCATAGTGGATCGCGACTGCCGCCGATACACCATTTTTGGTCTCGGTGCAGCACCATCGCGGAGCCAAAATGTGGTGCGAAATCAGGATTTAACGACTAACGCAACGCGAAAGCCCTCAACCGCTACCGGCGCAGGCCGGTGCAACCCATGCACGATGGCACGCTCATGGCCGCCGCTCCAGCCTGGCCGCATAAAAACCGTCAAGGCCGCCGAGCCGCGGGTCCTGGTGGGGCAGGTGGCAGGGCAATGTCCGCAGATCGCCCGCTTCGGTAATGAGCTCGGCCAATCCCGCCACCTCGTTTGCGGTGATCGGGACTCGGCGCAACTCGGTCGTATCGGCCAGCGCGCTCTCGACGACCTGCTCGCCCTCCTCGGGCTCGAGCGAGCAGGTGCAGTAGACCAGCATCCCGCCGGGTTTGAGCAGGCTGGCGGCCCTGGTCAGCAGCCGGCGCTGCACGCTCGACAGCGCGGCGATGTCGGCCTCGCTCCGCAGCCAGCCCACGTCGGGATGGCGGCGAATGGTCCCGGTCGATGTGCAGGGCGCGTCGACCAGGATGCCGTCGAAGCCGCCTGTCGCTGCGGGCTGCCATTCGGCGGCGTCGGCCACCGCTGTCTCGGCCGTGAGCTGCAGCCGCGTCATGTTGTCCTTCAGCCGCGCCATGCGCGCGGGTGAACGGTCCACCGCCGTGACATGCGCTCCGCCATGGGCGAGCTGCGCGGTCTTGCCACCGGGCGCGGCGCAAAGATCCGCCATGGTTTTGCCGGCGACGTCGCCGAACAGCCGGGCGGGCAGCGCGGCCGCGGCGTCCTGCACCCACCATTGTCCCTCGGCGAAGCCGGGCAGCACCGTCACCGAGCCATGCAGCAAGGTCCGGACGGTCTCGGTCGGCAGCACCTCACCATGGAGGCGCGCGGCCCATTGCGCCGCGTCCGACTTGACGGTCAGGTCCAACGACGGCTCCTGGCCGAGTGCGGCGGCAATGGTCTTCGCGGTCGCCTCGCCATAATGCGCGATCCAGCGCGTGAGCAGCCATGGCGCGATGTCGAGCGGCTGGCCCTGGACATCATCGAGCAGCCCGGCGCCCTCGCGCGCGCAGCGACGCAGCACGGCGTTGACGAGCCCGGCATATTTGGCAGCGCGGCGGTCGGCCTGCACCAGCCGCACCGACAGGTCGACGGCGGCATGGTCAGGAACATCCATCCACAGGATCTGGGCCGCGCCGATCAGAAGCGCACTCTGTGCCCGCGGCGCGTCGGTCGGAACGCCGCGATCGAGCAGGCGCGAGAGCACATGGCCGAGCGTACCGAGCCGCCGCAGGGTGGTCGCCACCAGCCGGCGCATCAGCGCGCGGTCGCGATCGGCAAGCTGCTTCAGTCCCGGATGCGCGCCGGTGCCGTCGAGCTGGTCATCGAGCGTCCGATGCTTATGCAGCACGCCGTCGACGACGTCGGCGGCGATTCGCCGGGCGGCGAGACCAGGGACTTCGGAAGAGGTCGCAAAACGCGGCGGGGGCATGCCTGGAGATTACTCGCGAAAAGAAGAAAGGCAGTTCCGCGACGATCCGGTGCATGCCATCAGCTTGCGGGACCTCTGCCACGGGAATATGCCAAATGTAAGAATCGGCTCTGCTTTTTTTAGACCTGTTTCATCGGCCGTGGGCACACGATCTGATGAGGTCGGGAATGATCCGGTTTAACGGTGGAATGGTAGGATGAGCAACGAGCCCCCGCGCAAACCCGCATTGTCCGTGGTCGCGAGCCACGACGCGCCGAAAAAGCCGCTGACGCCGGCCGCGCAGCGCGCGCTGGCCGAGGCCGAGGAGCGGCGTCGCCGCGCAGCGGAGGAGGCGATGCCCAGGCCCAAGGAATTGCAGGGGCCGAAGGGGCCGGAACCGACCCGCTACGGCGACTGGGAAAACAAGGGCATCATCTCGGATTTCTGACGTGAGCCGCCCGCTGCGGTTCTTCGGTCAGAAATAGTGATGCTCACGGAGATAGCTCACGATCAGGTCGGCCGCGTCCGATGCCGACAGGGTCGCGCCGTCGATCGCGATCTCCGGCCGGTCGGGCGCTTCGTAGGGCTGGTCGATCCCGGTGAAATTCGACAGCTCGCCGGCGCGTGCGCGCTTATACAGACCCTTGGGATCGCGCGCCTCGCAGGTGGCGAGCGGGGTGGCCACGTGGACCTCGATGAACTCGCCATCGGCGAAACGCCGGCGCGCGGCGTCACGATCGGCGCGAAACGGCGAGATCAGGGACACCAGGGTGATCAGGCCGGCATCGACGAACAGCGCCGCGATCTCGCTGACCCGTCGAATGTTCTCGACCCGTGCTTCCGGCGCGAAGCCGAGATCCTGGTTGATGCCGTGACGGAGATTGTCGCCGTCGAGCAGTGCGCTGTGACGGCCGAGCTCACACAGCCTTCGGTCGACCAAGTTGGCGATGGTCGATTTGCCGGCACCGCTCAGTCCGGTGAACCACAGCACGCAGGGCTTCTGCTGCTTCAGCCCGGCGCGCACCGACTTATCGATGTCGAGTGTGTGCCAGCGGACATCGGTCGCGTGCCGCAGCGGCGCATCGATCAAGCCCGCTGCCACCGTTCGCCGGCTCACCGGATCGATCAGGATGAAGCTGCCGAGCTCGCGGCTGTCGCGATAGGCATCGCAGACCAGGGGCCGATCGAGCGTCAGATCGGCGTAGCCGATCTCGTTGGCCTCCAGCGTCTGCGCGCTCTCCTGCGCCATCGAATCGATGCAGACGCGATGCTTCAACGCCGAGATCACGGCGCCGGTCGACGAGGTTCCGGATTTGAGCAGGTAGCGGCGACCGGCCTGCATGGCGGCATCGTCGAGCCATATCAGATGGGACGCGATCCGATCTGCCACGATCGGCGGTGCGCCCGATGCGAGCACGTCGCCGCGGCTTGCATCGACCTCGTCGGCGAGCAGCAGGGTCACGGACTCTCCCGCCACCGCCTGTTGCAGCCGGCCATCGGCGGTGACGATGCCGGAGATGCGGCTCCGGCGTCCGGACGGGTGCACCACCACGGCGTCGCCGCACCGGATGGTGCCGCTGACGACACGGCCGCTGTAGCCCCGGAAGTCCGCGTTTGGCCGATTGACCCATTGCACCGGGAAGCGGAACGGCCGGTCATCGATGCCGTCGGTGACGTCGATGGATTCGAGATGCGCCATCACGCTTGGTCCTGCATACCAAGGCATGCGCGGACTGGCGCGGAAGATGTTGTCGCCGTCGCGAGCTGCCACCGGGATGCACTGTACGTCGGCGATGCCGAGCCGCTTCGCCATGCTCCGGAAATCAGCCGATATTGCCATGAAGCGGTCGGCGTCGAAGCCGATCAGGTCCATCTTGTTGACCGCCAGCACGACGTGACGCACGCCGAGCAGCGCGAGGATGTGGGTATGCCGTCGGGTCTGGCTGACAACGCCCTTGCGGGCATCGATCAGCACCACGGCAAGGTCCGCATGCGAGGCGCCTGTGGCCATGTTGCGGGTGTACTGGACGTGGCCCGGCGTGTCGGCGATGACGAAGCGGCGGCGCTGTGTCGCGAAGAAGCGATAGGCGACGTCGATCGTGATGCCCTGCTCGCGCTCGGCCTGCAGCCCGTCCACCAGCAGCGCGAAATCGAGCGCCGGACCAGCCGAGCCCGCGAGTTTGCTGTCCGAGGCGAGCGCGTCGAGCTGATCGTCGAGCAGCATCTTCGAATCATACAACAGGCGCCCGACCAGCGTGCTCTTGCCGTCGTCGACGCTGCCGCAGGTGACCAGGTGCAGCGTCGGCCGGTCGTCGGTGGATATTGTGGCGGACTCGCGCGTCCGTCCCAGAACCGGTTCGTGAACGGCCATCAGAAATAGCCCTCCACCTTCTTTCGCTCCATCGAGGCGGCGCTGTCGCGATCGATCACGCGGCCCTGCCGCTCCGATGTCCGCGACGTCCTCATCTCGCGGATGATGGCGGCAAGGTCAGAGGCCGTCGATGGCGTTGCGCCGGTCAGCGGATAGCAGCCGAGCGTCCGGAATCGGATTGATCGCCATTGCGGCGTCTCCCCGGGCCGCAGCGGCATACGCTCGTCGTCGACCATGATGAGCGCGCCGTCGCGCTCGACCACCGGGCGTCGTGCGGCGAAATACAGCGGCACGATCGGGATGCGTTCGAGCTGGATGTAGTCCCAGACGTCGAGCTCGGTCCAGTTCGACAGCGGAAACACCCGCATGCTTTCGCCCAGCGCCAGCATGGTGTTGTACAGATGCCAGAGCTCCGGACGCTGGTTCTTGGGATCCCAGCGATGCGTGGCGCTGCGATGGGAAAAGATGCGCTCCTTGGCGCGTGATTTCTCCTCGTCGCGCCGTGCCCCGCCGATCGCCGCGTCGAAGCCATGCGCATCGAGCGCCTGGCGCAGCGCCTGGGTCTTCATCACGTCCGTGTAGAGCGCCGAGCCATGGGTGAAGGGACTGATCTTCTGCGCCAGCCCCTCCGGATTGACGTGGACGAGGAGCTCGAGTCCGAGCTCCCGTGCCCGCTGGTCCCGGAATGCGATCATGTCACGAAACTTCCAGGTCGTGTCGATGTGCAGCAACGGGAATGGCGGCTTGGCCGGATGAAACGCCTTCATGGCCAGATGCAGCAGGACCGAGGAATCCTTGCCGATCGAATACAGCATGACCGGCTTGCGAAACTCGGCTGCGACCTCGCGCAGGATGGCGATGCTCTCGGCCTCCAATTGGCGCAGATGGTTGAGAGCGGCTGGCCGCGGCTCCGCAGCCGCCGGCCAGCGCGTGGTTGCGATCTCGGTCGCGTGACGCAGCGAATTCATGCCGCCACTCCCGCGCGCTCGCCGAACAAGCGCGCCGCCGTCGACGCATTCAGGTCGAGGTCACGAACGCAGGCCGCGACCGAATTGCGATAGACGTCGTTGACGCCGCAGCGCTCCAGGACGGCGAGCTGATGGTCGCTGAGCGAGCTTGTCGCCCGGAACTGGTAGCGATAGGCGCTGTCGGAGGTGTGGAGATTGGGCACCTTGTAGATGGTCGCCTCGGCGGGAAAGATCACCCTCGCATTGGTCCCCTGCGCATGCCCCGGCTCCTGCCAGGAGGTCACGGCTTTCTCCGCGAAGATGCCGGACAGGCCGAGGCGGTCGAACAGCACCCGGATCGAGGAAAGCGGCTCCTTGCTGACCTCGTAGACATAATGGGTGACAGGAATGCCGTGCTGCCTGGCGTAGCTTGCGACCCGGGCGGCACTGAGCGCGGCGATGGCGTAATGCGCCAGCAGCGTGCTGTCCGAGGCCCGCGAGATCAGCTTGTCCAGCCAGGAGGCGAGCGCGCTCGCCGGCTCGCGGTCGAGTGCGATGAGATGCAGCCGCGACGGCGGGTAACCGGCCTCGATCAGCAGCTGCAGCGGATTGAACAGGCTCTCCGCGAGGACGTAGGGGCCGATCGTCTCCTTGCTGAACAGGTTCGGCTCGCCGGTGGCGGATGGAATGACCCAGGGCGTCAGCGGCCGGCCGACCATCGCATCGCGCAGCATGGCCTTCAACGGCTGATAATAAGACGGCATTCCGGTCATGCCGAACAGGTTGCTCAGCGCGGTCGATCCGACGCGCGCCTTGCCGCATGCGAAATAGAGCATCGGGAAATCCTGCGCCGCGCGATCACGAAAATTGTCAGCCAGGCAATTCGTCACCTCGCGCATCAAGGTCGCGAGCGCGACCGTCCGGCTCTGGAATGCGCCGACGGGCGACAGCGGCATCGTGTCAAGCGATGGGTGTTCGGCCCTGATCAGCGCGGCCATTTGGGCAATGGAGTCAGCCGATGTCACATCGAGAATCATGTGTTCGCTCCCTTATGAGTTTAAAAAAATCTTTAAGTTCGAAAAAATCCGGCCCGCGTGTCGGCGGGCGACGGCACGGCCGTGGCGCGCGGCAGTGCCGAATGGGTCACGCCGCGCGCACGGTCTCTAGAAATCTCTCCACCTCCGTCTTGAGATTGCTGCTCTGGGATGTGAGCGAGCGCGCCGAGTCCAGCACCTGGCCGGATGCGTTGCCGGTCGCGCTGGCGCCGCGGTTCACTTCCGTGATCCGCTCCGCGACCTCCGCGGTCCCCTTGGCTGCCTCGCCGACATTGCGCGCGATCTCGCGGGTGGCAGCGCCTTGCTGCTCGACCGTGGCGGCGATCGTCGCGGCGATGTCGGAAATCTGCGTGATGGTTGCGCCGATTTCCTTGATCGCAGCGACCGATTCCTGCGTCGCCGCCTGCATTCCGGCGATCTGGGTGCCGATGTCCTCGGTGGCTTTTGCGGTCTGGGCCGCAAGCGCCTTGACCTCGCTGGCCACGACGGCAAATCCGCGTCCGGATTCACCGGCGCGAGCGGCTTCGATCGTGGCGTTCAGGGCCAGCAGGTTGGTCTGTTCGGCGATCGCGGTGATCAGCTTGACGACGTCGCCGATGCGTCCCGCGGCGGCCTGCAGTTCGTTGATGCGGGCGTCGGTGCGTTCCGCCTGCTTGACCGCTTCGTTGGCGATGCGGCTGGAATCGTGAACCTGGCGGCTGATCTCGGTGACGGAGGCGCTCATCTCCTCCGTCGCCGAGGCCACCGCGCCAACATTGGTCGAGGCTTCCTCCGAGGCTGCGGCCACCATGCTGGACAGGACCTGCGTCTGGTTGGCGGTGCCGGACAGCGTGCCTGCGGCCCCCTCCAACTGATGCGCCGCTGACGAGACGGTGGTGACGATGCCGCCGACGGCGGCCTGGAACGCGTCGGCGAGCTTGATCATCTCCGCCTTGCGCTGCTGCGCGGCGATCTTGTCCTGGTTCTTCTGGGCGAGCTCCATCTGCTCGATGCGAATCAGGTTGTCCCTGAAGGTGCTGGCCGCGCGCGCGTTGTCGCCGACCTCGTCGCCGCGCTCGGTGTAGGGAATCGTCACCGATTTGTTGCCGCCGGCGAGCTCGAGCAGCACCTCGCCGACCCGCCGGATCGGACGCGCGATGCTCAGCGAGGAGAAGACCGCGGAGCCAATCAGCACCAGCACGACCAGCGCGCCGACGATCAGCGCGACAGTGCCGACCCGCTCCAGCTCTGCGACCAGCTGATTCTGGCGCAGCGCCATCATTTCGGAGCCCATGGTGGCGGCTTCGCCGATCCGCTTCGCGATCTCCTTCGAGGTTGTCGCGACATTGTCGTTGAAGACGCGCTTGCTGACCTCATCGGCCCTGAAATAATCCAGCGCGGCCGTCTTGAACGAGGTCGCGATGGCGATCAGTTCGTCGATTCCCGCTTGCAGGTCCTTCTCGGTCGCAAGGCTGCGTGCCTTCTGCAGGGCTGCGACCAGCCGGTCGACGCTCGCGGTTGCGACATCCCGCTGCTTCACATCGCCGGTCTTGGCGAAATGCCAGCTTGCCGCGCGGACGGCCGCCAGCGCCGCGTCGGCGGCTCGCAACTCGGCCTCGAGGCTGAAATGATTGGGGGAAGCGGCGAGGCTGGGGTTGGTCAGGAGTTTGGGAAAGCTTCGTTCCCAGGCCTCAGACGCCTGGCCGCGGGCTGCGACCTTGGCGAGCACATCGGCTTGCGCCTTGGCATAGTCGGTCCCGGCGGCCGCCGCTTTGTCGATCAGCGTGCGGATCTCGCCATACATCTCCCGCGCCACCGCACGGGTTGCGCGCTGGCGTGCGGCGTCAACTTCCTTGGCTGCGGCGGCGAGATGGTCCTGCAGCGCCTGCAGGCTGGCCTGCAGGCGATCCGGGGCGGCCACGCTGCCGATGTCCTGCGCGCTGATCTGCGCCCGCAGCATCGCCGCTTCTGCGGCCTGGGCGTTGGCCCGGTTGGCCGTGTTGATCACGACCAGTTTGCTGGACTGTTCGATCGACTGGTTGCCGATGATCTGGTTGGCCAACATGCCGGCCACCAGAACCACCCCGATCCCGGCCGTAATCCCGAGTTTCGTCCCTATCTTGAAATTGAACCGAAACATGCACCAACTCCCCAAAGTTGTAATTGGGTAGTTGGCGCAACCAAGATAAACAAGATATAAATCCTCCACCCCGTACAACTACAGGTGAAAAGTTCCACGGATATGTCGTTAACGGAGAGTTCGTTCTGTGGGGGCTTCGGCTGCGATAGCTTCAGCCGGACCGCGCTTCAGCGCGTCACCACGACAGTCGTGCCGATCGACACCCGCTCATAGAGATCGGTGATGTCAGCGTTGAGCATGCGGATGCAGCCATAGGAGACGAAGCCGCCGACCGAGCCCGGCACATTGGTGCCGTGGATGGCGTAGTCGCCGCCCGCCAAGGTCATGGCGGCGACGCCCATCGGGTTGTGTGGCGAGCCGCCGGCGATGACGTCGGGGAGGTTGGGCTTGTCGCGCTTCACCTCGGCGGGCGGCGCCCAGGCCGGATATTTGTACTTGCCGTCGATCTTGGTGGTGCCGGCCCATTGCCGCCCGGCCTTGCCGACGCCGACCGGGTAGCGCATCGCGTGGCGGCCATCGAGCACAAGGTAGAGCTTTCGTTCGCCGGTCTTCACCACGATCGTGCCGGGCGAAAAGTCGCCGGCCATGTCCACCAGCTCGGGGCGGGCCGACGCGGGAGCGGTCGTGGCAAGGCCTGCGCCCAGAGCGGCCGCTGCGAACACCACCGCCTTTGCCGTCGCCGTCCTGATCGCCGCGAACCGCATCGTCATTCTCTCTTCTGTCGGCCTGGTTCCCGTGCGCGCCGGGCCACACCGGGCCATTCGAGGAAAGAAAAACTTCTCGCCCAAGTAAATGACCCGAAAACAACACTCGCCCGCAAACCGGGTTGTGGTGGGTCTGATCGGTTCCTGACAGGGGCTGCGCCGGCGCCGGGCAGCCCTATTTGATGCCGGTGATCGCCGACAGGGCCCGGACGGCGTAGGTGCCGGGATGGTCGTGGATGTAGGCCGTCGTCGCTTGCCGGACATAGTCGTGCTGGCGCACGTTCGACCCGGTGGCCCAGAGCGCAGCGGCTGCAACGACCATCCGGCCGCGCTGTGCCGCGTCATAGCGCTGTTTCAGGGCGTCGTAGATGTCCTTCGGACCGCCGACCATCGCGACCGTGATGCGCGCGGTGTCGAGTGCAATCAGCTCAGATTGATTGGTGATCGAAGCAAAGAAGTCGAGGATCATGCGCACGTAACGGCCGTCACCCTCGGCGAACGAGGCGCCCCACAGCAGGTCCAGGTCTGTCGGCGTCCGGATCCTGATATCCTCGAGCCGGTCGGGAGCGCTGCCGAACTGATCCTCCAGCGTGGAGTCGAGGTCGTTCGGGCCGAAGCGGCTGCGATACTTGCCGGCTTCCGCGGCATGGCCCGAGAGCCGAACGGCGGCGAGGAAGGCCGAAGCTGCCTTGCTGTCTCCGGGTGATGGCGCCAGCCGGTCGATCCAGTCCGGATGCAGCGCAAATGTCCGCCCCAGCAAGCCGGCAACCGGCGGGTAGGCCGTCCAATCGCGTCCTTCCGAGGTCAGGGTCGCAAAGACATGGGTGAGGGTTTCGATCCGCGGATCCCTGTAGAAGAACGCGATCGATGTCTTCAGCTCGGGCGACTGCGGGATGAGCTGCGCGGCCGAGGGCCCGATCCCACCCGCAAAAAGCCAGAGAACGCAGCCCATCCGGGCTACGTTCTCCAACCGTTTCCTGATCAGCCCCGCAGGCATTCGCTAGGCCTGCTTCTCCTTGCGGTTCTGCCGGTGCTGCACGAGATCGTCGACCACGCCGGGATCGGCCAGGGTCGACGTATCGCCGAGCGCACTCGGCTCGTCCTCGGCGATCTTGCGCAGGATGCGGCGCATGATCTTGCCGGAGCGGGTCTTGGGCAGGCCCGGTGCGAACTGGATCTGGTCGGGCGAGGCGATCGGTCCGATCTCCTTGCGCACCCAGGCGACGAGCTCCTTGCGCAGCTCCTCGCTCGGCGTCTCGCCGGCCATCAGGGTAACATAGGCGTAGATGCCCTGGCCCTTGATGTCGTGCGGATAGCCGACCACGGCGGCCTCCGAGACCTTCGCATGCGCGACCAGCGCGCTCTCGACCTCGGCGGTGCCCATGCGGTGACCGGAGACGTTGATGACGTCGTCGACGCGGCCGGTGATCCAGTAATAGCCATCGGCATCGCGGCGGCAGCCGTCGCCGGTGAAGTACTTGCCCTTGTAGGTCGAGAAGTAGGTCATCTCGAACCGGGCATGGTCGCCATAGACGGTACGCATCTGGCCCGGCCAGGAGCGGGTCAGGCAGAGATTGCCCTCGGTCGCGCCCTCCAGCGTCTTGCCGTCGGCGTCGACGATTTCGGGAACCACGCCGAAGAACGGCCGCGTCGCCGAGCCGGGCTTGAGCTTGGTTGCGCCGGGCAGCGGCGTGATCAGGATGCCGCCGGTCTCGGTCTGCCACCAGGTGTCGACGATCGGGCAGCGGCCGCCGCCGACGACGCGGTGATACCACTCCCAGGCCTCCGGATTGATCGGCTCGCCGACCGAGCCGAGCAGGCGCAGCGACGCGCGCGAGGTCTTCGTCACGGGCGCATCGCCGCCCTGCATCAGCGCACGGATCGCGGTCGGCGCGGTGTAGAAGATGTTGACCTTGTGCTTGTCGATGACGTTCCAGAACCGCGAATTGTCCGGATAGTTCGGCACGCCTTCGAACATCAGCGTGACCGCGCCGTTCGCCAGCGGCCCATAGAGGATGTAGCTGTGGCCGGTGACCCAGCCGACATCGGCGGTGCACCAGTAGACGTCGCCCTCGTGATAGTCGAACACATATTGATGCGTCATCGCGGCGTAGACGAGATAGCCGCCGGTGGTGTGCAGCACGCCCTTGGGCTGGCCGGTCGAGCCCGACGTGTAGAGGATGAACAGCGGATCCTCCGCATGCATCGGCTCGCACGGGCACTCCGTCGTCACCATCTCCGCGGCCTCGTGATACCAGAGGTCGCGCGTCGGGTTCATCTCGACCTTGCCGCCGGTGCGCTTGACCACGACGACCCAGTCGACATTGTCGACCTTGTTCAGCGCCGCGTCGACATTGGCCTTCAGCGGCACCTTGCGGCCGCCGCGCAGGCCTTCATCGGCGGTGATGACGACCTTGGAGTCGCAGTCCTTGATGCGCTGCGCGAGCGAATCCGGCGAGAAGCCGGCGAACACCACCGAATGGATGGCGCCGATGCGGGCGCAGGCCAGCATCGCATAGGCCGCCTCCGGGATCATCGGCAGGTAGATGGTGACGCGGTCGCCCTTCTTGACGTTGCGGTTGCGCAGGATGTTGGCCATCTTGCACACTTCGTCGTGCAGTTCGCGATAGGTGATGTTCTTGGACTGCGAGGGATCGTCGCCCTCCCAGATGATCGCGGTCTGGTTGGCGCGGGTGGCGAGGTGGCGGTCGATGCAATTATAGGCGGCGTTGAGGACGCCGTCCTCGAACCATTTGATCGAGATGTTGCCGGGGGCGTAGGAGACGTTCTCGATGATGGTGGGCGCCTTCACCCACTCGACGCGCTTGGCCTGCTCGGCCCAGAAGCCGTTCGGATCCTTGATCGAGCGCGCATACATCTCCTGGTATTTCGCGTCGTCGACGAAGGCGCGTTTCGCCCACTCAGCCGGGACGTCGTAGATCTTCTCGGACATTTCACACCCTCCACCATGCGGCCTGCGGATGGACCCCGTCACAGGCCGTCGTTGTTTCCACTATGCGTCCGCGTAACCGGCGGCGACAAGGCAAGACAAGTAGAACCTTCGGCGGGGAGGCGGTCTGCGCAGGATCAAAGAATTGTACGTGGAGGTTGCAGCAGGTGAGATCGGTTTGCCGCAGGGAGGGCTGCCAATCATCAAGGTTACCCCGAAACCGGTCGGCTTGCGGTATCTTGAAACCGTTTTGCCTAAATTTCAGGACTCGCCTTCCGGGCGATGACGCCCTAAATCGCCTTGAAGCTGTGGATAACCTGGCCGGAACCAAATTGCGGCGCGGGGCATTGAGCGGATAAGCACGACGGCAGGGCGTCTAAAGCAATGACGGATCAGCAGAATTTCGAGAGCTCGCGGGTCGGCCCGGCCGATGCCGAGGTGGCGCTCGCGAAAGCGCTGGGCCAGTGGCCGCCCAAGCCGCCCCGGCGCAAGCTGACGCTGAAGGACCTCGCCCATACCAAGGCCGCCAACGCGCAAGCCAATGCCAAGACCTCGGTCGAGGAACTTGCCCAGCGCATCGGCCTCAAGCTCGGCGACCAGACCGAGTTGACCATCCGTCGCATCAAGCGCGGCAAGAGCTACAGCTTCATCCGGGCCAACGGCACGCCGATCCGCCATGCCGGCACGATTCGCCGGCTGCACGCGATGGCGGTGCCGCCGGCCTATCGCGACGTCCGCTACGCGCCCGATCCGAGTCTGCATCTGCAGGCGGTCGGCATCGATGCCGCCGGGCGGCTGCAATATCGCTATCACGCCGACTGGGAGAAGGTGCGCGAGCATCGCAAGGCGCATCGGCTGGCGAAGCTGGTCGGCGCGCTGCCGCGCATCCGCCGCGCGGTGTCCAAACATCTCGCCGGCGACGAGCCGACGCGCGAGTTCGCGCTCGCGGCCGTCATCGAGCTGATCGCGCGCACCGCCATTCGCCCCGGCAATGAATCCTATGCGCGGCTGAACGGCACCCGCGGTGCCACCACATTGTTGAAGTCGAACGTCATTCTCGAAGACGACGGCCTGGTGCTGACCTTCAAGGCCAAGGGCGGCAAGGCGGTGCGCAAGGAATGCGACGCCGCCAAGCTGGTGCGCGCCGTCGGGATCCTGCGCGGCCTGCCCGGCCGCCGCATGTTCCAGTATCGCGATGCCCAGGGCGTGGTGCGCGCCGTCTCCACCACGCAGGTCAACGCCTTCCTGCGCGAGATCGCCGGCATCAAGATCTCGCTGAAGGATTTCCGCACGCTGATGGCCTCGGCGGTGGCGCTGGAGACATTGTCGCGGATCACGCCGGCGGCGAGCGCGCGCGGCCGCAAGAAGCAGATCCTGGAAGCGATCCGCGCCGCTGCCGACGAACTCACCAACACGCCGGCGATCTGTCGCAAGAGCTATGTGCACGACACCATCGTGACCGCGTTCGAGGACGGCATCCTTGAGCGCTTTGCGGCCACCATGAAAGGCCAGCGCTCGCAGACGCGGCGCGAGCAATTATTGGCCCAGGTGGTGATGGCCGTGGCGGCCTAGCGGCCCATGAGCTCAGGCCTGACAGCCCGGACCGATCTTGGACGATGCCAGGAAGCGCGCGATCGGATCGAGCTCGCGGCATGGCACGGCCACGGTCTTCACCGGCTCGACATGCCGCTTGAGCGGACGCAGCACCTGCTTCTTATGAGCCGCTCGCACACGGCGTGCGGCAGACGCGCCGCGCGCTTCCGCGAGCACCGATCTTGAGACCAACGGCAAAGCCGTTGTTTCCCTGACGTCAATCGGCGTGCCGAAGCTACGATCGGTGTCGCTTAGAGTATCAACGCCGGGAACCGACGTGCCGATCACTGTCGACGTCGTCTCGTTGTCGAGATCTGCTGGCGAAACCGCCGCCAGCACCATCTTTGTTGCAAGCAAGCAGCAGATTATCACGAGGCAAAACCCCGCGATCCAGATCGTTCTGTTCACTTTAGGAAACCCCCGCCGAGAGCGCCGGAGTTGCGGGACATCCCCTTCCCGCAATGGCGCCGTGTGCCGATCAGTCAACCTTAAGAGATTGTTAACTGCAATAATTTCCGGGTGCGGCAGCGCCGCCGGTTGTGATTGTAGTTAACGCGTTCAAGCGCGTGCGCGCCGTCGAGCGTCATCGGCCATTGACCGACAGGCACGCAATCAGTTCCGCGCTTGTGACATCGCGGCGCGCGACATTCTGTCGTCGATCGACCGGCGATGCGGAGAGCGAGACGATCTCGACGCGCCGAGGTTTCAAACATCACGTTAAATTATGGCGCGAAACCCGCTCGCCTGAGGCGGCGTAACTCGGTCCGACACGACGCAAGAGCAACATCGCTCACCATCGCATCGGTGTCGCAGTCGAACTGATCACGCGGCACTGCCGCCGCCTTCATTAGGGAGCTACCCATGTCCAAGCGCATTGCCTATCTCGCCGCCGCCGCCTTCAGCGCGTTGTCACTGACCTCGACCTTCGTTGCGCCCGCGCGCGCCGAGGAAAAGACCGTGATGGTCGGAGGTGCGGCGATGTATCCGTCGAAGAACATCATCCAGAACGCCGTCAATTCGAAGGATCACACGACGCTGGTCGCCGCCGTGAAGGCTGCGGGCCTCGTGCAGACGCTGGAGGGCAAGGGCCCGTTCACGGTGTTCGCGCCGACCAACACCGCCTTCGGCAAGCTGCCGGCCGGCACCGTCGACACGCTGGTCAAGCCCGAGAACAAGGCAACTCTGACCAAGATCCTCACCTATCACGTCGTGCCCGGCAAGCTCGAGGCCGCCGACCTAAAGGATGGCCAGACTCTGAAGACGGTCGAGGGCGAGCAGCTCACCGTCAAGCGCGAGGGCAAGAACGTCATGATCGTCGACGCCAAGGGCGGAACCTCGATGGTCACGATCCCCAACGTCAATCAGTCGAACGGCGTGATCCATGTGGTCGACACCGTGCTGATGCCGGCCTCCTGATCGCGCCCGGGAATACCGGCCACATCCGTTCATCCTCCTCCTCGCGGATGTGACCACGAGCGAGCCGGGCCCACCCCGGCTCGCTTTTTTGTGAGAGCTTGGACGCAATCTGCATCGATTTGCCGGTTTGCGCCCGTAACGACCAGCCATCAGGTCGCGTATATTCGTCTGGAACCTTTCGACCACCCCCGAACGACCGAGCCTGTCATGTCCAGCATCGCCGCCACCGCAACGACGATCAGCACGTCCCGCACCAAGGTGATCCAGCCGGCCTGGGTCCGCGTCATGCATTGGATCAACGCCGCGGCGATGATCGTCATGATCATGTCGGGCTGGCAGATCTACAACGCTTCGCCGCTGTTCGACTTCCGCTTCGATCGCAGCATCACGCTCGGCGGCTGGCTCGGCGGCGCGCTGCTGTGGCACTTCGCCGCGATGTGGGTGCTGATGCTGAACGGGCTCGCTTATCTCGTCACCGGTCTCGTCACCGGCCGGTTCCGCCGCAAGCTGCTGCCGCTTTCGCCGGCGTCCGTCATCGCGGACCTCAAGGCGGCGCTGACCTTCAAGCTGTCGCATGACGACCTCACGGCCTATAATGCGGTGCAGAAGCTGCTTTATCTCGGCATCATCCTGGTCGGCATCGTCGTCGTGCTGACGGGCCTGTCGATGTGGAAGCCGGTGCAGCTGCACTGGCTGGTCAGCCTGTTCGGCGACTATCCTGCCGCGCGCTATGTCCATTTCGTCTGCATGGCGCTGATCTGCGCCTTCCTGGTCATTCACATCCTGCTCGCGCTGCTGGTGCCGAAGAGCCTGCGCGCGATGATCACAGGGCGCTGAGAGGAGACATCGTCATGGCCAAACGCCCGTTCCTGATTCCCGGCGTCGACAAGCGGCTCTTGATCAAGGACTCGCTCAAGACGATGCCAGACCTGACGCGACGCCGCTTCCTCACCGGCGGTGCCAGCCTGGGTGCGCTGACCTTGCTGACCGGTTGCGACGTCGTCGACAGCGACACGGCCGAGGAACTCTTGAAGAAGGTCTCCAAGTTCAACGATGCGGTGCAGGCCTGGATGTTCAATCCGGACGCGCTGGCGCCGACCTTCCCGGAGAGCGCGATCACCAAGCCGTTCCCGTTCAACGCCTACTACACGCTCGACGAGGCACCGGAGATCGATGCCGCCGACTGGAAGCTCGAGGTGCGCGGCCTCGTCGACAACAAGAAGTCGTGGACGCTCGACGAGCTGCACGCGCTGCCGCAGGTCACGCAGGTGACACGCCACATCTGCGTCGAGGGCTGGAGCGCGATCGGTTCCTGGACCGGCACGCCCTTGCGCGACTTCCTCAAGCTGATCGGTGCCGATACGCGCGCGAAATATGTCTGGTTCAATTGCGCCGACAAGGACGGCTACAACTCGCCGCTGGATATGCGCACCGCGCTGCATCCGCAGACCCAGATGACGTTCAGATTCGCCGACCAGATCCTGCCGCGCGCCTACGGCTACCCGATGAAGATCCGCGTCCCCACCAAGCTCGGCTTCAAGAACCCCAAATACGTGGTCGCGATGGAGGTCACCAACGACTACAAGGGCGGCTACTGGGAAGACCAGGGCTACAATTCGTTCAGCGGGAGTTGACCTCCAGCTGGTCGAGCCCAGATGGCGCTCACGATCTCCGCTGTCGTCCCGGCGAACGCGGGGACGACAGCGTTTATGAGGCGCGGTCCGTGCGCTTCAACTTGCTCTGCATCGCCGCCATTGCGGCGCCGAGCAGCAACAACGCCGCCGACACGTTCAACGCATAAGTCAGGCTCCCCATCGCATCGGTGATCGCGCCGACGCCGAAAGGGCCCATCGTCTGGCCGATACCGAATGAGATCGTCAGCGCGGCGATCGCGCGCGGCCAGGCGCTCTGCGGCAGGTTGAAACGCACGAAGGCGGTGGTCGCCGTGGTGACGGTGGAGAACGCGATGCCGAACACGGCGGCCGACAGTGCCAGCATCGCCGGTGAATGGCCGAGCGATGGCAGCGCAGCGCCGATCGCGTTCACCGTGAGGATGAAGGCGGTCGGCCGGCCGCCGCGGTCCAGCGCCAGCACGCGGCGCCAGACCCAGGGCGTGCTGAAGCCGGCAAGCCCGATCAGGCACCAGAAGGCGGATTGCGCCACCGCGCCGCCGCCGAGATCGCGGACATAGGCGATCATGAAGGTGAGGTAGGCGATGTAGCCGGCACCATACAGGAAGTAGCTGACCAGATAGATCGCCATTGGCCGCAGCGAGACGCGGTCGGCGCGGGTCTCCGGCACCGCTGCGCTCGCCGGGATCGGCATCACGAGCAGCGGCACGATCAGCACCGCGCCGAGCGCCGCCAGCACCGCCCACACGATCCACCACGAGCCGGGCCCGAACGCCTGCAGCACGAACGGTGCGATCAGGCCGGAGACCACGATGCCGAGCGGCGGCCCGGCATAGAACAGGCTGAGCACGAAGCTCGCCCGCGCCGGCTGGGCCAGTGCAACCCGCGCCGCCAGCGCGCCGCCGGCCACGAGCGCCACGCCGGCGCCGATGCCGGTCATGAGCCGCGCCAGGCTGAGCGCCGCGAAGTCGCTCGTCATGGCGCAGACGGCAAGCGACGCCAGCGCTGCCAGCGTTCCGCCGCGCACTGCGGCCAGCCCGCCGACGCGCTGCGCCAGTTGTGCTGCGATCAGGGCGCCGAGCAGATAGCCGGCGGCATTGACGGTGTTCATGAAGCCGGCGGCCGAATACGACCAGTGCAGCGAGTCGCGCATGTCCGGCAGGACCAGCGCATAGGCGAAGCGGCCGATGCCGAGACCGATGATCGGGCCGAGCGAGAGCGTGAGGTTGGTCAACGCCGGGCGGACCGCTGTCGGGACGGATTGGGATGTTGGCAAGAAATGCTCCGGTGCGGCGATGATCGGGCAATTCATGCTGTTTGGCCGCCATTTTCGAGCACATTACAGCGCGGTCTGCAGGTACAGAAGACGGGCGGTGACATTGGTGGCTTGCCAACGGCGCAGGAGGGCTTTAGCACTCCGCGCGGATTTTAAAGCCGCTCTTCGTCATGTCCGGCCGCACGCCGGGCCTCCCGTCCCTGCTCGCAGAGGCGCGGATGGCCGGACGAGACCGGCCATGACAACGACCCACATGAGGACAACGACCATGGCGACCCACAAGCTCCTTCTGCTGCCCGGCGACGGCATCGGCCCCGAAGTCATGGCCGAGGTGAAGCGGCTGATCGGCTGGCTGAACGGCAAGGGTCTCGCGTCGTTCGAGACCGAAGAGGGCCTGGTCGGCGGCGCGGCCTATGACGCCCACGGCGCGTCGATCTCGGAAGCCGACATGGACAAGGCCAAGGCGGCCGACGCGATCATCTTCGGCGCCGTCGGCGGACCGAAATGGGACGGCGTTCCCTATGAGGTGCGGCCCGAGGCCGGTTTGTTGCGCCTGCGCAAGGATCTCGGCCTGTTCGCCAATCTGCGTCCGGCGGTGTGCTATCCGGCGCTGGCCGATGCCTCGAGCCTGAAGCGCGAGATCGTCGAGGGGCTGGACATCATGATCGTCCGCGAGCTCACCGGCGGCGTCTATTTCGGCGAGCCCAAGACCATCACCGATCTCGGCAACGGCCAGAAGCGCGCCGTCGACACCCAGGTCTACGACACCTATGAGATCGAGCGCATCGCCCGCGTCGCCTTCGACCTCGCGCGCAAGCGCCGCAACAAGGTGACGTCGATGGAGAAGCGCAACGTCATGAAGTCGGGCGTGCTCTGGAACGAGGTCGTCACTGCGGTCCACAATCGCGAGTACAAGGACGTCACGCTCGAACACCAGCTCGCCGATTCCGGCGGCATGAACCTGGTGAAATATCCGAAGATGTTCGACGTCATCGTCACCGACAATCTGTTCGGCGACATGCTGTCGGATATCGCGGCGATGCTGACGGGATCGCTCGGCATGCTGCCCTCGGCCTCGCTCGGCGAGGTCGATGCGAAGACCCACAAGCGCCGCGCGCTGTACGAGCCGGTGCATGGCTCGGCCCCCGACATCGCCGGCAAGGGTCTCGCCAATCCGATCGCGATGCTGACCTCGTTCGGCATGGCGCTGCGCTATTCGTTCGATCTCGGCGCCCTCGCCGACAAGCTCGATGCCGCGATCGCCGCCGTGCTCGCATCAGGCCTGCGCACCGCCGACATCAAGGCCGAAGGTTCGACGCCCGCATCGACCGCGCAGATGGGCGAGGCGATCATCAAGGAGTTGGAGAAGCTCACCGCGTAGTCGGACGCGGATGCTCATCGGAGCCGAGGTCCCGCCGCGCGAACTTTGCGCTCCCCTCCCCGCAAGGGGAGGTGAGCCCGTCGCGGCGCATCTGCATAGCTCGAAGCATCGCAGATGCGACTTTGCTGCCATGACGTGATCTGTGGTTGCGATGGGGTGACGATCAAGACCGCTTCCGCGGGCTGATCCACAAAGACGACTCGTCGGGCAAATCAGTGCGGCGCAGTTGCGCGATTGCAGCCAATCATGGGCTCCTACAGACGCCCTCATCCGCCAAATCTGCTGCGGCGAAAAACTGATTTCATCCGCGCCTTCAAATGGATCGGACGATCCGTCCATGCCGCGGGCAAGAATCGGCTTTCTCTTTTCCAGAATTCATGGTTTCTCGGGCCATCCCGCTTCGCTTGCAAGGGGCGTTTCGCGATCGTCACGAGGCGTGAGGCGGGGATGCGGTGGCCGCGCGGGCGCGCAGCATGTCCTGACGGACGTGCGGACGAACGAGGCTCTTGCGGACGCGAAGCTGCGTGGTCCTGGCGCCCCGATGCCGGCGCCAAGCCTGTGGGGTGATCATCTTCATGGCGACGGTGGCTATCAAGCCGGACACCGAGGAGAGCGCAGAGTAAGCGTGAGCCCATCGCGCAGGGAGGGCCGGGTCGCGCCGGCTGGACCTGTGGTACCTGCCGCCTGCATTTTCTTTCGCAGGCGGGCCGCAGGCCTCAGCGGAGGCCTGGCCTTCCCTGCGCCCTTGCTTTGGATGAGGGCGGAACGTGCCGGATGACTCGGACGCGACGGCGCCGCGAGAAAGCGCTCGCTTGTTGTCGCGATCGTCATGTCCCGCGCAGGCGGGGCATCCAGTACGCCGCGGCCTCTCGGCTCACTCTTCGCCGCCTCTGGACTACTGGATCGCCCGGTCGGGCCGGGCGATGGCAGCGTGAGTTGCTCGAAGATGCTTGAATGACGAGAGAATGCTTGGATCGCCCTCCGAACGCAAAAAGCCGGGCAGAGCCCGGCCTTGGTGATCGGGTGATGCCGCAGCCCTCAGTAGGGGATCGGAATCCGGGTCGGATAGCCGCCGAGATCGGACGGCGCCATCAGCGGTTGGCGATCGATCGGACGGTTGAGGTTCTCGCGGGCGAACGATGGATAGCCGACGGCCGGCGGGAAGGCATAGTCGCTGAACTTGCGGTCACCCGGCAGCACTTCGGTGCCGCCATCGAGCCAGGAGCGCTTGCTGACATACACGCGGGTCCGCGGGCCGGACTGATAGGAATAGTTCGGGCCGTTGCCGGAATAGGCCACGGTGGCGCGGCGCTTGGTCGGGGCGGCATCGGCAGACGTGACGGCAAGACCGGTCGCGGCGATCACCGCCAGGGTCAAGGCCCGGGTTGCGGCAGAAAATTCAATCATCACGTCCTCTTCCTCGCGCCTCAAGCGGCCGGCGCACGCCATGCGCATGATTTGGCCCGCACAATATCTGCGTCGGCTGTGGCATCACAAGGTCATTCCGGCGGCCGGCCGCAAGATAAATTCCCGCTGTGGCGGGAAAGTTGCATCAAAATCCGTCACTTGGCAGCAAGGGCGGCGGCGCCAATGTGGCGCTGTCGCGTGCAGCAACGGGCAGACCCATTCAGACATTCAAAGCGCGCCGCGCAGCCTCGGATTGGCGGTCGACATCACCCAATCGCCGGCGCTGCCGGCCGTCGCGGGCGCGTCGCAACCGCCGCGCCGCGGCTCGGGTCCGGCGAACAATTGGCCCAGCGCGCGGTCCTGTTCAGGTGCGAGCAAGGTCAGCCGGTTGAGCATGCAGCCGACCATCGCGCGCCGCGTCGGCATGGTGACGCCCTGGCAGGACCAGCCGGAGATCCGCAAGGCCGGCTCGGCGATGGTCTTCAGAAAACCGAGGCAGGCGCGGGGGCCTTCGGACGCGCCGGCCGGCCGCATCAGGCTGACCGGCCCGAACCGGCTGTCGATCACCCCGGCGGTCTCCAGGTCGGCGGCGCCGCCTTGGCCCATCCGGATTGCGAGATCGGCGCGGGGGTCACGCCGCGCATCGCGCTCCGGGCCGAATCGATAGACCTCGAGTTCCGCCGCGGGGCGGTCAGCGGGCTCGCCCCAGCGCAGCACGTCCTTGCGGCCGCCCTCGGGATGGGTGAGCACCGTATAGGTGGCGGTCTTGTCGGGCTGGTCGGTCAGACGGAGGGAGAATGCCGGCACCGCCCCGTCGGCCAGCGTCCAGCCGGCCCGGCCGGTGGGCGCGTCGTCGCCGTCGAGATGCTGCCAGCCGGCCACGCCGAGCATGGCGAGCAGCGCCAGAGCCCCCACATAAGCGAACAGGCGCGCCACCGTGCCGCAGACCTCGTCCGCGAAGCTTTCAAGCCCCTGCAGGACGGATGCGGATCGGGAGGCGGTGGCTGTTCTGGCCGAATCGGAATGCATCAAAGGCGAGACATCGTGGTAACGTTGTGTCAGGGACGTTTCTCGCATAGAAGCGCTGCCGCTTCCGTTTCCGCCGATATGCGCGGTCGGCCATTTTTCTTCGGAGAGTGAATGATGGGTTACAAAGTCGCAGTGGTCGGCGCGACCGGCAATGTCGGACGGGAAATGCTCAATATTCTGGATGAGCGCAAATTCCCCGCGGACGAGGTCGTGGCGCTCGCCTCACGCCGCAGCGTCGGCGTCGAAGTGTCCTATGGCGACCGCACGCTGAAGGTCAAAGCGCTCGAGCACTACGATTTTGCCGATGTCGACATCTGCCTGATGTCCGCCGGTGGCACGGTCTCGAAGGAGTGGTCGCCGAAGATCGGCGCCGCCGGTGCGGTCGTGATCGACAATTCGTCGGCCTGGCGCATGGATCCCGACGTGCCGCTGATCGTGCCCGAGGTCAATGCCGATGCCGCCGCGGGCTTCACCAAGAAGCATATCATCGCCAATCCGAACTGCTCGACCGCGCAGCTCGTCGTCGCGCTGAAGCCGCTGCATGACAAGGCCCACATCAAGCGCGTCGTGGTGTCTACCTATCAATCGGTCTCGGGCGCCGGCAAGGACGCGATGGACGAGCTGTTCTCGCAGACCAAGGCCGTCTACACCAATGACGAGCTGGTCAACAAGAAATTCCCCAAGCGCATCGCCTTCAACGTCATCCCGCACATCGACGTCTTCATGGAAGACGGCTTCACCAAGGAAGAGTGGAAGATGATGGCGGAGACCAAGAAGATCCTGGATCCGAAGATCAAGCTGACCGCGACCTGCGTGCGCGTGCCGGTGTTCGTCGGCCACTCCGAGGCAGTCAACGTCGAGTTCGAGCAGCCGATCACCGCGGATGAAGCGCGCGAGATTCTCCGCCGTGCGCCGGGCTGCCTGGTCATCGACAAGCAGGAGCCCGGCGGCTACGCGACGCCCTATGAGGCCGCTGGCGAGGACGCGACCTATATCAGCCGCATCCGCGAGGACGCGACGGTCGAGAACGGCCTCGCCTTCTGGTGCGTGTCGGACAATCTGCGCAAGGGCGCGGCCCTCAACGCCATCCAGATCGCGGAAGTCCTCATCAATCGCAAGTTGATCACGGCCAAGAAGAAGGCCGCCTGAGCGAGGATTTCAGCACGCAGCGGCTTCGGGGTGGGATCGAACGTGGCTGAAAAAACAACGACCGAGCCGACGCGGGTGCAGGCGCCCGTGTCCGGCCAGCATGCGCCGTCGAAGCTGGAGCGCGGGCTCGAGGGCTTCCTGTTCAAGAGCCGCTGGTTGATGGCGCCCTTCTATGTCGGGCTGATCGTCAGCCTCGCCGTGCTCCTGTTCAAATTCGTGCTGCTGCTGTGGGAGAATGTCGTGCATCTTCCCACCGCCAAGGAGAGCGACATCATCCTCGGCGTGCTCAGCCTGATCGATGTCTGCCTGACCGGCAATCTGGTGCTGATCGTGGTGTTCTCAGGCTATGAGAACTTCGTCTCGCGCATCGATCCCGGCGGCCATCCGGACTGGCCGGAATGGATGACCAAGGTCGACTTCGCCGGCCTGAAGCAGAAGCTGCTCGCCTCGATCGTCGCGATCTCGGCGATCCAGCTGCTCAAGGCGTTCATGAATCTCGACGCGGGCTACGACTCGGTCAAGCTCGCCTGGCTGGTCGGCGTGCACATGACCTTCGTCGTCTCGACCGTGATGCTGGCGCTGTCGGACCGCTGGAGCGGCGGGCACTGACGCGGGGCGAATAGGGAGTAGCGAATGGCGAAGAGGGCAGACGAACTACTCGCCACGCCCAATTCGCTATTCGCCACTTCGCGCGCTCTTGAATTCCTTGGTGGCCGTGTCGAGCACGAACAGAGATCCCTCGGCGACCCCGAAATAGGCGCCGTGCAGCTGGAGATCACCGGCCTCGACGCGGCTGCGCACGAACGGAAAGGTCATCAGGTTCTCGAGGCTGCGGAACACCGCGGCCTTCTCGATCCTTGTCACGAAATCCTGGAAGGACTCGTGGTTGCGCTGCTCGACCACCTCGCCCGGCTTGATGAACATCGACATCCAGCGGCCGATGAAATCGCCAGGCGACAGCGGCGCCGCCTTGTCGACGAAGGCGCGGATGCCGCCGCATTGGGCATGGCCGAGGATGACGATGTGCTTCACCTTGAGCACGGTGACGGCATATTCCAGCGCCGCCGACACGCCATGGGCATTGGCATCAGGCTGATAGATCGGCACCAGATTGGCGATGTTCCGGAGCACGAACAATTCGCCCGGACCGACGTCGAAGATCACCTCCGGCGAGACGCGGGAATCGCAGCAGCCGATCACCATCACGTCGGGCGACTGGCCGCGCTCGGACAGCTCCAGATAGCGGCTCTGTTCGGTGGGCAGGCGTTGGGTGGTGAAGGCGCGATAGCCGTCGAGCAGGCGTTGCGGAAACGAGACCATGGACCATGCCTAAACACATGCGGCTGACGGGAACAAGCCTTTCGGGGCGGCCGCCGAAATGGTATCGCGGGCCGCTTCGATAAACCAAGGGAAACGCCGAATGATCCGCCCGCGCCGCAGTCTTCTCTTCATGCCCGGCTCCAATGCACGCGCGCTGGAGAAGGGCCGGAACCTGCCGGCCGACGGGCTGATCCTGGATCTCGAGGATTCCGTGGCGCCCGATGCCAAGGCCGCCGCGCGCGAGCAGATCGCCAAGGCGGTTGCCGCCGACGGTTACGGCAAGCGGGAACTGCTGATCCGCATCAACAGCCTGGACACGGCGTGGTGGGCTGACGACGTCGCGATGGCCGGCCAGGCCGCGACCGACGGCATCCTGGTTCCCAAGGTCTCGACGGTGGAGGATCTGCGCCTGGTGAGCGACCGCCTGGCCGAGGTCGGCGCCGATCCGGCGTTGAAGGTGTGGGCGATGATCGAGACCGCGCGGGCCGTGCTCGATGCCGATCGCCTCGCGGCGACGGTGCACGAGGCGGGCTCGCGGCTGGCGGGCTTCGTGTTCGGCCCGAACGACATCTCGCGCGAGACCCGCATCCGCATGCTGCCGGGTCGCGCGACGATGCTGCCGATGATCAGCCACTGCATCCTGGCGACGCGCGCCCATGGGCTGGAGATTCTGGACGGGCCCTACAGCGATTTCGCCAATACCGACGGCTTCGCGCAGGAATGCATCCAGGCCCGCGACCTCGGCTTCGACGGTAAGACGCTGATTCATCCCGGCCAGATCGATGCCTGCAACGCCATCTTCACGCCGCCGGCCGAGGAGGTCGCGGCCGCGCGCAGGATCATCGCCGCCTTCGAATTGCCGGAAAACGCGTCGCGCGGAGCGATTCAGATCGATGGCCGCATGGTCGAGCGGCTGCATGCCGACATGGCGCGACGGACGATCGCGATCGCGGATGCCATCGCCGCGGCGGGGAAGTAGTTCTCAGATGTGCTTCAGGCTGAGGATGTAGTTGACGAGGTCGCCGCGCTGCTCGGCTGTCAGGACGACGTTGGGCATCGTCGGGTGACTGCTCTGCAGGAACACTTTCAGCGCCAGCTCCGTGGTCGACGGCATGTTGGCGACGGCGACGAAATCAGGCGCCGTCGTGGTCTGGGCCCGGGATCCCCCGGCGTCGATGGCGTGGCAGGAGCTGCACCACGCTTCCGCCAGCTTGCGGCCGGCCTGCACGCTTTCGGTGGCCGGCGTGGCGCCGCCGGCATTGTGCAGCCGGATCAGCAGCATCGCGCCGAGCGCGAGCAGGATCGCGGCGCCGACATGGAGCCAGGTGTTGCGGTGCAGCTTTGGCAGGCTCATCGCGTTGCTCCGCTCTCGGGGACGTGAGGTGAGACGCCGTCAGTGCTTCGCGGCGGCGGCGCCCAGGCGGTCGATGGTCGGTGCGTTGAGACAATAGTCCTCGTAATGCGCGGCGGATGTGCCCGCCGCCAGATCGCGATGGCAGCGCGGCTTGTCCTTGCACATGGCGCAAACCCGCTCCATGTCGCGCAACACCAGCGGCTCGGCGCGGCCGAGCGCGGCCTCGTCGATGCCGAGCGCCTTGAGCATCTGCGGCAGCTCGTCGGCGGCGTGCTCGCCGTGCCGGACCAATTCGTCGAGATCCGCCGGCGTGACCTGCAGGTCCATCGCGATGCGCTCGAAATCGTCGCGATCGAGCTGCCTCAGCTCGCTGAGCTCGCGCCGATGCCGGAGCCATTGCGCGAACGTGTCGATCAGGAATTGGACGCGTGGATAGGGCTTCGCTTGGGCGGTCATGGCTCGTCTCCGATGATGGCTGCAATCAATCACCGGGCCGGCGAGCCGACGTTGCGTTAGATCAAGCAGCGGGGCGGCCGTGCGGACCGCGCAGGGGGCAGGCGGAGGGCTCAGGCGCCGAAGCGGTCGGCCGCCCAGCCGTACAGGCTGCCGGGCAGCGGGGCTTCGCCGCCGCGGCCCTTGGGCGAGATGTGCAGCCCGATGATGGCCGGGTCGCCGATCAGCCCGGCGAAGTCGGACGGATCGAAGAACGCCTTGGGCTCGGCATGCACCGCATAGAAGCTGCGCTTCGGCAGCGCATGGCGGAGCGAGCCGTGGCGGCGGGCCAGCGCGGTCAGCGCCGCCGGGCCGAAAATGGCGACGCGGATGTCCGACAGGCGGTTCGAGACGCCGCGCAGCCGCCGGAGCGCAAAGGTCAGCCGGTGACGCAGCGACAGCCAGTTCGGCGTCAGCTCCTCCTGCGCCATCAGCGCGTCGAATTCGGCGACGATCGGATCGTTCGGCGGCAGATAGAGCACCGAGTTGCCGAGCTGCCGCGGCCGTTCCCAGGCGAAATAAGGCTTGGCCGGATCGATCTCGAGCGGGCGCAGCAGCAGCACGTCGGCGTCGAGCCAGAGTCCGGCGCCTTGCGCCATCAGCCGCATGCGGAAGAAGTCGCTGAACTGCAAGGTGGTCCAGTCGCGCCAGCTGCCGTCGGGCTGCGGCGGCCTGAGACGTTCGGAGAACGCATAAGGCAGGATCGCCTCGGCCTCGGCGTTACCGACGCCATCGGGCAGCCCGGGCAGCGGGTCGAAGCTGTAGACCGTGACCTTGTGACCGGCGGCGAGCTGCGAGCGCAGGCAGGTCTGGCGCAGCCGGTCGAGCGGTCCGCGCCAGAAGGTGACGACCTCGGGCAATACACGCGTCAAATGAGGACCGCTCTCGTGAACCGCGCTCGAAACAAAGCCCCGGACAAGGTCCGGGGCCTGTGAACTCTGGTGCTGAGCCCCGTGATCAGGCCCAGGCGCGCTCGGCCAGCTTGGCCTCGTAGCTGTCGATCGAGGCCTTCTTCTCCAGCGTCAGCCCGATATCGTCGAGCCCGTTGAGCAGGCAGTGCTTGCGGAACGGGTCAATGTCGAATTTCACCGTGCCGCCGTCGGGGCCGCGGATTTCCTGGCTCGCAAGGTCGACCGTCAGGGTCGCATTGGCGCCGCGCTCGGCGTCGTCGAACAGCTTGTCGAGATCGGCCTGCGAGACGCGGATCGGCAAGATTCCGTTCTTGAAGCAGTTATTGTAGAAAATGTCGCCGAACGAGGTCGAGATCACGCAGCGGATGCCGAAGTCCAGGAGCGCCCAGGGGGCGTGCTCGCGGCTCGAGCCGCAGCCGAAATTGTCGCCGGCGACGAGGATCTTGGCGTTGCGATAGGCCGGCTGGTTGAGGACGAAATCAGGGTTCTCGCTGCCGTCGTCCTTGTAGCGCTGCTCCGAGAACAGGCCCTTGCCGAGACCGGTGCGCTTGATGGTCTTGAGGTACTGCTTGGGGATGATCATGTCGGTGTCGACATTGATGATCTTCAGCGGCGCAGCGACGCCTTCCAGCGTGGTGAACTTGTCCATCGGGGGCACCTTCGAGAATATCGTTCAGGCTGCTGTTTAGCCCGATTGCCGAGGCGGATAAAGTCAAAATCCCCGGAGAGTCGGCCGCGATCGTCAGTCGACGGAGGCCTCGATCGCGGCCATGTCGTCGTCGGACATTCCGAAATGGTGGCCGATCTCGTGGATCAGGACATGGCGGACGATGTGGCCGAGGCTTTCGTCGTGCTCGGCCCAGTAATCGAGGATCGGGCGCCGATAGAGCCAGATCATGTTGGGCAGGCGTGGCAGGTCGTCATTGCTGCGGAACGGCACCCCGGTGCCCTGGAACAGGCCGAGCAGGTCGAACTCGCTCTCGGCGTCCAACTGGTCGAGCACCTCCTCGGTCGGGAAGTCGTCGACCCGGATGATGACGCCTTCGCACATGGTGCGGAAATGCTCGGGCAGGCGCTCGAACATCTCATGCGCCATGACTTCCATGTCGGCGAGCGAGGGAGCTTTCAAATCTGTCCACATCGCCGCCTTCTAGCCCGGCTTTGATCATGATGCATCCTGGTTTATGTCCTCAGGCGCGGTGGCCGTTGACGCGAGGGGTGAAAACGGCGACCGTCGTGCCGCACGATTTGGGTAGGGGGATGCATGAGCCGGATGTCGATGATGCTCGCTGGAACAGCGCTCGCAGCGGCGTTCCTGATCTCGATCCCGGCCCGGGCGGAGCAGCCGACCGGTGCGCAGTTGCGCTCCATCCCGAGCGGCGCGAGCACGGATGTTTCGGCGCAGCGCCGTCCGCGGCGGGTTCCGATCTATCCCCGCTATGAGGGGCATTGGGAGCCGGACGTGGTGCCGCGCTATAATCCGGGGCCGAATGCGGTCAGGGTGTGCGACGCGACCTATGTCCAAGAGAATCGGCCGAGCGGGACCGTCATCGTCCCCCATATGAGCTGCACATGGCGGCGAGGCTGATCGACGCGCGTGCGGCACGGAGCAGCGGCATAGTCCCCATCGGGCTGTCGTGATCTTTCATCTGGCGTGACCTTCTCGACACAGTGCGCGATATGTCGCGCGCTGCGCCGGAACCGCGCGCGGCGATTCGGCATTCTGCTCCGTGCGCAGGTCTTCAGGTCCTATTCACGTCGCTCGTTCGAGATTGATCTGCGTCGTGCCGTGACGGTCGCCATCATTCAGTTGATGAACGAGCGTTCGGTGCCTGACGTGATCTCAGCCGATCCAAGGAGAAGTTCATGACTGTGACGAAGCTGTTGGGCATCGCGGCGATCGGTGCTGTCCTGGCGCTGGCGGCACCGGCCGAACGCGCGCAAGCGCTGTCGCTCATCAATCCGGGCGCCGCGACGGCGGTGCAGCAGGGCACGGTCCAGGAGACCTCTCAGGTGCATTGGCACGGACGCCGCCATTGGCATCCCCGCCGGCACTATTGGCACCCGCGGCGTCACTGGCACCCGCATCGCCATTGGCATCCGCACCGCCACTGGCATCGGCATCACCGGCACTGGTGAGCCTCGCGACCCTGCTCTGTGGGTCATGATCGAAATCAAACAGGCCCGCTTCGCGGGCCTGTAGTTTCATGGCGGGCTGGCGATGGGGTCTGCCATGAATGCACCGCTCGACACGATTCGGCATAATACGACTTGGCACAATAAGACTTGGCTTGGGATCGGCATCGTGACCGTGGCGATGTTGCTTGCAAGCTCTGCCGCAACATCTCCCGTTGTCTCATCACCGGAGAAGCGACAGGCAAGCCGCCAAGCGATGGTCACTGCACTCGATCTCCGCCTGCGGCCTCGTCCCTGCAAACCGGCCGATTGTTGGGTCGAAGCACCGCATTATTACGGTCGTCCGGTGCATTATAGGCCGGCCTATCCACCAGGGCCCGTGGTGCTGTTCACGCCGTTCCTTCACTAAGAACGCCAGCGATCAAGATCGTCGGCGTATCAACGTTGCAGTGCGGTCGGGTCGCTCGCCAAGTCCACGCACGAGCAGCACGATAGCCTCAGCACCGGCTTTGCGATCCGGCGCAAGCTCCTGGTCCGCAGCCGACTCTGCCCAGGCGCGAAAATCGTATTCGTCGGGAAACGATATCAGCACGATCTTGTCACCGTCCCAGCGTCCTTCGACCGAGATTGGTGCCTCGTCGGCGGCGGGCAGCCGGACGTTGTAGTTGCGAAAGACGTCGAAGAAGCCGGCGAGGTAACGATCATAGGCGGCGCGATCGATGATCTTGAGTTGCACGACGATGGAGACGCCGATGCAGAGTCTCCCTGCCGCGACGCCACGCCGCAGATGCGCGCGTTACGTGTATCATTCATGCCGCATTCACGTCCCTATCACTACGTTCATGTTGGGGGTGCGCCAATCCACCGATCGGACGACCAGCAAGGGCGCTGCATGGGTCCATCGTTGCACAGCATTCAGGGAGAAGGGACCATGATGAGGATGAAAGACCAGCGTGCTGGTCTTGCTCGTCGCCTCAGTCTTGCGGCGGCAGCTTTGTTCCTACTGGCGGGCGCATCCAGTCGGCCTGCGCTTGCGATGTCGCCGGTCAGTCCCGGTGTCGGGTCGAGGGCGCAAGCGCCGTCCGACGCACTGACCATCCAGGTGCGTGGCCCTGGCGGTCATGGTGGAGGCGGCGGCTTTCACGGCGGCGGATTTCACGGTGGTGGCGGCTTCCATGGCGGTGGCGGGTTCCACGGTGGCGGCGGTGGCTTCCACGCTGGTCCCACCTTCCACGGCGGCGGGGCCATGTTCAGAGGTGGTGGAGGCCCTGCTTTCCATGGGGGCCACGCCTTCGGAGGCGGTGGACCGCGTCCTGTGTTCCATGGCGGTGGCCCGGTGTTTCATGGCGGCGGCGGTCCACGGCCGATCTTCCATGGCGGCGGCTATCATCATCATCCGCACTATGCCTACCGGCCGTACTTCCACCACCATCGGCGGCACTTCTACGGCTATCGCAGCTACTATTATCCGACCTACACGACCGGCTATTATTATCCCTACCGTCGCTGCCGCGTTGTCTGGACCCATTACGGACCGCGCCGCATCTGCCACTACCGGCATTGGCGGGGACATCATTGGCGGCACCATCACCGCTGGCACCATCGTCATCACCGCCACCACTGGCGCTATTACTGACGAGGCCGAGAGCCCGAGCACGACATGGAAGGACGCCCAACGGCGTCCTTCTGTCGTTTGAGCGCGCCCGATCCGGTGCGGTGGTCAGAGCCAGTCCTTGAACTGCCAGTTCTTCACCGTCAGCTTCCACGGCACCAGCGTCTCCAGTCGCCATTTGGCAAAGCGTCCTGGCGGCCAGTTGGACAGCCGACGCTCGTCCTTCGGTGCCTCCGGCTTGGCAATGATCTTGGCTGGCGGCGTCCGCCGGCGCTGCCGCGTTGCGTCGCGGATGAGGTCAACGAATTCCGGCTTGTCGGCCATGGCAGGCTCCTCGGCACGTTCCTCTGCAGACGCCGCGCGTCCGGCGGTAGCATCATGCATGCGGAAGCTTAAGGAGCCCTTGCCGGGCGGGGTCGACATCGAGTCAAAATGAAAGCGCGATGGCTCGGGGCCATCGCGCGTGTTCGCAGATCGGTCGCCGAGCAGCTCTGCTGCGCCGGCGTATCAGGGCTTCAGCGCCAGTCGCGCACGTCGACGAAGTGGCCGGCGATCGCGGCCGCTGCGGCCATCGCAGGCGATACCAAATGGGTACGGCCCTTGAAGCCCTGGCGACCCTCGAAATTGCGGTTCGAGGTCGAGGCGCAACGCTCTTCCGGCGCCAGCTTGTCCGGGTTCATGGCGAGGCACATCGAGCAGCCCGGCTCGCGCCATTCGAAGCCGGCCTTGATGAAGATCTTGTCGAGACCCTCAGCCTCGGCCTGCTCCTTGACGATGCCCGAGCCCGGCACGACCATCGCGTTGACGTGAGCACTGACGGTCTTGCCCTCGGCGATCTTGGCGGCGGCGCGCAGATCCTCGATGCGGCCATTGGTGCAGGAGCCGATGAAGACGCGGTCGAGCTTGATGTCGGTGATTTTCGTGCCGGCGGTCAGGCCCATATATTTCAACGCGCGGTGCTTGGAGATGCGCTTGGCCTCATCGGCGATCTTGTCCGGATCCGGCACCACGCCGGTCACCGAGATCACGTCTTCGGGCGAGGTGCCCCAGGTCACGATCGGCGGCAGCTTGGCGGCATCGAGCCGGATCTCGTGGTCGAAATGCGCGCCGTCGTCGGAGCGCAGCGTCTCCCAGTAGCGCATCGCCGCATCCCAGGCCGCGCCCTTTGGCGCCTTGGGACGGCCGCGCAGGAAGTCGTAGGCCTTCTCGTCCGGCGCAACCAGGCCGGCGCGGGCGCCGCCCTCGATCGACATGTTGCAGACGGTCATGCGGCCCTCCATCGACAGCGCACGGATCGCCTCGCCGGCGTATTCGAGCACGTAGCCGGTGCCGCCCGCGGTGCCGATCTCGCCGATGATGGCGAGGATGATGTCCTTGCCTGTCACGCCGTCCGGCAGCTTGCCGTCGACGGTGACGCGCATGTTCTTGGCCTTCTTCTGGATCAGCGTCTGCGTCGCCAGCACGTGCTCGACCTCGGAAGTGCCGATGCCGTGCGCCAGCGCGCCGAACGCGCCATGCGTCGAGGTGTGACTGTCACCGCACACGATCGTGGTACCGGGCAGCGTAAAACCCTGCTCGGGGCCGATGACGTGGACGATGCCCTGGCGGCGGTCGAACTCGTTGTAATATTCGATGCCGAATTCGCGGGCGTTCTCGGCCAGCGTCTTGATCTGCTCGATGCTCTCCGGATCCGGATTGGGCTTGGAGCGATCGGTGGTCGGCACGTTGTGGTCGACGACGGCGAGCGTCTTCTCCGGCGCATGCACCTTGCGTCCGGTCATGCGCAGGCCCTCGAACGCCTGCGGCGAGGTCACCTCGTGCACCAGGTGACGGTCGATGTAGAGCAGGCAGGTGCCGTCCTCGGCTTCGTGCACCAGATGGTCGTTCCAGATCTTGTCGTACAGCGTGGTCGGTTTCGACATGAGCGAATGCTCCCGGGAATGAAGGTTTGAATCAGGACGCGTGACGGGCACGCGTAAACGATCGGGACTGAGGCGCTGCGACTTACAGCGCGCGCCTAAGCTCCGATGTCGCCGAGGTGGCGAAGCGTCCGAAGAACCGCCCAGGCAGCCGGCGGCGATCGTCGATGACGACGCGGCGGCAGGCCATGCTGGTGCGATCTAGAACCATTTCAGGGCGATATATAGCACGCACGGCGCGGAGTGCGAGATGCGTTTGTGGCCGCTGTCATGGCGAGCGAAGCGAAGCAATCCAGAGTCCTCGCTCGGCCCTGGATTGCTTCGCTTCGCTCGCGATGACGACGTGGCGAAACAAAAAAGCGCGGGACCGGCCCGCGCTCTTCGTCAATCCAAAGGTGGCAACGATCACTCGTTGACGGCGGCCTGCTGGCGGTCCTGCTTCTCGACGATGCGGGCCGACTTGCCGCGCAGCTGGCGCAGGTAATACAGCTTGGCGCGACGCACCTTGCCGCGGCGCACGACCTTGATCGAGTCGATCATCGGGGAGAGGATCGGGAACACGCGCTCCACGCCCTCGCCATAGGAGATCTTGCGCACCGTGAAGCTCTCGTTGATGCCGCCGCCGGAGCGGCCGATGCAGACGCCCTCATAGGCCTGCACGCGGGTGCGGTCGCCTTCGACCACCTTCACGTTGACGATCACGGTGTCGCCGGGTCCGAACTCCGGAATGGTCTTGTTGGCGGACAGCTTATCGAACTGCTCTTTTTCGAGCTGCTGAATCAGGTTCACGGGTAAATCTCCATCGGCGGCGCGCCCAGCCGGGTCACGCGGGCTGCGCTTGTTCCTGCCGTCACTTGCGGAATTGGGCGCTCCTATAAGCCAAAGCGCGAGGCTTGTCACCCGTCTGTCGTGCTTTTTGGCGCTTTTTGGCCGGTCCTGCTTTGTTCTCGGGTCTGCCATTCGGCCCAGAGATCCGGCCGGCGTGCTTGCGTCAGCGCCTCGGACTGCGACCGCCGCCAGGCGGCGACCTTGGCGTGATCGCCCGAGGTGAGTACATCCGGAATGGTCCGGCCCTCGAACAGCTGCGGGCGGGTGTATTGCGGGTATTCGAGTAGGCCGTCCGAGAAGCTCTCATCGGTGCCCGATTCGAGTTTGCCCATCACGCCCGGCAGCAGCCGTACGCAGGCATCGATCAGCACCAGCGCCGCGATCTCGCCGCCCGACAGCACATAGTCGCCGATCGAGACCTCGATGAGCTCCCGGGCATCGATGACGCGCTGGTCGATGCCTTCGAACCGGCCGCACACGATCAACGGCCCTGGGCCGGCCGCGAGGTCGCGGACCGCGGCCTGGGTCAATGGCCGACCGCGCGGGCTCATCAGCAGCCGCGGCCGCTCCGGCGCGACGTCCGCCGCGTCGATCGCTGCCGCCAGCACGTCGGCGCGCAGCACCATCCCGGGCCCACCGCCGGCCGGCGTGTCATCGACGCTCCGATGCTTGTCGGTGGCCGACGCCCGGATGTCGCGCGCCTCCAGCGACCAGATGCCGCCCATCAACGCGCGGCCGGCCAGGCTGACGCCGAGCGGCCCGGGAAACATCTCGGGAAACAAGGTCAGCACGGTGGCGCGCCAGGGTGCGGCGGGTGAAGCGGTCATGATGCTCTGTTACGGCACCGGAGCGGTGAGATCGAGCCCCCGATCAATGCGGCGCTGTCATCTCCCACGGCTGCGGCTCCCCCACCGGCGCCGATCCGGGACCCATAACGCGTGATGTTAGGAGGAGGCACGTGGCCCGTCCCGCACAAGCAAATCAGCCGCGGTGGCTATGGATCCCCGCTTTCGCGGGGATGACGAGCTGAGTTTGAGGCGGCAGCATCGCCCTCTGGTGAACCTGCATTGTCAGACGAGTCTTGATCCTCGCCCTCGATCTCCGCGGGCAGTTCGATGATCACCCGCCCGCCGGCGAGATCCACCGTCGGCACCACAGCATTTGTGAACGGCAGCATCAGCGTGCTGCCGGAGGGCGGGGCGATCTCGATGATGTCGCCGGCGCCGAAATTATGGATCGCGAGCACACGGCCGAGCGGTGCGCCCGCCGTCGTCTCTGCAGCCAGGCCGATCAGGTCGGCATGGTAGTATTCGTCGTCATCGGTCTCCGGCAGGCGGTCGCGCGGCACATAGAGCTCAAGCCCGTTGAGCCGCTCGGCCGCATTGCGGTCGGTGACGCCTTTGATCGTTGCGACGAGATGATCCTTGGCCTCGCGCGCCTTGGCGACCTCGAAAGATCGGCTGCCGTCCTTGGTCGTGAGCGGGCCGTAATGCAGCACGGCCAGCGGATCCTCGGTGAAGGTCCACAGGCGAACCTCGCCGCGCACGCCGTGCGCGGCGCCGATTTTGGCAACGCAGATGAGCTTGGACATCAGAAGGCCTCGTCCTTCGAGACGCGTGCAACGGCGCGCGCCTCACGACGAGGAGCCACGTCCTCATGCTGAGGAACACGGCGTAAGCTGTGCGTCTCGAAGCATGAGGCCATCAGCGTCAAGGGACCTTAGCCCTTGGCGGCGGCTTCGGCCTGCGCCTTGCGCTCCTTGCGTGGCACGGCCTTGATCGGGTTCTGACGGGCTTCGCGCTTCTTGACGCCGGCGGCATCGAGGAAGCGGGCGACGCGGTCGGACGGCTGCGCGCCCTTGGCGAGCCAGCCCTTCACCTTCTCCATGTCGAGCTTGAGGCGCGCCTCGTTGTCCTTCGGCATCAGCGGATTGAAATAGCCGAGACGCTCGATGAAGCGGCCGTCACGCGGGAAGCGCGAGTCGGCGACGACGACATGATAGACCGGGCGCTTCTTGGTGCCGGCACGGGCGAGACGGATGACGACGGACATGTAGGTTCTCCTTTAGGTCGATGTATCGATGTGAAGTTGGATGGAAGTCGTCATTGCGAGCGAAGCGAAGCAATCCAGAGCGGCATGCGCGACTCTGGATTGCTTCGTCGCTTCGCTCCTCGCAATGACGAGAGTGACGTCATTTCTTTTTCCCCGGAGGCAGGCCAAGGCCCGGCAGCGTCGGCTTGCCGCTGAGGCCGGTGAGGCCCGGCAGATTGGGCAAACCGCCGCGCAGGCCGGCGGGAAGATCCTTCGGCAGGTTCGGCAGACCGCCGGGCATGCCACCCGGCATCTTTTCCGCGAGCGCCTTGAGCTGCTCGGGCGAGGGCATGCCGCCACCGCCGCCAAACCCCATCGCCTGGGCGATGCCGGCCAGCGGGCCGCGCTTGCCGGAGCCCATGGCCTTCATCACGTCGGCCATGTTCCGGTGCATCTTGAGCAGCTTGTTGACGTGCTCGACGCTCTGGCCCGAGCCGGCGGCGATGCGCTTCTTGCGGCTGGCCTTGAGCAGGTCGGGATGCTTGCGCTCCTCTCGGGTCATCGAATCGATGATCGCGACCTGGCGCTTGAGGATCTTGTCGTCGATCCCGGCGGCCGCGATCTGGTTCTTCATCTTGGAGATGCCGGGCATCATGCCCATCAGCCCGCTGATGCCGCCCATCTGCGCCATCTGCAGGAGCTGCTCGCGCATGTCGTTGAGGTCGAACTGACCCTTGCGCATCTTCTCGGCGGCGCGGGCGGCCTTTTCGGCGTCGATGTTCGCCGCGGCCTTCTCGACCAGCGAGACGATGTCGCCCATGCCGAGGATGCGGCCGGCGATACGCGAAGGATAGAAATCCTCCAGCGCATCGGTCTTTTCGCCGGTGCCGAGCAGCTTGATCGGCTTGCCGGTGACGGCACGCATCGACAGCGCGGCGCCGCCGCGGCCGTCGCCGTCGATCCGGGTCAGCGCGATACCGGTGAGGCCGACGCGCTGGTCGAACGCGCGGGCGAGATTGACGGCGTCCTGGCCGGTCAGAGAGTCCGCGACCAGCAGCACCTCGTGCGGGTTGGCGACCGCCTTGATCTCGGCGGCCTCCTTCATCATGTCCTCGTCCAGCGTGGTGCGGCCGGCGGTGTCGAGCAGCACGACGTCGTAGCCGCCGAGCTTGGCAGCCTCGATGGCGCGGCGCGCGATCTGCGGCGGCATCTGGCCGGCGACGATCGGCAAGGTCGGGATGTCCAGGTCGCGGCCGAGCACCGCGAGCTGCTCCATGGCGGCCGGACGGTAGACGTCGAGCGAGGCCATCAGCACCTTGCGCTTGTCGCGCTGGACCATGCGGCGCGCGAGCTTTGCGGTGGTGGTGGTCTTGCCGGAGCCCTGCAGGCCGACCATCATGATCGGCACCGGCGGCACGGCGTTGAGGTCGATGGTCTGGCCGTCGTCGCCGAGCGTCTTGACCAGCTCGTCATGGACGATCTTGACGACCATCTGGCCAGGGGTCACCGACTTGACGACGGTGGCGCCGATCGCCTGCTCGCGCACGCGCTCGGTGAAGCTGCGGACAACTTCCAGCGCGACGTCCGCCTCGAGCAGGGCCCGGCGGACCTCGCGCATCGCGGCGTCGACATCGGCTTCCGAGAGCGAACCACGCCCCGTCAGCCGATCGAGAATGCCGCCAAGCCTTTCCGACAGATTGTCGAACAATGCCGTTATCCCTGTTGCTGCCTCGCCCTGAGGAGCAGGCAAAGCCTGCGTCTCGAAGGGCGGCCACATCGTCGGCCCCATCCTTCGAGACGCCGCATTCGCGGCTCCTCAGGATGAGGGTCGTCCAAACACATTTGCGCCCGAGGGCGCATAGCGCTGTCGGGCGTTGACCTCCGGCCTCCAGGGCCGGGCGGTGGCTCGAAAAGACGAAACTTTCCGAAATTCGGCCGGGTTAAACCCTTGGGAGACCGAAAAGTCAAGGAAACTTGCGTCCTGGTGTCCCGTTGCCGGACCTTGCGGGGCTCCCTACCTCTTGCGCCAGTTCAGCTTTTCCGCGAGGACGCCTTGCTCCGCCGTTCCAGGACCTATTCCGGCCCCGTCACCGACCATTTCGACGGTAAACGCTTCTACGATCCCGACGGCGCCCCGCCCAAATCCCTCTCTGAAGTGCTGCGCTGGCAGTTCGACCGCAACGGCAAGCGCGCCCGCTGGCCGAAATGGGCGCCGAGCCCTCATGCCGATACGCCGCCGCACAAGGTTCATGGCCAGGCGGCGCGGCTGTCCTTCATCGGCCATGCCAGCTGGCTGGTCCAGACCGGAGGGCTCAACATCCTCATCGACCCCGTATGGTCGGAGCGGGTGTCGCCGTTCTCGTTCGCCGGCCCCCGCCGGCACAACGATCCCGGCATCGCCTTCGAGGCCTTGCCTCATATCGACGTCGTGCTTGTCTCGCATGGCCATTACGACCATCTCGACCTCCGCACACTGTCGCGGCTGACCGCGCGCTTTGCCCCGCGTGTCGTCACGCCGCTCGGTAACGACCTCACCATGACCGCAGCGGATGCGAAGATCCGCGCCGAGGCTTATGACTGGCATGACCGCGTCGCGCTGAACGACGAGGTCGCGGTCACCCTGGTGCCGACGCGGCACTGGACGGCGCGCGGCGTGTTCGACCGCAACAAGGCGCTGTGGGCGAGCTTCGTGCTGGAGACGCCGCGTGGCAAGTTCTACATCGTCTGCGATTCCGGCTACGGCACCGGCAAACATTTCCGCCGTGTCGCCGAGCTGCATGCGCCCATCAGGCTCGCGATCCTGCCGATCGGCGCCTATGAGCCGCGCTGGTTCATGCGCGACCAGCACATGAACCCGGAGGAGGCCGTGCAGGCGCTGCAGGATTGCGGCGCCGAGACCGCGCTGGCGCATCATCACGGCACGTTCCAGCTCACCGACGAGGCGATCGACGCGCCGGTTCACGCGCTGCACGCCGCGCTCGATTTGGCAGGCATCCCGCGCGACCGTTTTGGCACGCTCAAGCCGGGACAAGTTGTGGAGGTTTAGTTCGCCCTCGCAATCGCAAAAGGTGTTGTCGCGCTGTCGGTTTGCGGCCGCGCGTGAATGGGCCGCGCGCCGAAGGGGGCGGCGCCCTACGGCCCGGCCTTGATCGCCCAGGTGACATTGACCGTGATCGACAGCGTCTCCTCGCCTTGCGCCACCGGGGTCGGCGTCGCGGCCATCGGTGCGCCGAAGTTCTTGGCGCGGAACACCGGCGCGGAGGCGCCGTCCTCGGAGATGCTGAGCGGCTTGCCGAGCGTGACGCCGGCCGCCTTGGCGTAGATCTCGGCCTTTCGCCGCGCGTCGGCAACAGCCTTCTCGCGCGCGTCATCGAGCAGCTTCGACGGCTCGGCAACGGTGAAATAGACGTTGCCGACATCGTTGGCGCCGGCGCCGACCACCGTGTCGATCACGCTGGCCACTTTGCCCACTTCCCGTAGCTTGATGGTGACGCGGTTCGAGGCCCGATAGCCGGTGACCTGCGCCTGGCCCGGTCGGTTCGGGGCATATTGCGGCTGCAGCGACAGCCGCGAGGTCTGGACATCCTTGTCGGCCAATCCCGCCGTCTTCAGCGCCTGGAGCACCTTGGCCATCGCGGCATTGTTGGCCTCGGCGGCCTCGCGCGCGGTCTTGGCGTCGGACGCCACCCCGGCATCGATCTGCGCCAGGTCCGGGGGCGCCGAGACGCTGGCCTCGCCGCTGACGGTGATGGCCGGCATGTCCAGCCGCGGTCCGTCCTGCGCGACCGCAGGAAGCGCGACGCAGCTCGCGATCGCGGCTGCCAGGATCGGTCTGATCATCATGGCGCTCATTTCAGCGGCACATAGACGTTGATGACGAGCTTGTCCTCGGCGGTCTTCAAGGGGTCGGTCATATACTCCTCGATGAACGTGTCCTTGGCTTCGAGGCGGCGCTCGTCGAGATGGTTCGTGATCGCCTCATACGTGTTGTCCATGTTGTCGTAGGAGCCGCGATGCACGAACTTCAGGGCCTTGCCCTCCGGCGACTGGCCGATGCTCATGCCCTTGCCGAGCGTCTTCGGCTCCTGCTCGATCGGCATCTCGGCCAGGAAGGTGAAGCCGTTGTCGTCGGTCGACGTGTAGACGATCATGCCGTTGCCGGCGGGCTTCACGCCTTGCTTGTCCAACATGGTTGACAGCGCCTTGAAGGAATCGATCAGCGTGTCGAAGGCATTGTCCCAATTGGCGGTGCCCTTCACGAGGACCACCTTCTTGGCCTCGAGCTTGATCTCGTCGCCGAAGGCGTCGGTCGTCTGGGTGGGCGCCGCGGCCGGCGCCTGGCCGGGAGCGGGAGCGGGAGACGGTGGCGGTGAGGGGCTGGCGCTGGCAGCCGGCGTCGGGCTGGCTGCGGGGGCCGCCGCGGCCGGCGCCGGGGGCGTGCTCGGGGCAGGGGAGGGCGTCGCCGATACCGCCGGAGCCGTGGGGGCTGCCGGCGCCTGCGCCCGGGCGACCGGACCGCCCAGCGCAACGGCGACCGAGCTCACGGCCAGAACGAGGCGGAAAGTGCTGAAATTCATTCGACTATTCTCCAGTGCCGTGCTGCCTTTGCCCGGTTCGTGCCGGCGAACGACCGGTCCTAACATGCCCGGCGGCGCGGCGTCCCATGACAGATGCGTCATGTCAGTCTGCGGACTGGTCAAGGCCGCGGCTGAGGCCATATAAAGCGGACAAAATTTGGATAATTTCATGAGCGCGCTGGCCAACCACAGCTTCGTCAAAATGAACGGGATCGGCAACGAGATCGTCGTGCTTGATCTGCGTGACGTGAAGCATGTGGTCACGCCCGACGAGGCGCGGGCGGTTGCAGCCCGCGTTCCCTACGACCAGTTGATGGTGCTGCAGCCGCCCCGGCTCGACGGCACCGAGGCGTTCATCCGCATCTACAACAATGACGGGTCGGAGTCCGGCGCCTGCGGCAACGGCATGCGCTGCGTTGTCCGGCAGGTGTTCGAGAAGACCGGCCAGGCCAGCGCGACCTTCGAGACCCGTGCCGGACTCTTGAACTGCTGGCAGGGGCCCGCGCCCGACCTCTACACCGTCGACATGGGTGTGCCGAAATTCGGCTGGCAGGAGATTCCCCTGGCCGAGGAGTTCCGCGACACCCGCTATATCGAGCTGCAGATCGGGCCGATCGATGCGCCCATCCTGCACTCGCCCTCGGTCGTCAACATGGGCAATCCGCACGCGGTGTTCTGGGTGGACGGCGACGTCAACTCCTATGACCTGGAGCGGTTCGGACCGCTGCTGGAGAACCACCCGATCTTCCCGGAGCGCGCCAACATCACGCTCGCCCACATCGTCGATCGCGATCACATCACGATGCGCACCTGGGAGCGCGGCGCGGGGCTGACGAAGGCCTGCGGCTCGGCGGCCTGCGCCACGGCGGTCGCGGCCGCCCGGCTGAAGCGGGCCAATCGCATCGTCCAGATGACCTTGCCCGGTGGCGAGCTGACAATCGAATGGCGCGAGCGCGACGATCACGTGCTGATGACGGGCACCGCGACCTTCGAGTTCGAGGGCCGGTTCGAGCCACAGCTGTTCGCCAGCGTGGCATGAGCGTCGATGTCGTCACCTTCGGCTGCCGGCTGAACGCGTTCGAGTCCGAGCTGATCGCGCGACACGCGGAGGCGGCGGGCGCCTCCGACACCATCGTCATCAACAGCTGCGCGGTCACCAATGAGGCCGTGGCGCAGGCACGGCAAACGATCCGCAAGCTGAAACGCGAGCGCCCGGCGGCGCGCATCGTCGTGACCGGCTGCGCGGCGCAGACGCAGGCCGGCATGTTTGCTGACATGCCCGAGGTCGATCGCGTCATGGGCAATGAGGACAAGCTGCAACTCGATGCCTGGCGCGCGACGGCGCAGGCGCTGGCGCCGCCGCGCTTCGGCATCGACACATCCGAGAAGGTCGCCGTCTCCGACATCATGGCCGTGACGGAGATGGCGCCGCATCTGGTCGAGGGTTTTCAGCGCGGCCTGCCGCGGGTGTTCGTCCAGGTGCAGAACGGCTGCGATCATCGCTGCACCTTCTGCATCATCCCGTTCGGTCGCGGCAATTCGCGCTCGGTGCCAATGGGGGCGGTCGTCGACCAGGTGCGTGCGCTGGCCGCGCGCGGTCATGCCGAGATCGTCCTGACCGGCGTCGATCTGACGAGCTACGGCCACGACCTGCCGGGGACGCCGAAGCTCGGCCGGCTGGTGAAGCAGATCCTGCGCCACGTGCCGGAACTGCAGCGGCTGCGCATCTCCTCGATCGATTCGATCGAGGCCGATGCCGATCTGCTCGACGCGCTCGCAGACGACGCCCGGCTGATGCCGCATCTGCATCTGTCGCTGCAGGCCGGCGATGACCTGATCCTGAAGCGGATGAAGCGGCGGCATTCGCGCGCCGATGCGGTCGCGTTCTGCGACCATGTGCGGCTGCTGCGGCCGGATATCGCGCTCGGGGCGGATCTGATCGCGGGCTTCCCGACCGAGACGGAGGACATGTTCGTGCGCTCGCTCGAACTCGTCGAGGAATGCGGACTGGCCTTCCTGCATGTTTTTCCCTACTCGCCGCGCCCGGGCACGCCGGCGGCGCGCATGCCGCAGGTCGATGGCGCCGTCATCCGCGAGCGTGCACGGCGGCTACGGGCCGCAGGCGAAGTCGCGTTGCGGCAGCGGCTGGATGCTGAGATCGGCTGCGAGCGCGAGGTGCTGATCGAGAGCGCGACGCAGGGCAGGACGGAGCACTACCTGCCTGTCGCAGTCACCGGCGCGGCGTCGGGGACGGTGCAGCGGCTCAAAATCGCCGGGCATGATGAGTCGAAGCTATTAGTCCAGTCCTCGCTGTCATCGCTCGGTCAAGCCGGGCGATGACAGCTGAGGGCGTGGCGAGAGCGCTGGGTCTCACTCGTGCCTGATCGGGGCCTCACTCCCCGTTCCATCCGCACAGCCGCAGCCGCTCATGCATGTGCATCGGCGCTGGCGCGACGACATGGACCGGCGGCTTGTTCTTCGACAGCGGAATGGAAATCTCGCGCGCATGCAGGTGCAGCCGCGGTTCGCCGAAGCGGGGGCCGTTGCCATAGATGTTGTCGCCGACGATCGGCCAGCCCTGAGATGCCGCATGCACGCGCAATTGATGCGTGCGGCCAGTGACGGGCTCCATGGCGAGCCAGGTGAGGCGCGGGCTGCCAGTGGTGTGTACCGACTCACCTCCGGCCCCCTGCGCTCCCTCCCCCCTTGTGGAGGAGGGTTGGGGAGGGGGGTGGCTCCGGGCGAGACTGCCGGTGGGGACCCCCACCCCCGACCCTGCAGAGCGAGATTCGCTCGTCTGGCCTCCATAAGGAGGAGGGGAGTCGGTGCTGCAAGTGGAAGCCGAGTTCGGAGACGGAGGGACGAGGGAATACGACCGCCCCAGCACGCGCCATTTCGTCACCGCCGGCTGGCCCTGCGGGTCCGGCTTCTGCCACCAGCCGCGTTCCGCATTCAGCTTGCCCAGCGGGAGTTCGATCACGCCTTCGTCAGCGTCGGGGCCGCCCTCGACGACCGCCCAGTAGGTCTTCGAAATCTTGCCGTGCTTGAACAAAAGCCCGAGCGAGGCCGTTGCCTTGCGATGGCGGCCGAGCACCAGACAGCCCGAGGTTTCCTTGTCCAGCCGATGCGCCAGCACCGGTGGGCGCGGCAGGCCGAAGCGCAGCGCGTCGAACGAGGCTTCGAGATTGGCTCCGCCCTTCGGTCCCTTGTGCACGGGAATGCCGGCCGGCTTGTCGATCACCAGCATCAGCCCGTCGCGGTGGAGCACGCGGGCGAGCATCTCCTCATCGGAAGGTTGGTTAATGTCCATGGAAACCGTAAAGCGGGTGCGAGGCTTTCGTTTGCGGGAGGAAAGGGCTAACACCACGCCATGAACGATACCACCTCCGAAACACCCAAGCTGTCGTGGTGGCGGCGGCTGTCGGCCGGCCTGAAGCGCACCTCCGGCGCGCTCGGCACGGCCGTGGCCGATCTCGTCACCAAGCGCAAGCTCGATCGCGCGATGCTCGACGACATCGAGGATGTCCTGCTGCGCGCCGATCTTGGCACCCAGGTGGCCGCGCGCATCGCCGAGGCGGTCGGGGCCGGCCGCTACGACAAGGCGATCAGCGCCGACGAGGTCAAGGCGGTGGTCGCGACCGAGGTCGAAAAGGTGCTGTCCCCGGTGGCCAAGCCGCTCGTCGTCGAGGCAAGTCACAAACCGTTCGTCATCCTCGTCGTCGGCGTCAACGGCTCCGGCAAGACCACGACCATCGGCAAGCTGGCAGCGAAATTCGCTTCCGACGGCAAGCAGGTCATGCTGGCGGCGGGCGATACGTTCCGCGCCGCGGCCATCGAGCAGCTGAAGGTCTGGGGCGAGCGGACCAAGGCGCCTGTCATCGCCGGAGCGCAGGGCTCGGATTCGGCGAGCCTCGCTTTCACGGCGATCACCGCGGCCAAGGAGCAGGCCCGTGACATCCTGCTGATCGACACCGCCGGCCGGCTGCAGAACAAGGCCGAGCTGATGAACGAGCTTGAAAAGGTGGTGCGTGTCATTCGCAAGGTCGACGCCTCGGCGCCGCACGCGGTGCTGCTCGTGCTCGATGCGACGGTGGGACAAAATGCGCTGTCGCAGGTCGAGGCGTTCCATCGTACGGCAGGTGTGACGGGCCTGGTGATGACCAAGCTCGACGGCACGGCGCGCGGCGGCATCCTGGTGGCGCTGTCGGAGAAGTTCAAGCTGCCGGTGCATTTCATCGGCGTCGGCGAAGGCGTCGACGACCTGCAGCCCTTCGCCGCCAGGGATTTTGCGCGGGCGATTGCCGGCATCGACGATTGACACCGCGGCGGGCTCCTGGCGGGCGACGCGTAACGGACTACTGGATCAGCCGCGGCCGCGGCTGATGACAGCCAACGGGACATGGAATGGACAAGACCCAGCCGCATCCGCTGTTCAAGCTCGCGACCGAACTCGGTCCGCTGATCGTGTTCTTCGTCGTCAACGCCAAGTTCAATCTGTTCGCGGCGACCGGCGCCTTCATGGTCGCGATCGTGGCGGCGATGATCGCCTCCTACGTCGTGACGAAGCACGTGCCGCTGATGGCGATCGTCACCGGCATCGTCGTGCTGGTGTTCGGCACGCTCACTCTGGTGCTGCACGACGAGACCTTCATCAAGCTGAAGCCGACCATCATCTACGGCCTGTTCGCGGCCGTGCTCGGCGGCGGGCTGCTGTTCAATCGCTCCTTCATCGCGATCATGTTCGATCAGATGTTCAATCTGACGCCGGCGGGGTGGCGCATCCTCACCTTCCGCTGGGCGTTGTTCTTCGCCGTGATGGCGGTGCTGAACGAGATCATCTGGCGCACCCAGAGCACGGATTTCTGGGTCGGCTTCAAGGCCTTCGGCGTGGTGCCGCTGACCATGATCTTCGCCATAGCCCAGATGCCGCTGATCAAGCGCTACCACCAGGACCCGGCGTCGCTGGAAGCCAGCGATGCAGCGGAAGGGGATGTGAGCAAGGGGTAGTTCCACCACCGCCGTCAAGCGCAAGCGACGAAGCAACCCAGAGCTCCGGGTGACGCCCTGAATTGCTTCGCTCGCAATGACGAGAAACGACCTGTTTGCCTTCGAACTACCCGCCCGCCTTCAGCGCCTTCTCGATTTCCGGCTTCAGCACGGCGTCGAGGTTCTGGGCCGTGATCGGGCCGACCAGCTTGTAGACGATGGTGCCTTCTCGTCCGACGACGAAGGTCTCGGGCACGCCATAGACGCCCCATTCGATGCCGGCGCGGCCGTTGCCGTCGACGCCGACGACGTCATAGGGGTTGCCGTAGCGGCCGAGGAAGCGGCGGGCGTTGTCGGCGCCGTCCTTGTAGTTGATGCCGATGATCTGGAAGCGCTTGTCGCGGCCGAGCTCGACCAGCAGAGGCGCCTCGTCGTGGCACGGCACGCACCACGACGCCCAGACGTTGACGATGCTGACCTTGCCCTTGAGCGCGGCCGGGTCGAGTCCGGGCACCGGCGTACCGTCTTTGGCCAGCTCGGGCAGCGCCGGCAGCGGCGTGTTCGGGGCGGGGCGGCCGATCAAGGCGGAGGGAATCCGCGACGGATCGCCATTGCCGAGCCGGAACCAGAACAGCGCCGCAAGCCCGAGAAACACCACGAGCGGCAGCAGCATGAGGAATGAGCGGCGCCGCGGCGCAGGCTCCGTTGCAGCCTGTTCGGTCATTGGATGTCCGTCGCCGCGCGGCCCGAGCGCCTGACGATGCCGCTCTCCTCAAGCGCGCGCAGCCGCGCCTTCTGGGTGCGGTAGTCGATCGCGATCCAGGCAATCAGCAGCACCACGACGAGCGCGGCGGCGAGATAGGAGGTTGCGATGAAGGAGGTGTAGGGACCGAGGTCCATGTCAGGCGGCTCCCACGATCGGACCGGTTGCCCCGCTCGCAGGGGCGCTGCCAGTATAGGCGCGCGCCTGCATCATCTGCAGGCTGCGCACGCGCCGGCGGAGAATCTCGTTGCGCATGGCAGCGACATGCAAGGTCACAAACAGGAACGAGAAGCCGATCGCCATCACCAGAAGCGGAATCAGGAACGACTTGTCGAGCGCCGGTCCGCCCATCCGCATCACCGAAGCCGGCTGGTGCAGCGTGTTCCACCAGTCGACCGAGAACTTGATGATCGGCAGGTTGATCGCGCCGACCAGCGTCAACACGGCGGCCGCGCGGGCGGCGCGCGTCGGATCCTCGACCGCGCGCCACAACGCCATCAGGCCGAGATACATCAGGAACAGAATCAGCACCGAGGTCAGCCGCGCATCCCATTCCCAATAGGTGCCCCACATCGGCCGGCCCCACAGCGAGCCGGTCAGCAGGGCGAGAAAGGTGAAGCTGGCGCCGATCGGGGCGGCTGCTTTTGCCGCGACATCGGCGAGCGGGTGCCGCCACACCAGGGTGCCGAGCGAGGCGAGGCTCATCACGCCCCAGACGAACATCGACAGCCACGCGTTCGGCACGTGGATGAACATGATCTTGACGGTGGCGCCCTGCTGATAATCGTCGGGCGCCAGCGCCGAGAGGTACAGGCCGGCGGCCAGCAGCACGACCGTGACCAGCGCCAGCCACGGCAGCAGCCGTGCCGTCAGCGCAAGGAACCGGGTGGGATTGGCGAGGTCGATCAGCGACATGAGAACCTTGTTAAAGGCGGAAGCAGTTGCAGGCAATCAGCACGGTGCCGCTCGGCAAGAGTTGATCATGGTCAAACCCCGCCGGTGTTCCGTTAGTCCAGGCCGTTGCGGAGGCTTGTTGCGGCTGCGAAGGGACCGATCACGAAGCTAACCAGCGACAAGGCGCAAAGGATCGAGAACGGCGCGCCGAACGGCAGCGGGCCTACAATCGCCGCCTGCGACGCCGCCACGCCGAAGATCAGCACCGGGATCGATAGTGGCAGCACCAGCACGGCCAACAGCAACCCGCCGCGTGACATCGTCACCGCCAGCGCCGCACCGATCATGCCGATGAAGGTCAGCGCCGGCGTTCCGGCCAGCAAGGTCAGCGCGACAGCGCCGGTGGCGGTCGCGTCGAGGTTCAGCAGCAGGCCGAGAACCGGCGTGGCGATCACCAGCGGCAGGCCGGCGGCGAGCCAGTGCGCCAGCGCCTTGGCGGCGCAGGCGAGCTCCAGCGGCGTCCGGCTCATCACGATCAGGTCGAGCGAGCCGTCCTCATGGTCGGCGGTGAACAACCTGTCGAGGGTCAGCAGGCTGGCGAGCAGGGCGCCGAGCCACAGGATCGCCGGGCCGAGCCGGGTCAGCAGCGCGAGGTCGGGCCCGACCGCGAACGGCATCAGCACCACGACGGTGAGAAAGAACAGCACCCCAATCAGCGCGCCGCCGCCGATGCGCAGCGCGATTCTGATGTCGCGGCGAATGAGGGCAGCGAGGGCGGTCATGCGGGAAGGGTCTCGGATGTTGATGCCGCGTGGTCATTGGGCGAGCCACCCTCCCTCCACCCGCACACTGCGTTCCCTCCCCCCTTGTGGGGGAGGGTCAGGGAGGGGGGTGGCTCCGGGCGATACTGCCCGTGGGGACCCCCACCTATAGCCGAAGTTTTGCTTCGGCGTGCCTTAAAGAAGCTGGCCGCGAATGCGGCCGGTTGCCCTCCCCGCAAGGGGAAGGGGAGCGCAAGCCGATGGGACGGAATCTGACGGAAGGGGATCTTGTCCAAAGCGATAGGGCCCGTCGTGGGGGACCCCCCTCCCTGACCCTCCCCCACAAGGGGGGAGGGAACGGAAAGCGCGGTGGGCTTGGCGCAAACAATGCTGACGGTCATCGTACTCATGCTCCGATCCGCAGTTCGCGCGTGTCGATGCCGAGCGGGCCGTGCGTTGCCGCCACGATCAGCCCGCCCCCGGCGAGATGCTCGCGCATCAGGCCGGCAAACATCGCCTGGCCTGCGACGTCGAGCGCTGCGGTCGGCTCGTCGAGCAGCCACAGCAGCCGGGGAACGGCGAGCAGGCGGGCCAATGACAGTCGGCGGCGCTGGCCGGCGGAGAGATAGCCGGCGGGCAGATCGATCGCGTGGGCGATGCCGACGGCGGCGAGACAGTCGGGGATCGGCCGCGTCGTGCCGCCGCCGAGGAAGTCGGCCCAGAACGCCAGATTCTCGCGCACGCTGAGCGCCGGCTTCAGCGCGTCGCGGTGGCCGAGATAATGTGCCTGCTCCGGCACCGTCAGTTCGGCCTCGCTGCCCTCGATGGCGATGGTGCCGCCGGCAGGCAGCAGGAGCCCTGCGATCAGCCGCAGCAGCGAGGTCTTGCCTGCGCCATTGTGCCCGGTCACCGCCAGCGCCTCGCCCGCGACCGCCTCGAAGGCAAGGCCGGCGAACACCTCGCGGCCGCCGCGCACGCATCTGACGTCGTGTCCGAACAATCTGGGAGCAAGCTGCATGGCCCGTCGTGACAGCCCTTACGAAATTGAAGGCTAGCGTGTGAGAATTTGTGGGTGATGCCACGTCGCGACTTGCTTGTGGCTGTGGCGGCGCAGTTAGAAAGCTTCTATAAGCCCGACCTTGATGCAGCACACAATCGTCCGCTGCAAGCCATCCGGCGCCTCGCGCTGACGGTTCTTAAATACCCCCTCAGGGTATACAGATCAATTGGGATTCCCACGCATGACCTCGCTCGACAGCTTCAAGTGTCGCAAGACCCTCAAGGTCGGAACGAAGAGCTACATCTATTACAGCTTGCCCACAGCCGAGAAGAACGGTCTCAAGGACATCTCCAAGCTGCCCTACTCGATGAAGGTGCTGCTCGAGAACCTGCTGCGTAACGAGGACGGTCGCACCGTCACCAAGGACGACATCGTCGCGGTGTCGAAATGGCTGCGAAAGAAATCGCTGGAGCACGAGATCGCGTTTCGCCCGGCGCGCGTGCTGATGCAGGATTTCACCGGCGTGCCCGCCGTCGTCGACCTCGCGGCCATGCGCAATGCGATGCAGAAGCTCGGCGGCGATGCCGAGAAGATCAATCCGCTGGTCCCCGTCGATCTCGTCATCGACCACTCGGTGATCGTCAACTACTTCGGTGACAACAAGGCGTTCGGCAAGAACGTCGCCGAGGAGTACAAGCAGAACCAGGAACGTTACGAATTCCTGAAATGGGGTCAGAAGGCGTTCTCGAACTTCTCCGTCGTGCCGCCCGGCACCGGCATCTGCCACCAGGTCAACCTCGAATATCTGGCGCAGACCGTCTGGACCAAGAAGGAGAAGATGACGGTCGGCCGGACCAAGGGCACCTTCGAGGTCGCCTATCCGGATTCGCTGGTCGGCACTGATTCGCACACCACCATGGTCAATGGTCTCGCCGTGCTCGGCTGGGGCGTCGGCGGCATCGAGGCCGAGGCCTGCATGCTCGGCCAGCCGCTGTCGATGCTGCTGCCCGACGTGGTCGGCTTCAAGCTGACCGGCGCGCTCAAGGAAGGCGTGACCGCCACCGACCTCGTGCTGACCGTCACCCAGATGCTGCGCAAGCTCGGCGTGGTCGGCAAGTTCGTCGAATTCTTCGGCCCCGGCCTCGACCATCTCTCGGTCGCCGACAAGTCGACGATCGCCAACATGGCTCCGGAATATGGCGCGACCTGCGGCTTCTTCCCGGTCGACGCCGCCACGATCGATTATCTCAAGACCTCGGGCCGCAAGGCACCGCGCGTCGCGCTTGTTGAAGCCTACGCGAAGGCCCAGGGCCTGTTCCGGACCGCCAAGTCGCCGGATCCGGTGTTTACGCAGACGCTGACGCTGGATCTGGGCGACGTCGTGCCGTCGATGGCCGGTCCGAAGCGTCCCGAGGGCCGCATCGCGTTGCCCGCCGTCGCCGAGGGCTTCGCCACCGCGCTGGCCGGCGAGTACAAGAAGAGCGATGCCACCCAGCGCTTCCCGGTCGAGGGCAAGGATTTCGACATCGGCCACGGCGACGTCGTCATCGCCGCCATCACCTCCTGCACCAACACCTCGAACCCGAGCGTGCTGATCGGCGCCGGCCTCTTGGCCCGCAACGCTGCGGCCAAGGGCCTCAAGGCCAAGCCGTGGGTGAAGACCTCGCTCGCCCCGGGCAGTCAGGTGGTTGCCGAATACCTGGCAAATTCGGGCCTGCAGAAAGACCTCGACAAGGTCGGCTTCAACCTGGTCGGCTTCGGCTGCACCACCTGCATCGGCAATTCCGGGCCGCTGCCGGAGGAGATCTCGAAGTCGATCAACGACAACGGCGTCGTCGCGGCGGCCGTGCTGTCGGGCAACCGCAACTTCGAAGGCCGCGTCTCGCCGGACGTGCAGGCCAACTATCTGGCCTCGCCGCCGCTGGTCGTCGCCTATGCGCTCGCCGGCACCGTGACCAAGGATCTGGCGGTCGAGCCGATCGGCATCGGCAAGGACAAGAAGCCGGTCTACCTGAAGGACATCTGGCCGACGACGAAGGAGGTCAATGACTTCGTCAAGAAGTTCGTCAAGGCCTCGATCTTCAAGAAGCGCTACGCCGACGTGTTCAAGGGCGACACCAACTGGCGCAAGATCAAGACGGTCGAGAGCGAGACATATCGCTGGAACATGTCGTCGACCTACGTGCAGAACCCGCCGTATTTCGAGGGCATGAAGAAGGAGCCGGAGCCGATCAAGGACATCGTCGAGGCCCGCGTGCTGGCGCTGTTCGGCGACAAGATCACCACCGACCACATCTCGCCGGCCGGTTCGATCAAGCTGACCTCGCCCGCTGGTAAATTCCTCAGCGAGCACCAGGTCCGCCCGGCCGACTTCAACCAGTACGGCACCCGCCGCGGCAATCACGAAATCATGATGCGCGGCACCTTCGCCAACATCCGCATCAAGAACTTCATGCTCAAGGGCGCCGACGGCAACATCCCGGAGGGCGGCCTGACCAAGCACTGGCCCGACGGCGAGCAGATGTCGATCTACGATGCCGCGATGAAGTACCAGGAAGAGGGCGTGCCGCTGGTCGTGTTCGCCGGTGCCGAATATGGCAACGGCTCGTCGCGTGACTGGGCGGCCAAGGGCACCCGTCTGCTCGGCGTCCGCGCCGTGATCTGCCAGAGCTTCGAGCGCATCCACCGCTCCAACCTGGTCGGCATGGGTGTGCTCCCGCTCACCTTCCAGGAAGGCACGTCGTGGTCCTCGCTCGGGCTCAAGGGCGATGAGAAGGTCACCATCAAGGGGCTGCAGGGCGACCTGAAGCCGCGTCAGACGCTGACCGCCGAGATCGTTTCGGCTGACGGCGCGGCGCAGCAGGTGCCGCTGCTTTGCCGCATCGATACGCTCGATGAGCTCGACTACTATCGCAACGGCGGCATCCTGCACTACGTGCTGCGCAAGCTCGCCGCTTAACCAAGGCGCGATGCGACAGATTGGCTCACTCTGAAGTGAGTAGCGGGTGATGAAGGAGGCGGCCTATGACATAGGCCGCCTCCTTTGCATTTTTGGTTGTCAACGCCGAGGGCGGCTTCGCAGTTATTGACGCGGCAGGGTGTGGCGGACAGTGTTGTTCCGGACAGGACAGTGATGATGGGTGGACAGATGTCGTGGTGGTCGCGCGCGGCGCTCAGTGTCTGTGCGGTCATCGCTTTCGTCCGGCCAGCCGCCTCCGATCCGCGTGCGGTCATCGAACTATTTACCTCTCAGGGCTGCTCCTCCTGTCCGCCGGCCGACAAGGTGCTTGGCGATCTGGCCAGAGATCCGTCGGTGATCGCATTGTCGCTACCGATCGACTATTGGGACTATCTCGGTTGGAAGGACACCCTGGCGGATTCCCGCTTCACGGCGCGGCAGCGCGCTTATTCGCGCGTTCGCGGCGATCGTGAGGTCTATACGCCCCAGGCCGTGGTCAACGGCTCGGTTCATGTCATCGGCAGTGATCGCGAGGCGATCGAGGGCGCCATTGAGGAGACCGCGCAGGGCGGTGCCGCCATGTCGGTGCCGGTCAGACTGTCGATCGAGGGCCAGGAGCTGACCGTCTCGATCGCCGCGGCCGATGAGCACATGCCGCGCAGACATGGCGAGGTCTGGGTCTGCTCGATCTCGCGGGCCGTCCCGATCCAGGTCGGGCGTGGCGAGAACAGCGGGCGCGAGCTGACCTACTACAACGTCGTTCGCAATCTGTTGAAGCTTGGCGATTGGACCGGAGCGTCGACCAGCTGGAGCGTGCCGCTGGAGAAGATCGCCAAAGAGGGCGTCGACGGTGCCGTTGTCTATGTGCAGGACGGCAGCCGTGACCGGCCGGGTCCGATGCTCGGCGCAGCCTATTCCGAGCTGCATTAGCGCCTGTCCAAATCCGCTGGTCTTGGAGCCGTTCCCGGCCGCGTTCAGGCGCGTCCGGCTTGATCGCGCGATCCAGCCAGCAGCAACGCAGCCTTGCGTCGGTCCAAAAAGCAAAAGGACCAACTTGCGTTGGCCCTTTGCCATCACTTGTGAATAGACCCGATCCTGACGACCCCGGGGGGCTGGGGGCTGAGGAATCCGGAACCGAAAGGACCGGGCCAACGCACACGAATCTTATGCCCAAGATCGGGGGCGGTCCCTGGGCGGAAAGACGGCGCGATTATGATTCTGCTAACGATCCCGTGACGCTGACGTGTTCGCGGAACTCGTGTTGGTCGTAGCTGGAGCCGCACTTCAACACTCAAAGCCGCCCCTTGCGGCTTCCGGCGGATGGCGCGATCATGTCACAGAGATGACAGGAGGACGCCGATGAAGCTCACCCCGGAGGATGCCGATCCGAGCGAGAACCGCGCGGCGGCCCGCAGCGCGGCCGCAGCGCCCAATCGGGTGACGTTCGACCGGCTTGAGCTGAACCGGATCCTCAATCTCTACGGCCGCATGGTCGCCGATGGCGAATGGCGGGACTATTCGATCGACTTCCTGCGCGACCGGGCGGTGTTTTCCGTATTTCGTCGCGCGTCCGAGGTGCCGATCTACCGTATCGAGAAGGACCCGCGCCTCGCCCGCAAGCAGGGTATGTACAGCGTCATCTCGGCGACCGGCCTGATCCTGCGGCGCGGCCACGAGCTCGAGCGCGTGCTGCTGGTGATCGCGCCAAAGCCGGCCCTGGTTTGATCCGGTGATTCGACTCGCGTCGTGTGATCCCCTGCGCGCCGGCCGGTGGGCTTGAGAGGCGCGATCGCGGAGAGGACTCGCCGTGGTTACGCGGCGGGCACATTGCTGCCGCCGGCGCCGAGCGGCAGCTGCATCATGACCGTGTCGAGCCATCGGCCAAATTTGAGCCCGACGCTCGGATGGGTGCCGATCATCTGGAAGCCGCAGGCGCGATGCAGTCCGACCGATCCGGCATTGGCGGAGTCGCCGATCACCGCGATCATCTGGCGGAAGCCCCGCTCCTCACAAGCCGTGATCAAGCGCTGCATCAGCCGCCTTCCGATGCCCCGGCGCTGGCTCGCAGGAGCCAGATAGATCGAATTCTCCACCGTGAAACGATAGGCAGGGCGGGGCCGGTACGGTCCGGCATAGGCATAGCCGACCACCTCTCCGTCCAGCAGGGCGACGAAATAAGGGAAGCCGCCATCCGTGAGCGCGCGGAAGCGGCGGGTCATCTCGGTCAAGTCCGGAGCATCGAGCTCGAAGGTGGCCGTGCCCTCGCGCACGGCCTGACCGTAGATGGCGGTGATGGCGGGAAGATCGGCCTCGCCGGTGGGCCGGATGTCGATGTCAGGCATGGCGAAACCATAGCAAGGCGGATCGGACGATCAATCCGCCGTTGCGGCATGGCTGTCGTCGCGTGTCTGCGCGCGGCGCAAACGAGCAGGGTACGAGCGAGCAGGTCTAAGCGGGCCGGCACAACGAAAAGCCCCGGCGGTGAGGCCGGGGCTTCCGAAGGCTGTGACTGTGGTCCGCTGGCTCAGTCGCGCTGTCCGAGCAGCTGCAGCAGCAGCGTGAACAGGTTGATGAAGTTCAAGTACAGCGACAGGGCGCCGGTGATCGCTGCACGCTCGGCGATGTCGCCGCCCGCGGAGGCGTAGCCATAGATGTACTCGTTCTTCAGGCGCTGCGTATCCCAGGCCGTGAGACCGGCGAACACGAACACGCCGACCACCGAGACGATGAACTGCAGCATCGAGCTCGCCAGGAACAGGTTCACGAGGCTCGCCAGCACGATGCCGATCAGGCCCATGAACAGGAACGAGCCCATGCCGGTCATGTCACGCTTGGTGGTGTAGCCGTACAGGCTGAGCGCACCGAACGTCGCCGCGGTGATGAAGAACACCCGCACGATCGAGGTGTGGGTGTACACCAGGAAGATCGACGACAGCGAGATACCCATCAGGGCCGAAAACACCCAGAACAGGATCTGCGCGGTCGACGGCGCCAAGCGGTTGATGCCGGCCGAGATCGCGAACACCATGACCAAGGGGGCCAGGATGAACAGCCACTTCAGCGGGCTCACGAACATCGCGTAGCCGAACTGCGTCAGGTAGGCGTTGCCGAACTTGAACACGCCCGCCGCCGGGTCGCCGGTCACCGACGCCATGTAGACGCCGAGCGCCGCCAGACCGGTGATCGCCAAGCCGATGCTCATGTAATTGTAGATGCGCAGCATGTAGGCGCGCAGACCGGCGTCGACGGTCGCGGCATCGGCGCGCCCGGCCACCCGGCCAAAGGGTGAAGCATAGTTGCGGTCTAGGTCCGACATGGTCGAATTCCCGTTGGTTGCCCGGAACAGAGGTCCTGACGGACCTTATGCCGGTTCTCGAAAAACCCTATCTCATACCCCCCACCACAGACATTAAATTTGCGTCATCGGCAAATTTGCCATCTTTGGCAGGTCTCTGAGCCCATTCCCTAGATGGGAAACTAGCATATCCGCTGCAAGCTTCCACGCGCGGCTGAATGTCGCTCCGCAGGCGTTCGCCCTCTATAACGCGCGTTAACCGTGCGGCATGATCGCGCAAGCCGCTACAGATTCCTAAGAACGCTTGCCGGCTTCTGATTGAGCGCCAGCAGCGTTCCGGCCAGTCCGAGGCCGACGGTCACGACCAGCGCCGCCAGGACGACCATAGCGGCGCTTCCGGCCTGCCAGGCGAAGCTCAACGTCATCAGCCGGGTCACGATCAACCAGGCGGCGACCGAGCCGGCAATCACACTGAACGCAGCGGTTGCGAAGCCAATCATGAGATACTCAAGCGCGTAGGCGCCCAGCAAGCGCAGCCGGGTGGCGCCGAGCGTCTTCAGGATGACGGCGTCATAGACGCGGTGACGGTGGCCGGCGGCGAGCGCGCCGCCCAGCACCAGGATCGCCGAAATCAGGGTCACCGCGCTGGCGCCGCGGATCGCGAGCGCCAGGTTGGAAACGACAGTTCCGACCGTCTCCATGACCTCGCGCACGCGCACGCTGGTCACCATCGGGAACGCGTCGGCGACCTTGCGGATGACGCGAGCATCCTCGGCCGCATCGGAGCGCGCCTCGGTCAGGGTGGCGACATGGGTATGAGGCGCGCCCTTGAAGGCATTCGGCGAGAACACCAGCACGAAATTGATGCCGAGCCCCTGCCAGTCGATGGTGCGCATGTTGCCGATCCGCGCCGCGATGTCGCGTCCGAGCACGTTGACCACGATGTCGTCACCGAGCTTGAGGCCGAGGCCATCCGCGATCCGCTTCTCGATCGAGACCAGTGGCGGTCCGCTGTAGCTCTCGCCCCACCATTCGCCCTCGACGACCTTGGAGCCCTTGGGGATCTCGCCGGTATAGGTCAGGCCGCGGTCGCTCTGGAGGACCCATTCGGTCTCCGCCGTGGCCTTGAGGTCCTCGGCGCGCACGCCGCGGGCGGAGACGATCCGGCCGCGCAGCATCGGCACGTCGTCGACCGAGGATTGTGGCGCAAGCTCCTTCAGGAAGCCGCGGAAGCGTTCGGCCTCGCCGGAGGGCACGTCGATGAAGAAGAATGACGGCGCCTGTTCCGGCAGCTGCGCGAGGAACTGCCGCCGCAGATTGCCGTCGATCTGGGTGATCGTGACCAGCACCGCGAGCCCCAGTCCGAGCGACAGCACCACCGACGGCGTCAGCGCGCCCGGGCGATAGATGTTGCTGACGGCGAGCCGCAGCATCGGGAAGCGGCTGCGCGGCATGGCGCGCGCGCTCGCCATCACGACAGCGGCGATGCCCCGCAGCAGCACGAACACAAGCGCAGCGGCGACCACGAACACGGCGGAGATCTTCTTGTCGTAGGACAGGCCGATCACCACCGCCACCAAGAGCGCCACCGTGCCGGCGATCAGGGCCAGATAACTCCAGCGCGGACGGTGCCACTCGGCGATCACCGCCTCGCGGAACAGCGCCGCCACGGGCACGTCACGGATGCGCCCGAGCGGCCACAGGCCGAAGGCGAGGGCGGTGAGCAGACCGTAGACGAAGGACAGCGCCAGCTCGTCCGGATGCAGCGCCGGGATCACTGGCAGCGGCAGGATGTTGCCGAACAGCCCGACGATCGCAAAGGGCAGGGCGGCGCCGGCACAAAGTCCGATGATCGAACCGATCGTGGCGAGCACCATGACCTGCACGAGGTAGATTCCGAACACGTCGCGGCTGGTGGCGCCCAGCGCCTTGAACGCCGCGATCACCTCGGTGCGGCGGTCGACATGGCTCTTGACCGCATTGGCGACGCCGACGCCGCCGACCAGCAGCGCGGCGAGACCGACCAGGGTCAGGAACTGGGTGAAGCGGCCGATGGTGCGCTCCAATTGCGGCGAGGCATTGCTGCGGCTGCGGATCTCCCACCCGGCCGATGGCAAGGTCAGACGGGTGTCGGCGATGAAGGACGCCGCGGCATGATCGTCCTTGGCGTTGTCCGGCAGCCGGACCCGGTAGGTCCAGCGCACCAGGCTGCCCGGCTGCAGCAGCGGCGTGGCGCGCAAGCCGGCCTCGCTGATCAGGAAGCGCGGTCCCAGCCCGATGCCGCCCGACAGCTTGTCCGGCTCGGCCTGCAGCGCGCTGCGGATCTGGAAGCGCACGGTGTCGATGCTGACGGTGTCGCCGACCTTGAGGTCGAGCCGCGCCAGCAGCGCCGGATCGGCGGCCGCGCCATAAGCGCCGTCGCGCTCGGCCAGAATGTCGGAGAGCGGCAGGTCGGGCTGCAGCTCGGCCTTGCCGAGCAGCGGATAGGCGTCGTCGACAGCCTTGAGCTCGACCAGCGCCAGCTTGGCGTCGTTGGAGCGCACCATGGCCCGCAAGGTCGCCGCCAGCGACACCTCGCCGCGCGAACGCAGGAACGCGATCTCCTCCGGCTTGGCTTCGCGCTGAAACAGCGAAAACGCGACGTCGCCGCCGAGCAGCGTGCGGCCCTCGCGAACGAGGCCGTCATTGAGGCTCGCGGCCACCGAGCCGACGCCGGCGATGGCGAGCACGCCGAGCGCGATACAGGCGATGAAGACGTAGAAGCCGCGCAGGCCGCCGCGCAGCTCGCGCAGGGCGTAACGCACCGGCAGCCAGGCCATGCGGCCGGCGGGGATCGGTTCGGCGACGCTGCTCATGCCAGGGCAGGCTCGTGTGCGCCGTCGGCTTCGATCCGTCCCGAGCGCAGCCGCACGACACGGTCGCAGCGATGCGCAAGCCCGCCGTCATGGGTCACGAGCACCAGGGTCATGCCGCGCTCGGCATGCTTGGTGAACAGCAGGTCGACGATCTGCCGGCCGGTGGTCTCGTCGAGATTGCCGGTCGGCTCGTCGGCCACAAGGATGGCCGGGTCGGGGGCGAGGGCGCGCGCCAGCGCTACGCGCTGCTGCTCGCCGCCGGACAGCTGGGTCGGATAATGGTGCAGCCGGTGGCCGAGGCCGACCGAGTCCAACTCGCGCGCGGCCCGCTCGGCGGCGCCGGAATGCCCGGCCAGCTCCAGCGGCACGGCGACATTCTCCAACGCGGTCATGGTCGGGATCAGGTGGAAGGACTGGAAGACGATGCCGACCTGGCGGCCGCGGAACCGGGCCAGCGCGTCCTCGTCCAGGGCATTGAAAGCGGTGCCATTGACCACCACCTGACCGCTGTCAGGACGTTCCAATCCCGCCATCACCATCAGAAGCGTGGACTTGCCGGAGCCCGACGGTCCGATCAGGCCGATCGTCTCGCCTTGTCCCACCCGCAGGCTGATGTCCTTGAGAATGTGAACACGCGCCGCTCCGGTGCCGAGCGAGAGATTGACGTTGGCGATGGTAATGGTGTCCGGCGCTGTGCCGGCCAAAGGCGAGGTTTCGATGAGACTGTCCATGGCTCGGTCATATGGCAACTCCGCAAGCCGGGTCGAGAGGCGCGGGCGCATCTTCGTGCACATACTCGTGTTGATGCTCGCCTTGATGACAATGGGGCCGGCATTCGCGGGCGCCGAGGCCGGCAAGCCGATCAAGCTGGTGGTGCTTGGCGACTCCTTGAGCGCGGGCCTCGGCCTGTCGGCTTCGGATGCGTTTCCGGCCAAGCTTCAAAAGGCGTTGAACGACAAGGGGCTGAAGGTCGAGATGACCAATGCCGGGGTGTCCGGCGACACCTCCTCGGGCGGACGCGACCGGCTCGATTGGTCGGTGGCCGATGGCACCGAGGCTGTGATCGTCGAGCTCGGCGCCAATGATGCCTTGCGCGGCATCGATCCGTCGGTCACGCGGCAGGCGCTGACCGAGATCGTCCAGCGGCTGAAGGCGCGGGGCATCGCAGTCATGCTGTGCGGCATGCTGGCGCCGCCGAATTACGGCAGCGATTACGCTGCGAAATTCAACGCGATCTACCCCGACCTCGCCAAGCAGTTCGACGTCCAGCTCTACCCGTTCTTTCTCGACGGTGTTGCCGCCGATCCCAAGTTGAACCAGGCCGACGGCATTCACCCCACGGCCGCGGGCGTCGACATCATCGTCTCCCGGATGTTGCCTATGGTGGAAGCATTCCTGCGTCCGCTTCGTGGGCAATGATGGAACGAAGCCGCGGTCGGATCATTCGCGGTCACCTTGCGGGCGAGGTTTTCCGCAGCTCTTACCGGCGTTAACGCTGCGTCCGTCGCGGAGTCATATAAATTCGGTAGGAATTATGCATTGGCGATTCGTCGTCGATCCTTTCGTCAAGGCATGATCTCGTCAATTTTCGGGATCAGCCTCCAGCATCGGGAGTCCTGAAACGATGCCGCGTCTGTTTACTGGACTGGAGATCCCGGCCGAGGTCGGCCAGACTCTCTCCAATTTGCGGGGTGGCCTTCCCGGCGCCCGCTGGATCGATCCGGAAAATTACCACGTCACCTTGCGTTTCATCGGCGATATCGACGGCGCGTCGGCCAACGAGATCGCCGCGATGCTGTGGCGGGTCAACCGCAAGCCGTTCGAAGTCACGGTGCAGGGTCTCTCGAGCTTCGGCGGCCGCAAGCCGCGCGCTGTCGTCGCCAACATCGCGCCCAGCCGGCCGCTGATCGAGCTGCAGGCCGAGCTGGAACGCATGATGCAGCGGATCGGGCTCGATCCCGAGGGGCGCAAATTCGTGCCGCATGTGACCTTGGCGCGGCTGCACGACGCATCGAGCCAGGACGTCGCCGATTATCTGTCGGTCCGGGGCTACTTCCCGAGCCGGGTGTTCGTCGCCGAGCGCTTCGTGTTGTTCTCGTCCCGTGCTTCGACGGGGGGCGGGCCCTATGTCGTGGAGGATGCCTACGACCTCTGCGCCGTCTAAAGATTGCCGGAGCCGGGCCGCAAACGCCAACTCGCAAGCGCGAGCCACAGACGCCAAGCCGCAGAACAACGTCGTTACCCCGGGACTAACGGGCCGGCCGGCGTTTGCGTGCCATATACCAAGTCCTTACGGCTCGGCTGCATGGCCGCTTCCACCATTTGCGGATTGCATTTTCCGTAAGTCTCATGACCTAGAGTGGGCTCATGCTGTCCACTCCGTCAGACGCGTTCCGCGCGCAATATCAGTCTTTGGTCGATACTGGAGCGATCGAGGCCGACCCGGCCCAGGCCGAGGTCGCCGACGCGCTGGCCGCGCTCGAGCGCAGGCTTTCCACCTACAAGCCGGCGCGCAAGCAGAGCCTGCTGGGGCGCCTGTTCTTCGACAAGAGCGAGCCGCCGCGCGGCCTCTACGTTCACGGCGAGGTCGGCCGCGGCAAGACCATGCTGATGGACCTGTTCTATCAGAACTGTCCGGTCGAGCATAAGCGGCGGGCGCATTTCCACGAATTCATGGCCGAGGTGCATGAGCGCATCTACGGCTACCGCCAGAACATTGCGCGCGGCGAGCTCGCCGATACGGATGTGATCGGGCTGACGGCGCAGGCCATCTTCGAGCAGTCATGGCTGCTCTGCTTCGACGAATTCCACGTCACCGACATCGCCGACGCGATGATCCTGGGCCGGCTGTTCGCCAGGCTGTTCGAGCTCGGCACCGTGGTCGTGGCGACCTCCAACGTTGCGCCGGAGGACCTCTACAAGGGCGGCCTCAACCGCGCGCTGTTCCTGCCCTTCATCAAGCATATTGCCGACCACATGGACGTGGTACGGCTGGACGCGCGGACCGATTTCCGGCTGGAGAAACTGGCCGGGGTCAAGATGTGGCTGGTGCCGGCGGACGTCGAGGCCCGCACCGCGCTCGACAACGCCTGGGGCAGGCTGACCGGCCACGCCCGCTGCAGGTCGCGCGACATCACCATCAAGGGGCGCCTTCTGCATGTGCCCTGTTCGGCCAATGGCGTTGCCCGTTTCGGCTTTGCCGACCTGTGCGAGAAGCCGCTCGCAGCGTCGGACTATCTGCGCCTGGCGCACGACTATCACACCATCCTGATCGACCATATTCCGGTGATGGACTACGCGGAGCGCAATGCCGCCAAGCGCTTCATCACCTTGATCGACACGCTCTATGACAACGCCGTGAAGCTGATCGCTTCCGCCGAAGCGGATCCGATCTCGCTTTACGTCGCGACCGACGGCATCGAGGCCATGGAGTTCAAGCGGACGTCCTCGCGCCTGATCGAGATGGGGTCGGAATCCTACTTGGCTCTGCCGCATGGCCGGAAGGACTCGGCAGCCTCCGGGACTTCTACGGGGCTGGTCGAAACCTGACAAACACCGGATTTCGGGAGCGCCTGCCTTCGGGCACACAGCCGTGAAAAGGCCACGTCAATCAGGCTGAAAGGATCATCAGCACCCCTCCGCCTCGGACCTGATCGAAATCAAGGCAGGCCTGTCAATTGGCCATAGCGTGACTTGAACGGCCGGGGCGAAAGGGATAACCACCCAATCGACTTTTAACCTCCCTCACCCCTTCGGGTTCAAAGGAAATTTCCCATGGCGCGCGACAAGATTGCTTTGATTGGCTCCGGTCAGATCGGCGGAACGCTGGCTCACCTCATCGGCCTCAAGGAGCTCGGCGATGTCGTCATGTTCGACATTGCTGAAGGCGTCCCGCAGGGCAAGGCGCTCGACATCGCCCAGTCCTCCCCGGTCGATGGCTTCGACGCCCATTACAGCGGCGCCAACTCCTACGAAGCACTGGATAACGCCAAGGTCTGCATCGTCACCGCCGGCGTGCCGCGCAAGCCGGGCATGAGCCGCGACGATCTGCTGTCGATCAACCTCAAAGTCATGGAGCAGGTCGGCGCCGGCATCAAGAAGTACGCCCCCGACGCGTTCGTCATCTGCATCACCAACCCGCTCGACGCGATGGTCTGGGCGCTGCAGAAGGCCTCGGGCCTGCCGGCCAAGAAGGTCGTCGGCATGGCCGGCGTGCTCGACTCCGCGCGCTTCCGCTACTTCCTGGCCGATGAGTTCAACGTCTCGGTCGAGGACGTCACCGCCTTCGTGCTCGGTGGTCATGGCGACACGATGGTGCCGCTGACCAAGTACTCCACCGTCGCCGGCATTCCGCTGCCCGACCTCGTCAAGATGGGCTGGACCTCGCAGGCCCGCATCGACGAGATCGTAGACCGCACCCGCAATGGCGGCGCCGAGATCGTCAACCTTCTCAAGACCGGGTCGGCCTATTACGCGCCGGCGGCCTCGGCGATCGCGATGGCCGAGAGCTATCTGCGCGACAAGAAGCGCGTGCTGCCCTGCGCCGCCCATCTCAACGGCGAGTTCGGCGTCAAGGACATGTATGTCGGCGTTCCCGTCGTGATCGGTTCCAAGGGCGTTGAGCGCATTGTCGAGATCGAGCTGGCCGGCAAGGACCGCGAGGCGTTCGACAAGTCGGTGGCCGCCGTGCAGGGCCTAGTCGACGCCTGCAAGAAGATCGCGCCCGACCTGCTCGGTCGCTGACCTGGCCGGGCGGACCCCAAGCCCGCCCGATCGAGTTGCAGGATGCTTGGTATATGGTATACCAAGCATCCTCAAAACAATTCCATACGTCACCCTCTCGCGGGTTCGGGGAGCAACCGCTTATGAACATTCACGAATATCAGGCCAAGGCACTGCTGCACGAGTTCGGCGTGCCGATTTCCAAGGGCGTGCCGGTGCTCCGTCCGGAGGACTCGGATGCGGCGGCGAAGACGCTCGGCGGTCCGGTCTGGGTCGTGAAGAGCCAGATCCACGCCGGCGGCCGTGGCAAGGGCAAGTTCAAGGAGGCCTCGGCCGGCGACAAGGGCGGCGTCCGCCTCGCCAAGTCGATTGACGAGGTCAATGCGTTCGCCAAGCAGATGCTCGGCGCAACCCTCGTCACCGTGCAGACCGGCCCCGATGGCAAGCAGGTCAACCGCCTCTACATCGAGGACGGCTCGGATATCGACAAGGAATTCTACCTGTCGCTGCTGGTCGATCGCGAGACCTCGAAGGTCGCTTTCGTGGTGTCGACCGAAGGCGGCGTCAACATCGAGGACGTTGCTCACAGCACGCCTGAGAAGATCATCACCTTCTCAGTCGATCCGGCCACCGGCGTGATGCCGCATCACGGTCGCGCCGTCGCCAAGGCGCTGAAGCTCTCGGGCGATCTCGCCAAGCAGGCCGAGAAGCTGACCATCCAGCTCTATACCGCCTTCGTCGCCAAGGACATGGCGATGCTCGAGATCAACCCGCTGGTCGTCACCAAGCAGGGCCAGCTGCGTGTGCTCGACGCCAAGGTGTCGTTCGACTCCAACGCGCTGTTCAAGCACCCCGAGGTCGTGGCGCTGCGTGACGAGACCGAGGAAGACGCCAAGGAGATCGAGGCCTCCAAATACGATCTCAACTATGTCGCGCTCGACGGCACCATCGGCTGCATGGTCAACGGCGCCGGCCTCGCGATGGCGACGATGGACATCATCAAGCTCTACGGCATGGAGCCGGCCAACTTCCTCGACGTCGGCGGCGGCGCCAGCAAGGAGAAGGTCGCGGCGGCGTTCAAGATCATCACCGCCGACCCGAACGTGAAGGGCATCCTGGTCAACATCTTCGGCGGCATCATGAAGTGCGATGTCATCGCCGAGGGCGTCGTGGCCGCGGTCAAGGAAGTCGGCCTGAAGGTGCCGCTGGTGGTGCGCCTCGAAGGCACCAATGTCGATCTCGGCAAGAAGATCATCAGCGAGTCCGGTCTGAACGTGCTGCCCGCCGACAATCTCGACGACGCCGCGCAGAAGATCGTCAAGGCCGTCAAGGGAGGCTGAGCGCCGTTTCAGGCGCTCGCTTAGCTCCTCACCGCAACGCTTTTAGAGAAAGCACGATGTCCATTCTCATCGACAAGAACACCAAGGTCATCTGTCAGGGCTTCACTGGCAAGAACGGCACCTTCCACTCCGAGGCGGCGATCGCCTACGGCACCAAGATGGTCGGCGGCACCTCGCCGGGCAAAGGCGGCTCGACCCATCTCGGCCTGCCGGTGTTCGACACCGTCAAGGAGGCTCGCGAGGCCACTGGCGCTGACGCGTCGGTGATCTACGTGCCACCGCCGGGTGCGGCCGACGCCATTTGCGAGGCGATCGACGCCGAGGTCCCGCTGATCGTCTGCATCACCGAGGGCATCCCGGTGCTCGACATGGTCAGGGTCAAGCGCTCGCTGCAGGGCTCCAAGTCGCGCCTGATCGGCCCGAACTGCCCGGGCGTCATGACCGCCGGAGAGTGCAAGATCGGCATCATGCCGGCCAATATCTTCAAGCCCGGCTCGGTCGGCATCGTGTCACGCTCCGGCACGCTGACCTATGAAGCGGTGTTCCAGACCACCTCGGAAGGCCTCGGTCAGACCACCGCGGTCGGTATCGGCGGCGACCCGGTCAAGGGCACCGAGTTCATCGACATGCTGGAGATGTTCCTTGCCGACCCCAAGACCGAGTCGATCATCATGATCGGCGAGATCGGCGGCTCGGCCGAGGAAGACGCGGCCCAGTTCATCAAGGACGAGGCCAAGCGCGGCCGCAAGAAGCCGATGGTCGGATTCATCGCCGGCGTCACGGCGCCTCCGGGCCGTCGCATGGGCCATGCCGGCGCGATCATCTCGGGCGGCAAGGGTGATGCCGGTTCGAAGACGGCCGCGATGGAAGCGGCTGGTATCACGGTGTCGCCGTCGCCGGCGCGGCTCGGCAAAACGCTTGTCGAAAAGTTGAAATCCTGATTCAGGACTTAGTGCTTTTCGGCGCGAATATTTACAATAAATAAGGTAAACGGTCCTAACCCGAACCTGACCCGCTTTTTCCAGCGGGTCAGGCATTGCGCCGTTTTGATTGGGCGCATCGAAATTACCAGGACGCCTACCATGTCTCGCCAAGATGCGAACGCCGCCTTCGCCCTGTCGTCTTTTCTGCAGGGCACCAATGCCACCTACATCGATGAAATCTATGCGCGTTACGAGAAGGATCCGTCGTCGGTCGATGCCGACTGGCAGGAGTTCTTCAAGAGCCTGAAGGATGCGCCGGCCGACGTTCAGAAGAACGCCTCGGGCCCGTCCTGGGAGCGCAGCAACTGGCCGGTTTCGCCGCGCGACGAGTTGACCTCGGCGCTGGATGGCAACTGGGCTGTGGTCGAGAAGAAGGTCGGCGAGAAGATTGCGGCCAAGGCGCAGACCAAGGGCGTCGAATTGTCGCCGGCCGACATCAACCAGGCCACCCGCGACTCTGTCCGTGCGTTGATGCTGATCCGCGCCTACCGCATGCGTGGTCACTTTCACGCCAAGCTCGATCCGCTCGGCATCGAGGCCCCGCGCAACCGCGAGGAGCTCGACCCTCGCTCCTACGGCTTCACTGAAGCCGATTACGACCGCAAGATCTTCCTCGATCACGTGCTCGGCCTCGAATATGGCAGCTTGCGCGAGATCGTCGCGATCTGCGAGCGCACCTATTGCCAGACGCTCGGCGTCGAGTTCATGCACATCTCGAACGCCGCGCAGAAGGCCTGGATCCAGGAGCGCATCGAGGGGCCGGACAAGGAAATCTCGTTCACCCGCGAGGGACGCCGCGCCATTCTCACCAAGCTGATCGAGGCCGAGGGCTTCGAGAAGTTCTGCGACGTCAAGTTCACCGGCACCAAGCGCTTCGGCCTCGACGGTGGCGAGTCGCTGATCCCGGCGCTGGAGCAGATCATCAAGCGCGGCGGCAATCTCGGCGTGAAGGAGATCGTGCTGGGCATGCCACATCGCGGCCGCCTCAACGTGCTGACCCAGGTGATGGGCAAGCCGCACCGCGCGCTGTTCCACGAGTTCAAGGGCGGCTCGGCCAACCCGGATGCGGTCGAAGGCTCTGGTGACGTCAAGTACCATCTCGGCGCCTCCTCGGACCGCGAGTTCGACGGCAACCGCATCCATCTGTCGCTGACCGCCAACCCGTCGCATCTCGAGATCGTCGATCCGGTGGTGCTCGGCAAGGTCCGCGCCAAGCAGGACCAGCACGGCGATCCGCCGGACATGCGCATCTCGGTGCTGCCGCTGTTGATGCATGGTGACGCAGCGTTCGCCGGCCAGGGCGTCGTGGCCGAATGCTTCGCGCTGTCGGACCTGAAGGGCTACCGGACAGGTGGCTCGATTCATTTCATCGTGAACAATCAGATCGGCTTCACGACCTATCCGCGCTACTCGCGCTCGTCACCCTATCCGTCCGACGTCGCCAAGATGATCGACGCGCCGATCTTCCATGTGAACGGCGACGATCCGGAAGCGGTGGTGTTCGCGGCCAAGGTTGCGACCGAGTTCCGGCAGAAATTCCACAAGCCGGTCGTCATCGACATGTTCTGCTACCGCAGGCATGGCCACAATGAAGGTGACGAGCCCGCCTTCACCCAGCCGGTGATGTACAAGAAGATCGCCGGTCATCCGTCGACCCTGGAGATCTACTCCAAGCGTCTCGTCGCCGAAGGCGTGATGACGGAAGGCGAGGTCGAGAAGGCCAAGGCCGATTGGCGCGCCCGGCTCGACGCCGAGTTCGAAGCCGGCACCTCCTATCGCCCGAACAAGGCCGACTGGCTCGACGGCAAATGGGCAGGCCTGAAGTCCGCCGACCAGGAAGAAGAGGCGCGCCGCGGCGTCACCGGCGTCGAGATCGACCGTCTCAAGGAGATCGGCCGCAAGATCACCAAGGTGCCGGACGGCTTCCGCCTGCATCGCACGATCCAGCGCTTCCTCGAGAACCGCGCCAAGGCGATCGATAGCGGCGTCGGCCTCGATTGGGCGACCGGCGAGGCGCTGGCGTACTGCTCGCTCTTGCTCGAAGGCCACAAGGTCCGTCTCTCCGGTCAGGACAGCGAGCGCGGCACCTTCTCGCAGCGCCACTCGGTTCTGATCGACCAGGAGGACGAGAGCCGCTACACGCCGTTCAACCATCTGGCGCCGGAGCAGGGCCATTTCGAGGTCATCAACTCGCTGCTGTCGGAAGAGGCGGTGCTCGGCTTCGAATACGGTTATTCGCTCGCCGAGCCGACCGCGCTGACCTTGTGGGAAGCGCAGTTCGGCGACTTCGCCAACGGCGCGCAGGTGCTGTTCGACCAGTTCATCTCGTCGGGCGAACGCAAATGGTTGCGCATGTCCGGCCTCGTCTGCCTGCTGCCGCACGGTTATGAGGGCCAGGGTCCGGAGCATTCGTCGGCGCGCCTTGAGCGCTATCTGCAGATGTGCGCCGAGGACAACATGCAGGTGGTCTATCCGACCACGCCGGCGAACTACTTCCATGTGCTGCGCCGCCAGCTGCACCGCGAGATCCGCAAGCCGTTGATCGTGATGACGCCGAAGTCGCTGCTGCGTCACAAGCGCGCGGTGTCGCGGCTTGAGGAACTCGCCAAGGGCACCACCTTCCACCGCATCCTGTATGATGACGCCCAGATGCAGGCGGACGACAAGACCAAGCTGGTGCCGGACGACCAGATCCGCCGCATCGTGCTGTGCTCGGGCAAGGTCTATTACGACCTCTATGACGAGCGCGAGAAGCGCGGTCTGAACGACATCTATCTGATGCGCATCGAGCAGCTCTATCCGGTGCCGCTCAAGGCGCTGGTCGCCGAGCTCGGCCGCTTCAAGAACGCCGAAGTCGTATGGTGCCAGGAAGAGCCGCGCAACATGGGCGCCTGGCACTTCATCGAGCCCTATCTCGAATGGGTGCTGAACCAGACCGGCGGCAAGAGCAAGCGTCCGCGCTATGCCGGCCGTGCCGCGTCGGCCGCCACCGCCACGGGCCTGATGTCGAAGCATCTCGCCCAGTTGAAGGCGCTGCTCGACGAAGCCCTGAACTGAACCTGCCTTTCACGCGCCCCGCATGCCATGCGGGGCGCAAGTACACCGCGTTGATCGTCCGTGCCGCATCGCTTGCTCGCCGCAAGGCGATGACGGACGGGCTTTATGACCGCACGGGTTATTGAGGATAGAGACCATGACTGAAATTCGCGTTCCGACGCTCGGGGAATCCGTCACCGAAGCCACCATCGGCCGCTGGTTCAAGAAGGCCGGCGACGCCGTGGCGGTCGACGAGCCGCTCGTCGAGCTCGAAACCGACAAGGTGACGATCGAGGTGCCGGCTCCCTCGGCCGGCACGCTCGGCGAGATCATCGCCAAGGACGGCGAGACGGTTGCCGTCGGCGCGCTGCTCGGCCAGATCAATGATGGCGCTGTGGCCGCCAAGCCCGCCGCGGCTGCCCCGGCTCCCGCGAAGCCCGCCGCAGCACCGGCGGCTGCAGCTCCCGCCCCGGCCAAGGCGCTGCCCGCCGATACGCCGCAGGCTCCCTCGGTGCGCAAGCTCTCCGCCGAGAGCGGCGTCGATGCCACCACCGTTCCGGGCTCCGGCAAGGACGGCCGCGTCACCAAGGGCGACATGCTGGCCGCGATCGAGCGCGCCGCGTCGGCGCCGACCCCGGTCAATCAGCCGGCCGCCGCCGTGCAGGTCCGCGCGCCGTCGCCGGCCGACGATGCCGCGCGCGAAGAGCGCGTGAAGATGACCCGGCTGCGCCAGACCATCGCGCGCCGCCTCAAGGACGTGCAGAACACTGCGGCCATGCTGACGACCTTCAACGAGGTCGACATGACCAACGTGATGGCGCTGCGCAGCCAGTACAAGGACGTGTTCGAGAAGAAGCACGGCTCAAAGCTCGGCTTCATGGGCTTCTTCACCAAGGCGGTGGTGCAGGCGCTGAAGGACATCCCGGCGGTCAACGCCGAGATCGACGGCAGCGATCTCATCTACAAGAACTACTATCACATCGGCGTGGCCGTCGGCACCGACAAGGGCCTGGTGGTGCCGGTGGTGCGCGACTGCGACCACAAGTCGATCGCCGACATCGAGAAGGGCATCGCCGATTTCGGCCGCCGCGCCCGTGACGGCCAGCTCAAGATCGACGAGATGCAGGGTGGTACCTTCACGATCACCAATGGCGGCATCTACGGCTCGCTGATGTCGACCCCGATCCTGAACGCGCCGCAGTCCGGCATCCTCGGCATGCACAAGATCCAGGAGCGCCCGGTCGTGGTCGGCGGCAAGATCGAAATCCGCCCGATGATGTATCTGGCGCTGTCCTATGACCACCGCGTCATCGACGGCAAGGAAGCGGTGACCTTCCTGGTGCGCGTCAAGGAGAGCCTGGAGGATCCGGCGCGGCTCGTGCTGGATCTCTGATCATCGTCATTAGCTGATGCTCGAGAGGCGCGCTGAGAAGCGCGCCTCAAACCTCACGGGGGCCATCATGACCGACAGGGTTGCAGTGATCACCGGCGGCAGCCGCGGCATTGGCCGCGCCACCGCGCTCGCCGCCGCATCGCGCGGCTTCAAGATCGTGGTCGGCTATGCCTCCAACGAGGCCGCGGCGCAGAGCACGGTTGCCGCGATCGAGGCCAGCAACGGCAAGGCGATCGCGGTGAAATGCGACGTCGGCCGCGAGCACGACATCCTCGCTTTGTTCAAGGCGGCGGACAAGTTCGGCACCCTTGGTGCGCTGATCAACAATGCCGGCATCGTCGGCCCGACCACGCGTGTCGACGAGATGAGCGCGGAACGCATCGAGCGCCTGATGGCGGTCAATGTCACCGGCAGCATTCTGTGTGCACGTGAGGCCGTGAAGCGAATGTCGACGCGACATGGCGGCAAGGGCGGCGTGATCATCAATCTGTCGTCGGTCGCCGCCAAGCTCGGCTCGCCCAACACCTATGTCGACTATGCCGCCTCCAAGGGCGCGATCGATTCCTTCACCGTCGGCCTCGGCCACGAGGTCGCCAGCGAAGGGATTCGCGTCGCCGCCATTCGCCCCGGCCTGATCGACACCGATATTCATGCCTCCGGCGGTGAGCCCGATCGCGCTCATCGTCTGGCGCCGATGGTGCCGATGAAGCGCGTCGGCACCGCGGATGAAATCGCCAATGCCATCGTCTGGCTGCTGTCGGACGAGGCCTCCTATGTCACTTCGGCCATTCTCGACGTGTCGGGCGGACGCTGACGACCGTCGTTATCTCTGACTTGCAAGCTTACGGAACATTCGATCATGGCTAACTACGATCTCGTCGTCATCGGCACCGGACCCGGTGGTTATGTTTGCGCCATCCGCGCGGCGCAGCTCGGCATGAAGGTGGCCGTGGTCGAGAAGAACGCCACCCTCGGCGGCACCTGCCTCAATGTCGGCTGCATGCCCTCGAAGGCGCTGCTGCATGCCTCTGAATTGTTCGAGGAGGCCGGGCATTCCTTCGCCAAGATGGGCATCAAGGTGCCGGCGCCGGAGATCGACCTGCCGGCGATGATGAACTTCAAGCAGCAGGGCATCGACGGCAACGTCAAGGGCGTCGAGTTCCTGATGAAGAAGAACAAGATCGACGTGCTCCAGGGCAAGGGCAAGATCCTCGGCACCGGCAAGGTGCAGGTGACCGGCAATGACGGCACCGCGCAGACCGTCGAGACCAAGAACATCGTGATCGCCACCGGCTCCGACATCGCGCGCCTCAAGGGCATCGAGATCGACGAGAAGCGCATCGTTTCCTCGACCGGCGCGCTGTCGCTGGACAAGATTCCGTCGAGCCTGCTCGTCGTCGGTGCTGGCGTGATCGGGCTCGAGCTCGGCTCGGTGTGGCGCCGCCTCGGCGCCAAGGTCACCGTGGTTGAATTCCTCGACCGTATCCTGCCCGGCATGGACCTCGAGATCGCCAAGCAGTTCCAGCGCATCCTCGAGAAGCAGGGCTTTGCGTTCAAGCTCGGCGCCAAGGTGACCGGTGTCGACACGTCAGGGGCAACGCTCGCCGCGACGATCGAGCCGGCGGCCGGCGGCGCGGCTGAGAAGATCGAGGCCGACGTGGTCCTCGTCGCGATCGGCCGCGTGCCGTACACCGACGGCCTCGGCCTGCAGGAGGCTGGCGTCGTGCTCGACAATCGCGGCCGCGTGCAGATCGATCACCATTTCGCGACCAGCGTGCCCGGTGTCTACGCGATTGGCGATGTCGTCGCCGGTCCGATGCTCGCGCACAAGGCCGAGGATGAGGGCGTGGCGGTGGCCGAGATCCTGGCCGGCCAGGCCGGTCATGTGAACTACGACGTGATTCCGGGCGTCGTCTACACCACGCCGGAAGTGGCCTCCGTCGGCAAGACGGAAGACGAGCTCAAGCAGGCCGGTGTTGCGTACACCGTCGGTAAGTTTCCGTTTACCGCGAACGGCCGCTCCAAGGTCAACCAGACCACTGACGGTTTCGTGAAGATCCTTGCAGATGCGAAGACCGATCGCGTGCTCGGCGCGCACATCATCGGCCGCGAGGCCGGTGAACTGATCCACGAAGCCGCCGTATTGATGGAGTTCGGTGGCTCTGCCGAGGATCTGGCGCGCACCTGCCACGCCCATCCGACGCGGTCGGAGGCCGTCAAGGAAGCCGCTCTTGCGGTCGGCAAGCGTGCCATCCACATGTGACCGACGCTTTTGCGGTGTGATCGGCGGGTGCGACAAAAAGGTCTGCCGACCACGCTGAACCAAACGGCAAGGTTCGAGGTCGTATCGTCACGGCGGCCTCAGCCCGAGGCCGGGCCGAGATGGAGTGCCATGCTGCGCCGCCTGCTTCAGCCGTTCTGGGTCCTGCTCGCGATCATCTTCCTGATCGAAGCCTGGCTGTGGGACCATCTCGAACCGATCGTGGCGCGCATCGTCGCGGCGATCCCGCTGCGCAGCCTGAAGCATTGGCTCGCGGCCCGGATCGAGACACTGTCGCCGGCGCTGACCCTGGTGGTCTTCGTCGTGCCAGTCGTCCTGCTGTTTCCGCTCAAGCTGCTCGGCATGTGGCTATTGATGCATCATCAATGGAAGCTCGCGCTGGGGACGATCGTATTCGGCAAGATGGTCGGCGTCGGTATCACCGCCTTCATCTTCGACGTGACGCGCAGCAAGCTGCTGCAGATGCCGTGGTTCGCGTGGCTCTATGACGCCGTGCTCACGCTGCGCCGGAAGGCCGCGGCGCTGGTCGACCCAATCAAGCAGCGCATCCGCGAGATCGTCAGCGACGTGCTCGGCGGCAATACCCGTGGCTGGTCCGCCCGGCTGGTTCGCCAGATCACGCGCTTTCGCCGCAGCGTGCAGGCGCGCTAATCCGACTTGCTCGAAACTCAACAACGCGCAGATTTGCTGAATTGTCCTTCACCTCCCCCGCTTGCGGGGGAGGTCGCGTCGCATCGTCAGATGTGACGCGGGTGGGGGAATTCTCTCCACGTGCACCGCCGCTGCGGTGGTCCCCACCCCAACCCTCCCCGCAAGCTGGGAGGGAGTCACACGCCGTCACCGGCTTTAGTGCAGATGCAACAGATGCGGCTGGAACAGTCCGAGCACGGTCATGGCGATCCCGACGACAGCGAGCGCGCCGGAGGCCCAGGCCAGCACCAGCATCCCGGTGATGATCGTCGCTGACGCCAGCACGATGCCGATCTGGAAGGCGGCCGAGGCCAGCTCGTAGTGGTGGTATTTCGCCGTGGCGAGGTCACGCTCCTCCTCGGCATGCTTGGCGCGCGCGGCGAGCTGTTCGCTGCCTTCGCCGGTCTCCGGCTCGGACCGGTAGCGCGCGGCGTTCTTCTGCCAATCGTCGATCTGTTTCTGCAGCGCGGCCTTGGTCGCTTCGTCGGGCAGCGCGGGCAGGTTGAGCTTGCCCTGTTCGGCTGCGGTCTGCACCACCGTGCGCCGCACCGTCTTGGCCTGGAAGAAGGCCCACAGATTGGATGCTTCGACGTTCTTGCTGATCGATTCGGTCTGCGCGCCCTTGCCGAGCGTCTCCGACAACGCCAGGAACAGCGCGATCACCGCGATCAGCAGCGCGATCTTCTTGTTCTCGCCCGAGGCGTGCTCGGCGTGCTCCGCATGCTCCATGCTCTCATGTGCGCTCATCTGTTCCCCTCCGGATCAAGCGTCGGACGATTGCCGGAACGGGGGTGCAAGCGCAAGCGAAACGATGTGACGGAACGGTGTCAGCGCCGCGGATGCGCTGACGCGTAGACCTGCAGCAGCCGCTCCGAATCGATGCCGGTATAGACCTGCGTGGTCGACAGCGAGGCGTGGCCGAGCAGCTCCTGGATCGCGCGCAGGTCGCCACCGCGCGACAACAGGTGCGTCGCGAAGGAATGCCGCAGCGCGTGCGGTGTGGCGCTGTCGGGCAGGCCGAGCGCGCCGCGCAGCCGCTCCATCGCGAGCTGGATGATGCGCGGGCTCAACGGGCCGCCCTTGGCGCCGAGAAACATCGGCCCCTCGGCAGGCAGCGGATAGGGACAGAGCCGGGCGTAGTCGTCGATCAGTTGCAGCACGTTCTGCAGCACCGGCACCATACGGGTCTTGTTGCCCTTGCCGGTGACCACCAGCACGTCGCCTTCGCCAGGCCGCGGCACCTCGCGCCGCTTCAGGCCGAGCGCCTCGGAGATGCGCAGGCCCGAGCCGTAGAGCAGGGCCATCACGGCGGCATCGCGCGCCAAAACCCAGGTCTCGCGCGTCTCGCCAGCGCGCTCATCGGCATCGGCGAGCCGCTTGGCGGCGTCCATCGGCAGCGGTTTCGGCAGGCTCTTGGCGATTTTCGGCGCGCGGATCCCGGCGAGCGCGCCGACCTTGCCTTGGCCCTCGCGCTCCAGAAAGCGGCCGAACGAGCGCAAGCCCGCCAATGTCCGCATCAAGGAGCGCCCGGCAATGTCGTCGGCGCGGCGCATCGCCATGAAGGCGCGGATGTCGGCGGCCTCCAGCGCGGCGAAGCGCGCCAAGGTCACCGGCCCGCCCCAATGCGTGCAGAGGAATTGCAGGCATTGCCTGAGGTCGCGCGCATAGGCCTCGACCGTCTTTGGCGACAGCCGCCGCTCGCTGCGCAGATGCGCCAGCCACTGCATCATGGCGCGGATGACGCCCTCGTCGGCGCCGAGGAGATCGGGGGCTTGGGGCGCGTCGCTTATGTCCTTTTCGATTGGTCGCGTCTGTTTTGCCATGTCGTGCCCGCGAAGAGTTCGGCGTCCGATGGAGCGATGTCTCTCGCGGCAGGCTGGGCCCGTGCCTCTCCCCCGCCTGCGGGGCGAGGGGGCGTCGCGGCGTTCGCGGAAACAGCTCGATCCCATCGAGGGAGTTCAAGTATATCGCATCCCCGACCTTTACCGTTCGCTAACTTTGCCGGGCGGCTTTCGCTTCAGCCGGATCAAGGCTAACTCCGCCGTCATGGACCGCGCGACCGATCTCTTTCCAGGTGCCCCGAGCACGGCCGGCGTGGTCGACGTGCTGGTTCCGGTCGCGCTCGACCACACTTATTCCTACCGCGTGCCGCGTGGCATGGCGCTGAAACCGGGCGACGTGGTCGGCGTGCCGCTCGGCGCGCGCGAAGTGCTGGCCGTGGTGTGGGCGGAGAATGCCAATCCCGATCCGCGGCTGCACAACCGGCTGAAGGAGGTCAGCGAGAAGCTCGACGTGCCGCCGCTCAAGCCGGAGCTGCGTTCGCTGGTCGACTGGGTCGCCAATTACACACTGTCGCCGCGCGGCATGGTGCTGCGGATGTGCTTACGCATGGGCGAGCATCTCGGACCGGAGCGGGTGCGGCTCGGCGTCCGCCTGATCGGGGACGCGCCGAAACGGCTGACGCCGGCGCGGAGGCGGGTCATCGAGGCGGTCTCGGACGGCCTGCTGCATGGCAAGTCTGACCTCGTCCGCGAGATCGGCGTGTCCGGTAGCGTCATCGACGGCCTTGTCGACGAGGGCACCCTGACGGTCGAAGCGATGCCGCGGACGCTCCCGCCGCCTGCCCCTGATCCCGACTTCGCCCGGCCGGAGTTCTTCGATGCCCAGCTTGCCGGCGTCGCGGCGATGCGGACGCTGGCCGCGAACGGCACATTCCAGGTGGCGCTGCTCGACGGCGTCACCGGCTCCGGCAAGACCGAGGTGTATTTCGAGGCGGTGGCCGAAACGATCCGCCGCGGCCGCCAGTCGCTGATCCTGATGCCGGAGATCGCGCTGACCGGCCAGTTTCTCGAGCGCTTCTCGCGGCGCTTCGGCGTCCGCCCGCTGGAATGGCATTCCGAGCTGACCCCGCGCACGCGCCAGCGCAATTGGGCGTCGATCGCCGCCGGCGAGGCGCCGGTCGTGGTCGGCGCGCGCTCGGCGCTGTTCCTGCCCTATGCGGATCTGGGCTTGATCGTCGTCGATGAGGAGCACGACCAGGCCTACAAGCAGGACGAGGGCGCGCATTATCACGCCCGCGACATGGCGGTGGTGCGCGGCCACATCGCCAAGTTTCCGGTGGTGCTGGCCTCGGCGACGCCCTCGGTCGAGACCGAGGTCAATGCGCGCAAGGGCCGCTACCAGCGCGTCGCGCTGCCGTCGCGCTTCGGCGGCCAGCACATGCCGCATATCGAGGCCATCGATCTCCGGCGTGAGCCGCCGCCACGCGGCCGCTACATCTCGCCGCGGCTGGCGGGCGAGATCCGGACCGCAATCGAGCGCGGCGAGCAGGCGCTGCTGTTCCTGAACCGCCGCGGCTATGCGCCGCTGACCCTGTGCCGCGCCTGCGGGCATCGCTTCGCCTGCACCATCTGCGACGCCTGGCTGGTGGATCACCGCTTTCGCCAGCGGCTGGTCTGCCACCATTGCGGCTTCTCGATGCCGCGCCCGCCGACCTGTCCGCATTGCGCCGCCGAGGAATCGCTGGTTGCGGTCGGCCCCGGCGTCGAACGGCTGCAGGAGGAGGCGGCGGCGCTGTTTCCGGACGCGCGCAGCATGGTGCTGTCGAGCGACCTGATCACCTCGATCGAGACCATGCGCGCGGAGCTGACCGAGATCGCGGAAGGCCGCGTCGACCTGATTATCGGCACCCAGCTCGTCGCCAAGGGCCATAATTTTCCGCGGCTGAATCTGGTCGGGGTGGTCGATGCCGATCTCGGCCTCGGCAATGGCGATCCGCGCGCTGCCGAGCGCACCTGGCAGCTCCTCAACCAGGTGATCGGCCGCGCCGGCCGCGAGCAGGGCCGCGGGCGCGGCTATCTGCAGACCCACCAGCCCGAGCATCCCGTCATGAAGGCGCTGGTCGCCTGCGATCGCGAGGCCTTCTACACCAGCGAGATCGAGGCCCGCGAGCGCACCGGCTATCCGCCGTTCGGCCGGCTGGCGAGCCTGATCATCTCGGCGGGCGACCGGCCGACCGCGGAGGGCTTCGCGCGCCGGCTGGTAGCGTCAGCGCCGCGTGAGGAGGGCGTGCTGCTGCTCGGCCCGGCCGAAGCCCCGCTCGCCGTCATCAAGGGCCGCTACCGCTTCCGGCTGCTGCTCAAATCGGCCCGTAATTTCGATCTGTCGGACTATCTGCGCCACTGGCTGGCGCATGCCGAGAAGCCCAAGGGCAATCTCAAGCTCGAGGTCGACGTCGACCCCCAGAGCTTCTTGTAAGTCTCTCTCTGCCGTCATTGCGAGGAGCAACGGGTCCGCGCAAAGCGCGGCCCGATGACAGGCTCCGCGACGACGCAATCCAGCGTCCCGATCAGGCCCCTGGATAGCTTCGCTGCGCTCCTAACGACGCGTGGAGAGTGGCTAGATGCAGGTGCCTTACGACACGACCTCGGCGGTGACGCGGCCGACGCCGGCGCGAGTCAGGCCGATGGCGCGGGCGGCGCCGGTCGAGAGGTCGAGCACCCGGCCACGGATGAACGGGCCACGGTCATTGACGGTGACGATGACGCTCTGGCCGCCATGGGTCACGCGCAGCTTGGTGCCGAATGGCAGCGAGCGGTGGGCGCAGGTCATGGCGTTGGCGTTCATGCGCTGACCGGAGGCGGTGCGGCTGCCGGACTCGTTGCCGTAATACGAGGCCATGCCGGAGAAGGTGCGGCCGGTGCCAGAGGTCGGGGTGACCGACGCGTTGGCGTTCATCCAGGACGAGCCGTTGGACGACCAGCCGTTCGAAAAGGAGTCTGCCGCGGGCTGAGCGGCTTGGCGCGCCATGTGGTGGTGGTGATGGCGGGCGTGATGATGATGATGCCTGGAGCGGGCCGAGGCTTCGGTGGCACTGCCGCCGACGATCAACGTCACGGCTACAGCGAGCGCGGTGCGCGAGCCGGCGATCTTGCCAGCCGAGAGGTTCTTCAGTTTGAGCATCTATCTGTCCCTCGAAACAGTATTGCCGCCTTCTGCGGCCAGTGGACCCCCGTCAGGTGTTGAGGCGCGCGCCGTTTGGTGGGGCAATGAGGCACGAATGGGGCAGTAGAAATTGTTCCGATCCAGTTCAATTATCTTTGGACTTGTTCCGTCACGCTCGGAAAATTCCGTAATCCGGCCCTTTAACGCTTCGTTAAGTAATGAATACTTCGTATTACTTTCGAGTTAAGTTCTCGTTGGCCATACCAAGATGACGCCAAGTAATGCGTTCCCAGCGCGGCAGGCGCGCGGAAGTCGGCCAAACAAGAGTCAAGGGGAATGGGACATGGCGGCCATGCAGCAACAGCTGGAACACTTAGGTTCTGAGGAGGTATGACTGTCCGGTCTGTGGTTGGCCCATTTGGCGTGATCGGCGTGGCTGCCGCGGTTCCCAATGCAGCGCGGCAACAACGTGCCGAATAGCGGGCCGCCGCTTGTTGCGGCTGCGCTTACGCTATGTTAGCAAAGCGCCGCTTTTCGTGATCAAGCTGCTCTCGCGGCGATCGAAAATCAAAGTCCTGCTTGAATTCCAAGGGCTTAACTGGACTGCCGCTGCGGCGGCGCGCCGGTTTCCCTCTTGTGGGTTGGGCACATATAAAAAGAGCGCGCCTGTGGCTGCTGAAGATCCCTCCGTGTCCGGTGTGTCCGGTCGTTACGCGACGGCCCTGTTTGAACTGGCCCGTGACGAAAAGTCCGTCGATGCGGTCAAGGCCGATCTCGACAAGTTCAATGCTCTTCTCGATGAAAGCGCCGACCTCAAGCGTCTCGTTCGCAGCCCCGTGTTCGGCGCGGACGTGCAGCTGAAGGCGCTGAACGCCGTGCTCGACAAAGCCGGCATCGCCGGCGTTGCGGCCAACGTGCTGCGCGTGCTGACCGCCAATCGCCGTCTGTTCGCAGTGGCCGATGTGATCCGCGCCTTCAACGCGCTGGTCGCAAAGTACAAGGGTGAAGCCACGGCCGACGTCACGGTCGCCGAGCCGCTCTCCGACAAGAATCTCGACGCCCTGAAGGCCTCACTGAAGACAGTGACCGGCAAGGACGTCGCGCTCAACGTGAAGGTGGATCCAGCGATCATCGGCGGGCTCGTCGTCAAGCTCGGCAGCCGGATGATCGACAGTTCGCTTCGCACCAAACTCAACTCGATCAAGCACGCGATGAAAGAGGCAGGCTGATGGACATCCGCGCCGCGGAAATTTCCGCGATCCTCAAGGACCAGATCAAGAATTTCGGGCAGGAAGCCGAAGTCACCGAAGTCGGGCAGGTGCTGTCCGTCGGTGACGGTATCGCCCGCGTCTACGGTCTCGACAACGTCCAGGCCGGTGAGATGGTCGAGTTCGAGAACGGCACCCGCGGCATGGCGCTGAACCTCGAGACCGACAATGTCGGCGTCGTCATCTTCGGTGCCGACCGCGAGATCAAGGAAGGCCAGACCGTCAAGCGCACCCGCGCCATCGTCGACGCCCCCGTCGGCAAGGGTCTGCTCGGCCGCGTCGTCGACGCGCTCGGCAACCCGATCGACGGCAAGGGTCCGATCCAGTTCACCGAGCGCAAGCGGGTGGACGTTAAGGCGCCGGGCATCATTCCGCGCAAGTCGGTCAACGAGCCGATGGCCACCGGCCTGAAGGCGATCGACGCGCTGATCCCGATCGGCCGTGGTCAGCGCGAGCTGATCATCGGCGACCGCCAGACCGGCAAGACCGCGATCGCGCTCGACACGATTCTGAACCAGAAGCCGCTCAACGCGCAGCCGGACGAGAAGATCAAGCTGTATTGCGTCTACGTGGCCGTCGGTCAGAAGCGTTCGACCGTCGCCCAGTTCGTGAAGGTGCTCGAGGAGCAGGGCGCGCTGGAATATTCGATCGTGGTCGCCGCGACCGCGTCCGATCCGGCCCCGATGCAGTATCTGGCGCCGTTCACCGGCTGCACCATGGGCGAGTACTTCCGCGACAACGGCATGCACGCCGTCATCATCTATGACGACTTGTCCAAGCAGGCCGTCGCCTACCGCCAGATGTCGCTGCTGCTGCGCCGTCCGCCGGGCCGCGAAGCCTACCCGGGCGACGTGTTCTACCTGCACTCCCGCCTGCTCGAGCGCGCCGCCAAGCTGAACGAGACGCAAGGTGCGGGCTCGCTGACCGCCCTGCCGGTCATCGAGACCCAGGCCAACGACGTGTCGGCCTACATCCCGACCAACGTCATCTCGATTACCGATGGCCAGATCTTCCTGGAAACCGACCTGTTCTTCCAGGGCATCCGCCCGGCCGTGAACGTCGGTCTGTCGGTGTCGCGCGTCGGCTCCTCGGCGCAGACCAAGGCGATGAAGAAGGTCGCCGGCAAGATCAAGGGCGAGCTGGCGCAGTACCGCGAGATGGCGGCGTTCGCGCAGTTCGGCTCCGATCTCGACGCCGCGACGCAGCGCCTGCTGAACCGCGGTTCGCGCCTGACCGAGCTCCTGAAGCAGCCGCAATTCTCGCCGCTGAAGATGGAAGAGCAGGTCTGCGTGATCTGGGCCGGCACCAACGGCTATCTCGACGCGCTTCCGCTGGGCAAGGTCCGTGCGTTCGAGGACGGCCTGCTGTCGCTGCTGCGCGGCAAGCATGCCGATCTGCTGAACACGATCCGTGACACCCGCGATCTGTCGGACGACAGCGCCGCCAAGCTGAAGGCTGCGGTCGAGGGCTTTGCCAAGACCTTCTCCTGATCGATCGGGAGGCGTGGCCGGGTCGACCGGCCACCCCACGTCGACGACGTGGACCAAGATGTCACGCCAGGCACACGGCCTGGCGCCAAATGATCTTTATGGGTTGAGCGGCCGGGTCCTGACGGATCGGCCGCCGGGGTGAGCTAACGAACCATGGCGTCACTGAAAGATATGCGGGTGCGCATCGCCTCGACCAAGGCGACGCAGAAGATCACCAAGGCGATGCAGATGGTCGCGGCCTCCAAGCTGCGCCGCGCGCAGCTCGCCGCCGAGGCGGCTCGTCCCTATGCCGAGAAGATGGACGCCGTCATCTCGAACATCGCGGCGGCCTCCGCCGGCTCGCCGGCGAGCTCGAAGCTGCTGGCCGGCACCGGGCGCGACCAGGTCCATCTGTTGCTGGTCTGCACCGGCGAGCGCGGTCTGTCCGGCGCGTTCAACTCGTCGATCGTGCGCCTGGCACGCGAGCGGGCCCTGGCCCTGATGAACCAGGGCAAGGACGTGAAGTTCTTCTGTGTCGGCCGCAAGGGCTATGAGCAGCTGCGCCGCCAGTTCGAGAAGCAGATCATCGCACATGTCGATCTGCGCTCGGTGCGCCAGATCGGCTTCGTACATGCCGAGGACATCGCCAAGCAGGTGATCGCCCGCTTCGACGCCGGCGAGTTCGACGTCTGCACGCTGTTCTATTCGCGCTTCAAGTCGGTCATTGCCCAGATCCCGACCGCGCAGCAGATCATCCCGCTGGTGGTCGAGGCGCCGGCCGCCAACGCCGCGCCGGTCGCGCTCTACGAGTATGAGCCGGAGGAGGACGAGATCCTGTCGGCGCTGCTGCCGCGCAATGTCGGCGTCCAGATCTTCCGCGCGCTGCTTGAGAACAACGCCTCGTTCTACGGTGCGCAGATGTCGGCGATGGACAACGCGACGCGCAACGCCGGTGAGATGATCCGCAAGCAGACGCTGGTCTACAATCGGACCCGCCAGGCGCAGATCACCAAGGAGCTGATCGAAATCATTTCGGGTGCCGAGGCGGTCTGACCGCGCAGCGCCCGTTGCAAGCAATCACGTTCAATTCTCGCGGTCAAAGACCGCGGCCTGAAATTCGGATCGTAAGGAGAGAGATGAGATGGCTACCGCAGCCAACCAGATCGGTCGCATCACCCAGGTGATCGGCGCTGTCGTCGACGTTCAGTTCGAAGGTCACCTGCCCGCAATTCTCAACTCGCTGGAAACGAAGAACGCCGGCAACCGCCTCGTGCTCGAGGTCGCGCAGCATCTCGGTGAATCCACCGTGCGCACGATCGCGATGGACACCACGGAAGGTCTCGTGCGCGGTCAGGAAGTGACCGACACCGGCGCTCCGATCCGCGTTCCCGTCGGCGAGGGCACGCTGGGTCGCATCATCAACGTGATCGGCGAGCCGATCGACGAAGCCGGCCCGGTCAAGGCCGACAGCCTCCGCGCCATCCACCAGGAAGCGCCGAGCTACACCGACCAGTCGACCGAGGCCGAGATCCTGGTCACCGGCATCAAGGTCGTCGACCTTCTTGCTCCTTATGCGAAGGGCGGCAAGATCGGCCTGTTCGGCGGCGCCGGCGTCGGCAAGACCGTGCTGATCCAGGAGCTGATCAACAACGTCGCCAAGGCGCACGGTGGCTACTCGGTGTTTGCCGGCGTCGGCGAGCGCACCCGCGAGGGCAACGACCTCTATCACGAGTTCATCGAGTCCAAGGTCAACGCCGATCCGCACAATCCGGATCCGTCGGTGAAGTCGAAATGCGCGCTGGTGTTCGGCCAGATGAACGAGCCGCCGGGCGCCCGCGCCCGCGTCGCGCTCACCGGTCTGACCATCGCGGAAGACTTCCGCGACAAGGGCCAGGACGTGCTGTTCTTCGTCGACAACATCTTCCGCTTCACCCAGGCCGGCTCGGAAGTGTCGGCGCTGCTCGGCCGCATCCCCTCGGCGGTGGGCTATCAGCCGACGCTGGCCACCGACATGGGCGCGCTGCAGGAGCGCATCACCACCACGACCAAGGGTTCGATCACCTCGGTGCAGGCGATCTACGTGCCGGCCGACGACTTGACCGACCCGGCGCCGGCGACCTCGTTCGCGCACTTGGACGCGACCACGACGCTGTCGCGCTCGATCGCTGAAAAGGGCATCTATCCGGCGGTCGACCCGCTCGACTCCACCTCGCGCATGCTGTCCCCGCTGGTCGTCGGCGAGGAGCACTATGCGGTCGCCCGTCAGGTGCAGCAGGTGCTGCAGCGCTACAAGGCGCTGCAGGACATCATCGCCATCCTGGGCATGGACGAGCTCTCGGAAGAAGACAAGCTGACGGTGGCGCGCGCCCGCAAGGTCGAGCGCTTCATGTCGCAGCCGTTCCACGTCGCCGAGATCTTCACCGGCTCGCCGGGCAAGTTCGTCGAGCTCGCCGACACCATCAAGGGCTTCAAGGGCCTGGTGGAAGGCAAGTACGACCACCTGCCGGAGGCTGCCTTCTACATGGTCGGCACCATCGAAGAGGCGGTCGAGAAGGGCAAGAAGCTGGCGGCGGAAGCTGCCTGAGACGCGAATAGCGAATAGGGAGTAGCGAATAGAACAATCTGTTCGCTGCTTCCTGCTTCACTACTCGCCATTTGCTATTCGCTACTCGCAGGTTCCCCCATGGCAACTTTCCACTTCGATCTCGTCTCGCCGGAAAAGATCGCCTTCTCGGGCGAGGTCGACCAGGTCGACGTTCCCGGCCAGGAGGGTGATTTCGGCGTGCTCGCCGGTCATGCGCCGTTCGTCGCCACTTTGCGGCCCGGCATCCTGACCGTCACGGCCGGCGGAACGCAGCAGAAGATCATCGTGCTCGGCGGCCTCGCCGAGATCTCGGAGACGGGGCTGACCATCCTCGCCGACGTCGCGACGTCGCTGAAGGAGCTGGACCAGACCGCCTTCGCGGCCGAGATTTCGGGCATGGAAGCCAAGCTGAACGAGAAGCAGGGCAACGAGCTCGATCGCGCGATCGAGCGGCTCGACCACTTCAAGACGATTCAGCAGCAGCTCAACACGACGGCGCTGCACTGAGTTTCGGTGCCGCAGGTTGACAAGCAATCGTGGCCGGGCTCCGCCCGGCCATTTTTCATTCCGGCTTGAACGCGCGGCGCGGCCGGGCGACGACTTCAGGGAAGCTGGTTGCGCGGTTGCCGATCCGGCGGCATGCTCCCGGCCGGTCGAACAGGCGTGGTGAGATGGCAGGCCAGATCGTCTTGAAGCGCAAGATCGCGGCGATTCTTGCCGCTGACATTGCCGGCTATTCACGTCTGGTCGCCGAGGATGAAGAAGAGACGCTGCGGCGTCTGGCAGCCTATCGTGAGGTCGTGGACGACTTCATCGCTCGCGCCGGCGGCCGCATCTTCAATACCGCCGGAGATGCGGTGCTCGCGGAGTTTCCGAGCGCCGTCGAGGCCGTGCGCTGCGCGATCGACATCCAGGAGAGCCTGCGAACCCGGAACAGGGATTTTCCGCCGAACCGGCAGATGAGCTACCGCATCGGCATCACCATCGGCGATGTCGTCGAGCGCGACGGCGATCTGCTCGGTGATGGAGTCAATATCGCGGCCAGGCTGGAGGGCCTCGCCGATGTCGGCGGCATCTGCATCTCGCGCGCTGTGCATGAGCAGGTCGCCAACAAGCTGTCGGTCCAGTTCGCCGACATGGGCGCGCGGGAGGTGAAGAACATCCCGACCCCGGTGCACGCCTTTCGGGTTGCGATGCGGTGCGAGGACGGCACCTTCGCCGCAACGGTCACCAAGAAGGCTCGCGCGCTGCGCCTGTTGGGATGGCTCGCGCTCACCGCGGTCACGCTGGCCGCGATCGGCGTCGGGACCGCTCTCTATCTGGATTATCGTGATCCGCCGCCGGCGCAACGCGATGCCGCCAAGGCCGCGGCCGAGGCGCTGGCGCGGCTCTCGGCGACTCCAGCGCCGCCCGTTTCGTCATCGTCCAAGCCGCCGGCGTCGCCCGGCGCGCAGCCCCCGTCCACCCCTGAGCCGCAATCGTCGCCGCAAGCCTCGCCCGTCATCGCCGCCGAGAGGTTCGCCGCTGATGCGGTGCCCTTCGTCAGCGAGCGCACCCGCATCGCATTGGCCCGCGACTATGTCCCCGCTCCAGCTCACAAGGCGTTCGCGACCACCATCAATGGCGTCAGCGCCTACGTCACAGGGCAGTCAAGCGAAGAGGCCGCCAAGGCGGCCGCGCTCGAACAGTGTCGCCAGCGTGCCGAGACGTCCAACGGATCGCGCAAATGCGAGCTCTATGCGGTCGGCGACAGCGTGGTCTTTCCGCACAGCAAGCCGCCGCTGCCGCCGCTGCCATGGGTCCGGCACGACCCCACGACGGAGCGCGCCTTCAGCGCCGCCGAGATGCCGCTGGTGAACGACAGCGGACGCGCCAGGCTCGAGGCAAATTACGCTCCCGGGCGCCGCTCCAAGGCGATCGCGCTTGGACCCAAGGGACATTTCGTCTTCAGCGTCGGCGCCGACCTGGTCGAAGACGCCGTCAGGCGCAATCTCGAATCCTGCGGCGCACAGGCCGGCACACCCTGCATGATCGTGGCGCTCGATGACGCCTTCGTCGTGCCGGTGCCGACCGTGCTGAAAGCCACCGGCTTCTTCCATGCGACGAGCGACCCTGCGATCGCGGCCGACTCCCGCGACGAGGTGGTGCGTCGCCTCGCGGCCTCGCCGTCCGGCTGGAATGCGGTGGCGGTGGGCACCGCGGGTCATCCCGGCTTCGGCCTGAACGGCGACCGCGAGGAGACCGCGATCGGCGGCGCGCTGGCGGATTGCTCCACGCAGGACAGCGACTGCCGTGTCATCGCGATCGGCCCGTTCACGGTCGAGCCGAATTAGTAGCCGCCGCTCCTTGCGATTCCCGAAAATGCCTGCGCCACGGCGCGGTAGACCTCGCGGCGGAACGGCACCACCAGATCGGGGACGCGGGCCAGCTGCTCCCAGCGCCAGGCATCGAACTCCGCCGGCTGGCCATTGCGCGGCGTCACCGGGTCGATGTCCGCCTCGCGTCCCGTGAAGCGCATGGCAAACCATTTCTGGCGCTGGCCGCGAAAGCCGGCGAGGCGGTGGTTGGGATCCTTGAACGGCGGAAACTCGTAGGTCAGCCAGTCGGATTCGCCGAGAATCTCGGCGTCGCGAATGCCGGTCTCCTCCCACAGCTCGCGCCGGGCGGCCGCCTGCAGGTCCTCGCCGGGATCGACGCCGCCTTGCGGCATCTGCCATTCGAGGCCAGGCAGGATGATCTCCGGTCCATCGTCGCGAAAGCGACGTCCGAGAAAAACGAGGCCGTCAGCATTGAACAGGGCGATGCCGACATTCGGCCGGTAGGGTCTGGTTTCCGTCATGCTCTCATCCATGGGATTTTGCGCCGGATAGCAACGCATCGTGACGGCGTTGTCGCGGCCGAGCTGCAGAGATTGTTTGCAGACCATGTGCAGCACGACGCCACCGCCTCAAGGCGAGACCGCTCAAAGCGTCAAGGCGTGGCCGAAGAGGTCACTTGCCGGCGAGGGCGGCGAATTCCTTGACCACGCGCTCATAGACCGGCCGCTTGAACGGCACGATCAGCGTCGGCAGGTTCTGCATCGGCTCCCAGCGCCAGCTGATGAATTCGGCCTTGTGGACGCCGCCGCCCGGACGCTCGACGTCGATCTCGGTATCCGTTCCCGTGAAGCGCAGGGCAAACCACTTCTGCCGCTGGCCGCGATAGCGTCCTTTCCAGGCCCGGCCGGCCACGGTGCGGGGAATATCGTAGGTCAGCCAGTCGTCGATCTCGGCCAGCTTCTCGACGGAACGGACGCTGGTCTCCTCATAAAGCTCGCGCTTGGCCGCCTCCCAGGCGTCTTCACCGGGATCGACGCCGCCTTGCGGCATCTGCCAGACATGGGCGTCGTCGACATGCTCGATGCCGCCAGCGCGGCGACCGATGAACACCAGCCCTTCCGAGTTGATCAGCGCGATGCCGACGCAGGTGCGGTAAGGCAGGTCCTCGTAGCGCGTCATTCCGTCTCGGCCTTCCTGCGTTGCTCCGGGCGTCGTCGCTCAGGCTCCGCTCCGACGTCGCCGCAGCGTACGTCCGTTCAGTTCGATTTTGATTTCAGCATCGCAGTTGTCAATGGCACCAGCAGAATGCCCTTGCGATCGAGCCCCTTGATCCAGGCCCCGATGCGATCGATCGAGACCGGCAAAGCTGAGGCGGTGCCGATCGCGATGCCGCGCTCCTTGGCGAGGCTTTCCAGCTTGGCGAGTGCATTGTCGATTTCGACCGGCGTCGGCACCGCGTCGATGGCCACATCGCCCTTGGCGAACGGCATGGCGCGCCCGGCGGCCAGCGAGGCGGCCACGCTGCGTGGCGCGGCGCCGTCATCGAACAGTGCAAGCCCGCGCTTGGCAGCCTCGTTCACGATCGGCTGCATCGCCGCTTCGGTGGCGACGAAACGCGCGCCCATGAAATTGCCGATACCGACATAGCCCTGCAGCCGGCTCATGTGCCAGAACAGGCGGTCGATGTTCTGGTCCGGCCCAAGCGTGGCGAGCAGCGTCTGCGGTCCCGGATCATTGTCCGGATAGTCGTAGGGCTCCATCGGCACCTGCAGCAGGATCTCATGGCGCTGCGCCCGCGCCCGCTCGGCCAGCTTGGTCGGGTCGGCGCCATACGGGGTGAAGGCCAGGGTCACGGCCGGTGGCAGCTTCATGATGGCCTCGACCGTCTTGGCCGCGCCGACGCCGAGACCGCCGATCACGATGGCGACGGCCGGCATCCGGGCGGCCTTGGCCCGGTCGGCCTCGGCCGCATAGGCGGTGAACGGCTTCACGCCATCGGCCATTACCGGGATCATGCCGTAGCGCGATTTCTCCAGCAGCCGCGGATCGACGCCCGGCATCTGGCTCGCCGCCGGCGCAGCCGCGCCGGGTTCGGCTGTCTCGCTGCCACCGCCGCCGATCGCCACCTCCTGGCGCGCGCCGCTGGATCCATCGATGATGGTGACCGTCTTGCGGTCGCCGCCGTCCTGCTTGGCCGGCGCGGCAGCGCCGTGCTCGGCCGTCGCCCCATGCTTGGCGTCCGGTTTTGCAGCGCCCGATTTGTCGTCCGGCTTGGCGCCCGCGTTGATCGCGATCCGGGCAATCGGCTCGCCGCCGAGCGGATTGTCGCCGAACAGAGCGAAGCCGGCGAACACCACCAGGAACAGGCCGAGCAGCACGGCGAGAGCCTGCAGGAGCGTGAAGGGAAGCCGAATGCGGCGCCTGCGACGCTTCTCCGTCTGTCCGAGCGGGGCGCTCAGCTCGTCGGCCGTCTCTGTCATCAAAATTCCCGAATCAATCAAGCCTACGATACCACGGCGACGATTCAGGCACAGGCTTCGTGTCCGGAGCCCGTAGATCCGCGGAACCCGGGCACGGTGGAGAGAGCTCCTTCCAACGAAAAAGGCGGCCCTGCGGCCGCCTTTCGAAGTCGATGTCGTTGCTGGCAGGGTCGGCTTAGTTCGCCGCTTTGGTCGCCGGCTTGTCGGCTGCCGCCTTGTCGGTGGTGGGCGCCGGCGTGTTGGCGCTGTTCTTGATGCCGTGCAGCAGGTCGGCGGCGAGCTTGAGCGCCTTGTCGTCCTTGGCATCCGGCGGCACGTAGGACTGCGAGCCGGTCTTCTCGTCGCCATCATTCTTCAGATGGCCGCGCAGCGAAGCCTCGCCCTTGGTGTCGGTGCGCGACTTCAGCTCGTCCGGCACATCCTGCAGCACTTCGATGTCCGGCACGATGCCCTTGGCCTGGATCGATTTGCCCGACGGCGTGTAGTAGCGCGCCGTCGTCAGACGCAGTGCGCCGTTGCCGGCGCCGAGCGGGATGATGGTCTGCACCGAGCCCTTTCCGAACGAGCGCGTGCCGACGAGCGTCGCGCGCTTGTGGTCCTGCAGCGCGCCAGCTACGATCTCGGAGGCCGAGGCCGAGCCGCCATTGATCAGCACGATGACCGGCTTGCCCTTGGTAAGGTCGCCGGCATGCGCGGAGCGGCGCTGCGTCTCCTCGGCGTTGCGGCCGCGGGTGGAGACGATCTCGCCGCGCTCCAGGAACGCGTCGGACACCGTGACAGCCTCTTCGAGCAGGCCGCCCGGATTGTTGCGCAGATCGATGACGTAGCCCTTCAGCTTGTCTCCGATCTGGGTCTGCAGATCGGCGATGCTCTTCTTGAGGCCTTCGGTGGTCTGCTCGTTGAAGGTGGTGATGCGGATATAAGCGATATCGTCGGATTCGATGCGCGAGCGCACCGAGCGGACGCGGATATTGTCGCGGGTCAGCGTAATATCGAGCGGATTGTCGGCGCCTTTGCGCACCACTTTCAGCTTGATCTTGGTGCCGACCGGGCCGCGCATCTTCTCGACCGCCTGGTTGAGGGTGAGGCCCTGCACCGCTTCTTCGTCGAGATTGGTGATGATGTCGTTGGCCTGGATGCCGGCCTTCGAGGCCGGCGTGTCGTCGATCGGCGACACCACCTTGATCAGGCCATCTTCCATCGTGACTTCGATGCCGAGACCGCCGAACTCGCCGCGGGTCTGCACCTGCATGTCGCGGAAGCTCTTCGCATCCATGTAGCTCGAATGAGGATCGAGGCCGGACAGCATGCCGCTGATGGCGGATTCGACCAGTTTCGAGTCGTCCGGCTTCTCGACATAGTCGCTGCGCACCCGTTCGAACACGTCGCCGAACAGGTTGAGCTGGCGATAGGTGTCGGCAGTTGCGGCGCGCGCGGTCGATCCCATCAACACCGCGCGTGGTTGAGTCACGAACAAGGTCAATGCCGCACCGGTGGCCGCGCTCAGGAGAATTACCGAAGTCTTACGCATCATCCGCGTACCTTTTCGCCTTCATTTGCGGCCCACCATGGGCCTGGATCGATTGGAGTGCCGTCCTTACGGAACTCGACATAGAGCACTGGTTGACTCGCATTGGTAGCGAGAATGGAGGCGACCTGGGACGTCGTACCCATGGTCGCGACCGGCTCTCCCGTCTGAACAAACTGCCCGATGTTGACGGAAATGCGCTCCATCCCGGCGATCAAGACATGATACCCGCCACCGGCGTTAAGGATCAAGAGTTGTCCGTAGCTGCGGAAGGGGCCGGCATACACAACCCAGCCATCACACGGGGTTGTGACTTGAGCCCCCGGACGGGCTGCCAAGGAAATGCCTTTATCGACGCCGCCCGCGCCGTCGGATGCACCGAATTCCCGAAGCTTGGTGCCGTTGACGGGGTAGGTCAGCATGCCCTTGGTCGACGCGAAGGCGATCGCCGGCGTTTTGCGGCCCGGATTGCGCAAGGCGTTCGCATCGGGCTTGCTGTTGACCGGAACGCCCTGCAGGCTCGCGGTCGAGGCCGCCTTGGCGGCGCTCTTGATGTCGAGCTCCATGGTCGAGATCAGACCCTGCAGCGTGTCGATCTGCTGGGCGAGCGCCACCGCGCGGAGGCTCTCGGCCTCCATGTCCTTCTCGGCCGTTGCCTGCTTGCGCTGCCGCTCCTCGACCAGCGCAGCGAGCCGGGTTTGATCGGTGCGGAGCTTGTCGCGATCGGCGGCGAGCTTGTCGCGCTCGGTGGCGATGGTCTTGCGTAGGGCGACCAGTTCGCCGAGATCGGTCGAGAGCTTTTCGGCCCGGCCGCGCATCTCCGGAACCACCGAGCCGAGCAGCATGGCGGTGCGCAGCGATTGCAGCGCATCCTCGGGCCGGACGAGCAGCGCCGGTGGCGTGCGGCGGCCAGCGCGCTGCAAGGCGGCCAATACCTCGATGATCTCGGTGCGCCGCGCCTCCAAAGAGTTGCGAAGATCCTGCTCGCGACCATCGAGGCCGCGCAGCCGGGTCTCGGCTTCGCCGACTCTGACCTCGACGCTCCGCACCTGCGAGGCGACGTCGATCAGCTGCTGGTTGAGCTTGCCGCGGTCCTCCCCGAGTGTCGCGATCTCCGCCTTCAACCGCTCCTGCGCCTCGGCAGCCGCTTTTTGCGCGGCACGCGCGGCCTCGAGTTCCTGCGCGCGCTGCTTCAGTTGTTCCGGGGTCGGCGGTGTCGGTGAGGGCGTACCGGCGATCGACGGGCGAAGGCCGGTCTGGGCTGCCGCGGGCGTGCTGGTCAGCGGTGTGAGGCCCAGCAGAGCGAGGGCCAAGGCTGCTAGGCTCACCGCGGCGGTCATCCACGCGCTGAACGTCCGGCCGCTGCGGACGGTGGCAGATGAGCGAGTGGGGGGCCGCGCAGCGAACATCGACGTCCTTAATGTGCTCCGATCTTAACTGATTCAAGCGCGGTGGTAGGGGTGACCCGCCAGGATCGTAGCAGTACGGTAAATCTGCTCGAACAGCAGAACGCGAACGATCTGATGGGGCCAGGTCGCAGCCCCGAACGCGACCCCGAGCTTGGCTCTGCGCCGTAATTCGGGCGAAAGTCCGTCGGCGCCGCCGATGACGAACACAGCCGCCGGAACGCCTTCGTCGCGCCAGCGTCCGATCTGTGCCGCCAAACTCGCGCTGTCGATGTTCTGGCCGCGTTCGTCGAGGCAGACAAGCACGGATCTATCCGGAATCAGCGCCGCAATGGCCGCCGCTTCCTCGCTGATCCGCGTGGCCGCGTCGCGTGCGCGGCTCTCCGGGAGTTCATGAAGGTCGAGGCCGCGGAAGCCCAGCTTGCGGCCGAGATCGTCGAAGCGTTCGCGGTAACGCTCCGCGAGCTCCCGCTCCGGACCCTGTTTCAATCGGCCAACGGCGATCACCACGATGCGCATGCGCACGCTCTACCACGTGCACAGGCCGATTCGTACCGCCGGGCGGCCGTAGAGCATGATCCGGAAAGCGGCAACCGGCTTTCCGGAATGATCGTGATCTACAGCGTCTTTGCCGGGTTCGGCCCCTGTGTCCACAGCCGCTCGAGGTTGTAGAACTCGCGGACCTCAGGCCGGAACACGTGCACGATCACGTCACCGGAATCGATCAGCACCCAGTCGCAATTGGGCAAGCCCTCGATATGGACCTTCTTGGCCCCGGCCTCCTTGAGGCCTTTGGCGACGTTTTCCGCGATCGAGCCGACATGCCGGTTGGAGCGGCCTGTCGTGATGACCATGTAGTCGGAATACGCCGATTTGCCGTGAAGATCGATGGTGACCGTCTCTTCCGCCTTCATGTCCTCGAGGCGGGAGAGGATCGTGCGCAGAGTCTTGTCGGCGTCGGGTTGCGCCTGCAAGGCCGCATCGTGGGTCGGAGTCTTACGCGCCTTGGCAGTCGCCGACTTGGAGGTCGTTGCCTTGGTCTTGGGTAAGGCCGACTGGGACAATACAGATGTGGTCAGGGACCATTCCTTTCACTGTATCGCAGGCCGAATCCATCCGGCCTGCTGACCATACTAGCCATGTGGGGTTAACTGTTTCAATAATCCAGTCCCCCGGATTCCGGCACTCCGGCCCGACTTTTTAACCATCAGCCCGCCTCGGGCAGCGGCGGACTGCGACACACTATGCACATCCGATGCCGCGCGGGTGGCGGCACAGGTCAGATAGACTTCCAGCTGCCGTCCGGGTTCCTCAACCCGGTCGACGAGAGGCTCAGCTTCAGCCCGGTGAGGTAAACCCAGGCCGGCGCGGCGCGGTCAGCCAGGCGGCCGGCATCGGCCTCGGGCAGGCGATAGCGCGCCAATGCGCGGGCGGCGGGTGCGTTCAGAGCGCGGAAGCTGCGGGGCGGGCGATCGACCACGGCCATCGGAACCTGGGCCGCGATGTGCTGCCATTTTTGCCAGCGATGGAACTGCGCGAGATTGTCGGCGCCCATGATCCACACGAAGCGAAGACGCGAGGCGCGCCGGCGCAGGTAATCAATCGTGTCGGCAGTGTAGCGGGTGCCGATGACGGATTCGAGACAGCTGATTTCGATGCGCGGATCCGCAGCCACCTTGCGCGCCGCCGCGGCGCGCTCGGCGAGCGCGTGCAGTCCGCCATTGTCCTTGAGCGGATTGCCGGGCGTGACCAGCCACCACACGCGGTCGAGCTGCAGCCGCTTCAGCGCGAACAGGCTGATCGCGCGATGCGCCTGGTGCGGCGGGTTGAACGAGCCGCCGAGCAGGCCGATGCGCATGCCGTCGCTGTGAGGCGGCAGCGCCTGACGGATCGCAAGGCGCATGGCTGCGGCGGCGGTCGGCCCAGCCTCGGCCTGCTCAGGAAGCTCAACCACAGGATGCGGCGGTCATGGCCGGGTCTGCCCGGTGCCGTGAATGCGGTATTTGAAACTCGTCAGCTGCTCCACGCCCACCGGTCCGCGGGCGTGAAACTTGCCCGTGGCGATCCCGATTTCCGCGCCGAAGCCGAACTCGCCGCCATCGGCGAATTGCGTCGAGGCATTGTGCAGCACGATCGCCGAATCGACCTCGTTGAGGAACTTGTCGGCGGCGGCAACGTCCGCGGTGACGATTGCGTCGGTGTGGTGCGAGCCATGCGCTTGGATGTGCGCGATCGCGCCTTCCACACCGTCGACGACCTTCGCGGCGATGACCGCGTCGAGATATTCGGTGTCCCAGTCCTCGTTGCTGGCGGGCTTCACCCGCGCATCCGCCGCACGCACGGCGTCATCACCCCGCACCTCGCAGCCGGCGTTGATCAGCGTGTCGACCAACGGCTTGATCTTGTCCTGTGACGCGCGATCGATCAGCAGCGTCTCGGCCGCGCCGCACACGCCGGTGCGGCGCATCTTGGCGTTCAGCACGATCGACTTCGCCATCTCGAGGTCGGCGGCGCCGTCGACATAGACGTGGTTGACGCCTTCGAGATGCGCGAACACCGGCACCCGCGCCTCGGCCTCGACGCGAGCGACAAGGTTCTTGCCGCCGCGCGGCACGATGACGTCGACGCCGCCGTTCAGGCCGGACAGCAGCAGGCCCACGGCGGCACGGTCGCGCGTCGGCACCAGCGTGATCGCCGCGTCCGGCAGGCCCGCCTCGCGCAGGCCTTCGACCAGGCATTCGTGAATGGCGCGGCAGGAGCGGAACGAGTCCGAGCCGCCGCGCAGGATCACCGCATTGCCGGACTTCAGGCACAGCACGCCGGCATCGGCCGCCACGTTGGGGCGGCTCTCGAAGATCACGCCGATCACGCCGAGCGGCACCCGCACGCGCTCGATGGTCATGCCGTTCGGCCGCTGCCAGCTCTCGGTGACGATGCCGATGGGATCGGCGACCTCGCGCACAGCGGCGATGCCGTCGGCCATCGCGGCGACGCGGGCCGGGGTCAAGGTCAGGCGATCGAGGAAGGAGGAAGTGATGCCGGCGGCCTTGGCCTCGACCACGTCCTCGGCATTGGCGGCGATGATCGTGTCGACGCGCGCCCGGATCAGCCGCTCCATCGCCTCCAGCGCCCGGTTCTTCTGCGCGGCCGGGGCCAGCGCCAGCACGCGCGCCGCGGCGCGGGCGCGGCTGGCGAGGTCGTTCATCAGCGCAGGCAGATCGGCGCTGCCGTCGATGGCTTTGAGGGGCGCGGTCATGGGTGCTTCAACCTTGAATTAAGGTGATGTTCTAGCATGGAAATTGGACTGATGCGATGCCAGCGTGCTTAGCGGGCGATCAAGAGCGGGGCGTCACTGACAGCGTCGCCGCCGCGCGATGGCGGAGAACAGCGTCTTTGACACTGCTGAAGAGGCTGACCGGCAGGAACCCCCAATGCCAGATCGGCCCGCCCGGTTGCCAATCTTCTCGCGCGCGCCGGATGTCGTGCCCCGGCCAGAAGAACCGGTTCAATTCGCTGGTCACGATCCAGGAATGATCCTGGTCGAGACCCATCCGGCGCTTGACGGCAATGGGGATTTCAATGGCGTCTCGCGAAGCGGCATGGGTGATTGGGACAACATCGGCGACGATGCGATCGGGGAAGGCTGGGATTCGCTCATAGGTCAGCACGACGGCACAGGGACGGTTCTTCAAACCTTCGATCTGGCGCTTCTCGGCCTCTCGGTGCCAGAGATAGGAATAGCAGATCACGAGACCGGGCAATGGACGCTTGGGAAGTGTAGCGCGAGTGACGATTTCACTCATTCACCGCCGACGCCCCGGCGCTCATCAGTGACGTCGTCGTCCGCTTCCCAGCGGTATTGTTCGGGGATCTCGCTGTTCACGACGGCACCCGCGAGGGCGTCAGTCAAGTCAGTCGCCAGGATCACTTCGCGGTAGCCGTCGACGAGCTTCTGGAATGTCTCGGCAGAGAGGAGCACGGCACTTTCGCGGCCATGCTTGGTGATCACGACAGGCTCACGCATGGCCTTGTCGTGCCACTCGCCAAAATTCTTGGCCAAATCGGTTGCTGCTGCTCGCGCCATCAAAGCACCTCGTTTTCCGTATTTTACGGAATTTTGTGTTCGGTGCAAGCTGCTGTGTCGACTCCGCTATCCCATTGCGCCCGCCGGGCCGATCACCAGGTCGTCGCGATGGATCATCTCGGCGCGGCCGGAGATGCCGAGGATGACGGCGACATCTGGCGAGGACCGGCCCTTGATGCGCTCGGCGTCGTCGGCGTCATACGCGACCAGGCCGCGGCCGATCTCGTGGGTATCTGGCCCGCGCACCACCACCGCATCGCCGCGGGCGAACTGGCCGTCCACCCGGATGACGCCGGCGGGCAGCAGGCTCTTGCCGGCGCGCAGCGCGGTCACGGCGCCGGCGTCGATGGTCAGCGTGCCCTTCGGCTCCAGCGAGCCCGCGATCCAGCGTTTGCGCGCGGTGACGGGGTTGGCGGGGGTCAGGAACCAGGTGCAGCGGCCGCCATTGGCGATCGCCGCCAGCGGGTGCTCGATCTTGCCGGAGGCGATCAGCATGTGGGTACCGCCGGTCGTGGCGATCTTGGCGGCCTCGATCTTGGTGCGCATGCCGCCGCGCGAGAACTCGGACGCGGCGCTGCCGGCCATCGCCTCGATGTCGGCGGTGATGCTCTCGACCACCGGAATCAGCCGCGCGTTCGGATCCTGCGCCGGCGGCGCGGTGTAGAGTCCGTCGATGTCGGACAGCAGCACCAGCAGGTCGGCACTGGCCATGGTCGCGACGCGTGCGGCGAGGCGGTCATTGTCGCCGTAGCGGATTTCTGCCGTCGCGACGGTGTCGTTCTCGTTGATGACCGGCACCGCGCGCCAGTCCAGCAGCTTGGCGATCGTCGAGCGCGCATTGAGATAGCGGCGGCGCTCCTCGGTGTCCTGCAAGGTGACCAGGATCTGTCCGGCGCCGATGCCGTGGTCACCCAGCACCTCCGACCAGATCCGCGCCAACGCGATCTGGCCGACGGCGGCGGCTGCCTGGCTCTCCTCCAGCTTGAGCGGCCCGCGCGGCAGCTTCAGCCGGCTGCGGCCGAGTGCGATCGAGCCTGACGACACCACCAGGAGCTCGCAGCCTCGACCATGCAGTCGCGCGATGTCGGCGGCGAGCGCCGCAAGCCAGGAGGCGCGGACCTCGCCGGCCTCGGAATCGACCAGCAGCGACGAGCCGACCTTGACGACGATACGGCGGAAATTTTCGAGACGGGGGCTGGCCATGGTTTTGAAAAGGCGGCTTTGAACCGGAGCAGTGCAGGCCCTCGCTTCGTGATGACAGGCGCGCAACGGATGCGCGGTCGGCACTGACGGGGCTGTGTGTTGATGGATGGCGGTGAGTGTCGCAAGCGGAGGCGTGCGAGGCAAGGCTGGCGTCAGCTCAGCCCTGCGGTGGCAGAGGCGCAGCCCATGGCTCCTCGGTCGCCGCGCTGTCGCTGGTGCTCTTGGCCTTGATGGACACTGGCTGCTCGCTGATCACGTCGGCGAGCTTGCGCAAAGCCTCCTTGACGCCCTCGCCGGTCGCGCCGGAGATCAGCAGCGGCGTCTTCTTGGCGGCGCGCTTCAGCCGGTCCTTCTGCTTCTTCAGCTCGTCCGGATCGACCGCGTCGATCTTGTTCAGCGCGACGATCTCGACCTTGTCGGTCAGGTCGCCGCCATAGGCCTCAAGTTCGTGCCGCACCGTCTTGTAGGCCTTGCCGGCATGCTCGCAGGTGGCGTCGACGAGGTGCAGCAGTACGCGGCAACGCTCGACATGGCCGAGGAAGCGGTCGCCGAGGCCGGCGCCCTCATGGGCGCCCTCGATCAGGCCCGGAATGTCCGCCAGCACGAACTCGCGGCCATCGGCGTTCACGACGCCCAGCTGCGGATGCAGCGTGGTGAACGGATAATCGGCGATCTTCGGCTTGGCAGCGGAGACCTTGGACAGGAAGGTCGACTTGCCGGCGTTGGGCAGGCCGACCAGGCCGGCATCGGCGATCAGCTTCATCCGCAGCCAGATCCAGCGCTCCTCTCCGGGCTGCCCCGGATTGGCATGGCGCGGCGCCCGGTTGGTCGGTGACTTGAAATGGGCGTTGCCGAAGCCGCCATTGCCGCCCTGGGCCAGAACGAAGCGCTCGCCGACGGTGGTAAAGTCGTGGATCAGGGTCTCGCGGTCCTCGTCGAAGATCTGGGTGCCGACGGGAACCTTGAGCACCACCGACTTGCCGCCGGCGCCGTGGCAGTCCTTGCCCGACCCGTTTCCGCCTCTCTGGGCCTTGAAATGCTGCTGGTAGCGGTAGTCGATCAGGGTGTTGAGGCCATCGACGGCTTCGATCACGACATCGCCGCCACGGCCGCCATTGCCGCCGTTCGGCCCGCCGAACTCGATGAACTTCTCGCGCCGGAACGCAACGCAACCGTTGCCGCCGTCGCCGGAGCGCACATAGACCTTGGCTTCATCGAGAAATTTCATGATGTGCTCTACGTAGGCGAGGCGGGCCCCTACGGCAACCGCGGAATGGGCCTAATTCGGCTCTCAGCCTTAATTTCGAGCGGTCAATCAGCGTTGCGCAAGGCTTGAACAAGCGTTGCGCAGGGGTTGCGGCAGGGCTGCGTCACGCGTCCGGCGGAAGGGCTGGAGCCGTCCAGGCCGGCCTGATAAGGCAGCGCCATCATGAGCGTGCTGTCCCGAATCTCTACCGCAAACGATGAGCGCTCGGCGCGGCTGGCCGGCATCGGCTTGATGCTGCTGTCGATCGCGATGTTCTCGTTCGGCGATGCGCTGGGCAAGTTCCTGGTGTCGACCTATGCCGTCGGCCAACTGCTGTGGCTGCGCGCCTGCGCGGCGCTGCTGCTGCTCGCGCCGTTCATCTGGCGCAACCGCGCCGCGTTCCTGCAGCTCGAGCGGCCGTGGCTGCAGCTGGTGCGGGTGATCCTCTCGACGCTCGAGGTCGCCGCGTTCTTTCTCGCCACCGTCTATCTGCCGCTCGCCGATGTGATCACCTATTATCTCGCCGGGCCGATCTTCGTCACTGCGCTGTCGGCGCTGGTCTTGCGCGAGCATGTCGGCTGGCGGCGCTGGACAGCGATCCTGATCGGCTTCTGCGGCGTCTTGATCGCGCTCAGGCCCTCGGCGCAGACATTCAGCCTGCCGGCGCTGATCGCGCTCGGCGGCAGCCTGTCCTTCGCGGTGCTGATGCTGATCACCCGCTCGCTGCGATCGACGCCCGACATCGTGATGGCGTCCTCGCAATTCGTCGGCACCTTCCTGCTAGGTGCGGCGATGTCCTCGTTCGGCTGGGTGACGCCGACACCCGGCAGCCTGCTCCTGTTCGCCGCCGCCGGCATCATCTCGGTGACGGCACTGTTCTGCGTCAACCGCTCGCTCAAGCTGGCGCCGGCCTCGGTGGTCGTGCCCTATCAATATACGATGATCGTCTGGGCTGTGCTGTTCGGCTTCGTCGTGTTCGGCGATGTCCCGCATCCCGCGACCATCATCGGTGCGACCATCATCATCGGCGCCGGGTTGTACATCTACCTGCGCGAACGCAGCCTGGGGCAGGGCACGGGTGCGGTGAACCCGCCGGCTTGAGCGTCACCCTCCCCCCTTCAGGGGAGGGTGACGTCGGCCTATCTTCGCCCGGCATTGGCCCAGGCCTTCAGCGAGGCCCAGACGCCGCGGGTCAGGCGGAAGGCGTCGACGGGCGCCGACGAGCCGATGACCTCGAAGCGGTGCAGCTCGACGCCGGTCCATTGGAAGCCGCACTTCTCCAGGATGTTGCGCGAGGCCGGATTGCTGACGCGGGCGTGCCCGATCAGCACGGTCTCATCGCTTCCGTCGAAGAAATAGTCGATCGCGGCACGCGCCGCTTCGGTGCCGAAGCCGCGGCCCCAATGCGCGACGCCGAGCCAGTAGCCGAGCTCGGCGCGCCCGGGCGCCGGCCGGTTGATGCCGACGAGGCCAATCGGCGCGTCGAGATGTTCGATCAGGAAGGCGGTCTCGCCCGTCTGCTCCAGCCCGCGCACGAAGCGGGCGGCATCGACCTCGGAATAGGGATGCGGCAGGCGGCGGGTGTTCTCGGCGATGCGGTGATCATCGGCGAGCTGGGCGATGGCTTTCACGTCCGCGAGCAAGGGCGGACGCAGGGTCAGCCGGGGCGTCTCGAGGACGCAAGGTCTCGCCTCGCGCAAAGTCGGAGTCGTGATGTCCTGCAGCATGTCGGGCTCCATCGACGCTTCGGAATCAGCTGAAGATCAGCAGAAATGAAAAGGGGAGGCCGGTTGTCCCGCCTCCCCTGGAGCCATCTGGCGCTCCGCCGGTTCATCAGGACCCGGCGGACGCGACGTGTTCCACCGTTATTCTATTCGGCAGCCTGGGCGGCTACCGGACGCACCGAAATGAACGTGCGGTTGGCGCGGGCATGGAATTCGACGACGCCCTCGATCTTGGCGAACAGGGTGTGATCCGTGCCCATGCCGACGTTGAGACCGGGGTGCCAGGTCGTGCCGCGCTGACGCGCAATGATGTTGCCGGGAATCACGCGCTCGCCGCCGAACGCCTTGATGCCGAGGCGCTTGCCTTTGGAGTCGCGTCCGTTGCGGGATGAACCGCCTGCCTTTTTATGAGCCATCGCTCGTCTCCGATCTCGCGATCACCATTAGCGCGATTCCGCTAAGGGATCATTCACATTTGCGAAGCGCGCGGAAAAAAATCCGCGCGTGATGAGGTGTCAGCCGATGCCGCGCGCCACGTGCGCCGGCATGTTACTCGGCGGCGTCAGCCGCCGGGGCTTCCGCCTTGGCCTTCTTCGGGCGCGGGCCCTTGGTCGGCTTGGCGTTGTCCGTCAGGATTTCCGAGACGCGGATCAAGGTCAGCTCGTCCCGGTAGCCGCGCTTGCGGCGCGAATTCTTGCGGCGGCGCTTCTTGAACGCGATGACCTTGGGGCCGCGCTTGTGGTCGAGCACCTCGACCGCCACCGACGCGCCGGCGACCGCGGGCACGCCCAGCACCGGAGTGTCGCCGCCGACCACCAGCACTTCGTTCAGCTGCACGATCGTGCCGGGTTCACCGTCGATCTTGCCAATCTCGAGCACATCATCCGGGGCGACGCGGTATTGCTTGCCGCCGGTCTTGATGACTGCGAACATCGTTCTCATCCTTCGTGTTCGATCCCGGCCTCAGAGCGCTGTCGCCCCGGGTCGGCTTCTTGTTCAGTCGTTATAGTTCATGGGGTCTGGCCCGACCGGGGCCAGCGTCGGCGTGTCCCAGGCATCGAGGCCTGTCCGATACGCGCAACGACAATCGGCGCGAGAAGCTCGCGCCGGTCGATCTGGCGCTTATAGCCGCCGGAGCCAGCGAGTCAAGCGAAGAGGGCGCATGGCGAGTGGCGCATAGGGAGTCGGGGAAGGGCCGCAGCCGCCCCTATTCGCTCCTCCCGATTTGCCATTCGCCCGCAACTAAACCGTCGCCTCCGCCGTTGTCCGGGCCAACGCACAACAGGCAGGGATCCATGGCCGACGACGTGATGACCACCACGGGAATTGCCCGGCACGGCGCCGCGCGGCTGCCGTCGGTCGAGATCGACAGCTTCAACATCGAGATCAAGGACGAGGACGGCTTCCTCGGCGACCGCGCCTCCAAGGGCGCCTTTCGCAAGATCCTGGAGCGCTGGCGCAAGCCCTTACGCAAATCCGGCAAGGATCCGTTCGGCGACGAGGACAGCGACACCATCAGCAAGAAGGCGCTGGACGCGATCCTGGTCGGTGACGACACCGAGGCCTCGGCGGTGGTGCATTCGGCGATCGAGGAGTTCGCCCAGGAGCTCGCCCATGTCACCCGCCGCTTCCTGCGCACCAAGGCCTGGGCCAAAACTGAATGCATCGTGGTCGGCGGCGGCTTTCGCGATTCCCGGCTCGGCGAGCTCGCCATCGCGCGCACCGAGATCATCCTGAAGGACGAGGGCTTCGGCGTCGAGCTGGAGCCGATCCGCTACCATCCCGACGATGCCGGCCTGATCGGCGCGCTGCATCTGGCGCCGTCCTGGATCTTCGAGGCCCATGACAGCATCCTCGCGGTCGACATCGGCGGCACCAATATCCGCTGCGGCGTGGTCGAGACGTGCTGGAAGAAGACGCCGGACCTCTCCAAGGCTTCGGTCTGGAAGTCCGAGCTGTGGCGCCATGCCGATGACGAGCCGACGCGCGAAGGTGCGGTGAAACGGCTGGCCAAGATGCTCAAAGGGCTGATCGACGAGGCGGACACCGAAGGCCTCAAGCTGGCGCCGTTCATCGGCATCGCCTGTCCCGGCGTCATCAATGAAGACGGCTCGATCGAGAAGGGCGCGCAGAACCTGCCGGGCAATTGGGAGAGCAGCAAGTTCAATCTGCCGGCCAGCCTGGTCGAGGCGATCCCGATGATCGGCGATCACGACACGGCGGTGCTGATGCACAATGACGGCGTCGTGCAGGGCCTTTCTGAGGTGCCGTTCATGCAGGATTTCGAGCGTTGGGGGGTGCTGACCATCGGCACCGGGCTCGGCAATGCCCGCTTCACCAACCGCCGCAAGGAGAACGGCCGCAAGGACAAGGACGACAAGGCCAAGGACGACAAGGCCGACGAGAAAAAGGCCGCGAAGAAAAAGAAGGACTGAATTGGCGGCCGAGCGCCATTGGGTGGAGCGAGCAGGATCGAAGCCGCGCCATCGACGCCCGGGCTGGGGCTCGCGGTGGAGCCCGCTCGGCAAGACGGCAAAAATCGCTGTGCTGCCAAACAGATGGCTACGAGGCACGGTAACCTTGATGGGTTAGGTTAAGGACCGGTTTGCGTTGCGATGCGGGCCCGGATGGCCCAGGGTCTTTTGTGTCGCTCAGGCCGGCCGGATTGACCCCCGTCTCTTCCGTCGGTTTCCCCAAGATGTAGCGACACGGGACCGCCGGCATGTGTCAGCGTACGGCGGTCCCACCTTGCTTTCTTCGCTCCTCCCTTCGTCGTCCCGCCGCCCGCGCAATCGCGCCCAAAGATTGCCACGTGATCGACTTGCTCTATTTACAAACCGTCTAGTCGGTTTTATAGGAGATCATCCCAATTGGGGTGGGATTGGCCGGCCCGAGCCGGCGCCAAACGGAGTGTTGAGGACATGAGGATCACAGGCGCGAGCCATTGGGCGGCCGCCGTCGCGGCGACCGCGCTGGCCATGACGGGGGCACGAGCGGCGGATATGCCGGCCAAAACCTACAAGGCGCCGGCCTATGCCTCCGCCCCGGCACCGTTCTCGTGGACCGGCTTCTACGCCGGCGCCAATGTCGGTGGGGCGTTCACCGGCAATGATTCAGTGACGAACCTCGCCGGCGGCAATGGCGGGAAGCTCTCCGGCGTCATCGGCGGCATGCAAGCGGGCTATAATTACCAGGTCTCGCCGTTGTTCGTGGTCGGCATCGAGAACGATCTCGATTTCACCGGCCTCTCGCGCCAAGGCGATCTGGTCAATCCCGCGGTCAGCGTGCCCTGGCTGACCACGGGGCGCGCCCGCGCCGGCTTCACGATGCTCGACCAGCGCCTGTTCCTGTACGGGACGGTCGGTCTCGCGGCCGGCGAGCTGAAGGACGGCCCGGTCCACAAGGTGAAGATGGGTTGGACGGCGGGCGGCGGCGCGGAATGGGCCTTCCTGCCGAAATGGTCGGCCAAGCTTGAATATCTCTACACCGACCTGAAGCACGACGCGCTGCCGGACTGGCGTGCGGCGAAGATCCACAGCGTGCGGGTCGGCCTCAACTACCATTTCGACCTGTTCCGCTGAGCGGCGCCGCTTGTCGCGAGGTTCGAGGGCCCAAGCGTCAGTCCGGGCCTTCGGAGCGCGGCGATCGGGCGGTGCAGCCGCCCAGCCGCCGCGTGCGGTCCGCTTCCCCACGAGCGGACCGCAACCGGCGCCCCGGCTTTGGGACAGCGAGGGAAAAATTCGGCCGGCTGCCTTGTCACCCCCGCCGCCGTGCCCTAGAACGGCGCCCGACCACCGGGGTTCGCCCTGATTTGCGCCTGGAGAGGTGGCAGAGTGGTTGAATGCACCGCACTCGAAATGCGGCATAGGTGCAAGCCTATCGGGGGTTCGAATCCCTCCCTCTCCGCCACTTCAGTCCCTGAGTGGGCACTGCGCTTACGCCGCCGCCCGACACCAGCGCCTGAAGCAGCTGGGTCTTCGATCCCATGATCCGAACCTCGCCGTCCGCGACCTCGACACGCTGGGCTAGCGCGCGCAGGTGGTCGCGGCGGTAGCCGCCGCCTTCGAGGCGGATGCGCTGGCGGGCTGTCTTGGCGAAGGTGCGGACCATTTGCGGGGTGACGGCCTTGGAGCCGGAGCTGTCGAGCATGGCCTGGGCGCGCTCGGCGTCGGCCTTGGCCTGATCGCGGATGGCCTTGAGGCCGTCGATGCGGTCCTTGAGCGCCGGATCGTCGATGTCGGCCACGCCCGCCTCAATGGCATCGTAGAGGCGTTTCAGGCGCAGTTCCGATTCGGTAGCACGCTTGTTCAGTTCGGCGATGTGCTCGCGGCGGCGCTGGGATTGCTCCTGCCTGCGGTCGAGAACACTGGCGAGGATGGCTTCCAACCGCTCGGGCTGGAGAAGCTGGCTTTCAAGGTGATCGGCGACAAGATTGTCCAGCTTGTCCATCGGCACAGCCATGCCCTCGCAGGCGGTCGGTCCCTGCCGCGCCTTCATGGAGCAGGCATAGTAACGATAACGCCCGCCCTTGCCGGTGCGGATGGTCATGGCGCCGCCGCACTTGGCGCAGTGGATCAGGCCGGTGAGCATGGTCGGGCCGCTGATAACGGCGGAAGGGATGAGCTTGGGGTTGCGGGCCTTCAAGAGCGCCTGCACGGTGTCGAACGTCTCGCGGTCGATGATCGGCGGCACCGGAACCGTGACGATCTCGCTGACGGGTTTCAGTTCCTTGGTCTTGCTGCGCTTGTTGAACTCATGCTCGCCCATATAGGTGCGACGGGTCAGGATGCGGTGAACCTGACCGATGCCCCAGCGCCCGCCGTCGCGGGTGAAGATGCGGCGGCTGTTGAGATAGGAGACGATGTTCTTGACGCCCATCTGGCCGGTGGTGCCGTCACCTTCCAGCGCAAGCCGATAGATCAGCCGTACCGTGTCGGCGTGCAGCGGATCGATTTCGAGCTTCTTCTTGACCTTGGCCCCGCGCTGCTCGGCGGCGACAACCCGGTAGCCGATAGGTGGGAGCGCGCCGTTCCAGAAGCCTTGCCGGGCGTTCTCCTTTAAGGCGCGCATGACGTGCTTGGCGTTTTCCTTCGACTGGTATTCATCGAACAAAGCCATGATCTGGCGCATCATGACGTGCATGGGGTCGTCCCCCATTTCCTGAGTGATCGAAACCAGCTTGACGCCGTTCTTCGCCAGCTTGCGGACATAGAACTCCAGTTCGAAGTGATCGCGGAAGAAGCGGCTGAACGAATGGACTACGACGACATCGAATGGCGCGGGCTTGCTGGTCCCCGCCTCGATCATGCGCTGGAACTCGGGGCGGCGGTCGTTGGTGGCGGATGCGCCTGGCTCCACATAGGTTTCGACAAGCTGATAGCCGCGTGAGGCGCAGTAGGCTTCGCCCTGCCGCTTCTGGTCGGGGATGGAAACGTCATGCTCGGCCTGCCGCGCCGTCGAAACCCGAAGATAAAGGGCGGCACGCAGAGGGATTGTGGAAGCGGTCATGCCGGGCCTCCTTGTGCAGCCGCCTCGTCAGGCGACAACACGGCGACGCCGAACGGAAGGAAATGCTTCGTGTTTCGGGTGACGATGACGAGTTCATGCGCTGCGGCGATACCGGCAATCACGGCATCGGCCATTCCGGGGTCGTGACCGGCCGCAAGCGCCTTCGCCTCCAGCCGCCCGCCGATTGCGGCGGCCTGCGCGTCGAAGCCAATGATCTTGTCATCGTATGTGGAGACGAGACCACTGAGCCATGCTTGCAGGCTCGCGGCTTTCGTCGTCGCCCCCTTGTGGTCGAGGAGCGCGATTCCCTTCTCGATCTCGTGGATAGAAACGACCGACAGAAATAGCCGACCATCGGCGTCCATACGGTCCAGCCAGGTGAGGAAGTCAGTGGATGCTTCCGCCTTCGACGGCGCGAGCATGGAGACGACGTTGGTGTCGAGAAGGAAGCCGCTCAAAGCTCGACATCCCGCGATGGTTTGCGGTTGCGCGGGAACTCTCCGCCTGGGAACGTCCTGAGATAACTGACAAGGCCCGCCCGTTTACGTTCGAGCGCTTTGCGCGCGATCTCCGCCGCCTCAACCGAGACCAGGGCCGCAACGGGTTTGCCATGACGGGTGATGGTCACGATTTCTCCTTTGACGGCTTCATCGACCAGGCTCGAAAATCCAGCCTTGGCGTCTCTGAGGTTGATGGTCAGCATGTTGCGCCCTCACATATGTAGACACTTGTGACTACAAGTAGTCTGTCGGAGGGCAGATTTCAACGTCGATTTCGACGCCTGAAGCATCAGCCGCCGGAACAGAATAGTTCATCGAACAGGTCGCCGAACCATTGCTCGAACACCTCGATCTCAGCCTCTGTGACCGGAACGGGGCGCGGCCAATCGTCGGTGACGGTCCAGATGGACAGGTCGTGTTTGGGCGGTCGGCCCATGGGAACATGGTATCCCAGCAGCGCCTCAAGCTGCTCCGACGCTGTGGGCGGCCTGACGCGCCGGGCGCGGGAGCGCGCTCCGCGATCAGACGCCATCGCGGCCGCGCCCGCTTCCGGGCCGCCACGCCACGGGGTTGGCGACCCAACGGTCGATGTCGGATTCCCGCCAGCCCGCGCCGTTGATGCTGATCTTGATCTGGGGCGGGAACGTACCCTCGGCGATCTTGCGGTAGATGGTGGACCGGGACAGGCCGGTGCGGTCGCGGACGGTGTTCATGCGGATGATACGATCTGGCTGGCGCATGGCTGGGCTGCCTCCTGCTGGCTTTTCGTGGGACTGCCAGGAGAGGCAAAGGCAAGGGTTTATTGTTGTGCAATAGGGATTTAGCCGTCGTAGGGCCGTGGCGCAGAGGGGGCGGTAAATAGGACGGTTTACAGCCCGAGACCCCGGCCCCGGCCAAGCCCGAACGTGAGGGTGAGGTCACGGGCGACGCCCATTCCCGAATCGAATGAGATGCCGAGTTCGCGTTTGCGGTTGGCGAGCAGGGATTCCATCTGCGGGTCGCGTTCGAGGCTCTGCGCCATGTTCCCCATCGCCGCCCGCGCCGCCCTGTGACCTGCATAGTCGCCCGCCGCATAGCGTTGGTCGCTGGCCCGGTGGAGTTTCTGCCAGCGCTCCACGAAACGGTCGGCTCGCAGGCCGGGATCGGTGCGCAACTCGGTTTCCAGTTGCAGGGCGTGGATCGCGCGCCGGGCGTCACCTGACGCCGCCTCCGCCGCAAGCTGCGGGTTTTTCTTGTAGGCCGCTTCGGCGTCATGCGAGCCGTGGGGGCGCACCTCCTCGAACCGCTGGCGCGCCTCCTGCAATTCCCTGACCTGATCAGGTCTGGCCTCGCCGCCCTGATCCTGCGCCGCGAAGATCGCATCGACGGCGCGGGCATGACGGACGAGCGCCCGCCCACGCGCCCGGCGTAACGCCGCCTCCGGGTCTTCCTCCACCTTCCTTTCCGGCCCCTGTCCGTCTGCGGCGGGCAGGCGCAAGTCGTCGAAGATGCCGCGCACCTTCTCGGGAACTCGGCGGGCGATCTCCACAACACGCTCGACGTGCTCGCGGAAGGTGATGCCGCGCCGCTCGGCGTAATCCTGGGCCGGGTCGATCCGCTGGTAATCCGCTGCCATGTCCTTGGCGCGGTCGCGCGACAGGGTGTTGATAAGCCGGTCCCGGCTGGCGAAGTCGTCGTGGCCGTAATGCAGGTCCATGCCGTCGCGGTGTCTTGACAGGGCGACATAGCTGCCATGGCGGTCCATGCCGGGCGTCGCCAGCACATGGGCGCGGTCCACGGTCATGCCCTGCGCCTTGTGGATCGTGGCGGCATAGCCGTGGTCGATCTTGTTGTAGCCCTTCAGGTCGAACGTGACATTGCGCCCATCGTCGGCGCGGACGGTCATGCTCTGCCCGCTGACCTGCTCAATGGTGCCGAGCGTGCCGTTCTTCACGCCAAGGCTGCGCTCGTTTTGCAGGAACATAATGCGGTCGCCGGTGGCGAAATTCCGCACGCCGCGTTCGGCGGCGATATGCACATCCGCGCCAAGCTCGCCTGCATCGCGCACCCGTTCGCGGGCCGCCTCGTTCAATTCCCGCACGTCAGCATTGGTGTGGGTGAGGATGATACGGGTTGCGTCTGGGCTGGCCTGCCGGTCACGGTCCCAGCGGTCGATCAGGTCACGCCGCGCTTCTTCCCGCGTTCCAGCCTCATGCACCATGTCGCGGGCGCGGTAGGCGTTCAGGGCTTCGCCCGTCCGGCCGCTGGCGAGGTCGCGGGTCGCCTCACGCTGCCAGTCCTCATGCTGGCGGCGAACCTCGCTGATCTCCGCGCCGCCGTGGCGTTCGTGGATCGAGCGGAACGCCGCGCCCGCCTCGATGGATTGAAGCTGTTCCGGATCGCCGACCAGCACCACCTTCGCGCCGGCCTCGGCGGCATGGGACAGCACGCGCTCCAACTGCCGCGTGCCGACCATCCCGGCCTCGTCGATGACAAGCACGTCGCGGCTGGTGAGCATGTCGCGGCCCTGCGACCAGCGATGCTCCAGGCTGGCGATGGTGCGCGAGGCGATGCCCGATCCGCCTTCCAGACTCTCGGCGGCGATGCCGGAGAGCGCCGCGCCGCGAACCTCATAGCCCGCCGCTTCCCAGGCTTCGCGCGCCACACCCAGCATCGCGCTCTTCCCCGTCCCGGCATAGCCGACGACAATCCCAAGGTCGCGCCCGTCCGTGACATGCGCCAGCGCCTCGGTCTGCTCGCCGGAAAGGGTCAGCCCGCGATCCGCCGCGCGCGCCAACGCGGCTTCTCGGCCCCTGTCATTCACCTCATGGCGTTCGCGCTCGGCCATCATCGCGGTGGCGCGATGCAGGCGCTGTTCGGCCTCGATCATGCCGCGGCTGGTGAAGCGGTCCTGCCCAACATCGTCCTTGCCGAGTTCGACAAGATCGGGCGCGCCGCGCATCGCGCCCATGACCTCGTTGAACTGGTCGATGCCATCGCTGTGCCGGTGCGCGAACATCGCCATGTCGCGCCGTGTAAAGGTCGATTGCTGCTGGGTGATCGCGTCCAGGGCGATGTTCGGGTTCTGGATGATGCGCGCGCCGTTCTCGCGGGCGATGCGCCGGTGATCCTCGGCGCGGTCGGCCTCGATCCCGGTAGCCTCGATGCGCTGCGCCGGTGCGCCGATCTTGGTCTGCGGCTCAAGACCGATGCCCTGCGCCTCAAGGCTGCGGTGGTCGATCCGCGCGTCGATGTCGAGTTCGGCAAGACGCTCGTTGACGTGATCGGCCCAGCGTTCGCGCCAACGTTCGACCAGCTCGGTGCGGTTCCACTCCCGCACCTTCTGGCCGAACCCGTTGTCGTCCACGCTGCGCATGGTCAGCATGACATGGGCATGGGGTTTCGGCATTCCGTCTTCGCCGATATCCCAATGCACGTTCACATCGGCGATCATGCCCTGATCGACAAATTCGGCTTGGGCAAAATCGCGGGCCAGTTCGACGCCTTGGCGCTCCGTCATCTCACGCGGAAGGGCGAACTCCACCTCGCGGCAAAGCTGGGCGTCCTTCCTTTTCTCGAACGCCTCGACATCGTTCCAAAGCTTTTCGCGGTCGTTCCATTCCTCCGGTGCGTTCTCCGGCAGCATGACCTCGGAATGGACGACGCCGCGCTTGGCGGAAAAGTCCTGATCGCGGCCCAGCCGGTCGTCGCGCAACCGCGAGGCCGAGCGGTAGGCGGCGGCAGCCACCACGCTGCGGCCCGCCGCGCGTCCGATGACCTGAACGGAGAAATGGTAGATCGCCATGGCGACCGACCAGATACTGCTCCCAAGCGCACGTCGGAACGACGTATAAGCGCGCCCTCGAAATGAATTTCTCGGGACGGTCCGCGCCGTTCCAGGCCGTCCCGGCAACCTTACAGCATTCCGGCCGACACGAAACTATCATCGCTCCATCCATTGCTTATGGAGACGACGATGCGGAAACCACGGGACTATGGCGCTGAACTGAAGGCGCTGGAGGACAAGGCGCGGGAACTTAAAACGCGCAAGGTGCAGCAACTCGGCGAACTGGTGATCTTGACCGGAGCCGACGCGCTCACCGTCGACGAACTGGCGGGCGCGCTGATCGTGCTGGCCGAAACCAAGGACGCCGGAAAGAGGGAGGCGTGGGCCAAGCGCGGGGCCGCGTTCTTTCAAAGCCGGGCGCGGCGATCTGCATCGGCATCTGACCGCGACGCGGGCGGCGCTCAACCGCAACCGGACGGTGCGCAACCGGCATCAGGCAGCACGAGCGCGGCATGATATGCGAACCTGGCAGGTCGAACGCCGCCAACGCACGCGGCATCTGATCGAACTCGGCGGTCTCGTCGTCAAAGCCGGGATCGTGGACCTGACCTGCGATGATCGCGCCATCATCTACGGCGCCCTGCTCTGGGCGGCCGACAAGCTCCAAAGCGATGAACGCGACAAGGCGTTGGCGCTCTGGGCCGACAAGGGAAAGCAGGCGTTCGAGCATGAAGCTACGGCATGAATCCCATCACCGCGCAGGATCGGCATGGCAGGGTATGACCGATGGCGGGCGGCGCGGAGACATCACATATCGCAGCGCCACCCGTCATCGCGCGGCAACGCCGCGCAACGGCGACGCACATCACGGGCTCGAGGTTTCGCGCACCTCGCGCAAGGCCCGGCTGAAGAGGTGATTGAAGATGCGATCGCAATTTCCGCATTGGTCATGATGATGCTTTGAAGGCTGCTGTCGCGCTGGTATTGCTTGATGGCCACCGACGGGCCGTGTCAGGCGGCAGAGCGATCGTGCGAAGGTGGCTCCCGCTGCAATCCGTCCAGATGGCGCAGGATGTTGCGAGCGGCGGCGAGGGCGATGTCCCGCCGCACGCTGTCGACCGCCGAGCCAATGTGGGGGGTCAGAACCGTGCGGGCATGAGAGAGCAGTCGCGGCTCGACGCCGGCGGGCCGATCAGGCCGGGCCCAGTCCTCCGTCTCGAACACGTCGGCCGCATACCCGCCGAGATGGTTCGCCTCTAGGGCGTTGGCGACCGCCGCCTCGTCCACCAGCGATCCGCGGGCGGGGTTGATGAGGAGCGCGCCCGGCTTCATGGCCGCGATCGCCGCCGCATCGATCAGGTGGCGCGACTCCGCGTTCAATGGCAGCGCCAACACCAGATAGTCACTGCGTGCCAGCAACTCTGCCAGATCGCGCCGCAGGAGCCCCTGCGCATCCTCCGCGGCGGGAGAAAGCGGGTGCGCGTCGCAATAGGAGATGCGGCAGCGGAATGGCCGCACGCGGTGGGCGATGGCCTGGCCCACGGCACCCATGCCCACGATGCCCACCTCCGCCCCATCGAGCCCCATGCCGTAGAGTACCGGCCGCCAGCCGGCGAACGGGTGCTGGCGGATCAGCCGGTCGCCGGCGAGCAGATTGCGGCCGAGGGCGATCATGAGGCCGACGGCGAGTTCTGCGGTGGGCGCGGTGAGCAGGTCGGGCACGATGGTCACGTCGACGCCGCGCGCCCGGCACGCCTCCATGTCGAAATTGTCTGCTCCCTTCAGGGCGCAGGCGACGACCTTCAGATCCGGGCAGGCTTCGAGGAAGGCGCCATCCACGTGGTCCGTCATGAAGGCCAGGATGGCGTCGGCGTCGCGCGCGCGGCGCAGGAGTTCCGCGCGCGGCCACGGCTCGCGGGTGGTGTTGGCCTCTACCGCACCGCGGGTGGAAAGCAGATCTAGCACCTCGGGGTGGACCCAGTTGGTGACGAGGGTCTTGCGAGCCATGGATGTCTCTTGCGGCAGGAGTGGGATCAAGCGGAGGCGAGGCAGAAGGTGGCGAAGCGCCGGGCCATGGAGGATTGCGGGCTTTCGCGGCCGAGGCCGATGAACAAGGTCTTGAAGATGTCGGCCTCCTCCAGTTCCAGCATGGTGAGCGTGCCGGCCTTCACCTCCTCGGCCACGGAATAGGCGAACACCACGGAAAGGCCGAGCCCGGCCTTGACCGCCTCCTTCACGGCGGCGGTGCTGCCGAGTTGGCGTGCCACGCGCAGGCGCCCAGCATCGGGCCCGAACATGCCGGCGAGCGCCCGGCCGGTGCCGGTGCCGGGCTCGCCGCCGATGATGGGATGGTCGAGCAGTGCCTGGCGCGGAATGCAGCGCTCCTTCGCGAGCGGATGGTCGGGGCCGGCAATCACCACCAACTTCTCTCGGCGCCAGCCCTGCCATTCCACGGCCGGGTGGTCCTCGCTCCATTCGGTGAGAGCGATGTCCGCCTCGCCGGCGATGAGGGCGTCCACCGCATGGCGGTTGGTGGTGATGACGAGGTCCACCGTGCCGGGCCGATCCAGGTCGCGCTCGAACACGGCGATGAGGCGCGGCGCAAGATAGACTCCTACGTTGCCGCTGGCATGCACCACCAGGCGGCGATCGGAGACGACGGCGCGGGCACGGTCGGCGCTGGCTATGAGGGAGCGGGCCTTCGGCAGGAACAACTCGCCGTCACGGGTGGGGACCGCGCGGCTGCGGTTGCGCACCACGAGGGGCACGCCGACGAACTCCTCGAGCTTGCGCAACTGCTGCGAGACGGCCGGCTGCGAGCAGGCAAGGCGCTCCGCTGCCGACTGGATGCCGCCCTCATCGATGACCGCCAGAAAGGTCTGAACCTGAGACAGATTCAGCATGCGCATGCCCCCGCCCTTGTGCGGCCACAGCCGCTCCATCCCTTGCACCGGAATGTATGCATTAAACGAATGTATGTTGCAACTTCATATTTAATTGGCATTTCCCGCACGTTGGTGAGCTCATTCATATTGTGTCGGAAACATATGGATAAAATCGCATCCGCGCGCCCTCTTCGCCGCCAGCGTCATCAAAATGAAATGCAATTGTTGTCTATTTTTCATTGAGATATGTAATCTATCTGCCGCCAAGAAGGCGCCCACGGAGTTGCATCGTGCGGCAGCCCCGCCGGCGGGCCGTCTCGGCGCGCACGCCATAAACCCATGAGGTCGACATGATCACGCGTCGTCGCTTCGGGGCGCTTGCCGCCTCCGCGCTCTCGCTTCCCCTCGTTTCCGGTGCCGCGCACGGCCAGCAGATGCGCGACGGCAAGCTCCACCTGCGCTTCGCCATCGCCCCCCTGCGGCCAACTCCCGCCATCACCATCAAGGAATTTGAACCGGTGTTCCGCTATCTGGCGGGCGAACTCGGCGCCACCTACGAGTTGGTCAGCCCGGAGAGCTGGGCTGCCATCTCGGTGGCCATGAGCAACGGCCACGTGGATGTGGGCTGGCTCGGCCCGTGGGGCTACGTGCTGGCCAACCAGCACGCCGGCACCGAGGTGATCGCCACCGCCAAGTATCGCGGCAAGCCGTTCTACCACGCCATCATCGAGGGGCGGCCGGATCTCCCCATCAAGGAGTTTCCAAAGGATGCCAGGGGCATGAAGCTGTCCCTAAGCGACCAGGGCAACACCTCCGGCTGGCTCATCCCCTACGCCTTCCTGGTGAAGAGCGGCATCGATCCGCGCGACTTCTTCCAACTGCGCGAGGGGGCCACCTTCGGCAACAACGTGTCCATGATCCAGCAGGGCCTCATCGACCTCGGTTCCGACATGGACCGCGGCCGCAACGGCATGATCGAGGCCGGCGAGATGGATCCGGCCAAGGTGGTCGTCTACTGGACCTCCCAGGAACTGCCCAATGACGCAATCTGTGTGCCCAAGGGCTTCGACCCGGCGTTGAAGACGAAGATCCGCGACATTCTCGTCTCCCTCCCGGAGGACAAGGCGCAGGCGCTCATGGGCAGCGGCTACAACGGCTTCGTGCCAGCCACCCATGCCGATTACGGCATCATAGAGGAAGCCGGCCGCGTCACCGGCAAGCTGAAGTCCTGATCCGCGCGGGCCGGTGCCTTCGGGCACCGGCCACGTCGCGCCCGGCATGAAGCCGGGCGTCCGTTTCATAGCGCGCCGAGCCAGGGGAGACCGTCCATGACCATCGCAAGCTTCGAGGAGACACGCTACGTCGAGCCGGCCCGGTCGCTACTAACGTGGCACAATCTGCGGCGGGGGCTCGTCTTCCTCGCCGTGACCCTGTTCCTCGGGATGTGCTTCGCGGCGGCGAAGGTGGACCTGGCGAAGCTCGTGGACGGGCTGCCGAAGATCGCCTCCTGGTTCCAGCAGATGTTTCCGCCGGACGTACGGGATATCGACCGGGTGCTGCGCGACGCATTCCAGACCCTCGCCATGGCCACGGTGGGCACCATCGGCGCCCTTCTCGTGTGCATCCCACTGGTGCCGCTTGCCGCGCGCAACACCACGCCGAATCTTCTGGTCTATCGTTTGGTGCGGGCGGTGTTCGGGGTGCTGCGCGGCACCGAGATCCTGGTATTCGCCCTCATCTTCGTGGCGGCGGTGGGGTTCGGCCCTTTCACTGGCGTGCTGGCCGTCATGTTCAACATGGTGGGCGCCCTCGGCAAGCTGCTCACTGAGGTGATCGAGCCGGCCGATCGCGGCCCGGTGGAGGCGTTGGAGCTCACCGGTGCCGGCCCGGTGCGCGCGTTCCGCTACGCCCTCCTGCCGGACGTGTGGCCGAACATCGTCGCCGTCACCCTCTACATCTGGGAGTTCAACGTGCGCGCCTCCACGGTGCTGGGCATCGTCGGTGCCGGCGGCATCGGCCAGACGCTGAAGGACTCCATCGACCTGCTCGACTTTCCTAAGTTGGCCACCGTGCTGGGCGTCATCCTCGCCATGGTGATCGCCATCGACACCCTGAGCGCCCACTTGCGCCGTCTCGTGCTGAGCCCCGAGACCGCCGCCACCCGCGCCGGCACGCCGACGCGCCTTTTCGAAGGCGAAAGCCGCGCCTGAGCGGCCCATGGGAGTTGACCGATGAAGAGCATCGCCCCTGCGCATCTGCCGCACGACCGTTCCCTGGGCGAGGAGGAGGGTGCCGCAATCGTCGTGCGCGACCTGAGCAAGGCGTTCGACGGTCGCGTGGTGCTGGATCGCGTCTCCTGCACCGTGCCTGCCGGCCAGTTCGTGGTGCTGCTCGGCCCCTCCGGGTGCGGCAAGTCCACCCTGTTCCGCTGCCTGACCCGCCTGGTGGAGCCGGATGCCGGAAGCGTCACCATCCGCGGCACCGAGGTGACTGCCCTGAAGCCCGCTGCCCTTGAGGCGCTGCGCCGGGAGGTGGGGTTCGTGTTTCAGCAGTTCAATCTGGTAAAGCGCTTCAGCGCCATCGACAACGTGCTGGCGGCCCGGCTCGCGACGACGCCCCTGTGGCGGGTGCTGCTGCGCCGCTTCCGCGCGCGGGACCGGCAATTGGCGCTCGCCTGCCTCGACAGCGTGGGCCTCATGGACCAAGCCTATCAGCGCGCGGAGCGTCTTTCCGGCGGGCAGCAGCAGCGGGTCGCCATCGCCCGCGCCTTCGCCCAGCAGGCGGAACTGATCCTCGCCGACGAGCCCATATCCAGCCTCGATCCGGAATCCTCCGAGAACGTGCTGCAGATCCTGCAGCGGGCGGCGCGGGAGCGCGGCTTCTCGGTGTTGTGCAGCCTGCATCAGGTGGATCTCGCCGTGCGCTACGCCGACCGCATCATCGCCCTGCGCCAGGGGCGCCTGTTCTTCGACGGCCCGGCGGCCGCCTTCACCCCCGGCCTGCGGGAGGACCTGTATCGTGCCGCCCGTTCCTGAGACCGCGACGCCCGCTGACACCGCAGAATGGGCCGCGATCGCCACCGTGCTTGCCCGCGGCGATGATCGCGGCCGGCTTCTGGAAATCCTGCTGGAGGTCCGCGACGCCAAGGGCGGGATCGGCATCTCTCAGGCCGGGCTTCTGGCGCTGGCCGAGCGCCTGCGCCTGTTCCCCTCCGAGGCATACGAGGTGGCCACCGCATTTCCGGCGGTGAACTACGCCGCCACCACGCCCTATGCCGCCGACGGCTGCGGCGATCTGGTGTGCGGCCTGCTGCACGGCGCGCTCGGCGCCGGAGTGTGCCGCAACCGTTGTGACGGGCCCCGCCCCGAACCCGTTCCGCGCTCCTTCGCGGCCTACCGGGCGGCAGGGGGCTACGGGCAGCTCGGCCGCATCATGGCCGATCCCGGCGCGGCGGCGCAGATGTTGGAGCGGCTGTCGGTGCACCAGGCGGTGGGGCGGGCGGGCGTCGGCTTCCCGGTGGCGGAGAAGTGGCGGCAGGTGATCGCTGCCGGCGGCACGCCGGTGGTCATCGTGAACGGCGACGAGGGCGAGCTTGCCATCTTCAAGGACCGCTTCATCCTGGAGAACGACCCGCACGGCGTGATCGAGGCGGCCCTGGTGGCCGCGCGGGTGATAGGCGCGGACCAGGTGTTCCTCTACGTGCGCGACGACTACGTCCCCATCCACGCCATCCTGCGTCAAGCGCTGATGGAGGTGGCGGGGGCCGGCCTCGCGGAGGGCCTCGCCCTGGAGCTGCGGCGCAGCGGTGGTGCTTTCATCTGCGGCGAGGAAACGGCGCTCATCGCGAGCCTCGAGGGACGCCCGGCCCGCCCTGTCGAGCGCCCGCCCTTTCCCACCGCCTGCGGCTATCTCGGCCGGCCCACCTTGCTGCACAACGTGGAGACCTTCTATCGCGTCACTGCAGCGTGGGGCGGCACGCTGGGCTCGCCTGCCTCGGCCCTCCTGGATCCCGAGGTTCGGCTGTTCAGCGTCTCGGGCCGGGTGTGCGCACCGGGGCCGAAGCCGATGCGCGGTCTGTTGCGCCTCGCCGACCTGGTGGAGATCGCCGGTGGAATGCAGGACGGCCATGCCCTCGGCGGCATGGTGATCGGCGGATCGGCGGGGGCGCTGGTGAGCGCCGCAGACTGCTACAGGCCGCTTGCCGATCTGCTGGACGAAGGGCTGCGCCTCGGCACGGGCGGGGCGATCGTGTTCGGCGCGACAGACGAGCCGCGCGCCATTGCCGCCCGCATGGCGGCCTATCTGGCACGGGAGAGCTGTGGCCAGTGTGGGCCCTGCCGCATCGGCACCGCGCACGCCTCGCGCGCCCTGGCTGCGCCGGGCCCGCTGGATCAGCATCTTCTCGAAGACCTCGCAGCGGTCATGGGCGAAGCCTCCCTGTGCGCGCTCGGGCGCAATGCGGGCCGCTTCCTCGGGCGGCTGTCCATCCCCGGCCGCGGTGTTAGCGCATGAGCCTCATCAACTTCACCATCGACGGCCAGCCCGTTGCCGCGCAGGACGGGCAGAGCCTGCTGCAGGCGGCCACCGCCGCCGGACTCGACCTACCTCACCTGTGCGCTTCTACGCGCGATGGCTTCGCGCCCATGGGCAGCTGTCGCACCTGCCTGGTGGAGGTGGAGGGCGAAGCCGAGTTGGTTCCTGCCTGCCGCCACAGGGTCCGGACCGGACTCGCCGTGCGCACCGACACGCCGCGCGCCGCGCGGGTGCGGCGGCTCGCGGTCAGCCTGCTCGCCTCCGAGATGAGCGCCGCGGCGAAGGCGCGCCACCCCGACACGCCGTTCCTCGATCTCGTCGCGCGCACCGGAGCCGATCCCGATCGCTTCGGCCACCGGGCGGCAGGCCGTCCCGCGGATGCCAGCCACCCCGCCATTGTCCTCGACCCGGAGGCGTGCATCCGCTGCGGCAAGTGCCGGGCGGGATGCCGTGACGTGCAGGTGAATGGGGTCATCGCCCTCGCCGGGCGAGGCGACGGCATCCACGTGACATTCGATGCCGGGATGGCCATGGGGGAGAGCAACTGCGCCTCCTGCGGGGAATGCGCCCAGCTCTGCCCCACCGGCGCGCTGGCGCCCAAGGCGCTGGAGCGGGCCGGTGGACGGACCGCGGTGACGGCCAAGGGCGAAACGGTCTGCCCCTTCTGCAGCGTCGGCTGCCGGGTCACCCTGCATATGGTCGACGACGAGGTGGCGTGGGCGGAAGGTGCCGACGGCCCGGCGAACCGCGGTCGGTTGTGTGTCAAGGGCCGCTTCGGCTTTTCCTACCTGAGGCATCCGGATCGCCTCACCGTGCCCCTGGTGCGCCGGGCGGATGCGCCCAAGGATCCGGCCCTCGCCCTGCGCGGCGCCGCGGTGCTGGACCTGTTCCGTCCCGTTGACTGGGACGAGGCGCTGGACACCGCCGCTCGTGGCTTCGCCCGGTTGCGCGCGGCGCACGGCCCCGGATCTCTGGCGGTGCTAGGGTCGGCAAAGGGTTCGAACGAAGATGCCTATCTCCTGCAGAAACTCGCACGCATGGGCTTGGGCACCCCCCATGTTGACCACTGCACACGCTTGTGCGCCTCGGTGCCGCCGCTGGCGGAGGCCACCGGCTTCGCCGCCGTGACCGCCCCCATCGAGGAGATCGCCTGCGCCGAGGTGGTGCTGATGGTGGGCAGCAACCCGGACAGCAACCATCCGGTGGCCGCCTCCTTCATGAAGAATGCCTTTCGGCGTGGGACGAAGCTCATCCTGGTGGATCCCGGCATTCAGGCCCTGTCGCGGTTCGCCACCCATCACCTCAGGACGGCCCCGGGGACGGATGTGGCCCTGCTCTCCGCCATGACGCGCGTGGTGATTGAGGAGGGGCTCCACGACCGGGATTTCGTCTCTGGGCGGCTGGAGGGCTTCGAGGCGCTGCGCGCGCGGGTCGCACCTTTCACGCCGGAGATGGCGGCCGGCCTCACGGGCGTTCCGGCGCAGGACATCGTGGCCGCCGCCCGCCTGTTCGCCGGGACGCGCGCGGCCATGACCTTCTGGGGCATGGGTGCCTCGCAGCACGCCTTCGGCGCGGACAACATCCGGGCCGTCATCGCCCTCGCTCTCGTGTGCGGGCAGGTGGGTCGTCCCGGCGCGGGCCTCCATCCCCTGCGCGGGCAGAACAACGTGCAGGGCTCCTGCGACGCCGGCCTGTTGCCCAACTATCTCCCCGGCTACCGGCCGCTTGCGCAGGCAGGTCACACGGTGGTGGAAATGTTCGATGCGGCCCGTCGAGGGGCGGTGCGCGGGCTCTATGTGGTGGGTGGCAACCCGGCCATGGCCAACCCGGACCTCGCCGTCACCCGCGCCGGGCTGGCCTGCCTGGAGCATCTGGTGGTGCAGGATATCTTCCCCACCGAGACCGCGGCCTTCGCCGATGTGATCCTGCCCGCAGCGGCGCTGGCGGAGCGGGCGGGTACCGTGACCAATACCGACCGACTGGTGCAACGCATCGCACCGGCGCTGCCCCTGCCCGGCGGCGCGCGACCGGACTGGCGCATCATTCGCGACATCGGCGCGCGCCTCGGCCTATCGTGGGCAAATCTGACTGTGGAGAGCCTGTTCGAGGACATGGCGCAGGAACTGCCCACCCTTGCCGGCTTCAGCTGGCGGATGATGGTCCAAGACGACCATGCGCGCTACCCCTTGCGCCCAGCCGGCGCCGGCGAGAGCCTGTTCGGCGATGATTTTCCCCGCGGGGCCAAGGCCGCCATCGTGCCTCTCGACGCGAGTGGTGCGGACGAGATGACGGACGCCGACTATCCCTTCATCCTGATGACCGGCCGCCTGCGCGAACACTGGCACACGGGCACCATGACCCGCCGCTCGCCGGTGCTGGAGGCCCTGAGCCCGGAGCCGCAGGCCCACATGCATCCTGACGACCTCGCCCGGCTGGGCGTGACCGTCGGAGGGGAAGTGGAGGTACGCACGCGCCGCGGGATGGTGCATCTCGCCGCTATGCCCGATCGGGCGGTGCGGCCGGGCGTCGTGTGGATGGCCATGTCCTTCTTCGAGGCGGCTGCGAACGAACTGACGGTGAACCGACTGGATCCCACCACCCGCGTGCCGGACTTCAAGTTCTGCGCGGCGGCGGTGGAGAAAAAAACATATACCTGACCACGATAGACTATAAGTTCCACGACACACTGCCGATCGCTGCCATATTAATGGCCAGATCTTCATATAATAATACTATATCTTATCGTTTATAATTGGCACCGAATTGGAAATTAATTGACCATCTTGCGCAATTCATGTGTAATCGGTTTGTGGAGTGCCACTGCGCCATATTAGGTTGTGTGGACGGATTTTGATGAGGATGAGGATGAGGATGAAGCTGAAGGCGAGAGCGACGATGGCGGCGAAGCCGCATTCGGTCTTCTCGCAGCGCAGGGCGACGCGCTTGAAGCGCTTGAGCTTTCCGAAGCACTGCTCGATGCGGGCGCGCCCCCTGTAAAGCGCCTTCGGGAAGAAGGCTGGGCGCTCCTTCGCGTTGGATTTGAAAGGGATGGCGGACGCGATGCCGCGCGCCCGGGCGATGGCCCGGTTGGCCTTGGCGTCATAGCCCTTGTCGGCGAGCGCCGCGCGCGGCGTGACATCGGGACCCAGATCCAGCAGCAGCTTGAAGAGCGGACTGTCGCCGGCTTCCCCGCCGGTCAGGTGGAAGGCGATCGGCAGGCCGTCGAAGTCGCTCTTGAGGTGGATCTTGGTGGAGAAGCCGCCGCGCGAACGGCCGAGGGCTTGGCCGTCCTGCCCCCTTTTGCTCCGGCGGCGGAGACGTGGGCGCGCACCACGGTGGAATCGAACATCTGGACCAGATGGGCCGTGCGGCTCAGCGAGGCCAGGGTTTCGAAGTAAAGCTCGAACACGCCGGCCTGACGTAGCCGCCAGAACCGTTTCCAGACGCTATTCCACGCGCCGAACTCGGCAGGCAGTGCCCGCCAGGTGATGTTGTGCACAGTGAAATAGTGCATGGCTTCGAGGAACTTGCGATCGTCGCGACCCTTGTCGCCGCGCCGTGAACGGCAGGCGCGGAACACCTCCAGCGCCAGCGCCCAATCCTCGTCCGTCATCCGCGTCAGCATGGTCGATCTCGCCAAAAGCCGACCCGCTATGAATCACCGAAAGGGGCAGAAGGGAATCCCCTCTGCCTAAACCCACCGCAATCCGTCCACACGGCCTAGCGTGAGGTGTCGAGGCCTTACACCAATTGATTATAATATCGATCCGACCGCAACCCAATATATCCAGAGATAGTTTCTGAAAGTTGCTTAAATTTTCTGGACAAGCAGATTTTATGAACCGTAACCTAGACTAATTAGGTGACGAATTTTTCCATTGCCGCCATGCTCGATGGCTCTCCGAGCCAATGAGTGACAAAGGGATAGAGATACAATGCCTGACATGCTGGGCTGCGCTCGCTCTCCACCAGCGGCGAGCGACAGGCGATGCCATGTTACCGGCAGCCGCCGACCAGGGCTTTCACATCCCTGGCACCAGCACTCAAACTGAGCGATAGCTCAACAAAAAAGCACCCAAGAGAGCGATTGGCTGCACGTGTGCGCATCAAGATTCCTGCGCGACTGATGTGCCATGTCTGGCGCCGAAGGCAATCGTCGCGTCCCCTTTCTGCCATCATAGACCCTCCCACGCCCAAGTCGCGGGTGACCGGCAAGCTGACCTGAATTTCGAGCATTCGGTCCACTCCGTCACGGATGGCCGATCCTGTTTCCTATCAAGCGGTGAGTGGAATGCGCGTGAAAAGGCTTGTTCGATCAATCCCAACGGATCGCAGGGGCCGGCGGACATCTATCGCCTCGCTGCTGCGGCACACCGGCCTAGGGCTCGGACCCATAAAATAATTGGCCTTCGCAGCATGTTGTGATTCATCAGTCCGTGGAGGATCTGATGATGAGCGGAGACCGTTTCTGGCTCACGGATGCGCAGTTTGCGCGGCTTGAGCCGTATCTGCCCAGGGACACGCGCGGCAAGCCGCGTGTCGATGACCGGCGGGTGATCAGCGGCATCGTGCATGTCCTGAAATCGGGCGGCCGATGGATCGACGCGCCGCCCGAATATGGGCCGCGCAAGACGCTCTACAACCGCTTTGTCCGATGGGCTGCCAAGGGGATCTGGACAGACCTCTTCCATGCTCTCGCCAGCGCAGGAGGTCCTCCCGCCCAGGTGCTGATCGACAGTTCTGCGGTCAAAGCTCATCGCTCCGCTTCTGGTGGAAAAGGGGGGAGAGCAGTCAGGCGATCGGCCGCTCGCGGGGCGGGCGCACGACCAAAATCCATGCGCTGACAGACCGCCACTGCCGACCGGTCGCATTCCTGCTGACCGGCGGACAGGTCGCAGATTGCACCGCTGGAGCGGTTCTGCTGCGCCAGATGTCCAGTGCCCGCATCCTCCATGGTGACAAGGGCTACGATAGCGATGCGATCCGCCGACAGGTCGAGGGCATGGGCGCCATGCCGAACATTCCGCCCCGCTCCAACAGGCTCTGGAAGAACTGCTTCTCTCCCGTGCTCTACCGCGACCGAAACGCCATCGAGCGCATGTTCTGCCGCCTGAAAGACTTCCGGCGCATCGCCACACGATATGACCGCCTCGCCATCAACTTCCTTGCAGCAGTCAGCATCGCGGCAACCGTCAGCTACTGGTTATGAGTCTGGACCCTAGGGCTGGCCGCGCTCGGCGCGTCGGTGTCGCATAACGCCTTGGCGCAGAGTCTGTCCACCGCCGATCCCGCGAGTTGGCGCACGCCGGAATACAAGGCCGATTGGGGCTTGGAAGCCATGCACGCCGCCAACGCCTATGCGGCGGGCTACACCGGCCTGGGTGTGACGGTGGGTGTTGTTGATTCAGGTGTCTATAGTGCCCACCCGGAATTCGCCGATGGCCGCGTCAAGCCGCTCACCATCACCGGGACCTTCGGATCGGACGGCTTCTATTTTATGGACGGGTCCGGAAAGCCGCAGAATCAGTCGCCACAACCAAGCTTCTTCAAGGCGGGTGATTCTTATACCGCTCCGGGAACGTACAGCCCCATCTACAACGATCCACACGGGACACACGTCACAGGGACGATCGGGGCCTCCCGAGACGGCGTCGGCATGCAAGGCGTGGCGTTCAATGCCAATGTCTACGTCACCAACACACAAACGAACGACTCGGCACGATACGGAACGAACGTTGATTATGCCTACTTCAAAAACGCTTATGGTAGCCTAGCGGCGGCCGGCGCACGTGTGATTAATTCCTCTTGGGGCAGCCCGCCTACTGGAGACAATTACAACACCATCCAAGGCTTACGCACAGCTTATTCTAAATTTTCTGGCAAGCTCAGCTACGTCGACGCGCTTTCCGAGACCACAAAACAATACAATATTATTCAGGTATTTGCGGCGGGAAACACCGGATACAGCAACCCAAACGTTAGATCTTCGCTACCTTATTTCAGACCGGATCTTGAGAGCAATTGGCTTGCCGTAGGCGCAGCTGCTAAGGGGGGCAATGGCGGCCTAAATCCCGGAGATCTTGTCCTCGCGAGCTATTCAAATCGAGCCGGCGTCGCCAAATATTGGTACGTTGTCGCACCAGGCAGCGCTATCAACAGTACGGTTCCTACCTATGCGCCAGGCGCTCGATGGAATCTCGGTGAATGGGCTATCAATCCAAACAAGCAGACCGGCTACACAACAGTGAACGGCACCTCCATGGCCGCGCCCCATGCCACTGGCGCGCTGGCCCTGATCATGGAGCGATTTCCCTATATGACCAACCAGCAGGCCCGCGATGTCCTGCTCACCACGGCCTATCACCGCAACGTGGTCGCCGGCGTGGCGGATGCCAATCCCAATGCTCCCAACGCCGTCTGGGGTTGGGGCGTGATCGATCTCAATAAGGCCATGAATGGCCCAGGGCAATTTCTTGGCTCAGTCGCCGCGAACCTCCCGGCCGGCACCCGCGATACCTGGTCCAACAACATCTCCGAGGACGCCCTCATCCAGCGCAAGCAGGAGAATGACGCAGCGGCGGCCGCATGGGCAGCCCGCAAGGCCGCCCATGATCCGACACTCACCCCCGAGTGGCAGACCGAGATTCAGGTGGAGACCACGCGCGTCGCGGCTTTCGCCGATGTCCCTACCCGCGGCAGCCTGATTAAGGCCGGAGACGGCATTCTCACGCTCACCGGAACCAATAGCTATTCCGGCGGCACCACATTCGCTGGGGGTATTCTGTCGGTGGCCCGTGACGCCAACCTCGGCGCGGCGGCGGGGGGCCTTACCTTTGACGGCGGCATCCTCCAGGTCACCGGCACCAGCTTCACCACCACCGGCCGGGCCATCACCTGGGGCAACGGCGGCGGCGGCTTCGATATTGCCAGCCTGGACAATACCTTCACCCTGAACCAGTCCCTTTCCGGCACCGGCGGCCTCGCCAAGCTCGGGGCAGGAACCCTGGTTTTCACCGCCACCCACAGCTTCACCGGCCAGGCGACCCTCGCCGGCGGCGGCCTCCAGCTTACCGAAACCGCGAGCCTCATCGCCCCGGTCGTCACCTTGGCAGGAACCACCCTCACCAACGCAGGAACCCTGGCCGGCGGCGTCACCAATGCCGGCACCCTGATCACCACCGGCACCATTGCCGGCGGGCTCAGCAATACCGGCTTTGTCCAGGCCGCCGGCGTGCTCGCCGGAACGGTGAGCAATGCCTCCGGCGCAGCCGTCGCCCTCACCGGCAGCACCACAGGCATCACCCGCCTAAGCAATAACGGCGCCATCGATCTCGGCGGCACCGCCCTGACGGTCGGATCGCTCACCGGCACCACAGCCACCGCCGTTATTGGCAATGGCCAGCTCACGGTAGGCACAGACGGCAGCTCCGCCAGCTATGCCGGACAGATCGTCGATGGCGCCAGCCGCACCAGCCTCACCAAGGCCGGTGCCGGCACCCTCACCCTCACCGGCAACAACTCCTATACCGGCCTCACCACCGTCACCGGCGGCCTGCTGTCGGTGAACGGCGCCTTCTCCTCGACGCTGGCCATCGGCACCTCGGGCACCCTGCGCGGCTCCGGCACCCTCTCCGGCCCGCTGGTGGTGGCCGGGCGGCTGGCGCCGGGCAACTCGCCCGGCACCCTCACCGTCAACGGGCCGGTGACGCTCGCCAGCACCTCCACCTTCCAGACCGACATCGACGGCACCGGCACCGGAACCGGCGCGGGCAATTATTCCCACCTCGTCACCACCGGCACCAACGGCACAGTCACCGTGGCCGGAACCCTGGCGCCCACCCTGCGCGGCATCACCGGCAGCGCAACCAACAGCTACACCCCGCCGCTGGGCACCAGCTTCACGGTGATCCAGAGCAGCGCCGGCCTCTCCGGCTCCTTCGCCGGCCTGGCCCAGCCGGCGAGCGGCCTGCCCGCCTCCACCCGCTTCGATGCCCTCTACGGCCCCACCAGCCTGGCGCTGGTGGTCACCCCGCTGTGGTACGGCAACCTGGCGGCCAACGGCCTGGCCACCACCGCCAATGCCAGCGCGCTCGGCAGCGCGGTGGACAGCATTCGCCCGGTGGCCGGCATTGCTCTGACCGGAGCCAATGCCGGGCTGTTCAACAGCCTCTACAGCCTGGCCCCGACGGCATTGGCCGCCGCCCTCAGCCAGATGACCGGCGAGGTCTATGCCTCCACCGCCGCCCAGACCTTCGATGACGCCCGCCAGGTGCGCGCCGCCATCAACGAGCGCCTGGACGACGCCACCGGGCCCAAGCCCGACAAGGCCACCGCCAAGCTCTCGTCGAGCCTGAACGTCGCCGTGTGGGCCACCGGCTACGGCGGCTGGGGCAATGCCTCCGGCGACGGCCTCGCCTCCCTGGGCTGGACCCAGAGCGGCTTCATCGCCGGTGCCGACGTCAAGGTGTTCGACACCACCCGCCTCGGCATCGCCGCCGGCTTCGGCCAGTCCGATGGCCATGTGGACAGCCTCAACTCCAAGGCCGACAACAGCCACACCGACCTGGCGCTCTATGGCGTCTCGCAACGTCGCCTTCGGCACCTTCTCCAACGGCCTGGGTAGCAGCTACAACGGCAACACCGCCCAGGTGTTCGGCGAAGTCTCGCGTCCGTTCGCTTTCGGACCGGCTCAGGTGTCGCCGTTCGCGGCGGTGGCCTATGTGAACCAGAACTTCGACGCCTTCTCCGAAACCGGCGGCGCCGCCGCACTCTCAGGCTCGGCGCAGTCCATGAGCACCACGCTTACCACCCTGGGCGCGCGGCTAAGCACCGACATGGTGGTGGGCAACGGCCTCTTCACCCCCAGCCTCAAGCTGGGCTGGCAGCATGCCTTCGGCGACGTGGACACGACGTCGGTGATGTGGCTGAACGGCTCCACCCCGTTCCTGGTCTCCGGCACGCCCATCGCCCGCGATGCGCTGGCGCTCAATGTGGGCCTCAGCTATGCCTTCAACGACGCGGTCAGCGCCGGCTTCGCCTATGACGGCGTGCTCGGCTCCGATGCGCAGAGCAACACGCTCAAGGGCAATCTGCGGGTCAATTTCTGAGCCATCCCCCAGACAAAGAGGACGGCATCCTGCATCGGATGCCGTCCTCATCACTGCCGATAACATGTATGGGTAAGTGGGTGTCCTGGCTCACCTTTTTTACGTAAGGTTACAGGGGATGTTCCGAGCCTGGAGGGCGTGAACTGATGGGGTGGATGCCCCCTCCTGCGGGCTCGTATTGTGTCCGGGCAGCGCCGTGGTGGCGCTTTCAAGGGAGGGGCACATGCCAGATGTTCATGTCCTTGCGATCGACCTGGCCAAGCGGAGTTTCCAGGTCTGCGGCACGGATCGGGGCGGGGCGGTTCTGTTCAACCGGACGGTGTCCCGCGCGAAGCTGATCCAACTGTTGAGCGCGCAGCCGCCTTGCATCGTGGCGATGGAGGCCTGCGCAACGAGCCATTATTGGGGCCGCGTCGCTCAAGGCCTTGGACGCCACGTGCGGCTGGTTCCGCCGATCTACGTGAAGCCCTTTGTGAAGCGGCAGAAGAATGATGCCGCTGACGCGGCCGCGATCGCCGAAGCCGCGCTGCGTCCGAACATGCATTGCGTCGCGGTTTGAAAAGTCATGGCTGCATGGGAAAGCACGTACCCTCGCACGCCAGCAACCGCGAACGCGAAATGCCATATCGAAAATACGAAAGTCATGTTGAATTTCGCGTCGTCCGACTTGAGGTGGTCCCCATACAATCAAAGCCACACGCTGCGCAATTCGTTCGATCTCGCGCGCAACATGGGGCGGCGAGCGATTTCATAGTGCTATAGCGAAAACGTAGTGATCATCACTATCGGACGCGGCCCGCCATACCCAACCGCCCGTTCCGCTGGCCCGGGATTTCGTAGGCGCGACCTGTGAACCAGCCTTCCGATCCCGTCGCCTTGGACAAGCTGAAGGCGCGTATTCAGGCGCTGCGTGCCAAGACCACGGCCAATGGCTGCACCGAAGACGAGGCGTTGTCTGCGGCCGCCAAGGTCGCCGAGCTGCTCGATCGGCATGATCTGTCGCTGTCGGATGTCGAGCTGCAGACCTCGCTGTGCGAGCGGAGGGTCTATGAGACGCATCGCAAGAAGCGCATTCCGCTCGACGACTGCATCGGCGCCGTTGCGCAGTTTTGCGATTGCCGGGTCTGGCGCGAGAAGAACGCCGCCGTAGAAGTGAGCTACGTGTTCTTCGGCCTGTCAGCGGATGTCGAGGTGGCGCACTATCTGGCCGAGCTGATCGACGGCGCGGTGCGCGCCGAGCTCGGCCGTTTCAAGACCTCGGCTGATTATGCCCGGTTTCGTCACCAGGAGCGGCATCTCGCCAATGCCTCCTTCGCGCTCGGCATGGTGACCTCGATCGCGGATCGCCTGGTGGCGATGAAGAAGAGCCGCGACCAGGTCAACGAACGCACCGGCCGTGGCCTGGTCATTCTCAAGACGTCGGTCGTCGATGCCGAGTTCGACAAGCTCGATATGAAGCTGCGCACCCAGCGCGCGACGAGCCGCATGGTGTCGACGGCAGCCTATGAAGCCGGCGGTGCCGCCGGCGCGACGCTGCCCATCAATCCTGGCCTCGACGGGGCCCCGCCGAAGAGGAGCGCGCGACAAGGGTGACCAGGCCGGGCAGGTCGCGGCGCTCAGCCTTTCGGAGCGCTCCCCTTCAGCGCATTCCATGCCGCCTGATTGGCCTGATCGAACGCCTTGCGGGAGTCGCTCAAGGCGGCGCTCAGCACCGACCAGGACTCGCTGCCGGTCTGCTTCAGCTTCTCGAGATGAGCGCCAGCTTCGCTTGCATCGGATCGGAGCTGCTTGAGTACGGCATCGATATCGGTGGTCCCAGCCATGGTCACCTTGGCCGCGGCCTCGCGAAACCTGTTGGTGGTCTCCTGCCAGGCCTTCGCCTGTGCAGCGGCAATCTGCTTGAACGTCGCTTGCTGCTGGTCGACCTGTTTGCCGGCGTTCTCGAAATAGGCCTTCATCTGGGTCTCGAACTCGGCCCACTGTCTGTCGAGTTCCGTCTTCGCACCGGCCAGCGCCGCTTCGCCGGCTTCGGATTGCGTCTTGAGCATCGCTTCGAGCTCGCCGCGCCGCTTCTTCAGGTCGGCGATGATCTCTGCGGCCTTCACCTTGGACGCCGCCTCGGCCTTGGCCGCCGTCGCGTCGAAGGAATCCAGCGCCGCATCCATCTCGTGAAGGCGCTCCTTGGCCCAGTTCAGGTACACATGCATGCTGCTCTGTGTCGACATCGCCGCTCTCCCTTTTTCTAGCGAGTGCAGCGTAGAGAAACAACACTGTGCCGTTTTGATCTGAGTCAAGCGGGGGAACGTCGGACTTCACGTTCCCGTGCGCGGCAGACGGACCTGCCTGCTGCTCACGGCGAGCGGCCGGCGAGCCTTTCAAAGATGCTGCGGCAAGGCTGCTGGCGTCCCGCCGCCGATCGATGCCATCATCTTTCTTCAGCCGAGGCGATAGGGGCCCTCAGATGACCGGTGATGAATTCAGCGCCCTTGCGCTGTCCTTCGAGGGGACGACGGCCGCGCCGCATTTCGATCGCACGGCGTTCAAGCGACACCGGACGTTCGCGACGCTCGCCGCCGACGGCACATCCGCCAATGTCCTGCTCACGCCCGACGAGCAGGACCATTATGCAGGCCTGCAGCCCGAGATCTTCGGCCGCATCCCCAACAAATGGGGCGACCAGGGCTGGACCATGGTGACCCTGATGCAGGCCGATGTGAGCCTGCTGCGTGCTGCGCTTGAAAGCGCCCGGCGCGCGGCCCATCGTCCGCAACGGTCACGGTCCGGCAAGCGGCGCTGAGCGGGCGCGACATCAGGCGGTGCCGGCCGGCCGCTGTCTCAGCGCAGGCCGACGCGTGCGGCGAGCTCCCTCAGCGTGCGATAGCCGAGGCCCTGATAGCTGAGCGGCTCGTATCTGAGGCTGTCCTGCTCGGCTTCAATGACGATCCAGCCGGAATAGCCGCTGTCGGCTGCGATCTTCAGCACCGGTGCGAAATCGATGCAGCCGTCGGGATCGCCCGGCACCGTGAAGGCGCCGCGCCGCACCCCTTCGAGGAAGCTCAGGCCGTTGTCGCGCACGTCACGCATGACCGGGGGCCGGACATTCTTGCAGTGGATATGGCTGACGCGATCGACGTATTTCGCCAGGATCGCGACCGGATCGCCGCCGCCGAAACGCGCATGACCGGTGTCGAACAGCAGCCGCGTGTAGGGCCCCGCTTGCGCCATGAAGCGGTCGATGTCCTCGGGGGTCTCGATGATCGTGCCCATGTGATGGTGGTAGCCCATCGTCACGCCCTGCTCATGCGCGTAGTGCGACAGCGCCTCGTAGCCGCGGGAGAAGCGGTCCCACTCCGCGTCGGTCATGATCGGACGGTCGTTGACCGCAATATCGTCGTTGCCATGGACGGTGTTCGAGCATTCGCAGGCATTGATGTGGTCGCCGCCGGCCGCCTTCACCATGTCGATGAAGCCCTGCAACGCCTTCATCTCGGTCTCGATGTCGTTGACGAGGAGGTTGGTCGAGTGCCAGCCGGCGGCAAAGCGCAGGCCATATTCGCCGAGTTTCGCCTTCAGCGCCGAGCCCTCGTCCGGCATCTTGTGGCCCTTCTCGATGCCGTCGAAGCCGATCTCGCGGCAGTCGCGCAGGCAGTCGTCGAGCGACAGATGATCGCCGATGCTCCAGTCGTCGTCGTTCGACCAGGCGATGGGATTGGTGCCGTACAGGATCATGGGAAGCTCTCAGTCGAAAGCGCGCTGTTGCGTGGTGTTGGCTTCGTAGATCTCGCGCAGTGTCTCCAGCTGCGCCGATCCGGTCTCGGGCACCGCGACATCCCACCACGCGCCGCCGGCGCCGGTGCCGGGCACCGGGTCGGTCTCGATCACGATCACCGTCGGTCTGGTCCGGCCGCGCGCGGCAACGATGCGCGCCGCGAGATCGGCGAGACCTGAGGCCTTCTCCGCATGCGCGCCCATCGCGCGGGCATGCGCGACGAAATCGATCTCCGGGCCGTCGGCGACGGCGCAATCCTTGTAGAGATTGTTGAACTCCGCGCCGCCGGTCGCGATCTGCAGCCGGTTGATGCAGCCATAGCCGCGATTGTCGGTCAGCACCACCGTGAACGGCACGCGACGCATGACCGCGGTGGCGAGCTCGGAATTGGCCATCATGTAGGAGCCGTCGCCAACGAAGCAGATGACCTCCTTGCCGGGCGCGGCGAGCGCCACGCCGAGCGCGCCGGCGATCTCATAGCCCATGCAGGAATAGCCATATTCCATGTGATAGCCGCCCGCGGCTGCGTGCCACAGCACGTGGAGCGCGCCCGGCATGGTGCCGGCGGCGCACATCACGATGCTGCTGTCGGTGGCCACGCGCTGCACCGCGCCGATCACCTGCGCGTCGCTCGGCAGCCCGTTCGCGCTCTCGTCTGGCGCCGCGGTGACCGCCGTCACCTTGGCGTGCCAGGCGCGCCGCAAGGCCGCGTCGGGCGCTGCGGCCTTGTGGTCGCCGAGCGCCGCCGAGAGCTGCGCGAGCGTGGCCTTGGCGTCGCCGACCACGCCGGTCGCGCCATGCTTGCTGGCGTCGTAGCCGTGCAGATTGATCGAGACCAGCTTGCGCGCCGGGTTCCTGAACAGCGTCCAGCTGGCGGTGGTGAAATCCTGGAAACGGGTGCCGACGCCGATGATCAGGTCGGCCTGCGCGGCGAGCGCATTGCCGCAGTCCGATCCGGTGACGCCGGGCGCGCCGAAATTGAGCGGATCGGTCCAGGCATTGCCGCCCTTGCCGGCCTGGGTCTCGAGATAGGCGATGTCATGCTTGCGGGCGAAGGCGGCGAGCGCCGCTTCGGCGCCGGAATAGATCACGCCGCCGCCGGAGATCAGCAACGGCTTTTGCGCCGCGCGGATCAGCGCCGCGACGGCCGAAACCTCGTCAGGATCGGGCAGGGGGCGGCGGATGCGCCAGACCTTCGGTGCGAAGAAGCTGTCGGGATAATCATAGGCCTCGGCCTGCACGTCCTGACAGAAGGCGAGGCACACCGGGCCGCAATTGGCCGGATCGGTCATCACGGCGAGCGCGCGCGGCAGCGCGGACAAGATGTGCTCCGGCCGTGCAATGCGATCGAAATAGCGCACCACCGGGCGGAACGCGTCATTGGCGGAGACCGTCCCGTCGTCGAAATCCTCGATCTGCTGCAGCACCGGGTCAGGCCGGCGGTTGGCGAACACGTCGCCGGGGATGAACAGCACCGGCAGCCGGTTGACATGCGCGAGCGCCGCGGCCGTCACCATGTTGGTGGCACCGGGTCCGATCGAGGACGTCACGGCCATCGTCTTGCGGCGCTTCATCGTCTTGGCATAGGCGATCGCCGTATGCGCCATGGTCTGCTCGTTCTGGCCGCGCCAGGTCGGCAGCTCCGCGCCGATGCCGTGCAGCGCCTGGCCGAGACCGGCGACATTGCCATGGCCGAAGATCGCCCACACGCCTTCGATGAAGCGGTCGCCTTGCTCGGTCAGCTGCACCGAGAGCCAGCGCACCATCGCCTGCGCCGCGGTCAGTCGGATCGTTCCGGTCATGTCGTGGTCTCCCGCAGCGCTCAGCCTTGCAGCAGGGACGCGGGATCGACCGCGGCGCCGGTCTGCGCGGAGCGCGTTGCTGCCTCGGCAAGGGCGAGCGCCTTGACGCCGTCCGCCAAGGTCACCGGCATCGGGCCGTCGCTTTCGACGGCCGCCACGAACGCCGCCCATTCCGCCGCATAAGCGCGCCCATAGCGTTCGAGAAAGAAGTGCTCGGGCTTGGCGCTGCTGATGCCGGCCGTGGTCGCCTTGGACACGGTATTCTCCAGCACGTTGCCGGCGGACAGCAGCCCCTCGGACCCGAGCAGCTCGATGCGCTGGTCGTAGCCATAGACGGCGCGGCGGCTGTTCTTGATCACTGCCATCGCACCATGGGCGAAAGCGAGCGTGACGATCGCGGTGTCCACGTCACCCGCCGCGCCGATCTCGGGATCGACGATGGCGGCGCCGACCGCCATGACCCGTGACGGCATCGCCCCCATGATCCAAAGCGCCACGTCGAAATCGTGGATCATCATGTCGCGGAACAGGCCGCCGGAGACTTTCACATAGCTGACCGGCGGCGGCGCCGGATCGAACGAGGTGATCGACAGCAGTTCGGGCTTGCCGATCTCGCCACGCTCGGCCGCCCCCTTCAGCGCCGCGAAATTCGGATCGAACCGTCGATTGAAACCGATCATCACCGGCCGCCCGGTGGCGGCGGCCGCCGCCTGGCAGGCCCGGGCCCGCGCCAGGCTGAGGTCGACCGGCTTTTCGCACAGCACCGCCTTGCCGGCCCGCGTCGCAGCTTCGATGAGGTCGGAATGCGTGTTGGTCGGTGTGGCGATCAGCACCGCGTCGATGCTTGCATCGGCGAGGATCGCCTCCGTGCTCCGCGGCTCGGCGCCCATCTTCGCAGCAAGCGCCGCCGCGCTCTCCGTGATCGCGTCCGAAATCGCCGCGAGCCGGCTTCCTGGATGTGTCGCAATCGTTCTGGCATGGACGGCGCCGATCCGTCCGGCGCCGAGCAGTCCTACATTGAGCACGCGTCGTCTCCGTTTCCTCGTTCAGGCGCCGCATTCTGTCGGTCGTGCCGCTGCCTCATCTTCGCTGCTTCGCCGGGGCTGATCCCGCCCGACGGTGCGAAACTTGGTTTGATCTTAGTCAGCTCAGGGGGTGGGGCGGTCGCGCGCTGCGCAGACTTGGCTCGCGGCCTTCTCCCATCGGCGCTGCGCCGGGCGGCGGGTCTGTTGCCGCAGAACAGAGGCTATTCTCCGGACGCGATCCGGAGGTTCCGGCAAAGGGGGTGACGCGCTCGCGCGTCGCCATCTGCCGCGGCGATGTCGAAGACAATCTCCCCGCTGTCCTCCCGCAATTCGACCTCCCATCGTCTTCCATCAGGACGTGCCAGCGTCATGATGTGAAATTTGAGGTCACGCTACCAAATTACCCCGGGAGTGACGAATGGAAATTTGTCCGGAGGAGGTTGGCGGCAGGCGGCGCTGCGCGCGGCTGTCATCGATCATGGCTCGTGACGCCCGCACGCGATGCGTGCGGGGCCTGTCATGCCCTTCGCCCGACCATCAGCAGGATGCCGCCGATCTGCGGCAGCAGCGCCAGCAGGATCAGGCGGAGCATCACGAAGTCGTCGGCCGATGGCTTCACGACGCCGCGCGACACCCAGGCGACCAGCTTGATCGCGGCCTCGGTCTGCGGATCGGCGGTCTGGCTCACGGCGCTCATCGCCACGTCCAAGGCCTGGCGCCGCTCGGCCACCGCGGCCTCGCGTTCGCGACAGAACTTGCCGACGCCGCCCTTGCACTCGCGATCGCGCGCGGTCATCGCATCGGCGAGCGCGGTCTGCGCCGCCTGCACCGCCGGCGTCACGCGGGAGGCGCGGGCGAGCGTGACGTCGCTGATATTGGTGGAGGCAAAGCCGATGCCGGCGGTGACCGCGAACACGAAGGTCATCAGCCACACCGTCCAGCCGGTCAGCGCCGAGGCGCGGTGCCGCGCCTGCCACAGCCGCGCGGCGCAGGTCGGCATCACCAGCGCGACGAGGTCTGCGGTGACGCCGACTGCCAGGAACATGTATCCGGCAGTGTTGTTCGAACCGAGCGAGTGCGCGAACCAGCCGTTCATCGCCATGCCGACGGCGGCGAGCGCCAGCGCGGCCAGTTGCAGCAGGATGGACGAGGCGCTGATGCGGCGGCGCTCGGGCCTGGCCGAAGGATGCTCGGCCTTGGCGGGGCTGCGCTCGGCTTCAGGTGCGGCGAGCGGGGCGCTCGCCGGCACGACTTCGCCTGCGACCGCAGCATTTGTCTCGCGCAGTGCCTGCGGAGCAGGCGCGGCCTGGCCCGCGGTCACGGCGGCGGCGGCGCTGGCGGCGGTCTCGGTCCGACCGGGCTCGCCCGCAACCGGGGTCTTCGCCGGCTCGTTCACCAGTTCGAGGAAGTCCGGCATGATCAGCGTCTCGGATGCGAGCATCTCGTCATCGAGCGCTGCCGCCTTGGTCTTCTCGGGCCGGTCGGATTTGGGCCGCGGCCGCGGCTTGACGACCTTGGGGCGCTTCGGGCGCGGCTTGGCCGTCTTCGGCTGCTGCCAGGGAATGATCGACGCTACTACGGACTCATCAGCCATCGGGGCCGCTCCAATCGGTCGTGATGGGACGCGGGCGCGCGTTTGCGCGCGCGCAGATCGCGCCGGCATCAGGTGGACGTATGATCGGGAATCGAGCAGCGGCCCGCCTCAAGGCGGGCCTTCAATTCTTGCGGCCGGATTGGCGTCGCGCGAAGAAATTGTCGGCGTCTCACGCGCCCGTCGCCGCCGATGAGGCGGCCGGGCAGCGGTCACAAGCGCCACGTAATGAGGCGGCGCCCGGAAGGTTCTGGTCCGCGCGGGGCCGGGCCGGTCAGCGTGTGCCCAACACCCTTGTTCTTAACCAATGGTTAACACGGATTCGCCGGTTTCAAAACCGTGCGGCGCGTGTGGCGGCCGGACGAACGGTCAAGAGCGGCGAAGTGCGGCTTTGGAGTCACAACCGCCGCGTGAGCAGGCTGCTTGTTCACTGTCCGAACGGGGTGCCAAGTCCCCCGAGCCGGCGATATGATCAGACTTCGGAATCGGAGTATCGACTTCCCTGATGTCATGTCCCTGCGGATCGGACCTTCCCCTTGACCGCTGCTGCGGTCCCTACCTCAGCGGCGATGCGCCGCCGCAGACGGCCGAGGCGCTGATGCGCTCGCGCTACACGGCCTATACGCGCGGCGATATCGGCTACATCGCGGCGACGCTTGCCGCCGACAAGCGCGCGGCGTTCGACGCTGCTGCGGCAAGGCAATGGGCCTCGCGCGCGACTTGGCTCGGCCTGCGCATCGTGTCGACCGCGCGCGGCCAGATCGACGATTCCGACGGTGTTGTCAGCTTCGTTGCCAGCTACCGCGAGGCCGGCAAGACCATTGAGCATCACGAGGTCTCGCAGTTTCGCCGCGATGACGACGGCGCCTGGCGGTTCGTCGCGGGTGACACGCGGGCCGTCGTTGTCGAGCCGAAGCGCACCGCCGGTGCAGCGAAGGTCGGCCGCAACGATCCGTGTCCGTGCGGCAGCGGCAAGAAGTCCAAATTCTGCTGCGGGCGCTGACCCATGATGCGGCGAAGACCGGTGGTGGGCTGCACCTGCGCTGAGCCCCGCCGGCCTTTATTCGTCGCAAGTGAGCCCTGGGCGAGGCCTTCACCCGGAATTCCCCGCGTCCTCGCATTTGCGAGCGCGAATGAGAAGCAAAGGTGGCTGCGCCGTGCGCGTGCGAATGATTGTGGTGGCCGCGTTTCGATCCGTTGCCGAAGCCGAATACAAGGCCGCGCCGGCCGGCCTTGACTCCGCCCAACGCGGCTGGCCTTAGAGAGACGGGGATCTTAACAAGGATGGTGTCGGGTGACGGAGTTGGACGGGCAGGTCCTGCAGGACGAGCACGCGCGGCCGCAGGCCGCAGCCATCGCGGCGCCTGCGCCCAAGGCGTTGTCGCCGCGCAAGCAGGCCATCCTCGATCACGCCAATAGTCATGCCGATGCGCGCGCCGGCTGGCGCGACAAGGCCGCGTTCTTTCATGCCGAGGACGAGTGCTATCTGCGCTTCCTGATCCCGCCCGGCAGCCGGGTGCTGGAGATCGGCTGCGGCATCGGTGACACGCTGGCCGCGCTGGCGCCGTCCTACGGGGTCGGCATCGACTTCAGCGACCGGCAGATCACCATCGCACGCACCCGCCATCCCAACCTGACCTTCATCGCCGGCGATGCCGAGGATCCAGCGACGCTCGCCGCCGTCACCGGGCCGTTCGATGTCATCCTGGTGCTCGACACGATCGGCTCGCTCGACGACTGCCAGCAGTTCATCGCGCAACTGCATCCCTTGTGCACGCGCGAGACCCGGCTGGTGATCGGCTACTTCTCGCATCTCTGGTATCCGCTGTTGAAGGCGGCGGAGGCGATCGGCCTGCGCATGCCGCAGCCGGAGCAGAACGTGCTGTCGCCGGCCGACCTGCGCAACCTCGCGCATCTGGCCGATTTCGATCCGGTGAAATCCGAGCAGCGCGTGCTGTCGCCGCTGCGGCTCTACGGCCTTGGCCGCTTTGCCAACCGCTTCCTCAGCGTGTTGCCCGGCCTGCGCGCTTTGTCGCTGCGGCACTATCTGGTGTCGCGCTCGATGCGTTGCGTGACCGACGACGTCCGCTCGGCCACGGTGGTGATCCCGGCGCGCAACGAGCGCGGCAATATCGCGCCAGCGGTGCAGCGCATCGCCGCGTTCTGCCCGGACATCGAGATCATCTTCATCGAGGGCCACAGCCAGGACGGCACCTATGAGGAGATGGAGCGCGTGCGCGCGGCCTATCCGCAGCACGACATCAAGCTGATGCGGCAGCCCGGCAAGGGCAAGGCGGATGCGGTGTTCACCGCATTCGATGCGGCGCGCGGCGACGTGCTGATGATCCTCGATGCCGACCTCACGATGCCGCCGGAGCAGCTGCCGAAATTCTTCGAGGCGCTGCGCTCGGGCAAGGGCGAGTTCATCAACGGCTCGCGCCTGGTCTATCCGATGGACGAGGGCGCGATGCGCTTTCTCAACCTGATCGCCAACAAGACCTTCTCCTATCTGTTCTCATGGCTGCTCAACCAGCGCTACACGGACACCTTGTGCGGCACCAAGGTGCTCCGCCGCAGTGACTATCAGCGGCTCAAGGCCGGCAAGGCCTATTTCGGCGATTTCGATCCGTTCGGCGATTTCGACCTGATCTTCGGCGCCTCCAAGCTGAACCTGAAATCGATCGACCTGCCGATCCGCTACGCGGCGCGCAGCTATGGCGAGACCCAGATCTCCCGCTTCCGTCACGGCTGGATGCTGCTGAAGATGGTCGTGTTCGCATTCTTCAAGATCAAGGCGATCTGAGGAATGTGCAGGGCCGGCGTCGAGCAGGCGAAGTCGTTGGCGAGCGCCGCTGTCCGGGCCTCAAGGTTCGAGACGCGCCGAAGACGGCGCTCCTCGCCATGAGTCGCGTCCGCCAACTGGCGCTGCACACAATCCATGAGGACGCTGCCGGTTACGGCAGCGTCCTCATGGAGAGGGTTCCGAGCCACGCCGCGCATTCGTCCCCCGTCCTGAGGAGCCCGCCGCAGCCGGGCGTCTCGAAGGACGGCCCCAGGCGGCGCTTCGTTTCGACCCGCGGCGGAGGCCTGCCGTGACCCGCATTGACCGCCTCGGGCCCGGGGCCGGAGCGGACTGCAAGAGGGCGACAGACGCCTCCGCCCGCGACGCTCTCGACCGCCTGACGCCGTTCGGCTGGCGCGGCGGCGTGGCGGTCACGCTGCTGCTGTCGCTGGCCTCGTTCCTGATCGTCGGCTATTTCACCGTGTATTGGCGCAACGCCGACATGGACTTCATGGTGATCTACAGCGCGCTCGCCATGAATGATGGCGGCGCGCAGGTGTTTTTCGACCATCCGGCCTATCTCACCATCCTCTCGGTCAAGGCGTGGTTCGGCTTGCTGCACCGGGTCGGCTTGCTCGACGTCTGGACGCTCTCGACGATGCCGTCGGCGGCGGACCGCGCCGCCTTTGACGCTTCGATGATCAGCGCCGTTCGGGCGGGGCGCATCGCCGCGTTGCTCACCGCCGGCGGCGTCATCCTCGCATTCGCGGTGCTGGCCCGCCGGCTGGTGTCGGACTGGCGCATCGCCATGCTCGCGGTCGTCGCCTTCGCCTGGTCGGGCGGCGTGCAGATGCATCTGCGCATCCTGCGCAGCGAGATGATCGCGGCTTCGTTCTGTGTCCTCGCGTTGATAATCCTGATCTTGGCCGCGCGCCGCGCCAGCGTGCCGCGTCCGCTCGCTATCGGACTCGCGGCGCTGCTTTGCACGCTCGGACTGGAGAACAAGGTACATGCGATCCTGCTGATCGCCGCCATTCCGGTCCTCGTCGTGCCGTTCGGGACGGCGACGAGCGGAAGCGTGGCGTTCTGGCGGACACCACAGGCGTGGGTGGCTGCGCTGCTCGCGGTCGTCCTGGCGCTCGCCGGAGCGTTCATCGTCTGGCCGCTGGTCGCCGCCGGTATCGATCCGGCCAACGCCGCCGCGGCCGGCCTGAAACCGCTGCTGTTCGGCCGCTTCGGCGCCTATCAGTTCGCGTTGATTGGTGGGATCGCGATCGGCATGATCGTGTTCGCACGACTCTGGCAGGTGAGCGCGGCCGAGACGCTGGCCGCGATGGCGGCGGCCTCGGCCGGCGCAACTTTCGGATTGCTGGCGCTCGATCTCAGCTACGACATCAACAACGTCGTGGTCGTGCTGAATCCGTTGGAGAAGATGATCACCTATGTCGACGCGCCGGAGGCCGCGGGCAGCCTCAGCGGGGCGATCGGACTGCTGTTGTCCGGGGTCCTCGGTGTGATCCGGCGCTACACATTCATCCTGCAATCCTCGGCGCGGCCCACGGTGTTCCTGACCTGGCTGATCTTGCCCGGCATCGTGCTGGCGTGGCGCCGCGGCGAGCGGCAGGTGGCGCTGCAAGCCGCGCTCTTGATGCTGGCCGCCATCGGCATCGACACGCTCGGCGTCCGCCGCGGGCTGAAGGTGGAGTATTTCGTCTTCACCGATCCGCTGATCATCATCGCCGGCATGATCCTGCTCGATCGCCTCGTCGACCTGCGCCTGGCGCGTTTCGCCTATCCGATCGGGGTGACGCTGCTCGTGCTGCATGTCGGCATCAGCCAGGCCGAGCCGGTCAAGATGGCGCTCAAGCGCAGGGGACCCGAGGAGGTCTGCACATGGAATGGCTATTACATGCCGCGGCTGGCCTTGCCCTGGTGTGTGCCGAGCAACTTGCCGAGGACATGACGGTGAGCCGGTGCGGTCGTCACGATTGCGCTGAGCGAGGCTTGCGCCGCAGCGGTTTGACAGGTGTGAAGATCGCCGCAAGATCCTCGCTCTCCGAGGCCGCGGCCTCGTCGAGCCGGAGCCGGCCCTCGACATGCAGGAAATGCTCGCGCGACACCGCGATGGCCCGCATCAGGTCGCGGTCGCGCAGCGCCGCGACGATGGCGCCATGCTCATCAACCGCGCAGATCGACTGCGCCGCCGGCTCGTAGACGGAGACCATCACCGAGGAGCGGCTGAGCAGGTCGGCGAGGATGCGGGACAATTCGGGATTGCCCAGCGCCTCGACGAGATGGACATGGAAGGCCCCGGACAGCCTGACAGAGGCGGCGCGATCGCCGCGCCGCGCTGCGGCGCGCTCCTCTTCGAGATGGGTGTCGAGCTGCGCGAGCAGCACCTCGTCGACCCTGAGAACCAGCAGGCTGAGCACGCCGGCCTCGAGCACGCGATGCGCCTCATAGACCCGCCTGATATCGTCGAGCGTCGGTCGCGGCACCCGCGCGCCGCGGTTGGGGATCATCTCCAGCCGTCGCTCGGCGCCGAGCCGGTGCAGCACTTTCCGGATGCGCTCGCGCGACACGCCGAAGATCGCGGCCAGCGGTGTCTCGGCGAGCTTGGTGCCGGCCTTCAGCTTGCCCTCCAGCAGCGCGCGCAGGATGGCCTGGTACACCGCCTCGTCCTCGGCGGGATTGGCCTTCCCGATTCGTTGCGCGCGCATCGCCATGCCTCCTAGCTAGGCTCAAAGGTACGGCAGGTCACCTCCAAAAAATGTGCACATTATGCACCGCAGCGAGCAGGGACCTGCGCAGCGATTTGACTAAGGCATTGACGGCGCGCCTGAAATAAAAATGTGCACATTTGGCATAGGGCTTGCTGATGTCTGGTGACGCGCCACGCGACAGCTCACACGGGATCACCTCATGCACCCTTTCTCCCGCCGCAGCCTCCTGAAGACCGGTGCGGCCTTCGCCGCCACCTTCGCCGCGCCATCCCTGGTGCGCGCCGCCCCGAAAGAGATCGTGATTGGCGGCCCCGCCGGTGCCGCCAAATATTTCAACGCCGACCTGTTTCCGGTGCTGGAGAAGAAGCTCGACTGCAAGGTGCTCTATGAGGGCACCAACTCGCTGACCAATCTGCAGAAGATGCAGGCCGACAAAGCGAGCCCGAAGATCTCGGTCGTGATCATGGACGACCCGGTGATGCTGCCGGCCGCGGCCGAAGGGCTGATCACCAAGATGTCGTCGTCGGCGATTCCGAATCTCGGCAAACTGGTCGACGATGCCGTGCACCAGGACGGCATGTGGGCCAACTACCAGAAGCCGTGGGTCGGCATCGCCTATTCCACCAAGCGCATGAAGACGGCACCGGTGAGCTGGGCCGAGCTGTGGGATGCGAAATACGACTCCAAGATCGTCGTGCCGTCGCTGTCCAACACCGAAGGGTTCTGGACGCTGCTCGCCGCCGCGCATCTCGAGACCGGCAAGCCTTACAAGGAGGCGCAATACGAGATCGACGCCGGCTTCAAGAAGATCAAGAGCCTGAAGGCCAATCTGCTGAACGTCTATACCAACGCGCCGCAGGCCATCAATCTCCTGGAGCAGGGCGAGGCCTGGATGATCGGTGGCCAGTTCTCGGCCTACACCTTGATCCGCAAGGCCGATGGCTCGCCGGTCGATCTCGCTATTCCCAAGGATGGCGGCTTCTCGATGCCGTCGGGCATCGCCAAGGTCGCAGGCGCGCCGGCCGGCGACCTCGCCGACGCCGTGATTGACTTCTATCTCAGCCCGGAGGCGCAGACCATTCTGGCCAAGACGGCCTTCATCGCGCCGACCAGCAAGGCGACGCCGCTGCCGGCCGGCTATCCGGATCCGGCCTCGCTGTTCGCGCCCGATTGGGCCTTCATTGCCAAGAACCGCGCCGGCTGGGTCGATCGCTGGAGCAAGGAGATGACATGAGCGAGCCTGCGCCGCATCTCGTCATCAGCGCCGTTTCGAAGCGCTTCGGCGCGGCCACCGTGCTCGATCGCGTCGATCTCACGATCCGGCGCGGCGAGCTGGTCACCTTGCTCGGCCCATCCGGCTGCGGCAAGACCACCTTGCTGCGCGCCATCGCCGGCCTCTCGCCGCCGGACACTGGCACGATCGCGCTTGCCGGGCGCGACGTCACTCATGTGCCGCCGCACTGGCGCAATGTCGGCGTCGTGTTCCAGAGCTACGCGCTGTTTCCGCATCTCACCGTCGCGGGCAACGTCGCCTTCGGCCTGAAGGTGCGCGGCGCGCCGAAGGCGGATATCGATCGCGCAGTGCAGCGGGCGCTGGCGCTGGTCAAGCTCGGTCATCTCGGTGGCCGACGCATCTCCGCATTGTCGGGCGGCCAGCAGCAGCGCGTGGCGCTGGCGCGCGCGATCGCGGTCGAGCCCGACGTGCTGCTGTTCGACGAGGCGCTGTCGGCGCTCGATCGCAAGCTGCGCGAGGAGATGCAGATCGAGCTGCGCCGCCTGCTGCAGGACGTCAAGGCGACCGCGATCTTCGTTACCCACGACCAGGACGAGGCGCTGACGATGTCGGATCGCGTCGCGGTCATGAACAAGGGCCGCATCGAGCAGCTCGCGGCGCCGCGCGAGCTGTACGCGCGGCCTGCGAGTCTGTTCGCGCTCAATTTCGTCGGGCTGTCCACGCGCATCGCAGGACAGGTGGTTGGCGGACAAGACGGCATGGTCGATGTCGTGACCCCGGTCGGCCGTCTCTCGGCGCGTGGTGCGTTCCAGCTCGGCGCCTCGGTGATCGTCGCGACGCGGCCCGAGCAGTTGCGCCTCGGCGCGGACCATGAGGCGAACTCCGCGAGCGGCCGCGTGCGCTCGGTCGTGTTCCAGGGCTCGCGGACCCTCGTGGACGTCGACGCCGGCGCCGGCGCGAGCCTGCTCGCCGAGCTGTCGGGACGCGAGGCCGAGGTGCCGCGCGTGCATGACGAGGTCCGCTTCGCCTGGCCGGCCGCCGAGACCTTCGCCTTCGCCGCCGAGGCGTCGCCATGACGGACGCCGTGCTCTCAGCCCCGGTCGCGACGCCTGCGCCCGATCGCGAGCGGCTCGCCGCGTTCGGCTTTGTCGCGCCGTCGCTGCTGATCACCGCGCTGGTGTTCGTGTTGCCGCTGGCGCTGCTGCTCGGCGTCAGCGTGCTCGATCCGAAGGGCGGCGTCACCTCGGCGCATTACGCCCGGCTGCTCGGCACGCCCTATTATCTCGGCGTCATCTGGAACTCGCTGCGGCTCGGCCTGCTGACGACCCTGATCGCCTTCCTCATCTCCTATCCTGCGGCGTTTGCGCTGGCGCGTGCGCGCGGGCCGTTGCGCTCGATCCTGCTAGCCACCTTATTCCTGCCGCTCGCGGCCTCTGTCATCGTCAAGGCCTTCGCCTGGACCATCCTGCTGCGCAGCGACGGTCTCATCAACACGGTGCTGATCGCGGCGGGGATCATCGAGGATCCGATCCGCATGATCTTCACCCAGACCGCATTGATCGTTGGTGCCGTCAACATCTTCCTGCCGTTCATGGTGCTGCCGATCTATGCCGTGGTGGCGCAGCTTGATAGCCGCTATGCGGAAGCTGCGGCAACGCTCGGCGCCTCGCCGCTTGTCGTGTTCTTTCGCGTCATCCTGCCGCTGACCTTGCCCGGCATCGTTGCCGGTGTCGCGCTGGTGTTCTCGCTGTCGGTGTCGGCCTATGTGGTGCCGACGCTGCTGATCGGCGAGAAATATCCGACGCTCGCCACCACCATCGCCAAGGCTTACCTGCTGGCGCGCGAGCCCGGCTTCGGCGCCGCCGCCGGCGTCGTACTGCTGGCAATCGCCATCATCGTCGTTGCACTCAGCGCGCTGCTGTCGCGGGAGCCGAAATGATGACGCGCCACGCCATCATCTTCTGCTGGGTGCTCGCGATCGGGCTCGCGCTGTTCCTGCTGCTGCCGCTGGTCGTGATCGCGGCGGCAAGCTTCTCACCGACGCCGGTGTTCGACCTGCCGCTGTCAGGCGCATCGCTGCGCTGGTATGGCCGCATCGGCCGGCTCGACGGCTTCTGGCCGTCGCTGTCGCTGTCGCTGCAGATCGCCGTGCTGTCGACCGCGCTGTCGCTGGTCGCCGGCACGCTCGCCGCCATCGCGATCGCGCGTGGCCGGCTGCCCGGCGCGACGGCGCTCGGCACGCTGCTGGTGTCGCCCTTGATGATGCCCGGCCTCGTGCTCGGCATCGCGCTCCTGCAATATTTCCGCATGATCGGCTTCACCGCGACCTGGAGCGCGCTGCTGGTCGCGCATCTCGTGGTGACGCTGCCTTACGTTGCGCGCACCATGATCGCCGGGCTCTCTCGCTTCGACTTCACCCTGATAGAAGCCGCGCGCACGCTCGGCTGCACCTATGCTGGCAGCGTGATCAGGGTGATGGTGCCGGCGCTGGCTCCGTCCTTCCTGATCTCAGGCCTGTTCAGCCTGCTGGCCTCGTTCGACAATTATCCGGTTTCGATCTTCCTCACCGACGTCCGCTCCAAGACGCTGCCGATCCGCATGCTGCAATATATCGAGGAGGCGCCCGATCCGACGTTGGCTGCGCTCTCCACCCTCATTCTCGCCGGCACCTTGGTGCTGCTGCTGATCAGCGATCGCCTGGTCGGCCTGCACCGCATGGCTGGAACCGCGGATTGACACGATGAGCTCACAGCCAGTCTTTCGTCGCGATTTCGTCGGCTATGGCGGCCGTCCACCGCATCCGCGCTGGCCCGGCGATGCCCGCATCGCGGTGTCGGTGGTGGTGAATTTCGAGGAGGGCTCGGAATTCTCGGTGTCGGACGGCGACGCCAGCAATGAGGCGATCTACGAGGTCGTGCACCGGCTCGAGGGTCCCGATCCCTGCATCGACAGCCATTTCGAATATGGTACGCGCACGGCGTGGTGGCGCATCATGGACCTGTTCGACAGCTACGGTGTCAAGGTGACCGTCAGCGCCTGCGGCCGTGCGGTGGAGCGCTCACCGGACCTCGCGCGCGATGCGGTCGCGCGCGGCCATGAGATCTCGGCTCATGGCTGGCGCTGGCAGAGCCATGCCGGCATGGCCGAACCCGAGGAACGACGCGTGATCGCGCGCACGGTGGCCACCATCCAGCACGTCACCGGCAAGCCGCCGCTGGGCTGGCATACGCGCTCGGCAGCCTCGCCGAACACGCGCCGGCTGCTGGTCGAGCAGGGCGGCTTCCTCTACGACAGCGACGCCTATAATGATGACCTGCCGTACTACGTCGATGTCGCCGGCCGCCCGCATCTGGTGCTGCCCTACGCCTTCGACAGCAACGACATGCAGTACTTCAACGGCTCGCGTTTCCGTGGCGGCGACTTCGCCGACTACGTCATCGACGCCTTCGACTGGCTGGCGCGCGAGGGCGCGACGGCACCGAAGATGTTGTCGATCGGGCTGCATCTGCGCATGATCGGCCGCCCCGGCCGCATCGGTGCGCTGGACCGCATCCTGGCGCACATCGCCGGTAGCGGCGCCGCCTGGATCGCGCCCCGCGCCGACATCGCGCGGCACTGGCTCGCGACGGTGCCGCCGGTCTGAGCCGCGTCAGTCGTCCTCATCGAGGTCGTCGGGCGTCAGCGGCAGCTCGATCGTGCCGCCTTCGCCGGTGGCGAGGTCGCGCTCGTCCTCGGCGGGGTCGTCTTCGGCCTCCTCGAGCGGCCACAATCCGCGGTCATGTCCATTGCGTGGCGTCATGGCGTGTCCTCCCGTCCGGGATAAGACCGGTCGCGCGCATTGGTTCACCCCGGCCGATCCGCGCTGCGCCGGTCTGGCGCAGGCGACCTTGGCCGCCTACATCTGCGCCATGGTTGATCCCACCGCGCTGCAATCCTTTCTCCAGAGCCACAGCCGCATCGTCGTGCTCACCGGCGCCGGCTGCAGCACCAATTCCGGCATTCCCGATTACCGCGACAGCGACGGCCAATGGAAGCGCACGCCGCCGGTGACCTACCAGGCCTTCATGGGAACCGAGGAGACCCGCCGGCGCTACTGGGCGCGCAGCATGGTCGGCTGGCGCCGCTTCGGCCGCGCGGTGCCGAACGGCGCGCATCACGCGCTGGCGCGGCTGGAAGCACAGGGCCGCAGCTCGCTGCTGGTGACGCAGAATGTCGACCGGCTGCACCAGGCCGCCGGCGCCAGCAATGTCATTGACCTGCATGGCCGGCTCGATCGCGTCCGCTGCATGGGCTGCGGCGCGACCTTGTCGCGCGCGTCATTCCAGGAGGAGCTGGCGTCAGCCAACCCGCATTGGCGCGATCTCGATGCGGCCGATGCGCCGGATGGCGACGCCGATCTCGACGGCGTCGATTTCACAGCGTTCACGGTCCCGGCCTGCCATGTTTGCGGCGGCATCCTCAAGCCGGATGTCGTGTTCTTCGGCGAGACCGTGCCGCGCGAGATCGTTTCGACAGCGCGCGATCACGTCGATCAGGCGGACGCCATGCTCGTCGTCGGCACATCCCTGATGGTCTATTCCGGCTTCCGCTTCGTCCGCGCCGCAGCGGAGCGCGGCATTCCGATCGCCGCCGTCAATCTCGGCCGCACCCGCGCGGATGATCTCTTGTCACTCAAGGTGGAAGCGCCCTGCGACGAGGCGCTGGCGTTTCTGCTGGAGGGGTAGGCTGCGCTCTCTCAAGCGTCTTGGGCGGGCTTGACCCGGCCATCCATCACTCTTCGCAAGGAGATCGATGCCCGGGTCAAGCCCGGGCATGACGAGAAGCGACGTCCCGGGACCTCACCGCGACCGCGGCGTCTCGCGGTTCTCGATGCGGTCCTTGTTGTTGACCTGCTCGCTGTCCGGCTTGCCCACCTCGACCGTCTTGCCGGCCTGGTTGCCTGGATTGTAGTGAAACTTGCCTTCGTGGTTCTCGCCCGGCTGCTTCTGGTCGGGATTGACATTGTCGGCCATGGAACTCTCCTGTCGCTGTACCGGACAACGTTCCGGGTGTGATGCCGTTCCGCGGCCGAGTGCCGCGGCTGCGCCGATGCACGCTCTGTGCGCGCCATCACTGAAGCCGCGAGCCGTTGTCGTCATGATCCCCGCATCGGCTGCACGGGCAGCCTCAAGCACAAGGGACACGGTCATGACCTCCAGCCTTCGCCTTCTCGCCGCCGCCGCCATCGTCGCCAGCACCGGCCTGCTCGCGTCCGCATCGACCTCGCCGGCTGAGGCGGGCTGGGACTGGCTCGGCAACAAGGACTACGTCCGCTGCCTGCAGCTGTTCTACACCGGCGACTTCCTGATGCCGGCGAACGCCACCCCGGCCCAGCGTGCGGCGAAGCACGAAGCCGGCCGCCGCTACTGCAATCGCCAATATTACGGCCACGACTGAGCATGGCGGCCCACGCGCAAGGCCGGAGCCGCACCTGGCCCGGCTCTTACGCCCCGGTCACGCGCCAGATGCAGTTGCCGACATCGTCGGCGACCAGCAGCGATCCGTCCGGGCCGAGCGTCACGCCGACCGGCCGGCCGTAGGAGAAGCTTTCGTCCGGCGCCAGGAAGCCGGAGAGAATGTCGCGCGCCGGTCCCGACGGTTTGCCGTTCTCGAACGGGATGAACACGACCTTGTAGCCGGACAGCTTGCTGCGGTTCCAGGAACCGTGCTGGCCGATCACCATGCCGTCCGGGAAGCCGGGCAGGGTGCCCGCCGGCAGCCAGCACAGGCCGAGAGAGGCGGTGTGGCCGCCGAGCGCGTAGTCCGGCGTCAGCGCGGTCGCGACCAGAGCCGGATCCTGCGGCACGCGGTCGTCGACGGTCTTGCCCCAATAGCAATAGGGCCAGCCGTAGAAGCCGCCCTCGCGCACCGACGTCAGATAGTCCGGGGGCGTCTCGTCGCCGAGCCCGTCGCGCTCGTTGACGACGGTCCATAGCACGCGCGTGGTCGGCTCGAACGCCAGCCCCACCGCGTTGCGCAGGCCACCGGCGAAGATGCGCGACTGCCCGCTCGCGATGTCCAGCTCATAGATACAGGCGCGGCCCTTCTCGACCTCAAAACCCTGCTCGGCGATGTTGCTGAGCGAGCCGACGCCGGCATAGAGCTTGGCGCCATCAGGGCTGACCAGCAGGCTGCGCGTCCAATGACCGCCCGGCTTGAACGTGGTGAGGCGCTTGCCCTGCGCGGTGATGCGCTCGGCGCCCGCGGCATAGGGAAAGGCGACGATGCCGTCGGTGTTGCCGACATAGAAGGTGTCGCCGACCAGCGCCATGCCGAACGGCTGGCTCAGATTCTCCATGAACGCATTGCGGCGCTCCGCGGTGCCGTCGCCGTCGGCATCGACCAGCCTTGTGATGCGGTTGGCGCTGACGCCGAGCGCTGCGGCGCGGCGCATCGTCGCCTGCATCGCATAGCCGAACATGTTGCGCACCGGGCTCGGAATCTGGGTGGCCTCGGCGATCAGCACGGACTTGTCGGGCATCACATAGATCCAGCGCGGATGGTCGAGCCCGGTGGCGAAGGCATTCACCTTCAGCCCCGGCGCCGCCACAGGCCGCTCGCCGTCGCGCCAGCCGCGCGCGGTCGGCATCTTCAGGGTCGGCAACAGGCCCTGCGGCTTCGCGACCGGAATCTGCGGCTGCGTGCCCCAGGCCGGCTGCGGCGTCTCCCCCTGCAGCTTGCGCCATTGCAGCGCTGCATTGCCAACCAGCGCGACACCGCGCGCGACGATCGAGGAGAGGGTTGTCATGGGAGTCCTGTGGGGATGGGGCAGAGGTGGGATGCGTGAGGGCCATGCAGACGGGAGAAGACCATGCCGTTATGGTCTATCATGCCCAACGTGACAATTGCGTGCGCTGCGCATGGGATCTGCGGACCCCTCACCGGCTCAGCCCGCGTCGTCGCCGTCTGTCCAGGGATTGAAAAGGGGCGTTCCGGTCGCGGCGAAGTCTTTCCCGTTGCGCGTGACGAGAGTGAGTCCATGCACCAAAGCGGTGGCTGCGAAGAAGCCATCCATCACCGAGAGCGCGATACCGCGTCGATGGCCTGCCGCCATCACGTCGCCCCAGCGCAGCGCGACGGCCTGATCGATCGCGAGGATCCGACCGGCAAATCGCGACGGCAGGTCATGACTGAGCCAGGCCGCGAGAGCCGTCCGTCGGCGGCCTGCGTCCAAAAGTTCGATGCCTCGTTGGAGCTCCGCAAGTGAAGCCGTGCTGATGAAGACCCGATCCTCGTCGACGGTATCGAGCCAGCCGATCACGCGCCGATCGGGGACCGGGCGGCGAACCTCCGAGAGCACGTTGGTATCGAGCAGGAAGTTCACAGGTCGACGTCGCGCGGCTTGTCAGTCGAGCGTGGCAGGTCGAGGTCGGTCCCGCGCAGCGGCGAGGCCAGCAGGAACTCCGCGAGCGTCCCTTTGCGGGCGGTCTTGCGCGACCATTCCTCGGCCGAAACGACCACGGCAGCCGGCTTTCCGTTTCGGGTGATGACCTGCGGGCCAGCCTGAGCGCGGTCGACGAGTTCAGACAGCCGCGCCTTGGCGCCAGCAAGAGTCCAGGCGCCTTCCCGAGAGTCGGCTTTGCTTGACTTCGGCGTCTTCATGAAAGATGACTATAATGACCAAATTGACTATAATTGAGCGGCGCCCGGCTGCCAAGCACGGCTGCGCCGGGACTTTCGAGGCGTCGACGTTGTGTCGGCTGGCCGCCACCACTTTCAAAAGGTCCGCATCACCGTGCGCGGCGAGCTCGTTAGCCGCGGCAAGGCCAAGCGCGCCGACGATGTTCTCTGTTTCAGACCGAACATCCCTCTCGCGCTGCGCCACGATCGATGAGGTCAAGTCGCGCGGCTATGATCTCATGCGGTGGCGGACGGCCACGGCGACCTTGCAACGCTGCTTGCCGATCTGCGGCGGGCCGAGTCCGAGACGGCGCTGTCGCGTGATCGGCGCGAGGCGATTTTGCGGAGGCGCTCGCACGAGGAACGCGGAGCGTTTTCTGACGCATGACGAGGAGATCGCCGAGGCGCCAGCTGCGATCGCGCGGAAGGCACGAGCGGCATGCTGCGTCGACATTCACGCCACCGATGCGATCTGAACAGGTGTGAGCCGGTCTATTGGGACGCGCACACTGCCCTTCCTCCCCGTTCTTCGCGACATCAAGATGCGCGAGGCTGGCGCAACGCCGCAGCCGTGGCGCCGTCATTGAATTGCGCTACAGTGGCGTCAAACAGGGGCGGCCTTGCGCGAGTCGGGTGCGGCCGAGCAAAGGGAGGTGGGTGGCGGCATGACGGGAGTGATCGTTCCAGACGCGGTGGCCGCGTGGGCGCCGTGCGCTGCGGCTGCAGATGCAGATGTGTCGCCAATCCGCAGCGCCGCCGCAGCGCGATGGGCAGCCGCCGATGGAGCCCGCCGATGACCGCCGCATTCGACCTCTCTGCCTTCACGCCGCACGCGCTGCGCGACAGCGTGCTGAACGAGGTGCATGCGCGGCCGTTCACGCCGCTGACCCAGCCGGTGCTGGTGATCCGCTTCGCCTTCATGGCGAGAGGCGACAGCGCCGCGGCCGATCGCGCCAGCCTCGCGGCATTCTGCGCGCAGCACGGCGCGCCGCCGCCGGAGCCGGGCGTCAAGCATCACCAGGTCGATCTCGGCCAGGTCCGGCTGCGCTTCGAGCAGCATTCGGAATTCGCCACCCTGACCTGGATCTGGACCCCGCCGGCCGGCGCCGGTCCGCGCCGCTTCGGCACCATCGCGCCTGAACTGCAGGCGCTGATCGCCGCGCTGCCGCAGGCCGGCGAGCTGCTGGTCGCGGTCAAGCTCGAGGTTGAGAACGCGGCCGATCCGGTGGCGCGTGCGGAGGAGATCTTCAACAAGACCAGCCTCGCGATCGTCACGATCAAGGGCAGCGCCGGCGCGGTCGCCTCCGACTTCCGCCTCGACGAGGACGGCTTCACCCGCATCCTGGTCTGCGCCGACGGCCCGACGCAGGAGCGGCTTGGGGCGCTGGTGCAGCGCGCGCTGGAGCTCGAGACCTATCGCACGTTGGCGCTGCTCGGCCTGCCCGCCGCGCTCGAGCTGGCGCCGCAGGTCGACCGCATCGAGCGGCGGCTCGGAGAGGTGCTCGTCGAGATGCAGGGCGCCGAGACGCTGAAGATCAACAACCATCTGCTCGACGAGCTGACCGAGCTTGCGGCGTCGTTGGAGCGTGGCGCCACCGGCTCGCTGTTCCGCTTCGGCGCCAGCCGCGCCTATTGGGAGCTGGTGCAGGCGCGGCTCACGGTGATCGAGGGCGAGCCGATCACGCCCTATTCGAGCTGGTCCTCGTTCCTCTCTCGCCGCATCGCGCCGGCGATGCGCACGCTCACCACGCTGGAGCGGCGGCAGGACAATCTGTCGCGTAAGCTCGCCCGCGCCGCCGACCTGTTGCGCACCCGCGTCGACGTCGAGCTGGAGGAGCAGAACCGCGACCTGCTGCGCTCGATGAACGAGCGCACCAAGCTGCAGCTGCGGCTGCAGAGCACGGTCGAGGGATTGTCGGTGGCCGCGATCGGCTATTACGTCGTCAGCCTGTTCGGCTATCTCGCCAAGGGCGCGCACGACATCGGCCTGCCGGTCGAGCCGACCTTCGCCACCGCGGCCTTCGTGCCGGTCGCGATCGCGCTGATCTGGTTCACGACGCACCAGATCCGCAAGCGGCATCTCAAGGAGGATCATGAGGCGGAGAAGACGGCCGGGGAATGAGGGACGGGCGCTTGCCAGCGCGCGACAGCGGCGTTAAGCGGCGTGCTGATCAGCGGGAGGCGATGAGACGATGAGCGGCATGACGATCGATGTTCTGGTTCACGCGGGCGGAACGGCCACGCGGCAGCAGGTCACGGTGAACCGCCTCGTCATCGCCGGCTGGACCGGGCGCGATCCGGTGGCGCGCGACAAGCACATTGCCGAGCTCGAAGCGCTCGGCATTCCCCGCCCGGCGACCACGCCGATCTATTACGAGGTCGCGGCCCGCCGCCTCACCACCTCGGACGCGATCGAGGTGAGCGGCGCCGACTCGTCCGGCGAGGTCGAGTTCGTGCTTGTGAAGGCCGGCGGCCGGCTGCTGCTCGGCGTCGGGTCCGATCACACCGATCGCAAGGTCGAGACCTACAATATCACCGTGTCGAAGCAGATATGCGACAAGCCGGTCGCGCCGGAATTGTGGCTGGTCGACGATGTCCTGGCGCATTGGGACCAGTTGGTGCTGCGGGCCTATGCGACGATCGGCGGCGAGCGCGTGCTGTATCAGGAGGGTGCGCTGAGCGGGATGCTGGCGCCGGCCGATCTGATCGCGCGCCGCTATGGCGAGGCCGGCTTGCCGGAGGGCACCGCGATGTTCGGCGGCACTTTCGCCGCCAAAGGCGGCATCCGCCCGGCCGACCGGTTCGCCTACGAGCTCGTCGATCCCGTGCTGAACCGTTCGATCCGCCACGGCTATGCGATCGAGCAGCGCGTGATCGCGGGCTAGGTGCGGAGGAACGAGACAGCGGAGGAACGAGAAAGGGGACGCGGCCGGCTGGCATTGTCGAGATGTCGTTTCACGCTGTGTGATGCGTTCCACAGTCGGGCCGACGCGCTCGGCGCCATTGTCCATCGCAACGATGGAGATGGAAATGACCTACATACTCGATGCCGCTCTCGCTGCTGCGCTGCTGTTCTTCCTGTTCCTGCCGATCACCGACCGCCGAACGGTGATGATGAAGCTTGGCATGATCGCGGTGCTGGCGGTCTCGTTCTCGCTGTCGCTGAGCATCTCCCGCACCGCCGCGCCGGACGGCCGCGCGGCGGCGACCTTGGTGAGCAGCAATCAGGTGCCGCCGGCCGCTCCGGCCCGTTGAACCATCGTGAGGTCCTGACATTGGCACGGCGCCGCTCATCGTGTAGCACCGGTCGACGCTCCCGCGCAGGAGGACGCTGATGCCTGCTCTCGCTCATGTGCTGCTTGCCGCTCTGAGGGACCACGGCGCCCGCGAGATCTTCGGCATTCCCGGAGATTTCGTTCTGCCTCTGTTCAAGGTCATCGAGGAGAGCAGGATCCTGCCAGCCGTCACGCTCAGTCACGAGCCGGCGGTCGGCTTTGCGGCGGATGCCGCGGCCCGTTATCACGGCGGCCTCGGCGTTGCCGTCGTGACCTATGGCGCCGGCGCGTTCAACCTCGTGAACTCGGTCGCCGGCGCCTATGCCGAGCGCTCGCCCGTCGTGGTCATTGCCGGCGCGCCCGGCGCGCGCGAGCGCGTGTCCGGCTTCCTGCTGCACCATCAGGCCCGCACGGTGGATACCCAGCTTGCGGTGTTCAAGGAGATCACCTGCGATCAGGCCGTTCTCAGCGATCCGGCCACCGCGCCGGCGCAGATCGCGCGTGTGCTGCGCAGCGCAAAGGAAATGTCGCTGCCGGTCTATCTCGAATTCCCGCGCGACATGGTCGATGTCGAAGCCGAGCCGGTGGTGCCGCTGCCGCCGCGGCGGGCCGATCAGGACGCGCTCGGCGAGTGCGTCGAGGAGATCCTCGGCCGTATCGCGCGCGCCGAGCGCCCGGTCATCGTGGTGGACGTTGAGATCCGGCGTTATGGAGTTGAGGACAGGATCGCGGCGCTGGCGCGCAAGCTGGGCCTGCCCCTGGTCACGACCTTCATGGGACGCGGCTTGCTCGACCAGGCCGACGATGTCGTCGCCGGCACCTATCTCGGCGCCGCGGGAAATCCCGCGATCACCGCGCTGGTCGAGGATGCCGATCTGGTGCTGATGCTCGGCGTGATCCTGTCGGATACGAATTTCGCGCTGTCAAACCGGGCACCGGACCCGCGCCGCATGATCCTGGCGGCGAGCCGCGAGGTGCAGATCGGCCATCATGTCTATCGTGACATGCCGCTCGGCGATCTCATCGATGCCCTGGACGATCGCGCAACGCCGCGCGCGGCGCCGGCCGATCGGGTCCGGCAGCGCTCGGCCTATCCGCGCGGTCTGGTCGCCGACAGCAACCCGATCGCGCCGTCGGACATCGCGACCGCGATCAACGACATGTTCGATCGCCATGGCCGGATGCCGATGACCGCCGATATCGGCGACTGCCTGTTCACGGCGATGGAGATCGACAACACGGCGCTGGCTGCGCCCGGCTACTATGCCGGGATGGGGTTTGGCGTGCCGGCCGGCATCGGGGTCGCGGCGACCGGGCTGCGGCCGCTGATCCTCGTCGGCGATGGGGCGTTTCAGATGACCGGCTGGGAGCTCGGCAATTGCCGGCGCTACGGTCTCGATCCGATCGTGGTGCTGTTCAACAATTGCAGCTGGGAGATGCTGCGGGTGTTCCAGCCGGAATCGCGCTTCAACGATCTCGACGACTGGCACTACGCCGACATTGCCAAGTCCATCGGCGGTGTCGGCGAACGCGTCACCACGCGGGCCGAGCTTGTTGCCGCGCTCGAACGCGCCGTGGAACGGCGCGGGCAGTTCTCGCTGGTCGAAGTGATGCTGCCCCGTGGCAAGACGTCGGACACGCTGGCGCGCTTCGTTGCCGGCTTCAAGTCGGCGCGTGAGCGGATGGCCGGAGGATGAGCAAAGCGACCGGCGAGATCGGCGGACTCAGCCGGTCGTCGAGCGCAATGCGGTCTTGATCGCATCGCGGCCTTTCCAGGCCAGGTAAGTGAGGCGGCCGCTGAGCGAACGGTGGCCGCGCAGGCGGTTCGAGCCGAGCACGTGTCCGACCTCGTCCGGGAACCGCTTGATCTCGGCCTGGACCATCCGGTCGGTGCTGGTCATGATCGCCTCCAGCCGTGCGCCCCAGTCGGACTCCTCGATCCGGTCGATGCGCACCTGGATCGCGTATTCGATCTCATAGATGCTGGTCAGGATCTCCTTGGCCGTGACCACGCGGTTGTTCTTCAGGGCCATTCGCAGCGCCAGCCGCTTGTCCTCCAGCTGATCGAGCACCATCGGAATGGTCATGGCATAGGGCGCCGCAACGACGTCGGCGACGTTCTTCGTTCGTGCGGCCTTCGTCGCCAGCCGCATCACCTGCCATGGCTCCTTCAGCCGCTTGGCGACCAGCGTCAGGGCGAATGGCACCGCTTCCGGCTCCTTCTTGCGAAGGCCATCGAGTAGCAACGCCATCTTCTTGACCTGCGGGTCGTCGAACTCGGCGATCCGATCCGGCAGTGAGTCGGCGAACTTTGCGAGCTCGTCGCGGGCGCGCAGCGCTTTCATCAGCTTGACGACATCGTCGAAGACCGACGGCGACGCCGTATAGGCCTTGAGCTTGCTGCGAACCTGCTCGATGCCGTCAGCGCGCGCGAGCGTGCCCTCCAGCGACTTCGTCACCTTGGTCTGGAAGGCACTCGCGACCTGGCGAATCTCCCGCTGCTTGTCCGCCGCGATCAGGTCCCGCATCTGTGCATTATAGTCGCGCGCCATGGTCGGCAGCAGATCGCGCGAGATCCATTCCCAGATCGGCGTCAGCGAGCCGCGGGCGATGCGGCCTTCATTGGCATGCTCCGGTGAGCCGTCGATCAGGAGCTGCTCCACCGGCATGAAAAAGTAGCGCGAGGGATTGGCCGTCCGATGGCCGCCGACGCCATCCTTGCGGATCTCGGCCCGCAGGCGGGCCTGGATATCCGCCGATCCGGGCATGTCGACACCGCTCAGCTCGAGCCGCTCCAGCTCGCTGAGAAGACAGCTCCGCGTCAACGGCGACAACCGCTGCAGAAATTCCCAGATCCGGTCGACCGGTCCCATGCGTCTGGCTGTCAGCTGAATGTCCGAACCCGCTCGCCTCTATGGGCGAGAACGGGAATATCGAACCACGAAACAGTTGGTGCTCGATTAATTCCGGTAAACAAAGCCACCAAACCATGGCCTGTTCGCTCGGCATGGCCGGTCGGTCCCGCCGTCTCAGAGGCATATCGCCCTAAGAGAGTTAACTTCCAGCCGTGCAGCTCATGAGGGAAATTTCTCGACTTTTGCGGGAGTTCTGCGGAAAATCCCGTATTGTTACGGGTTCCAATATTAACCATGTTAAAGTTTCCGAGCCGTCAAGATGAGGCATGGCACAGCTGAGACACAGACTTCCCGACGATCGCGGCGTCGCCCTGTCGAGCGCGCCGAAAGTTAACGACGGCGGCTTGGCGCCCCCTCGCGCCGAGGCGCTGGGTGCGCCCGTCACGGCACAGGCCGAGCCATCCGACGGACTTGTCGCCTTGACCGGCCAGCTCAACGGCTCGCTCACGGCGCTGATGCTCTACATGGGCGAGATCAAGCAGCGGAGCGATGACATCGCCAGGACGCCCGGCGACCGTCGCCATGTCCAGATGATCGTCGACAACGCACTGATGCAGACAGAGCGGATTTGCACGCTGGTCAGCCAAATGGCTGGTGCGCAGCCGCAATGCGGATCTGCGCCGCGAAGCCTGCCGGGCCAGGATTCCGTCGTTATCGGCACGGCTACGACGTCAAGACACCCAGGCCGGACCAACAAGTCGCTGACCCCTCGCGAGCGCGAGGTGCTCGAATTGATCAGCGCAGGACACTCGAACAAGGAAGGCGCGCTGCGCATGGGGATCAGCCCGCGTACTTTCGAAAGCCATCGCGCCGAGGCGATGCGCAAGCTGGGTGCACGCAACACCGCCGAGCTGGTTCGCGCGGCGTTACTCAATCAGATCGGATGATCCCACTTGGCTGCGTGTTGGCTTGCGGACTACGCCACAGCCTAACGAGCAGCATCGACCGCGATGACGGCTGGGCATCGATCGCGGATTGCGGTTGCTGCTGTGTCGGGCGAAGCGGCGGCGTTGCGATCGCATTGATCAGGCACTTGGCGAGCCGATCGAGATGCGGGCTGCCCGGCTATCAGAAATAATCCTCGGCGAAAGGACGAACGCGGGACGCGGGGCGCAGTGGAGCCTGTGCCTTGGCGGGCGCCGGCACGAGCGTAATCGTCCAGCGTGGCGGAACGCTGGCTTCCTTCTCCATCACGGAGCGGACGTGGCCCGTGATCGTGGCTCCGCCGGATTTCACTGTTGCGGTCCGGCCGTTGAACTGCGCAATTCGGAAACGCCTGACTTCCTTCTGGTCGGCGGTTTCAAATGTAAACATGGGACACATCTCCTATGTATCCGCCAGTCTCGCAGCTCATGATTAGTTGATTGTGAAAATCGTGAGCCGTAGAAGTACGGCGTCAACTCATTGTAAGGAATTGCCGGTATCGCGATCGGCGAATCTCTCCGATCTGCATCAGCCGTTCTCTTGTCGGTCGCTGCTTGCGCCAGCTCATCCCGCGAATCCAAGATTGTTGCCGGATGAGTGCGCGTCCCTGGCTGCAGGCCCGCGCTCCCTCAGTATTGCAGCTCCTGTGCTCGAGCTGCTTCATAGGCGGCATCGATGTTGTCGAGCAGCTCGGAATATTCCCTCGGCGACAGGCGGGGTGCGCTCTTCTCCAGCGCGAGTGCATAGGTCGCGAGCCGCCGATAGCCGAACGTTCCGGCTGCGCTCTTCAGAGAATGCGCCTCACGGCCGATCTTGATGCGCTCGCTGTCGAGCGACAGTTTCCGGAACAGCTTCAAGCGCGCATCGGTTTCGCTGAAGAAGACATTGCGAATCTCTTGCGCGGCGTCGTCGCCGATTTCGCCCACCAGCTCCGCGAAGGCTTCCCGGTCGAGCGCCGGTTCCGCGGGGATCTCTGCCTCGGCCGAAAACTCCGCCGGCATGTCGTCCTGTTCCACCGGGGCGAGCGGCGGCGCGTCCGAGGCGATGGTCTCGATTGCCAGGGTGCGGGCCGGCAGCACGCGCAAAATGGCTTCGACAAGCGCTTTCTTGCGGGCCGGCTTGACCACGAAATCGTTCATTCCCGCTTCGCGACAGGCGCGGATGTCTTCCATGAAGGCATTCGCAGTGAACGCGATGATCGGCACGTTCGAGCGGCGCTCGCCGCGCGCGCGGATGGTTCGTGTTGCCTGGAAGCCGTCCATCTCCGGCATCCGCACATCCATCAGGATCAAGTCATAGTTGAAGCGGCTTGCCGCTGTGACCGCTTCGGCGCCGTCGCAGGCGGTGTCGGTCTGGATGTCGAAATCCTTGAGCATCTTGGTGGCGACGAGCCGGTTGGTCGGGTTGTCGTCGGCGACCAGAACGCGCAATGGCCGGCCATAGGCGGCGATGCGGCTCTGCAGGGCAGCATAGATGCTGTCGTCATTCTGCTCGGGCACCGCGACGGCTTCGGCGATGGGCAACGTCAGGCGGAACGAGAAGGTCGAGCCGCGTCCCAGCGTCGAGGTCACGTCGATTTCGCCGCCCATCTGTTCGGTGAGCCGCTTGCAAATGGCGAGTCCCAGTCCCGATCCACCGAAACGACGGCTGATCGAGTTGTCGGCCTGAACGAAGTTAGCGAACAGCGAGCCGATCTTGTCGGCCGCGATACCGATTCCGGTATCGGTGACCGTCCATTCGACCGTGGCCTTCGCGTCGTCCTTGGCGAGGCAACGGGTCGTGATCACGACCTCGCCGGCGGCCGTGAACTTCACCGCATTGGATACGAGATTCAGCAGGATCTGACGAATGCGTCCTGCATCTCCGACCAGCGCCGGCGGTACTGCGGGGTCATTCACGCTTCTCAGCTTGAGGTCCTTGGCCGAGGCGCGTGGGCCGATGATGCTCAGCGTGTTGTGAACCAGCGCCTCGGCGGAGAATGCGATGTCCTCCAGCGACAGCTGCCCCGATTCGAGCTTCGAGAAATCGAGGATGTCATTGAGGATCTCGAGCAGATTATCGCCCGCATTATGGATCGCGACCACCGAGCGGCGCTGTTCGGGGTCGAGGTTGGTCTCGAGCAGCGTGGTGGCGAGTCCGAGCACCGCGTTCATCGGCGTGCGGATCTCGTGGCTCATCATTGCGACAAAGGTCGATTTTGCCGCATTTGCAGCCTCAGCCGCATCGATCAGGTGTTCATGCCGTTCCCACAAACGGGAGATCAGGACGGCCGCTGCGAGGACCGCGGTGGCACTCACCAGGGACATGATGACCAGCAGCGTTGCCATCGCGCGCCAGGCCTTCAGGACGTGCTGCTCCGGCACCGATACGACGATCATGGCGGGATAGCTTGGCAGCATCTTCGCCGCGCGCAGGCGCATCTCGCCGGTCCGGCCCGAGAGCTCACGCAGCACACCGCCGGCGGCAAGCGCGCGCTGGCCGAAGCCGGAGGTCGACTTTCCGATCTCGCTGGTCGGCGGGAAGTGGGCAAGCAGGATGCCATCTTCGCGGATCATCGAAACTGAGGCATCGAGGCCCAGCGCCGTCGAGCCGAAGAAGTTTTCGAGATAGGGGACCGACATGGCACCGAGCAGCAGCCCCATGAACTCGCCCTTGCCGTCGTCCAGCCGTCGCGCAAAGTAGATGTTCCAGGTGCCGTCGCCACGGTTCTGCACGGGCGTGCTCACGTAGCTGCGCAGCGCCGAGTCGCCCTTCAGCGCCTTGAAGTAATCGCGGTCGGAAATGTTGACGTCAGGGATGGGCCAGTAGCGCGAGAAATTGAGCAGCCGGCCCTGCGCGTCGATCAGCGTCACCGCGTCGATCTGCGGAAGTCCGGCGATCTTCTCCTTGAGCAGCAGATGGGTCTGGTAGTCCGCGGCGACCTTGCCGTAGGTCGCTGCGTCGATGGCGCCGCCGCGCACCAGATAGTCCCTCACGCTCGACAGCACGAGATCCACCGACTTCACCGAGCGGTCGGCGTTTTCGGCGAGCGTCAGGCTGTGCCGGCTGAGATCCTCCTCGGCGTGCAACAGCGCGTTCTCGCGCAGGTTGGTGAGAAAGAACAGATTGCTGCCGGCGATGATGCAGATGAGGATGAGCGCGATTGCTGCCGGCGCACCCAGAACGCGTTTCTTCTTGTCCATCATCCTCTACCAGCCTGCCGTCGGACCAGCTTCTGGCGATCGGTCTCGCTCGCGATCTGCTTGAGGGTCTGCCGGAGCAAAGGCAGATTGATCGGCTTCGAAAACGGTGGGCAGACGTTCAGCTCAAGAAAATTGCCGATGCGTACCGAGGCGTCGAGCCTGTCGTTCTCGGAGGCGCTGATGATGAGAACAGGGCCGCGATATTTGAGCTCGGCGAGCCGTTGGAGCACTTCCGTGCCGGATCGCTCGCCGAGCGACAGATCCAGCGTGACGCAATCGAAGTACCTTGTTCGAAGGATGGCGGAAGCTGCGTCAACCGAACTTACGCCCGTCGTGTTGAAGCCGGCCTGGGTCGCAATCTTTCTGAGGATGGAGAGATGCACGTCGGCATCTTCGATCACGAGGAGCTCGTTGCGCATGAATTCATCGTCCCCTTGCCACCCCGAGCGCGGTTCTCGGCAACAGGAACTGGTCTAGCGTCCGGCTCTGACCCCCTCGTAAATTTTGGCTTCCGTACAACTACGGGGCGACCGCGCGGCAGGAGGCGTGCGTCGCGGGAGACCCGCGCGCCACGATCCAGAGCGCGCGGCGAAGGCGAGCTGAAAAACGAAGCGGCCGGAGGGGGCGCTCCGGCCGCTATGCTGATCCGGTGAAGACGGGCACTATTCGGCCGGGCCGAACACGGCTTCCATCTTGGTTTTGAGGGTCGCCGCATTGAATGGCTTGACGATGTAGTTGCTGACGCCGGCCTTCTTGGCGGCGATGACGTTCTCGGTCTTGGATTCCGCCGTAATCATGATGAACGGAGTCTTGGACAATTCGGGGCTGGCGCGGACCTCACGCAGCAGGTCGTAGCCGGTCATCGGTTCCATGTTCCAGTCCGAGATCACGAGGCCGTACTTCTTCGCCTGCATCTTGGCGAGTGCGGCGGATCCATCAGTGGCGTCGTCGACGTTCTCGAATCCGAGCTGCTTCAGCAGGTTGCGGATGATCCGGATCATAGTGGCGTAGTCATCGACCACCAGGATCGGCATCGACAGATCAAAGGCCATGTCATTACTCCGCGCGTTTGGTCAAAAGCCGAACACGGGCGAGATATTTCAGCACGAAAATTATTCGACGCTTTTTTGGAACTCGCGCTCGTCAGCAACGCGACAATTATCAGCGCCCGTTGAACAGCGCGTTAATTCCGCCCGGGCCAAGGATGTCGTTGGGCCCGTGGTCCGTAGTTGTACGGAACGTTCCGTCCGGTAGCGCCCGTCTGGTCGTGCCAGGCCAGGATCAGGGGTGGCACCGCATCAGCCGGTCATACTGGGACTTGACCGTGCCGTAGCATTCGCAGGCTGTCTTCTTCAGCCCCTCCAGATCGATGATCTCGATGTGGCCCCGGCTGTAGTGGATGAAGTCGGCCTGCTGCAGGGTGCTGGCGACCAGCGACACGCTGTTGCGCCGCGCGCCAATCATCTGGGCCAGCGACTCTTGCGTGATGTAGAGCTTGTTGCCGCCCGAAAGGTCGTGGGTCTGCAGGAGGCAACGGGCGAGACGTGACTCAACGGTGTGGGCGGCATTGCAGCCGGCGGTTTGTTGGCTTTGCAGATATACAGCAAGAGCATGTCTCAGCATTTGTGCGCGGAACGTCCCGCTCTGCTCGGCCGCATTCCGCACTCGCTCGATGTCGACCACCGACGCGGCCCCCGGGACGAGGACCGCCGCGGTGTTGAGCACCAACGACTCAGCTCCTCCGAGCAGCGACATGCTGCCGAAAAAACTATCTCGGCCGATCATCGCCACCTGGACGCGTTCTCCACGCGCAAGGTTGACGACCAGCGAGATGACGCCGCGATGCGGGAAGTAAATCCGAGACAGCTTCTCGCCCACCTCGGCGAGAACCGAGTCCTGGACCAGATCCACCGTCCGGAGGTAGGGGCGGATCAACTCGAAATCCTCGTCGGACAGCGACGAAAGGAAGCCGTTCGGAGAACGCAAGCCAAGGTCCAAAGCCATCTCCTGCATTGCGGTAACGGTGCCTCGCAGATCTCATCCACTCATGGTTCCATAGAACCGCGTGCTATCCGCTGACAAGAAAAAACAACCAGGACATCAGTCTTCGCGGCATGCAACCGCATGGCTGTGCTCGTTGATGTGCAGAGGCGGCGCCGTGCTGCCATCAGCTCGCACGTTTGAGCGCTTTCGAGCGTTGAGCGCAGCCTGTATACAATCTGCATAGCGTCCTGCTGGTCTGGCTATTGATGGTGGCGGCTGTCCAGGGACTCCATGCCAAGGCCCGTTCCAAAAAAACGAAAAGGCTGTACTAGTTCCGGTTGCGTCGCGCCTGCGATCGCTTTCACAGTCTTAGGCACAATTGACAGCGGTCATCTTGGAGCCAAAATCGCAGAGAAATGCGCTGATTCGTTTGACGGATCGTTTGCAACCGGATGCGTTCTTCAACGTGATGTGCTGGCATCAGCCGGCTTCTTGACGAGGCGTACCGGGACAAGCTTGTCAGTAAGCTGCAGATCGTTCGAAGCTGATGATGTGGGCTTCTGGGCGTGATCGCTGATCAGCCATGAAGGCCAACATCGCGGCCGCATGGATGCGCACTGCCGCGCCGTCGTTCGTGCGTGCTTGTTGACAGATAGTAAGCCAATCATCTTCAATCGCAGGTACCTTGAGACTCATGGCGCTCCCGACCCAGCAACAAGCCGGCCATCACAATGAGGACGCGAACGCCGCCAAGCCGGTCACCATCGAGCCGAACCCCGGTCTCGCGATCGTCGGCCAGGTTGCCGGCGGCCTGCTGCACGACTTCAACAACATTCTCACCGTGATCACCGGGACGATCGACATTCTCGCCGAGGCTGTCGAGGACAGGCCCGAGCTCGCCGCCGTCGCCCGATTGATCGACGAGGCAGCGACTCGCGGGGCCCGAATGACGGCCCAGCTGCTGTCGTTCGCGCGCGGGCGGCCGCCGCGGCCATGCGCGGTCGAACTGAGCGAGCTGCTGATCGACGTCGGACGTCTGTTGCGGCCGACATTGGGGACCGATGTCGAGGTCACGACATCGATCGAGCCGGCGGTGCCCGCGGTGTTTGCCGATCCCGGCCAGTTGATGGCTGCGCTGCTCTGTCTTGCGATCATGGCTCGACCGACGATCGAGAATGGCGGCAAGCTCGATATCCTGGCGAAGGCCATCGCTGCCGCCGAGGGCGACGACTCCGACGGAGCTTCATCCAACGTGCTGATTACGGTGACAGCGACCGCGACCGCCGCGGCGATCGTCCCCGCGGAGCGGATGTTTCCGGATATCCGCATGGTTACCGACTTCGTCATGCGGTCGAACGGGCAACTCGCGCTGAAAGCCTCCGATGGTTCTGCCGCAAGCGTCGAGATCGTTCTGCCCTGTGCAGTTCAGGACTGAAGCGCGACAGCGGGTCCAACCCGTCTCATAGTTAGCGACATCCTAACATGGCCTGGCCTGCCCCAAGGGGCGGAACGAGTTTCTGCGCGTATTGGGTGTGTCGTGGCAGAAATGTTCGCGGATTCATCTGCATTTCATTGCATTGATTAGCGGCCGATTAGGATTAACGCCGGCCGCGCCCCGCGCGCCGGGCTGCAACGGGCTGGATTTAACGAACGGGTAGGATTCCGCGGACCAGTCTGCACCATCGCCGACAGAACGGTGCGGCGATGTTTACTCGTGTTCATCCAGAAGGGAATGAAAATGTCAGGTATCGTACTCTCGGCGTCGGTGCGCCAGAATCTGCTCTCGCTCCAGTCGACGGCGCAGCTCCTCGCCACCACGCAGAACAACCTCTCCACGGGCAAGAAGGTCAACTCGGCGCTCGACAACCCGACCAACTTCTTCACCGCGCAGGGACTCGACAACCGCGCTTCCGACATCTCCAATCTGCTCGATGGTATCGGCAACGGCGTGCAGGTTCTGCAGGCCGCCAACACCGGCATCACCTCGCTGCAGAAGCTCGTCGACAGCGCCAAGTCGATCGCCAACCAGGTGCTGCAGAGCGCCGTCGGCTACTCCACCAAGTCGACCGTGACGTCGGCTGCGCTGACCGGTGCGACCGCCACCAGTCTGATCGGTGCCAGCACCACTGCCGTCACTGGCTCCGCCGTACTGAACGACAACACCTCGACCGCCGTGGCGATCACCGGCTCCACCAAGCTGTCGGGTACCCCGGGCACCTCGTCGAACGACCTGGCGTCCAGCATCACCACCGGCGACACGCTGGTCGTGAACGGCACCACCTTCACCTTTATCGCCGGCACGTCCTCGTCCGGCACCAATATCGGCGTCGGTGACACCGTTACGAACCTGCTGTCGACCATCCAGAGCGCGACCGGCGTCACCTCGTCGATCACGGCTGGCGCGATCACGCTGACGCCGCCGGCGGCAGGGCTGACATTGTCCGGTACGTCGCTGGCCAAGCTCGGTCTCAGCGCGGTCGGCAATTCCCTGTCCGGGCAGACGCTGACAATCGCCGCCACAGGAGGTGGCACGGCGACCAGTGTCACGTTCGGTCTTGGGACAGGGCAGGTCAACTCGTTGAACGATCTCAACGCGAAGCTTGCGGCCAACAACCTGCAGGCCACTGTCGACTCCGCGACCGGTAAGATCTCCATCACGACCACCAACGACGCAGCGTCTTCGACGATCGGTGCGATCGGTGGTACGGCGGCGGCCTCCAGCCAGTCCTTCAACGGCCTGACGGCGGCGGCTCCGGTGGCTGATGCGACCGCCCAGTCGCAGCGTGCAAGCTTGGTTGCGCAGTACAACAACGTGCTGGCGCAGATCAACACGACGGCAGCCGACGCGTCGTTCAACGGCATCAACCTGCTGAACGGCGACACGCTGAAGCTGACCTTCAACGAGACCGGCAAGTCCACGCTGTCGATCACCGGCGTGACCTTCAACACCGGCGGCCTGGGTCTGTCGACCCTGACCTCGGGCACCGACTTCCTCGACAACAACTCGGCGAACAAGGTGATCAAGGTGCTCAACACCGCGAGCTCCACGCTCCGGGACGAGGCGTCGACCTTGGGTTCGAACCTGTCGGTGGTGCAGGTCCGTCAGGACTTCAACAAGAACCTGATCAACGTGCTGCAGACCGGTTCGTCGAACCTGACTCTGGCCGACACCAATGAGGAAGCGGCCAACAGCCAGGCGCTGTCGACCCGCCAGTCGATCGCGGTGTCCGCGCTGTCGCTCGCCAACCAGTCGCAGGCGAGCGTGCTGCAGCTCCTGCGCTAAGGCGCAGCAGTTCAATCGACATCGGAGGCGGCGGGGCTGGTCCCCGCCGCTTTCGGCTCAAATATCCGGGATTCACGCCGGTCTCGTGCGAGGTCGCTGGCGCCGGTTTCCGCGAGCAAGCCGCGGACCGGCCGCAACAGCCATCCCTGTCGACGAGGATACAGCCCGCCGGCGGTGCCGCTCCCGAGAGGAGATCCAGGGGATGCCGCTGCGGGTCGAACTGAAGCCGTTCGAACGGATCGTGATCGGCGACAGCGTCATCATCAATTCGAACACGCGCGCGCGCTTCATCGTCGAAGGCGATGTGCCGATCCTCCGCGAGCGCGACACCGTCTCTGCCGAAACGGCGGACACGCCGGCAAAGCGCCTCTATCACTGCGTCCAGACCATGTATCTCAAGAACGACGCGATCCGCTATCGCGCGTCCTATCTGGCCTGCATGAACGAATTGCGGGAGTCCGTTCCGGACGCCGCCGCTCTCGCCGAGACCGTGGACCGCCATGTTGCGGCGGGAGCTCTCTACAAGGCGTTGAAGGCGATCAGGATGCTGATCCAGTGCGAAAGCCCGGCCATCGCGCCGGTCGAGGTGTCGCCTTGAAGTCCCCCGCACCTGCGAACCGATCCGCTCGGATCTCCAACGCAGGCTGCGGTTCCGTATTTGCACGGACATTAAAATTAACGGGACGGAGAAAAGCCCGGCCTAACGATGGCACGGAGGAAAGTCCGTTGAGCCGAGCCAACCGACGGCCGGGTTCGATGCCGAGCTGCATGGTGGTGGCTCCGGATCGACCGTCGATGACACGATCAGCGGTCGCCCGGCGATCGCAGCGCCAATTCTTGGAAGGCCAGTTTGATGGATGACCTGTTGCGTGAGTTCCTGACGGAGACCAGCGAGAGCCTGGACACCGTCGACAATCAGTTGGTGCGGTTCGAGCAGGAGCCGAACAACGCCAAGATCCTCGATAACATCTTCCGCCTGGTGCACACGATCAAGGGGACCTGCGGCTTCCTCGGCCTGCCGCGGCTGGAAGCGCTGGCGCACGCCGCCGAGACCCTGATGGGCAAATTCCGTGACGGCATGCCGGTGACTGGCGAGGCCGTGACGCTGATCCTCACCACCATCGACCGCATCAAGGACCTGCTGGCGCAGCTCGAGGCCAATGAGTCCGAGCCGGAAGGCGAAGACCGCGATCTGATCAGCGAGCTCGAGGCGATGGTCGAGCGCGGCATGGCCGCGATGGCCGCCGGCGCGGCGCCGCCACCGCTGGTGCCGGCCGCGCCCGCAGCGCCGCCGGCTGCGCCCGCGGTGACGCAGGGCTCCTTGATCGACCAAACCCTGGAGCGTCCGCTGCGTCCGGGCGAGGTGTCGCTCGACGAGCTGGAGCGCGCCTTCCGCGAGACTGCGATCGAGACGCCGCCCGCGCATGAGAAGGCGCCGGAGCCCAAAGCGGCCGCGCCCGCGCCGAAGTCCGAGCCGGCCAAGGTCGAGGCAAAGGCGGAGCCCAAAGCCGAAGCCCCCAAAAAGGCGGCGCGCGCCAAGGCCAATGCCGATGGCGAGGTGCATGAGAGCGACAAGGTCGCCAACCAGTCGATCCGCGTCAATGTCGACACGCTCGAACATCTGATGACGATGGTCTCGGAGCTGGTGCTGACGCGCAACCAGTTGCTCGAGATCGCCCGCCGCAACGAGGACACCGAGTTCAAGGTGCCGCTGCAGCGGTTGTCCAATGTCACCGCCGAACTGCAGGAGGGCGTCATGAAGACGCGCATGCAGCCAATCGGCAATGCCTGGCAGAAGCTGCCGCGCATCGTCCGCGACCTCGCGACCGAACTCGGCAAGCAGATCGAGCTCGAGATGCACGGCGCCGACACCGAGCTCGACCGCCAGGTGCTCGACCTGATCAAGGACCCGCTCACCCACATGGTGCGCAACTCCGCCGATCACGGCCTGGAAACGATGGCGGAGCGCGCCGCGAGCGGCAAGGCCGAGCAGGGCACGATCCGTCTCTCCGCCTATCATGAAGGCGGCCACATCATCATCTGCATCGCCGACAATGGCCGCGGCCTCAACACCGAGCGCATCAAGACCAAGGCGGTCGCGAACGGTCTCGTCACCGAGGCCGAGCTCGAGAAGATGACGGAAGCGCAGATCCACAAATTCATCTTCGAGCCGGGCTTCTCGACGGCCGCCGCCGTCACCTCGGTCTCGGGCCGCGGCGTCGGCATGGATGTGGTGCGCACCAATATCGATCAGATCGGCGGCACCATCGATATCAAATCGGTGGCCGGCGAGGGCACCTCGGTCACTATCAAGATCCCGCTGACGCTCGCCATCGTCTCGGCGCTGATCGTGGAAGCCGGCGGCGACCGCTTCGCGATCCCGCAATTGTCGGTGGTCGAGCTGGTGCGCGCGCGCGCCAATTCCGAGCATCGCATCGAGCGCATCAAGGACACCGCCGTCCTGCGCCTGCGCAACAAGCTCTTGCCGCTGATGCATCTGAAGAAGCTCCTGAAGATCGATGACGGCTCGTCGTCCGATCCGGAGAACGGCTTCATTGTAGTGACGCAGGTCGGCAACCAGACCTTCGGCATCGTGGTGGACTGCGTGTTCCATACCGAGGAAATCGTGGTCAAGCCGATGTCGACCAAGCTGCGGCACATCGACATGTTCTCGGGCAACACCATCCTGGGCGACGGCGCGGTCATCATGATCATCGACCCGAACGGCATCGCCAAGGCGCTCGGCGCCGCCGGCTCGGCCTCGCAGGCGGTCGCCGACGAGCATGCGGCGCATCATGCTGTTGGCGGCGAGCAGCTCACCTCGCTCCTGGTGTTCCGCGCCGGCACGGCGCAGCCCAAGGCGGTGCCGCTGGCGCTCGTCACGCGGCTGGAGGAGATCGCGGCCGACAAGATCGAGATCTCCAATGGCCGCTACATGGTGCAGTACCGCGATCAGCTGATGCCGCTGGTGCAGATGGAAGGCGTCTCGGTGCAGACCACGGGCTCGCAGCCGATCCTGGTGTTCGCCGACGAGACTCGCGCGATGGGCCTCGTCGTCGACGAGATCATCGACATCGTGGAAGAGCGACTCCACATCCAGGTCTCCGGCGCCAAGGACGGCATCCTCGGCTCGGCCGTGATCAAGGGCCAGGCGACCGAAGTCATCGACGTCGGCCACTTCCTGCCGATGGCCTTCGCCGACTGGTTCATCCGCAAGGAGATGGCGACCGAGGCGCAGACGCAGTCGGTGCTGCTGGTCGATGACTCGCCGTTCTTCCGCAACATGCTGGCGCCGGTCCTGAAGTCGGCCGGCTACAAGGTGCGCACGGCGGCTTCCGCCATCGAAGGCCTCGCGACGCTGCGCTCGGGGCATACGTTCGACATCGTCGTCACCGACATCGAGATGCCGGAGATGAACGGCTTCGAATTCGCCGAGGCGATCCGCTCGGACCAGAACCTGAACCAGCTGCCGGTCATCGCGGTATCGTCGCTGGTGTCGCCGGCGGCGATCGAGCGCGGCCGCCAGGCCGGGCTCTACGACTACATCGCCAAGTTCGACCGGCCTGGTCTGATCGCGGCGCTGAAGGAACAGATCGAGGAACGGGCGCGGGCCGAAGCCAACCGGCGCGCCGCGTAACAGCAACCGGCAGGAGTAGCGTGCGATGAGCAGTAAGATCGAAGCCACTGACGGCGCGGCCTCCGAATTCGTGACTGCCGTCATCGGCGGTCAGCTGTTCGGCCTGCCGATCTCGCGGGTGCAGGACGTGTTCATGCCGGAGCGTGTCACGCGGGTGCCGCTGTCGTCGGCCGAGATCGCCGGCGTGCTGAATCTGCGCGGCCGCATCGTCACCGTGATCGACATGCGGGCGCGGCTCGGCCTTGCCAGGGCCGACGACGGCAAGCCGCCGATGGCGGTCGGCGTCGACCTGCGCGGCGAGTCCTATGGCCTGCTGATCGACCAGATCGGCGAGGTGCTGCGGCTGCCAGAGGCGAGCCGGGAGGAAAATCCCGTCAACCTCGATCCGCGCATGGCCAAATTCGCCGGTGGTGTCCACCGCCTCGATGGCCAGCTGATGGTCGTCCTCGATGTCGATCGCGTCCTCGAGCTTCTGCCCAAGGCAGCTATCGCCGCCTAGCCTCTCAACCATCCCATAGGGGAGATCAAAATGAAAAGCTGTCTGGTCGTGGATGACTCCAGCGTGGTCCGCAAGATCGCGCGCCGTATCCTTGAGGAGCTGGGCTTCTCGGTCGTCGAGGCGGAAGATGGTGAGCAGGCGCTGGAGCTCTGCACCAAGAGCCTGCCCGAGGCGATTCTGCTCGACTGGAACATGCCGGTCATGGACGGCTATGATTTCCTCGGTCGTTTGCGCCGGCTGCCCGGAGGCGAGGGCCCGAAGGTGGTGTTCTGCACCACGGAGAATGACATCGATCATATCTCGCGCGCGCTGAATGCCGGCGCCAACGAGTACATCATGAAGCCGTTCGACAAGGAAATCGTCGCCGCTAAGTTCCAGGAAGTTGGTCTCATCCAGGCAATGTCAGCCGAGTCCGCCTGATCCCTTCCTCTGCCCAGAAGAGGCCGTCCGTGAACCAGCCAGATTATGAGTTCCTGCGCAAGCTGCTCCGAGACAAGTCCGGTCTCGACCTGTCAGCCGATAAGCAATATCTGATCGAGAGCCGCCTGCTTCCTCTTGCGCGCAAGGCCGGCCTCGCCAGCATCAGCGATCTCGTCCAGAAGCTGAAGGACGGGTCGAGCGCCTTGATCAGCCAGGTCGTCGAGGCCATGACGACCAACGAGACGTTCTTCTTCCGTGACAAGGTCCCGTTCGATCATTTCCGCGACGTGATCATGCCGGAGCTGCTGAAGGCGCGCGCCGGTCGCAAGTCGATCCGGATCTGGTGCGCCGCATGCTCGACGGGGCAGGAGCCCTATTCCCTGGCGATGTCGCTCAAGGAGATGAGCGCCGCGCTCAATGGATGGCGCGTCGAGATTCTCGCGACCGATCTCTCGCAGGAAGTGCTCGAGAAATCGAAGGCCGGACTCTACAGCCAGTTCGAGGTACAGCGCGGTCTGCCGATCCAGCTTCTGGTCAAGTACTTCAAGCAGGCCGGTGAGCTCTGGCAGATCAATTCCGACGTTCGCGGCATGGTGCAGCATCGTCAGCTCAACCTGCTGCACGATTTTTCGCAGCTGGGGACCTTCGACGTCGTCTTCTGCCGCAACGTGCTGATCTATTTCGACCAGGACACGAAGATCAATATCTTCAACCGGCTCGCCAAGCAGATGGAGCCGGACGGGTTCCTGGTGCTGGGTGCGGCGGAAACCGTGGTCGGCCTCACCGACGTCTTCAAGCCGCTGGCTGATCGGCGCGGCCTGTATCGTCCAAGCGGTGCCGCTTCCTCCGCCAAGCCACCGGCGCCGGGAATGCCTCGGGTCGCGGCCGCAGGAAACTAAGCCGCCTTTAATGCAGACTGACAGGACACAAAGATGTCTGATGAGAACAAGGGTACGGAGCGCGTCACCTTCAGCCGAGGCTACGATGTCTGCATCATGGGCATCGACGGGACATGGCGACGCGATTGCCAGCTCAACGCCATTTCGGACAATGACGCGGTCTTGACCGTCGAAGGATCGATCCAGGGCCTCAATCTGAAGGAGTTCTTTCTGCTGCTCTCCTCGACGGGGCTCGCTTATCGCCGTTGCGAACTGGTCCGGGTCAACGGCGCCGAGATGGACATCCAATTCATCAAGGGCAAGAACAAGAAGAAGCGCAGCGGTGCTTCGTCAGGCCAGGAAGCCACAGTGAGCTAAGCCTACGCGTGTGGCCCGGCAGCCTGCGCGGGCTTCAGCCAGGTTGGCGTCGTTTTCTCGTGGAACTGGTCCACCGGGCTGGTTTCCTGCGCAATTGCTAAGGTCTGTGTCCGTTTTTCCGGAACTGATTTACGCCAGCGCAGGGTCCGATGTGTATGACGAAACGGTCAGTCAATCTTTCCAGGAACGGCCCATGTCGGTCATGAGTTCGGAACTTGCTAGTCGCCGCCCGGACGCCGCGGAGGAGGGCGACCGGCGTGCGCTGCAGCTCTTGGTCGTCGACGACGATGCGTCCCAACGAACCTTGATTTCACTGGCAGCGAAGCAGGCTGGCCACGCGGTCACGGTGGTCGCAAGCTGCGCTGAGGCGATCCGCGAGATCGGCCACAAGCGCTTCGATTGCGTGACCCTCGATCTGATGCTGGAAGACGGAGACGGGACCGAGGTCCTCAAGGCCATTGCGGATAGCCGGTTCGCGGGTTCGGTCATCGTCATCAGCGGGATGGATGCGGCGCGGCGAATCGCGGCCCGGCTCTATGCGCGCTCGCTTGGCATTGACCTGCAGAGCCTGCCCAAGCCGGTCGATTTGGCCGCACTTCGAATCTTCCTGGCCAATCTCGGCAAGACAGCGTTGGGTTTGCCAGTTGTACACACCTGGGGCGGCGTGGCCGCCGAGAGTGTTGCCGCGAAACATCGATCCTGAACTCATGACAGAGGTGCGTGCCGCTGTTTCGAGCCGCCTCGATGAGATGCATCTTCCCAGTTTCGTCCGCATTTGATGAAAACAATGGCAGTCCGACGAGACGTCGGCCTGTTGTGTCGGATGCTGTGCAGAGTACGGACCGTCTCAGCCCCTCATCGATGTGGTCCGGGTGCAGCGATCATGCGTTTTGACCTGGAGCGCGGCCGCGACCTGGGGACGGGACTTGGGAACGGGACTTGGGAACGCGACTTGGAAATTTGACCTTGATCATGATTTGCGCGGCGCCAATGTGTTTTGCACGGCAGCACGAGGCGCTCAAAGAGCGTCTTGAGATCGCGGCGAGTTCGTGTTCTCGTGATCTCGGAGAGTGATCCGCCGCTACTACTTGTGGGTTAGGATCACAAACCGTACAAATACGGGTGCTCAAAACGCCTGCTGAGTGTGGTATCATAAGACGCGTTTTCATTGTTTCTTCTCCTTTGCAAGAGCAATCGCCCATGGCTGAACAAGCAAATTCCCGCGGTGAGATTTTTGTCGTCGACGACGATCCGGCCGTACGCGACACACTCTCGATGGTTTTGTCGGCCGGTGGCTACGAAGTGATCTGCTTCGCGGATGGCGCGGCGCTGCTGGCCGTTGCGCGAAGCCGGACGCCCGCCTGCATCCTGCTCGACGTGCATATCCCCGGAAAGTCGGGCCTCGACATTCTCCGGGAACTTCACGGCGAGGATTATCCCGCGCCCATTTTCATGATTTCCGGGCAAGGAGATATTCCGATGGCTGTGAACGCCATCAAATACGGCGCCCTCGACTTCATCGAGAAGCCGTTCCGCGGCAGCGAGATCGTGGCCCGCCTGAACGAAGCGATCGGCGCCTTCGCACGCCGACAGAAGGAGAATGCTTCGCCCAAGATCGGGTCGCTGCATTTCCCCGGACGCGAACCGCTCACGCGGCGCGAGCGCGAGGTGCTGGAACAGTTCACGGCAGGTGCTTCGAACAAGGAGGCGGGTCGCACGCTTGGCATCAGCCCGCGTACCATTGAGGACCACCGCGCCAACATCATGAAGAAGCTTGGAGCGCGGAATGCCGCCGATCTGATCCGCATCGTGATGACGGCGTCGCGTACCAATTAACAAATGAGGGCTGCGTTCCTATCCTGGGAATGCACGCCGGAACAGGCGTCTGGCCGGTGGGGTGCCTGCTGCTGGCTCGGAACCGGGGCCCCGGCGGGCTCATTCGCTTCCGTTCTCTGGGTGGGCGGCTGACCGGCCTAGTCCGATGTGAGCGCAGTCCGAATCATTTTGGCCAGCTCGGATTTGCGGTACGGTTTCGGCAGCAGCAGCAGTCCCTCGTCGAGCCGTCCATGATGGACGATGGCGTTCTCCGTGTATCCGGACGTGAAGAGCACGCGCTGTCCGGGGCGAAGCCGCTGGATTTCTGAGGCCAACTGCCGTCCATTCATCGTGCCCGGCATGATGATGTCAGTGAACAACAGATCGAAGCGCTCGCCGCCATTGGCGATCGCGAGGGCTTCGGCGGCATTCGCGGCCTCAAGGGTCGCGTAGCCCAGCGCATGCAGCTGGGCAAGCACGTAACCTCGCACCAGCCGGTCGTCCTCGACCACCAGGATCGTCTCGTGCCCGCCCTCGATCGCCGGGGCGGCGCTCGCGGCCGGTATCGCCACGCCCTCCCGACCCGGGGGAAGATACATGCGAATCGTGGTGCCGTGTCCCTCTTCGCTGTAGATCCGGACATGGCCGGAGGACTGCTTCACGAAGCCGTATACCATCGACAGTCCGAGCCCCGTTCCCTTGCCTGGGCCCTTCGACGTGAAGAACGGATTGAAGACCTTGTCGATGATGGCTGCCGGAATGCCGCTGCCGCTGTCGCTGACCGCGATCATGGCATAGCGCCCGGGCCTGACGTCATCGTAGAGACTCGCATAGTTCTCGTCGAGGTCGGCCCAGCCGGTCTCCAAGATCAGCTTGCCGCCGCTCGGCATCGCGTCGCGGGCATTCAGCGCGAGGTTGATGATCGCAGTGGCAAGCTGGTTGGGGTCGACATGGGCCGCGCAGGTCTCGTCCTGGAAGACCGACTCGATCTCGATCTGCTCGCCGAGCGTCGGTCGCAGCAGCTTCGCCGTGTCGATGACCAGCATGTTGACGTCGACCTCGCGCGGCTGCAGCGGCTGCCGGCGCGCGAAGGCGAGCAAATGCTGGGTGAGGTCGGCGCCGCGGGCGGCGGCCTCGTCGATCATCCTGGTGATGGCCGCGAGCTGCGGCTCCTTGGCGACAGCGGCAGCGAGAATCTCGATGGTGCCGGTGATCACGGTGAGGATATTGTTGAAGTCGTGGGCGATGCCGCCGGTGAGTTGGCCGATCGCCTCCATCTTCTCTGACTGCCGAATGCGCTCCTCGGCGGCGATCTTGTCGGTCAGGTCCCGGAAGAAACCGTTGAAGACAAAGCCGTTGCGGGTCTTGAGCGCGGTGACGCTCACTTCCGCCTTGAATTCGCGGCCGTCGCGGCGCCTCACGATGACCTCGCGCCGACGGCCGATCCCAAGCGCGCTGGCCTCTCCGGTCAGCACGATGCGACCGAGCGCGGAACGCAGTTCCTCGCCTTCGTCGTCGATCGTGATCAGATCGAACACGTCCTTGCCGAGGATTTCGGCGCGCGGCCAACCGAAGATCTTCTCGGCCTGGGAGTTCCAGTTGAGGATGGCGCCCTTTGCGTCGACCTGAACGAACGCGTCGAGTGCCGTTTCAATGATGTTGCGGGCGAGCTGCTCGCTCTCGCGCAGGGTCTCCTGCGCCAGCCGGCTTTCGGTCATGTCGCGCCCGATGAAGAAATGCCGCTGCACCGGTTCCGACCAGTTCGAGGTCCAGGATAGGGTGACGACCCGGCCGTCTTTATGGACGTAGCGACCGTCGGAGTTGCGCGGGCTCAGCCCATGGCGGGACGCGCGTAGTTCGTCGCGGGCCTTCTGCAGATCGTCCGGATGGATGAAGTCAGCGCCGTTGCGGCCAATCATCTCGGCAGGCGTATAGCCGAGAATGGCCTCGACGCTCGGCGAGACCTGCACCAAGATGCCGCTGCGGTCGGTGATCAGGATCAGATCCTGCGATGTCTCGAAGATCCGCCGGCGTTCCTCCGTCTGCTGACGCAGGGCCTGCTCGGTCTTGCGACTCTCGGTGATGTCGCGCGCGATCTTGGATGCGCCGATGATCTGTCCGGTGGGTGACTTGATCGGGGAGACGCTGAGCGAGACAAGAATGTGCTCGCCATCCTTGCGAATACGCACCGTCTCGAAATGCTGGATCCGCTCGCCTCGTGCGACGCGCAGCAGGATGTCCTGGGCTTCGGCCATTCGGCCGGCGGGCACGACGAAATCTGCCTGGCGGCCGACGGCCTCTTCGGCGGCGTAGCCGAGCATGGTCTCGGCGGCCGGATTCCAGGCCGTGATGGTGCCGTCGAGCGCGAGGGTCACGATGGCATCATTGGAGGATTCGACCGCGGCGCTGTACAGCCGCTCGCGCGCCGCGAAATGATCGCGTGCCGCCTCCGTCAGGTAATGTTCCTGGACCTCGCGTTCGAGCTCCGCGGTCTTGGCGCGGACCTCCTCCAGGACCCGCGCGAACGCCCGCGCCAGGACCCCGGTCTCGCCGACGGCCTCCAGCGGAATTTTCACCGACTCGCCGCGCCCCACGCTTTCGACGGCTTGGGTCAGTTGATTGATGGGACGTGTCAGCGACCGCGCCACGACGAAAGCGAGGGCGGCCGCGCACAGCATCGCGATCAATCCGACCTCGATCGCCGTCTTCCGAATGGCGAGCGCCGGCGCCATGAAGGCGGTGTTCGGGATCGTCTCGATCACTGCGACCCATTCCTGCCCGGCGAGCATCGCCGGAGCGAAGGCCACGCCGCCCGGACGCTTCGCGTCGTCGTGAAGAATCCGTGCGAAGCCCTGGGTCGAGCCGGTCGCGCTGGCCAGGCTCGGAAAATCGTCCTGCCACCGCGTCGATCCGCCGCGCTTCGAGGCGAACTCGCGGTCCGACTCGGGATGGAAGAGATAGTCGCCGCGAGCGTTCACGACGTAGAGCTGAGCGCCCGGGCGCGCCGCCGAACGCAGATGTGCGAAGATCGGCCGCATGTCCAGATCGAGCATCAAAATGGCAAATGGCTTGCCGTCCGGCGAGAACACGGGCGTGCCCACGCAGAGCATCGGGACGCCGGTCTTCGGGTCCGTCGTGTTGCCGTCGAGAATGATCGGCGACACGCGGATTCCGCCGGGCGCGAGCTGCAGCGTCTCCGTGATATATTTGCGCTCGCCGCGCGTGATCAGCTCATTCTCGGGAACGATGCGAACCGTGCCGCCGGGTCCTAGCCGGTCGACCCGGATCAGCTCGCGATAATTGTTTTCGATCCCGACCAGGCGGACCATCGCGTAGGTCGTCTTGGCCTGCAGCTCGGCAAAATAGCGCATGGCGACCCGCTCGCGCCACGACTGCGCCGACAGACCCTCGCGCGGATCGGGGCCTCCCGTTTTCAGCGTGCGAATGAGCGTGGCGAGATTGGGCGAGGCGCGATAGCCGTTGAGATCGTTGCGGGCGCCGCCGACATAGTTCTCGAGCTCGGTGGCCATCAGGCGCGAATGCGCTTCGATGCGGTCCAGGGCACGCGGCAGCAGCGCGCTTTCGAGGCTGCGGTAGCCAAGCCAGCCGACAGCGAACACGGCCATCGCGACCAGCAGGATCATCGCAATGGCGAGCCGCGTCGTGAGCGTCAGGCGCCGGCCCAGGCCGAGCGCCTCGCGGCCGTCAGGCGACCCGGCCCGGCCAGGCTGCTGGCCCATTCTGCTGTCAGGCGTTCGGAACAGCATCGGGGCCTGGCCGGGATGGAGCCGCGTTCGTCCCTCCGCGCTCCAGGCAATCGGAGACCATCGCCAAGAGAGCTGCCGGCTTGAACGGCTTCGGCAGCGCCGATACCGCCCCCAGCTTGGTGGCCATGGTAAGATAGTCAGGCTCCGAGATCGAGTTCGGGGTGTTCGGACGCCCCGAGGTCATCAGGATCGGCGTGCTCGGAGCGTGCTTGAGGATCAGGCGCATGGCTTCCAAGCCGTCCATGCCCGGCATGAAGATGTCCATGACAACGAGGTCGAAGCTCTCGCCCTGAAATCTGGCGATGGCCTTCTGACCGTCGTCCGCCACCGTCACGGCGTGGCCGGCCTGCTGCAGCAGCCGCTGGATCGTCATCTGCATGACCGGATCGTCGTCTACGACCAGTATCTTCGCCACGGTCCGTGTCTCCCGAATGCTGGCGGCAAGACCAACGGTCAGTTGTAAAGGTTTTGCCCAATTCGCGTCGCGCCGCAAGCGCTTCCCCGCGCCTGTCACCCGTTCCGACCAGGCCGGAGCAATGATCACCGGAAAATTGGGGCGTTTTCGGCCGGCGCGACGCTCCAGCGCAGCCCCCTTGCTCAAACCTCCAGCCTTGCCTCCCTTTGAGGCACTCGCGCCGTAGTTGTACGGGCGGAACGCTTCACATTCGCTTAATCGGATCAATAGAAGAGTTACCATGGTTCCCGTCATGCTTGTATCGGCGTGGCCGGATTGATTGCGCAACCTTTGGGTACATTTTCAACGACCTGCTATCTTGGACGAGGTGAGATGATGTTCGGCAAGATCAAGATCGGAGCTCGCTTGTCGCTCGGCTTCGGTGTGCTGGTTGCCGTTGGGCTGGCGACGGCTGCCTTTGCGTATCGGGAGCTCGACTTCATCTTGGCGAAGGTCGTGCGCATGGCCGATCAGTCACAGAACGCGATCGGCGTGGTCAGGATTGCCGGCGAACTCCATGCCGCATCGCGGGCGCTGCTCCGCTATCAGATGGATCGTGACCAGGCCTCCTATGGCGAGGCGGAAACGCGGCTGGCAAGCGCCGCCACCACTCTTGAGGCGACGATTCGTCGGACGGTGTCGCAGGAGCGCCTTGCAGCCTATCGCGTGCTGCAGCCGGAAATCGCGTCCTTGAATGAAAAGCGTCTGGCGCTGGGCCGCGTTCTGCAGGCCTATTTCGCCGGTCGCGATGCATTGTTCGAGGACGGCGACCGATTGGCAGCCGATCTGCGCAAGCTGGTGGAGGCCGCCCAGGCGTCGCGTGAAGCTGCGGCGATTGCAGCGTTGGAGACGAGCATTGTTGCGGCGCGCATCGCGGTCTGGCGGCATCTTGCCACATCCGATGTCAAGCCGCGCGAGGCATTCCAGGCCGAGCTGACGCGGTCGCGCGCGCAGTTTGCCGAGTTGGAGAAGCGGGACCTCGCACCCGCGTTGGCTCCGCTGGTTGCGACGGTCAAAGCCGATCTGAACAAATATGCCGGCAGCTTCGAGACGGCCTCCAGCGGCCTGCTGCGGGGCCATGAGATCCTGGTCGGCGAGATCGGGCCGCTCACCAAGAGCGCGATCGACCGCATCGAAAAGGTCGAGAGCGGCATCCGTTCGGCCTATAGCGCGACGATCGAGGAGACCAGCGGGTTGATCGCGACCTCGTCACAGGTGCAACTGACGACGGCGCTCATCGCGGCCTTGGTCGGCGCCCTCTGCGCGGTGTTGATCACCCGCAGCATTGTCGGTCCGGTCCGCGTGCTCGCGGATGAGGCCGGGCGGCTGTCAGCGGGCGATACATCGGTCGAATTTCTGGGCGCGCGGCGTGGCGACGAGATCGGCCAATTGGCGGGCGCCGTGGCCAAGTTTCGCGACAACGTTCTGGCGCAGCAACAGGCTGCCAAGGAGGTCAGTGCTGCCGCAGAGCAGCGTGACGCTGTCAACCGCAATATGGAGCAGGCCGTCGAGGAGTTCAGGCAAGCGGCCGAAGGGCTGCTCGGAAGGGTCGGCGAGAATGCCGGCAGGATGAAGCAGACCGCCGGCGCGCTCACCGAGATTGCAACCCATGCGACGCAGCAGGCCGACGCAGCGGCTGACGCGTCGGAGCGGACGGCCGCGAATGTCCAGACCGTGGCCGCGGCCGCCGAGGAGCTGGCAGGCTCGATTCAGGAGATCGCACGTCAGATCGACCGCTCGAATTCCACGGTGCGTTCGGCCAACACCACGACGGCACGTTCGGAAAGCGAGATCGAGGGCCTGGCGCAGGCGGCCCAGAGCATCTCCTCGGTGGTCGACCTGATCCAGGCGATCGCAGCGCAAACCAACCTGCTGGCGCTCAATGCGACGATCGAGGCCGCGCGCGCCGGAGAAGCCGGCCGCGGCTTCGCGGTGGTCGCGCAGGAGGTGAAATCGCTGGCGGAGCAGACCGCCAAGGCGACGCAGGAGATCGCGCAACACGTTCAGGGCATCCAGACCTCGACCGGGAATGCCGTCGCGTCCGTGAAGCAGGTCGGTGTTGCGATGCGCGAGATCGACGAAGTCACGGGCGCGATCGCCAGTGCGGTCGAGCAGCAGGGTGCCGCGACGCGCGAGATCTCGCAGAACGTGCAGATGGCTGCGTCCGGCTCGCACACTTTGGCGTCGAACATCGCCACGGTCAGCGAAGCGATCCGCAAGACCAATCGCTCCGCCGATCAGGTGTCCGATTCCTCCGGTCAGGTCTCTGAGGCGGCCGAGCGTCTGGCGGAGGAGGTCCGCAGCTTCTTCGTCAAGCTTCGTACCGGTCCATTGGATCGTCGCAAGGAGGATGATGCGGCCTACAGGGGACCGGAGCGTCGGCAGAACTACATCGCCTCCTTGTCCGGACGGCGAAAAAGCGCAGCGTGAGTCGGACTGCCCGGTGGTGCAGGACGGGCTGAGTTGAATTGTTGGGGGAGTTCAATGTTTGGCTACATTTCGAAATTGAGGATTCAGAGCCGGCTGCTCGCCGGCTTCGGTCTGCTTTGCGTGTTGCTCGCTTGTTCCGTGGGTTATTCGGCCTATGCCGTCTCCGACCTGTCGGCGAAATTCAGCAAGGTCGTCACGCTGAGATCGCCCGTCGCCATCACCAGCACCCAATTGGTCGCCGATCTCCATGCGACGCTTTCAGCCCTGCGCGGATATCTGCTGACGGGAGATCCCGAGATGAAGCAGCGCCGGGCGGCGCTGTGGGCCGAGTTCGACACATCGGTCCAGCAGTTCGACCGCCTTGCTGACAAGTTCGCGCTTCCTGAGAACCGGGCGTTGTGGGCCGAAGTCAAGCCGCTGGTCGCGGAGTTCAGGACCGCCCAGGACAAGGCCGAAAGCGTTGCCTTTACCGCCGACGCCTATCCGGCGACGAAGCTGCTTGGCGCGGAGGCGTCGCCGCTGATCGCGACGATGTTCGCCGAGGTCACCCGGATGATCGATGAGGAGAATTCACTGGAGGCGACCCCGGAACGGAAGCGCCTGTTGAAGACGATGGCCGATCTCCGCGGCAATCTCGCCGCAGCCGGCTCGCAGCTGAGGCTGTACGTGGCATCGGGCGACGTATCGGATCGCGACAAATTCGCCGCTCCCTATACCAACTACAAGAACGCGGTGGCGGCCATCAGGTCCCAGGCGGATCTGTTGACGTCGACGCAGAAGGCCGCCTTCGACAAGGTGAGCAAGGCGAGCGAGGCGCTCGCGCCGCTGCCGGACAGGATCTTCGCCATCCGCCAGTCGCCGCAATGGAATGCGGCGGTGTACCTGCTCGCGACCGAGGCGACGCCGCGGGCCAACAAGCTGCTCGACCTGCTGGACGGCAAGAAGCGGCCCGACGGTACGTTCGGTGGCGGGCTCAAGACCAACCAGCAGGATCTGCTGGTCAAGGAGTCGACGGACGTCGCGGCGCTGATCGACCAGCTGCTGTTCATCGAGTGGACGCTGCTCGGGGTTGGGCTGCTGCTGGGACTGGGCATCGCGATCCTGGTCGCGCGCTCGATTACGCGGCCGATCCAGGAACTGGTCGCCGACGCCGTTCTCCTGTCGGAGGGCGATACGACGGTGGAGTTCAGGACCGCGGAGCTGGCCGACGAGGTTGGCGATGTGTCAAAGGCGGTGGCGATCTTCCGCGACACTGCGATTGCGCAGCAGCAGGCGTCGTCAAACTATGTTCGTGAAGCCGAGGCGCGCGAAGCGATGAACCGCAACATGGAAGAGGCCGTGGAGGCCTTCCGCGCCAAATCGACGGAGCTGCTGTCCGAGGTGGACGACAATGTCGGCGTGATGAGGAGCACCGCGGAATCGCTGACGGGGATCGCAGGTCACGCCACCGAGCAGGCCGCTTCCGCAGCCGGCGCCTCGGAGAAGACCGCAGTCAACGTGCAGACCGTCGCGGCGGCGGCTGAACAGCTTGCGAGCTCCATTGTCGAGATCGGCCGCCAGATCGAGCTCTCCAACACCACGGTGCGCAATGCCAATGCGACCACGGCGCGGTCGGAAGCCGAGATCGAAAGTCTCGCCCAGGCGGCCCAGAGCATCTCGACCGTCGTCGATCTGATCCAGGCGATCGCGGCTCAGACCAATCTTCTGGCGCTGAATGCGACCATCGAGGCGGCCCGTGCCGGTGAGGCCGGCCGCGGCTTTGCCGTCGTCGCGCAGGAGGTGAAGTCCCTCGCGGAGCAGACCGCCAAGGCGACCCAGGAGATCGGCCAGCACGTGCAGGGCATCCAGAACTCGACCAGCAACGCCGTCGCCTCGGTCAAGGAGGTCTCCACGGCGATGCGCCAGATGGCCGACGTCACGACCGCCATCGCCAGCGCGGTCGAGCAGCAGGGCGCGGCGACACGGGAGATCACGGAGAACGTTCAGATGGCGGCCTCGGGCAGCAAGATGCTCGCCTCGAACATTTCGACCGTCAGCGGCGCGATCGAGGAGACCAGCCAGTCCGCCGCGAGCGTCCGCGATGCCTCGAACAACGTGTCGCGGGTGGCCGAGGACCTTGCAGCCGAGGTCCAGGACTTTTTCATCCGGCTGCGCAGCGGTCCGCTCGACCGCCGTGTCGATGACGATCCGAACTATCAGGGCCCCGAGCGCCGCGCCAATTCGGGCGCCGGCCGCAGGCGTGGGCAGGCGGCGTGATAGCGGGCGCGTTCGAGGACGAAGCTATCCGCTGAGATAGTCCGGCCAGCGTCCGCGGATGGTCGCGAGATCGCTCAACGTGCCCGTCAGGTGCTCGCGCAGATGCGCTTGCGCGGCGTCCGGCTGGCCGGCCGCGATCGCGTCGACGATCTGCTTGTGGTGCCGCAGGATCGTCTGCGCCTTGCCGGGCGACGGCAGATGCAGCCGCCGCAGCCGGTCGATATGGCCGCTGCGGCTGCGCACCAGCAGCCATAGCTCCTGCTTGTCGGCGGCGGTGTAGAGCCGCTCGTGGAAGGCGTTGTCGACGACAGTGAAGGACGCGAAATCGCCATCCTTCGCAAACCGCCGCTGCTGGGCAATCAGCCCGTTGAGCTCATCGACCGGTGCGATGGCCGGCTGTAACGCGAGGAGCCGCACGATCTCAAGCTCCAGCGCCTGGCGCAGGAACTGCGCCTGCTGCGCCCGCCCGACGTCGATCCGGCTGACCAGTGTCGCATGCTGCGGAAACACCTCCACCAGGCCCTCTTCGGCGAGCCGCATCAGGGCGTCGCGGATCGGTGTCGAGCTGAGGCCGAATTCGGCCTGCAGCGTGACCCGTGACAGCGGAGCGCCCGGCGGCAGCACCAGCGCGATGATCTGGTCGCGCAGCCGTTCGAACACTTGCGGCGCCGCGCGCCGGCTCGGATCGAGCCGGTCCTGGAAGCCGGAGGCAGAATGCGGCGCGGGCAGGGAAGCCATGGAGCTCAATCGTGGACGTTGATGTCGCTGCCGAGCAAAGAGAGCTTGTCAGAGATGCACTAATGCATTAGTGCATCTCTCGACCGGCCGTCAAGAAGGAGCCGGCGTGCGAGGAGGGATGTCCCATATGTTGATGAGTTTCGGGCGCTCGGCCACACGAGCCGCAGGTCTGCTGGCCGCCTTGGCTGCGACGACGTGGAGTGTTGCGGCTGCGGCGCAGCAGAAGACCGAAGTCTCGCTGTCACGCCAGCCCGGCATCTTCTACATGCCGAGCCACATCATCGAGAAGCAGAAGCTGATCGAGAAGCATGCCGCCGCGCTCGGTCTTGCCGGCGTGACGACCAAATGGCTGACCTTCTCCGGCGGTGGTGCGCAGACCGATGCGCTGCTCTCCGGCAGCGTCGATATCCTCAACACCGGCACCGGCAATCTGCTGCTGCTGTGGGACCGCACCCGTGGCGGCGTGAAGGGCATCGTCGCCACCTCGGCGCAGCCGATGACGTTGATCAGCCGTGATCCCCATATCAAGTCGATCAAGGATTTCGGCCCGACCGACAAGATCGCGGTGCCGACTGTGAAGGTCTCGACCCAGGCCATCGTGCTGCAGATCGCCGCCGCCGAGGCGTTCGGCGCCGACCAGTGGAATAAGCTCGACGCCAATACGGTGCAGCTCGGTCATCCCGACGCCTATACGGCGCTGTCCAATCCGCAGCACGAGGTGCACAATCACTTTTCGATCCCGCCCTATACGTTCCTCGAAATGAAGAACGTGCCGGGGGCGCATGTCGTGCTGAACTCGCCCGATGTGATGGGCGGGCCGCTCAGCCAGGCGCAGTTCTTCACCACCACGAAGTTCGCCGACGCCAATCCGAAGATCATCCAGGCGGTGCGCGACGCCACCAAGGAGGCGCAGGATCTGATCCGCAGCGACACGAAAGCAGCGGTCGAGATCTACAAGGAGATCACCGGCGACAAGACGTCGACGGAGGACCTGCTGGCCTGGCTCAAGGAACCCGGCATGATGGAGTGGAACCTCGAGCCGCAGGGTACGATGAAGTTCGCGACCCATCTCGCCAAGATCGGCACCATCAAGACTCAGCCCAAGGCCTGGACCGACTATTATCTGCCGGTGGCACACGACCTGAAGGGCAACTGATGTCCGCGCTCCTCGATGTCGATGGCGTCACGCTGCGCTATAAGACCTCCAGTGCCGTGATCACGGCGACCGAGGGCGTCGGCTTCTCCGTCGACCGCTCCGACCGCTTCGTGCTGCTCGGTCCGTCGGGCTGCGGCAAGTCGACGCTGCTGAAGGCCGTCGGCGGCTACATCAAGCCAAGCGAGGGCCGGATGAAAATCAACGGCCGCGAGATTACCGGTCCCGGCGCCGATCGCATGATGATCTTCCAGGAGTTCGACCAACTGCTGCCGTGGAAGACCGTGCTCGCCAACGTCATGTTCCCGCTGTTGACGGCCCGGCGCATGCCGCGCAAGGAGGCCGAGAGCCGCGCCCGCGCGTACATTGAGAAGGTCGGGCTCACGCGCGTGGTCGATGCCTATCCGCACACGCTGTCGGGCGGCATGAAGCAGCGCGTGGCGATTGCCCGGGGCATGGCGATGGAGCCGGACATCCTGCTGATGGACGAGCCGTTCGCCGCGCTCGATGCGCTGACGCGGCGGACCTGCCAGGATGAGCTGCTTCAACTGTGGAGCGAGACCAAATTCACGGTGCTGTTCGTGACCCATTCGATTGCGGAAGCGATCAAGATCGGCAACCGCATCCTGCTGCTGTCGCCGCATCCGGGCCGCGTCAAGGCCGAGGTCATCGATGTCGACAAGGTCTCGGCCGAGGACGGCAGCGCGGCACGCCTGGAGAAGCAGATCCATGATCTCCTGTTTTCTGAACCTGCAACGGCACATTGAGGGCCGCTCCAATGGCTGACGCCAAGATCATCCTGCGCGATACGTCGACGCCGAGTGCGGCGTCGGCTGCCGATGTCGCGCGCAAGCTGAGCGTGTTCGAGCTGCTGTGGAACGACGGCTTCGTGCGCAAGAGCCTGATCATCGTCGTGCTCGCCGCGATCTGGCAGGCCTATGGCAGCTATCTCGACAATCCCCTGCTGTTCCCGACCTTCTCCGACACCATCGCCGCACTGTGGGAGAAGGTCCGCGACGGCACCATCCCGATGCGCGCCTGGACCTCGCTGAAGGTGCTTTTCATGGGCTATGCCGCCGGCATCGCCCTGGCGGCGATCCTGACGGTGCTGGCGATCTCGACCCGCATCGGCACCGACTTCCTCGAAACCGTCACCGCCATGTTCAATCCGCTGCCGGCGATCGCGCTGCTGCCGCTGGCCTTGATCTGGTTCGGGCTCGGCAGCGGCAGCCTCGTCTTTGTGCTGATCCATTCGGTGCTGTGGCCGGTCGCGCTCAACACCCATTCGGGCTTCAAGAGCGTCTCGAACACGCTGCGCATGGTCGGCCGCAATTACGGCCTGACCGGTTTCTCCTACGTGATCCGCATCCTGATTCCGGCAGGGTTCGGCGCCATCCTCACCGGCCTCAAGATTGGCTGGGCCTTCGCCTGGCGCACCTTGATCGCGGCTGAATTGGTGTTCGGTGTCTCATCGGGGCAGGGCGGCCTCGGCTGGTTCATCTTCGAGAACCGCAACCTGCTCGAAATTCCCGCCGTGTTCGCCGGACTTCTCACCGTGATCCTGATCGGTCTCGTGGTCGAGAACCTGATCTTCCGGACCATCGAGCGCAAGACCGTGCTGACCTGGGGCACCCAATCATGAACAAGCAAAAGCAACCCGATCAGCTGCGCAGTGCGCGCTGGTTCGCGCCCGACGACCTCCGCTCCTTTGGTCACCGCTCGCGCGTGATGCAGATGGGCTATGCCCAGGAGGAGTGGAAGGGCCGCCCGGTCATCGCCATCGTCAACACCTGGTCCGATGCGCAGCCCTGCCACATGCACTTCAAGCAGCGGGTCGACGACGTCAAGCGCGGCGTGCTGATGGCGGGCGGCTTCCCGATCGAGTTCCCGGCGCTGTCGCTGTCGGAGTCGCTCCTGAAGCCGACCACGATGCTCTATCGCAACATGCTGGCGATGGATGTCGAGGAGCTCCTGCGCAGCCATCCCGTCGATGGTGTCGTCCTGATGGGCGGCTGCGACAAGACCACGCCGGCGCTCCTGCTCGGCGCCACCAGCATGAACCTGCCGGCGATCTATCTCCCCGCAGGGCCGATGCTGCGCGGCAATTGGAAGGGCAAGACGCTCGGCTCCGGCTCCGACGCCTGGAAATACTGGGACGAGCGCCGCGCCGGAACACTGTCGGACGCCGATTGGAGCGCGATGGAGGCCGGCATCGCCCGCAGCCATGGCACCTGCATGACCATGGGCACGGCGTCGACCATGACCGCGATCGCCGAAGCGATCGGCATGACCCTGCCGGGCGCGTCCTCGATTCCCGCTGCCGATGCCGAGCACATCCGCATGAGCTCGGAATGCGGCCGCCGCATCGTCGAGATGGTGTGGGAGGATCTGACGCCCGCGAAGATCCAGAGCCGTCAGGCGTTCGAGAATGCCATCGCAGTGGCCATGGCGATGGGCTGCTCGACCAATGCGATCATCCATGTGATTGCGCAGGCGCGCCGCGCCGGCGCCGATATCGGCCTCGACGATTTCGAGGCCGCCAGCCGCAAGGTGCCGGTGCTCGCCAATGTCCGACCGAGCGGCGACACCTATCTGATGGAGGATTTCTACTATGCCGGCGGGCTGCCGGGGCTGATGAGCCGGATGAAAGAGCATCTCCATCTCGGCTGCCTCACCGTCAATGGCCGCACCCTCGGCGACAATATCGCCGACGCCGGCGTCTACAATGACGATGTGATCCGGCCGCAGTCCAACCCGATCTATCGCGAAGGCGCGCTCGCCGTCCTCAAGGGCAATCTCGCCCCGGACGGCTGCGTCATCAAGCCCTCCGCCTGCGATCCGCGGTTCCTCAAGCATACCGGCCCGGCGCTGGTGTTCGACGACTATCCGTCGATGAAGAAGGCGATCGACGATCCCGATCTCGACGTGACAGCCGATCACGTGCTGATCCTGCGCAATGCCGGCCCGCAAGGCGGACCGGGCATGCCGGAATGGGGCATGCTCCCGATTCCGACCAAGCTCGTGAAACAGGGCGTGCGCGACATGGTGCGGCTGTCGGACGCGCGCATGAGCGGCACCTCCTATGGCGCCTGCATCCTGCACGTCGCGCCGGAAGCCTATGTCGGCGGTCCGCTGGCGCTGGTGCGCAATGGCGACCTCATCACGCTCGACGTCGCCGCGCGCACGATTGATCTCGACGTGCCAGAAGACGAACTGGCGCGTCGCCGCGCCGAATGGCAGCCGCCCGCGCCGCGCTTCGAGCGCGGCTATGGGTGGATGTTCGCCCGCCACATCAAGCAGGCCAATGATGGCTGCGATTTCGATTTCCTCGAGACCAGTTTCGGCGCCACCATCGGGGAGCCCGCGATCTATTAGTTCGTGCTGTGGCGAGGCCGTGTTCTCGCCCCAACCGCGGTGCGCTCCCTCCCCCTTGTGGGGGAGGGCTGGGGAGGGGGGTACCCCCAAACGACACCGCCGATGTGGACCCCACCCATAGCCGAAGCGCTCTGCTTCGGCGTCTCCTAACGAAGCCGGCCGCGTCCGCGTCCGGTTGCCCCTCCTCGCAGCGGGGAGGGGAGCGCAGCGAGCAGGACATGACCAAACTCAGCACCGCCACCCGCAACAAGCTCAAGACCGTGTCGACGGCCACCGTCGCCACCGCGCTGTTCAAGCGCGGCCTGCGCATCCAGTGCATCCAGAACGTTCATCCGCTCAGCCCGCAGCAGCCGACGATGGTCGGCGAGGCGTTCACGCTGCGCTACATCCCGGCGCGCGAGGACCTCAATACGATCGAGGTGTTCAAGGATCGCGGCCATCCGCAGCGCAAGGCGGTGGAGGAATGTCCGCCCGGCGCTGTCCTGGTGATGGACAGCCGCAAGGACGCGCGGGCGGCGTCGGCTGGGGCGATCCTGGTCAGCCGCCTGCAGCAGCGCGGCGTCGCCGGTGTCGTCACCGACGGTGGCTTCCGGGATTCCGCCGAGATCGCCAAGCTCGGCATTCCCGCCTTTCACCAGCGCCCGAGCGCGCCGACCAATCTCACTTTGCATCATGCGATCGAGATCAACGGCCCGATCGCCTGCGGCGATGCCCCGGTGTTTCCCGGCGATGTGATTCTCGGCGACTCCGATGGCGTCATCGTCATCCCAGCTGGCATCGCCGATGAGATCGCCGACGAGACCTTCGAGATGACGGCGTTCGAGGACTTCGTCGCTGACCAGGTCGCGCAAGGCCGGTCCATCCTCGGCCTCTATCCGCCGACCGATCCGCAGACCCCGCAGGACTTCGCGGCCTGGCGGGCCAGGAACGGGCGCTGACGCGTTCGGTCTCTGCATCAGGCGCCGGCCCCGTCGTCGGCGCAGCACGCTCAACTACGTCGATACCGATCGGGTCTACCTAAGCGTGATTGTGCTGATAATCTGAGCACGCTTTCCGCTCAAATCGCCGCGCCGCAGGTTCCAAGTTCACGCTCCCTTAAACGCGCTCACCTATTGATGAATCGTCCGGGCCGACGATCTGGTGGTCGTGATGGTCGCGCGCGGAGAACGAGAACCGCGTGCGAGCCGTACCTCCGCGCAGGTCCCAAGAAAATCAGTCCACGGGCATGAGCGGTATGAAGATCAAGACGCGTTTGTATGGCGGTTTCGGTGTGCTGGTGGCTCTGGGACTGCTGATGGCCGGCTTCGGTCTTTGGCAATCCAGCGCGACCTCCGAACGCGTCGAGCGGCTGAGCACCCAGGCCGAGAACGCGATCGGCGTCGTCAAGATCTCGAGCGAGCTCCAGGCCATTCGCCGGGCTCTGCTGCGCTATCAGTTCGACAATGACGAGGCGTCCTTCGCAGAGGCTGAGCGGCGTCTCGGTGCGACCGCGACGATGCTGGAGCAGAGCGCCAAGGAGGCCGGCTCCGACATGCAACGCGACAGCGCGCGGCAGCTGCAGAAGAGCATCGTGGCCATTCAGGAGGCCCGCACGGCCCTCGGCGGGGCGGTCAAGGTCTATTCCACCGGCCGCACGGCGCTGTTTTCCGAAGGCGACAAGATGAGCGCCGACGTGCAGAAATTCCTGGACGCGATGCAGGCCAGCGACTTCGCGGACGCGGCGCGGGCGCTGGAGAGCCGGGTGCTGCTGGTGCGTGTCGCCAATTGGCGCTTCCTGGCGACCCGCGATCCCAAGGGCCGCGACACTTTCAAGAGCAATCTCGGCAAGGCGATGGCGCAGGTCGCTGAGATCGAGAAGCGTGAGCTCACGCCGGCACAGGCCAAGCTGCTGGACGAGGTCAAGCAGGGCCTCGTCCGCTATGCGGAGGCCTTCGACAAGACCTCCGCCAGCATGCTGCGCGGCGATGAGGTCTACTACAAGGACGTGGCGCCGCTCACGGCTGCGGCGATCGAGGTCATCGACCGTGCGGAGAAGGACATCCGCGCTTCGTTCTCCACGACGGTGAAGGAGACCCATGAGCGGATCAGCTCGGCGACAGCGATGCAGCAGACCCTGGCCGTACTTGCCGGCCTGCTCGGCATTGCGATCGCCATCCTGATCGCCCGCAGCATCAGCGCGCCGCTGACCTCGCTGGTCCGCGATGCTGATCGGCTGTCCGGCGGCGACACCAGCGTCGAATTTCTCGACGCGAGGCGCGGCGACGAGATCGGCGATGTCGCCAAATCGGTGGCCCGCTTCCGCGACAACGTCATCGCGCAGCAGAAGACCGCGAAGGAGGTGGCCGAGGCCGCCGAGCTGCGCGAGGCGACCAGCCGCAACATGGAAGCGGCGGTGGCGCAGTTCCGTGCCGCCTCGGAGCAACTGCTCGGCACCGTCGGCGACAATGCCGGCAAGATGACGCACACCGCCAGGACGCTGACCGGCGTGGCCGGCCAGGCCACGGAGCAGGCCTCGGCCGCTGCCGAGGCGTCAGAGCAGACCGCCTCCAACGTGCAGACCGTCGCATCCGCCGCCGAGGAGCTCGCCAGCTCGATCCAGGAGATCGGCCGCCAGATCGAGCGCGCCAACACCACGGTGCGCGCAGCCGGCTCGGTGACGGCGCGTTCGGAGAGCGAGATCGAAGGGCTGGCGCAGGCCGCGCAGAGCATCTCCTCGGTGGTCGATCTGATCCAGGCCATCGCTGCGCAGACCAACCTGCTCGCGCTCAATGCGACCATCGAGGCGGCCCGTGCCGGCGATGCCGGCCGCGGCTTTGCCGTGGTCGCGCAGGAGGTGAAGTCGCTGGCCGAGCAGACCGCGCGGGCGACGCAGGAGATCGCGCAGCATATTCAGGGCATCCAGACGTCCACGGGCAATGCGGTGGCGTCCGTCAAGGAGGTTGGCTTGGCGATGCGTGAGATCGACGAGGTGACCTCGGCGATCGCGACCGCAGTCGAGCAACAGGGCGCTGCCACGCGCGAGATCTCGCAGAACGTCCAGATGGCGGCCGCAGGTACCCAGAAGCTCGCGAGCAACATCACCACCGTCGGCGATGCCATCCGCGAGACCAACCGTTCCGCCGATCACGTGCTCGGCGCTTCCGGCAGCGTGTCGAGCGCCGCCGATGCGCTCGCCGCCGAAGTGCAGGCCTTCTTTGCCCGCCTGCGCGACGCAAGCGTGAACCGCGGCCGCAACGCTGCTTGAACCGCGACCGACGCGTCAGGCCGCAGCCTTCTCCGTCAGCCCGACCGCCCATAGCGCGAAGGCGTAGACGATCGCGACCTCGTCGAGCCGGTTGAAGCGGCCGGAGGCGCCGCCATGGCCGGCGCCCATGTTGGTGCGCAGGAGGACGGGACCGCCACCGGTCATGGTCGCGCGCAGCCGCGCGATCCATTTCGCCGGCTCCCAATAGGTGACGCGCGGGTCCGTGAGTCCGGCCATCGCGAGGATCGCGGGGTAAGGCTTGGCCGCGACATTGTCATAGGGCGAGTAGGACAGGATGGTGCGAAAGTCCTTCTCGCTCGCGATCGGGTTGCCCCATTCGGGCCATTCCGGCGGCGTCAGCGGCAGGGTGTCGTCGAGCATGGTGTTGAGCACGTCGACGAACGGCACCTCGGCGACGATGCCGGCGAACAGCTCGCCCGAACGGTTGGCGACGGCGCCCATCAGCATGCCGCCGGCGCTGCCGCCATGGCCGACGATGCGCCTGGCGCTGGTGTAGTTCGCCGCGATCAAAGCGCGGGCGCAGGCCGCGAAATCGTCGAAGCTGTTGGTCTTCTTCTCGCGCTTGCCGTCGAGATACCAGCCCCAGCCCTTGTCGGTGCCGCCGCGGATATGCGCGATGGCATAGACGAAGCCGCGGTCGACCAGCGACAGCCGGTTGGCGGAGAACGAGGCCGGCATCGCCATGCCGTAGGAGCCGTAGCCGTAGAGCAGCAGCGGCGCCGACCCATCGGCCTTGAAGTCGCGCCGGTGCAACAGCGACACCGGCACCTCGGCGCCGTCGTCCGCTCTGGCCATGATGCGCGTGGTGACGTAGTCGGCCGGATTGTGCCCGGACGGAATCTCCTGCCGCTTGCGCAGGGTTCGTGCGCGCGTCACCATGTCGTAGTCATAGACCTCCGACGGCGTCGTCATCGACGAATAGGAAAACCGCAGATTCGTCGTGTCGAACTCGTAGGATCCCATCGCGTCGAGTGAATAGGCGCCTTCGTCGAACGCGATCGCATGCTCCTCGCCCGAGGCGAGGTCACGGATCACGATCGACGGCAGCGCATTGGCGCGTTCCAGCCGCACCAGGTGCCCGGCGTAGAGATCGTGGTCGAGCACATAGATGCCGGCGCGATGCGGAATGAGGTCGCGCCAATTGGCGCGCTCCGGCGTCGCCAGCGGCGCGGTCACGATCTTGAAGTCGATGGCGCCGTCGGCATTGGTGAGGATGAACAGCTCGTCGCCGCGATCGGCGATCGCATATTGCACCCCGTCTTCCCGCGCGGCCACCAGACGCGGCGGCGCTTCGGGAGCATCGAGATCGATCAGCCGCTGCTCCGAGGTCTCGTGATCGCCGCCGGCGATGACGCAGAACCGGCCGGAGGTCGATTCATGGACATGCGTGAACCAGCCGGTGTCCTTCTCCTCATACACCAGCACGTCGTCCGACTGCTGGGTACCGAGCCTGTGCCGCCACACCTGCATCGGGCGGTGATTGTCGTCGAGCTTGACGTAGAAGAAGCTCTTGCAGTCGCGCGACCACACCACGCCGCCATCGCTCTCCTCGACGAGATCGTCGAGGTCGTGTCCGCTATCCCAGTCACGGACGCGGATGGTGAAATATTCCGAGCCCTTGGTGTCGGCGCTCCAGGCGACCAGCCGGTGATCATGCGAATGCCGGCTGCCGCCGAACTTGAAATAGTCATGACCCTTGGCGAGCGCGTCGCCGTCGAGCCCGATCGTCTCCGCTCCGCCATGGCGCGGCATGCGGCAGAACAGCTCGTGCTGCCCGCCTTCGCGATATTTCCGGAAATAGGCGTAGGGCCCGTCCGGCGACGGCACCGAGGAATCGTCCTCCTTGATGCGGCCGCGCATCTCCGCCACGAGCTTCTTCTGCAACGGCGCGGTGTGGCCGAGCACGCCTTCGGCATAGGCGTTCTCAGCTTCGAGATATGCCCTGATGTCGGCGTCGAGCAGCGAGGGATCGTGCAGCACCTCCTGCCAGCGCGCATCCTTCAGCCAGGCATAGTCGTCGTGGACGGTGATGCCGTGGCGCGTGAAGGAATGGCTGCGGCGCGGCGCCACCGGCGCGGCGATCGTGGCGTTGATCGGCTGTGTCACTCAGGTCCTCGATGATGCTGAAATGGGTTCCCGAGATATGGGCGGCAGATGGCGAATTGCCATACGGTCATCTCGCGGCGAAAAAAGGCGTTAGCGATCGGCGCTGCGCCGGGTGGGGCGACATCCCGTGAAAATCCGCGGATGCGGACCAGCCCTGGGCGCGCCCGCGTTGCTCACGCAATCGTGGTGGAGGCTGCGGCCGAGCGCCTTTTTTTGGCGACGCCAAGGTGGGACTGCTGACGCATGATCATGATACCATTCCGCGCGGGCGCGTTGCTCGCCCGCCTGACTGTTGCCATCGCGGCGATCGCCGTGCTTCCGTGCGCAGGGACGGCGGCCTCGCGGGCAGCGAGCAACTCGACAGCAACCGCGTCCGCTGCGCCCGGCGGCGCCGGAACACTCACGACGACCCCCGCGCCGGTCGGTGCGATCCCGCGGGTCGCCCCCTGGGACCCGGACGATTTCGGTGACTTCCACAAGAACGCCCTCGCGACGAAGACCCCTTACGGTCCGAGGGGCGGGCTGCACGATCTCACCCCACCTCCCGCCGGGGCCATACCGGTCTTCACTCAATTGCTTGCCCGGCACGGCGCACGCGCGGCGACCAGCGACGACGACTTCGCCGTCGTCCTCCAGGTGCTCGACGCGGCGAAGGCTGCCGGCACACTCACCGAAAAGGGTGCCACACTCGCGCGGCGCACAGCCGCGCTACAGAAGGTTAACGACGCTGTGGGCCTTGGTCAGTTGAGCACCCGAGGTCGCAGCGAGCAAAAGCAGCTCGCCGAGCGGCTCGCGCAACGGCTGCCCGGACTGTTTGCCGACGCAGCCCGCCAAGGCCGGACGATCACGGTGATAAACTCCGGCAAGGACCGCGCTATCGACAGCAGCGAGATCTTCGCACTGTCGCTCGGCCAGTCCGTTCCCTGGGCCGCGAAGCTCATCAAGGCGCCGGTTTCCGATCCGACCACGCTGTATTTCTTCAAGCAGCCGGAAAACGCGGCCTACCAGGCCTACAAGAAACGAGACCCCGACCTGCTGGCTGCCGAGAAAGCCGTCCGCTTGGCTCTGAAGACGGCAGCCGCGGCCCGCGAACTGCTGACCCCGCTCGTCGGCGTGCAAATCGTCGCGGCGCTCGACGCGGGTATGGTCACGGTGAAACCGAACGCCGAGGACGGCCCGGCGACACCGAACAGCGTCGACGTCGCCCTTGCTGTTTACGGTGTGTTTCAGCAGGCTCCGGCGCTGAATGCAGATGGCTCCGGGCCGATCACCCTCACTCCGTTCCTCTCCCCCGACGAGGCCGACCAGTTTGCGCGCGTCAGCGACACCGACGACTTCTACGAGAAGGGGCCTGGTTTTGCCGGGCGCACGATCACCTTCGCAATGGCCAAGCCGCTTGTCGACGACTTCGTTGCCGCAATGGACCGGATCGCCGCCGGCGACCTGCATGAGGCCGCCCGGCTGCGGTTCGCGCACGCCGAGACGGTCATTCCGTTCGCCGCGCTGTTGAAGTTGCCGCACAGCGCCACCCAGCAGCCCCTCGGCGTGATGTTCGACGACCACAATGGCTGGACCGGACGGGACGTCGCGTCGTTCAGCGCCAACATCCAATGGGATGCCTTTCGGACCACCGACGGTCGATTGCTCGTCCGCATGCTCTATGACGAGAAGGAGATCGCCTTCAAGCAGGGCTGCTTTCCGGTCAAGGACGACAGCCCGTATTACGCGTGGAACGAACTGAAGCGCTGCTACGGCTTCTGAGCGACGATCCACCCGCAGCGATTGCAAAAGGCTAGGCGCTGACGCTCTCGCCGAGCCATTGGATCGCGGCATCGAGGCCGCTGCGGCCATGCGGGATCTTCAACGCCACCAGCGCCATTTCGATCACGCCGAGCGTGCCCAGCACCATCGGCGCGTTGACATGGCCCATATGGGCGATGCGGAACGCCTTGCCGCTGAGATCGCCGATCCCGGTGCCGAGCACCACGCCGCACTGCTCCTTGCAGTAGCTCTGCAGCACGGCGGGATCATAGCCGCCGCCGACCAGCACGGTGGTGACCGTATTGGAGCGCTCGGCGGCATCGGCGATGTTGAAGCCGATCACTTGGCCCTCGCTCCACTTCGCGACCGCGCGGCGCACGGCCTCGCCGAGCAACTGGTGCCGGCGGAACGCGTGCGGCAGCCCCTCCGCGAACAGCATGTCGATGGCCTGGCGCAGCGCGAACAACAGATGCACCGGCGCGGTGCCGCCATATTTGCGATAGTGCTCGGCGCCTTCGCGCTCGCTCCAGTCCCAATAGGGCGTGCGCATATTGGCGCGCTTATGCGCCTCGAGCGCGCGCGCGTTCGCCGCGACGAAGCCGAGTCCGGGCGGTGTCATCAGGCCCTTCTGCGAGCCGGACATCGCGACGTCGATGCCCCACGCATCCATCTCGAACGGCATGCAGCCGAGCGACGCCACTGTGTCGACCATGTAGAGCGCGGGATGGCCACTCGCCTTGATCGCGCGGCCGATCGCCTCGACGTCGTTGACGACGCCGGAGGCGGTGTCGATCTGCGCCACGACGATCGCCTTGATGGTGTGCTCCCGGTCGGCGCGCAGCCGCGCCTCGACCTCGGCCGGCCGCACCGCGCGGCGCCAGTCGCCTCTGATGACCTCGATCTCGGCGCCCATGGCGCGCGCCGCTTGGCCCCAGCCGATCGCGAAGCGGCCGCTCTCCAGCACCAGCAGCTTGTCGCCGCGCGACAGCACGTTGGACAGCACGGCTTCCCAGGCGCCATGACCGTTGGCGATATAGATGTAGGTCTTGCCCTTGGTGGCGAACAGGCGGCCGAGATCGGCCATGAGGCCGTCGGTCAGCTCCACCATCTGCTTGGAGTAGATGTCGAGCGCCGGGCGGTGCATCGCCTGCAGCACCTCGTCGGGCATCGTGGTGGGTCCCGGGATGGCCAGAAATTCCCGGCCCGCGCGAACGGTCATAGTCGGTGTCCTTGGCGATGTGGTCTTGCGATTGGCGTCGGGGTGATGGCGGGCCGTCGCAGGCGCTCGGCCCGAGCCGTTTGTACGTGGCGCGGCCGCGTCTGAAAAGCCGGAGAAGCCGGGGGGCTGGCATGCCCCGGCCGGCCGGCGCAGCGTAGCCTCAGCGCCGGGTTTCGCGGCAACCGGCGGCCTCGGCCTCCTCGACCGAGCAGAACCAGCGCGTGCCCTTCGACACATGCATCTTGATCTGGGCGTACCAGCGGCTCTGCGGCGTATGATAGATGCACTCGCCGGCGCTATTGACATTGCCCTTGATGGTGCAGTCGGGTGACGGCGCAACCGGGCCCGAGGCCGAGGCGAGCAGGATGTTGCGGGCACTCTCCGGCGGCTTGGTGGCGCCGAGGATCGTGGTCTTCTTGTTGCGCACCCGCCAGTCCCATGGCGCGATGAAGGCGCCCTGCCACATGCCGGCCTTGGCCGTGCGGGCCTCTGCCTCCTCGGGCTCGTAGTCGTGCGAGACGGTGCGATAGGCCAGCGCCCAGCCGTTGCGCACCAGCCATTTCTGGATGTCCTCGCCATCGACATCGCAGCGCGCCACTTGGCGGCCGCGGCGGTCGATCGCGCGTGGATGGCACACCCAGCTCTTGCCGTCGGCATGCTTGATCAGTTCGTCGCGCGCCGCCACTCCGCAGGTCCAGCGCTCGCCATCCTTGTTCAGGCACAGCTGATCGACCGACGGCGCGTCAATGCCGCCAAGCCGGATCCGCGTCGTGCCGATCGTGATCCCGTCGGCCTCGCGGATCTTGGGAATGCCGGTGATCTCCGCGGCGTGAGCAAGCGACGGCAGCAGCAGGAGCAGGGCGAGGGAAACTGTTTTCATCGGCATCAAGGGGGCGTGTTCATCCTCGGCTGGAACAATGCACACGATTGTGCGGCGGATCGCCTGGCGGTTCCAGCGCCGTGATCGCGTGAGCCGCTCAACTTCGCGCGATGGTGGCGGAATTTTAAGAGGCCGGCCCTCCCGGGAGCTGGACCCGCGCGGTCGCCGCGACGGCGGCGAGCTCCCTCACCGCGCCACAACCCGCCGCGCCAACGCCAGCCCCATCAGCACGAAGGCCGAGGTGACCTCCGGGCCGCCCACCAGGATGCGGGTCGGGGTCTTCATCTTGTTCCACTCATAGGCGCGGTACGGATGCCGCCGGCCGCCTTCGCCGAACGCTGCAACGATGCAATGCACGGCCGGAGCGAAGCTCGCAGCGGCGCCGCCGAGATGGCCGAGCGCGATCAGCGCCAGCGCCGCGTCGAACGGGTTCATCTCGCGGCCGATCAGCTCGTCCTCGACATAAGCGAGCACGCGCAACCGGATCAGCTCGAATGCGCCGTCGGGATCGATCGCCTGCCGCGCGGCCGGCGGCAGCGCCATGAAGGCGTGGTAGCAGCGGCCGAAATAGGCGCAATACAGCTCCGGCAGATAATAGATGTGCGACCGCGGATCGGCAAAGGCGCCGCTGATCACCAGCCGTTGCTGGAAACCGACGATCCGCCTGACGACGTCGAGCCGGCCCTCGGTCTCCAGGATCTGCCAGCGCGACAGGTTGCGGAACGAGACTTCGAGCACGTCGAGATTCAAGGTCGGATCGAGGTCGTTGCCATAGGGCCGCTCGCCGGCCAGGCTGTCGATCCAGGTCGCGATGCCGCCTTCATAGTCGATATTGTCGTTGATCGGCACCGTCACCCGCGGCTCGTTGCTGCCGGCGCGGACCTGATAGCCGGCATAAAAGTCGACCAGCGGCTGCGCGAGGATCGGATCATCCGAGCCGGCCTGCGTCGCCGCCGAAAACGAGCACGCCGTCGTGTCGCAATCGGGCACGTAAACGCCGAAGCCGAGATCCTGCTTGATCTGGGTGAAGAAGCGCGAGAAGCGCGGATGCGGCGGTGGCGCCAGCGCGGTGACGACGTTGTAGCTCTTGCCGTCCGCGCCGCGCACCTCCTCGCGGCTCGTGGCGAGGCAGAACGCGACCATGTCGCCGATCGCGCCGCGCGCCGCCAGCGTCTGATCGGGCGAGGCCAGGCCGGTCTCGACGTAGCTCAGCAGCGCCTCGGTAAAGAAGGCGTCGTAATAGGCCGAGCGGTGGCGGATCTGCACCGGCTCCCACATCGGCTCGGCGATGCCGCGCCACGGCGGATGAATCACCGCCGCGGCCGGCGAACGGGCGATGAAGACGCGGGCCAGGTTGAACAGCAAGGTCGAGTTCTTGTAGCCGCGGGCGTCGAGGCCCTTGAGCGCCATCAGCACCTCGCGGCCGCCGAGATCGGGATCGCCGATCAGGTTGAAGGCGGCGTAGGTCGGAATGAAGCCGTTGCGCGCGTAGGAGCCGAGCAGGTCGGCGCCGCAGGCCCGGATCACGCGGTCGATCTCGCTGGATGGCGGCATCGTGACGGCGGTCGTCCGGCGCGGCGGCGCCGGATGGCGCAGCGCGATGCTGTCGACCAGTTCGGCGATCGGACGGCCGACCGCCTCCCAGTCCGGCGTCGGATTGTCGCGGGCGAGCACCAGCGCCTCGCGCAGCGCCGCGAGGCGCGCCGGCTCTTTCAACTCCGGCAGGCCGGCCCGGCGCAACAGAGCGCGCAGTGCGGGATTGCCGAGCGCGGTTCGGTAGAACTTGGCCAGATGCGGGTCGCCGCGGCCGGGCTGGCGCAGGATGGGATCGCAGACCTCGTAGAGTGAGGGACCGTCCTTGCGGGCCGTCAGCGCGCGGCAGGCCGCGCCGGCAAAATACTGGAAACTCAAAATGGGACTCGCGGGTTGTCGAGGCGGGATCAATGGCATGCGCTGCTCGAAACGCCCGGCAAACGGCTCGTCACACGCATGCACCCGTCAAACTGGCATGCGGCGCGGGCAAAGACAACGTGACCGGGATCACGGCTCCGACCGGCGATTTGGCCGCAATGTGGCATTCGGGCGGTCCCGCGGAGACCCTTTGGAGAACGGCGCCATGGTTAAATTTTCCTTGATTTACAAGTGCTTGAAAAGTCAACGGTGTTTGGATGTTGCCCTGCTTGCGGGTTCGGGTTAAGCCTTTCTTCGTTGCGGTGCCGCAAATTGCGCGCAATTCGACGACACATCGTCTCGCAACCCCTCAAACCTCAGAGGCGCCCGCGCGACCCAAAGGTGCGATCCTTTGGCGCCGCATGGACAGGCTCGGACCAGGATTGACGTGATGACCGCAAGGCAGCCTTCCTTCTCCCGCCGTTCGGCCGTGATCGCCGCCGCGTTGCTCTGCACGGTGTCGCTCGCGATCGGCGCGAATGCTGCCCTGAACAAGCGCTCGCTCGAAGCCCCAAAATCTGCCGCCGCCGAGCGGGGCGTTGCATCGACCGGCAACGGCGCGCGGCTCGCGCTCGTCATCGGCAATGGTCACTACCCCGACGCCAACGCGCCGCTGGCCCAGCCGATCAATGATGCCCGTGCGCTGACCGGCGCGCTGCGCCGCGGCGGCTTCGACGTCGACGTGGTCGAGGACGCGAGCAAGGACGATCTGGCCCGCGCGGTCGAGCGCCTGACCGCGAGAATCAAACCGGATTCGGTAGTGATGCTGTTCTTCGGGGGCTACGCGATCCAGGCGGGCCGCGACAGCTACATGATCCCGACCGATGCCAAGATCTGGAAGGAAGCGGACGTCCGTCGCGAGGGCACCAGCATCGAGAGGGTGCTCGACGCCGTCAGCGAGAAGGGCGCCCGGGCCAAGCTCGTCGTGATCGACGCCTCGCGCCGCAATCCCTTTGAGCGCCGCTTCCGCGCTTATTCGCATGGCCTCGCGCCGATCAACGCGCCCGCCAACGCGCTGATCATGTCGTCGGCGACGCCCGGCAAGGTGCTCGACGACCCGCAGCAGGCCAACAGCGTGCTCGTCTCGGAGCTGCTCAATCAGCTCGGCAAGAGCCCGAGCGCCGAGACGGTGTTCAACAAGACCCGCAATGCGATCGCGCGCAGCTCCGACGGCGAGCAGGTGCCGACCGTGTCATCGTCGCTGGTCGAGGACATCCGCCTCAGCGCCGATGTCGCCAACGCCGGCAGCTGAGCCTCGGCCGCTCTCCAACGATCTTCCTGATTTGTACCGGCTGCCGCTATTCACGAGTGGCAGCAAACCCGTGCGACTTGCTCGGTCTGCGCCTCTCCCCGCCCCCGCCGCCCGCGGCGAGAGGGAGCCCACCGCGCACGCCGCAGCGGCTCCCGACCTTCGCCGAGCGGCCAGCGGCGCGCCTTGCCACGTCGCCGCCCGTCAGTTGCTCGCGAGCACCGGCCGCACCGGGTCGCCTTCCCGCAACAGCGCGCCGGCGCGGGCGACGACCACCTCGCCCTCGTTGAGCCCGTCGCGGATCTCGACCTGGCCGCCGGCCATCAGGCCGATCTCGACCCGCTTGGTCTCGACCCGCTGATTGCGGACCACCTGCACGACGGTCCCGTCGGGATCATACAGGATCGCGGTCAGCGGCAGCGCGACGCCACAGCTCTGGCCGGTCTTGATGACCGCGCGGCCGAACGCATTCACCAACAGCCGGGCGTTGCCGGTGATGGCGATGAACGCCTGGCCGAGCTGGCTGTTGGGCTCCACGGTGGGCGCGATGCGGCGGATCTTGCCGTCGACCTCGCCGGCGCCGACGATCCGGATCCGCGCCGTCTGGTTGACCGCAAGCCGGTTGATCTGCGCGCTCGGCACCAAGCCCACCAGGTCATATTCGTTGCGGGCAATGATCGAGAACAGCGCCTCGCCGCGGCCGGAGGCGAAGGCGCCGATGGTGGCGGTGGATGTCAGGATGGTCCCGGCGACCGGCGCCTGGACCATGATCGTGCCGCCCTCGGGCGGCGTCAGCCGCGCCAGGTTCTGCCCGGCGGTGACGGTGTCGCCGGCATCGACCAGGACCTCGGCGACTTTCAGTCCGGGACGGTCCGGCCGCACCGCGGTCTCGTCGCGGGCGAGCACCATGCCGGACACCTCGACGGTGTTGTCGAAGCAGGCCTTGGCCGCCTTGAGCACGCTGACCGCGGCGCCTCTGGGCGCGGTGTCCTCGGCCGCCATGGCCGGGCTCGCGGCCGCGCCCAATGCCAGGAGGCCGAGCGCCGTGAGCATCGGCATCCGGCGGGACGTGGCGGCAATTGCGGCATGTCTCATGCGAAACCGATCCTCGCGAACCCAATCCATTCGAACGGCTGCGTTCGGGATAGGAGACGCGCCGCCGCCGGGCCAGCCGACCCCGCGTCCTCGTATAGTCGCGCCAGCCGGCCGCGACGTTCAGCGTCGTGGTTGATTGAACGAGCCCGAATTTCCTCGCGGCTGCGCAACTCCCGGCAACGCGCAAGGCTACGGATCGCCCTCGCCGGCACCTGGCGCTTTCATGGCCGCGACGACGCCGCGGCGCTCGGCTTCCTTGACGACGAAGTCCGTCGCCAGGATCTCGCCGTTCTCACCAAAGATTCGCACCGGCAGCCCGGCCCGCAGCGCGAGCATCACGGTATTGAGCGTGCCGCGGCTGCGACCATCCCAGAAGGCAGCGATCTCGTCGACTCTCCGAACCAATTCAGCATTACGGAGAGGGCCAGCCTTCCGGCCATGCCGTTTCCAATCGGCCTGAATGATCAAGGTCGGCAAGCCCAGACTCCGCGCCGCCTCGATCGCCCACGTGTCGACACCCTGCGCGCCGCCGGAGACCACGCAGGTGTCGCACGGCAGCGAGGTCACGAAGGATTCGACCAGAGCCCGGCTCGGAAAGTGCCGTGACCCGACGATGCCGACGACCTTCGATGCGCCGTCCATGCAGACAGATCCTTCTCTCACAGCGGTGGCCGCCGATTTGCTTTGCCGATCGTCTCTTCCTTTGCTCGCTTTGGCATCCAATCGTTTCGAGACAGCAGATCGGAGGTGTGCCGCGGCAAGATCGCGCGCGTTCACGCCGCAGCACCTCATCGCCGAATTTGTCTCGTGAGTTTAAGCTGATTTGGCCTGTCCAGATGTTCTGGAAAAAAGAAATCGCTTGCGACGTCGGGCAAATCGGGTGGAGAGTTCCGCCCGTCCTGCCTCATTTGACGAGGGGCGCTTCGCGAACGTCACGATGCGTTGGGGTGGGATGCGATGGCCGCGATGTGGTGCAGCGTGCGGGGCACGCCGACGTACGCCATGTCGCGGACGGTGAAGTCGCAGGGTCCTGGCCTCCCGACGCTGAGGTCCGCGCAAGGCGCCAAGCGCGCTTTGTCGCCACGGTGGCAAACAAGCCCGGTCACCGGGGAGCTTGCGTATAATCCGTAAAGCCACCGCGCAGGGAGGGCCGGGTCGTTTCGGCTGTACCTGTGGTTCTGCCGCGTGCTTGTTTTGCTGCACGCGGACCGCAGGCTTCAGCCGAGGCCTGGTCCTCCCTGCGCCCTTGTCTCGAAGAGGGTGTCGCAATGATCACAGCTCGGACGCGACATGCGCCGCGAGGGCGCGATGTCATGTTTGGACGGCTCCTGCGGTCGATACAGGTGCCATCACCCGGTCGAGCCGGGGCGATGACGACGGCAAACTCAGCCATGCGTCGGGACGGTGGACGCGACGCTCATGCTTCACCTGATTGTGGCGCGCCGCTATCGCGCAAACGACCGCGACGGCGCCACATGGAGCGCGTAGGCATCGGCAGCTTCGTTGACGCGCGGATAGAGCTCGGTGACCAGCGGATCGTGCCCTGGGATGAACCGGTCCGGATGTCCCGCGAGCCGTTCGATGATCTCCCAGCCCAGCGCCATGTCGCCGACATTGTAGACAATCGGAAACGGACTGCGGCGCTGCAGATTGGCGTAGTAATGTGCTGCGTCGGAGGCGAGCACGACGGGTCCGCGCGCGGTGTCGACGCGCACCACCTGCAGCCCGTCGGAATGACCGCCGACCCGGTGCACGGTGACGCCGGGGGCGATCTCGCCGTCGCCGCTGTGAAACGTGACGCGCTCGCCATAGACATGGCGCACCATCGTGGTGACGTGCTCGACCGAGAACGGGTGCCGCAGCAGGCCGTTGCACATGCAGCGTCCCGTCGCATAGGCCATCTCGCGCTCCTGCAGATGAAACCGCGCATGCGGGAAACGGTCGAGATTGCCGGCGTGGTCGTAATGCAGATGGGTGACGATGATGTCGCGGATATCGGCGGCGTTCACGCCGAACAGTTCGAGCGCATCAACCGGGTTGCGGGTCAGCTTGCGGTTGCGCGCCTGGGCCTCGGCGGCGTTGAAGCCGGTGTCGACCAGGATGTCGCGCCCTGCGCTGCGAATCAGCCAGACGAAGTAATCGAGGTCCTGCGCGACCGCCTCGTGCGGATCCGGCTGCAGGAAGTTCATGCTCGGCGTGCGCGGCGACATCGTCGCATAGCGCAGCGCGTAGATTTCGGCGGCGTTCCCCATGATGCCCGTCTCGTTGATGGCCATTGGCGGGCATCGAGCCACCGCGGGCAGGCGGCGTCAATCGCTGCGGCGCGCGAACCGGATCGACCGGCGGCCCGACACAGTGTGAGGCGCCTCACTGGCGTTCGCCTTGCTTCGTTGCATGTTCCGACTGTGGCGATCGAAAGACGCCGCCGAGATCCGCCTGCCGTGGCGATTCTTCAACCGGCCCAAGCGGTTGACGAGTCGTCACGGCGATTTGATAATGCCTGACGCGTGGGTTAAGGTCGCCGCGGCGCAAGCTGGACGGCGCCTGATTGCTGGACCGCTGGACCGCCATCGTGATGACTGCTCGCCTGCTGTTGCTGCTCGGTTTGATGTTTGCCGTGGCGTTCTCTGGTCCCGCGCTGGCGGCCGGCGATCGCATCGCGCTGGTGATCGGCAATGCGAAATACCCGGATGCCGAAGCGCCGTTGAAAGAGCCGATCAACGATGCGCGCGACCTCACCGACGAGTTGAAGCGCGACGGCTTTACGGTCGAAACGCTGGAGAACGCCACCGGCGAAGCGATGCGCCGCGGGCTCGAACGGCTCTATGGCAGCATCAAGCCCGGCTCGGTGGCGCTGGTGTTCTTCTCCGGCTTCGGCATTCAGTCGAATCGCACCAGCTACATGATTCCGGTTGATGCGCAGATCTGGCAGGAGGCCGATGTCCGACGCGACGGCATCAGCCTTGAGCAGGTGCTGCAGGAGATCAACAGCCGCGGCGCCGGGGTCAAGATCGCGCTGCTCGATGCGTCCCGCCGCAATCCCTATGAGCGCCGCTTCCGCACCGCCTCGTCCGGACTGGCGCCGGTCATTGCGCCAAGTGGTACCCTGGTCATGTACTCGGCGGCGCTGTCGGCGGTCGTGTCCGATACGGGCCGCGACCGCAGCCTGTTCGTGCAGGAGCTCTTGAAGGAAATCCGCGTTCCCGATCTGACCGCGGAGGAGACGCTGAACCGCACCCGGGTCGGCGTGACCCGCGCCTCGCGCAGCGAGCAGGTGCCGTGGATCTCATCCTCGCTCGCCGAAGACTTCTCCTTCGTGCCGGGCGCAGGCGGCGTGCGGCCCACTCCGCCGGTCGAGAGCAGCACGGCGCCAGTCGCGGCTCCGACGCCGACCCCCACGCCGACCCAGGTCGTGGTGGCGCCGCCGCTCCCGCCGCCACCTCCACCTCCGCCCCCGCCGGTCCAGAAGGCGGATGCGCCGCCGGCGCCGCCCGTTGTTCCGCCGCCGCCGGTTCCGACCCCGTCGCCCGTCATCGCGACCACCGCGCCGACGACCACCGTGCCGACGACCACCGCGCCGGCCACCAACGTAACGGCCGCGCCGCCGGTGCAGGATCCCTTCGCCGAGGACCCGACCATCAAGAGCCTGACGGCCAAGATCGCTGCCAATCCGGAAGACGCCGGCGCGCTCTACCGGCGCGGCCAAGTCTATGCCAGCAAGGGCGCCTATGCGCAGGCCATCCGCGATTTCGACGACACGATCCGGCTCAATCCGAAGGATGTCGAGGCCCTCAATAATCGCTGCTGGGCGCGCACCGTGGTCGGTGAGCTGCAGGCGGCGTTGCGCGACTGCAACGAGGCGCTCCGGCTGCGGCCGAATTTCGTCGATGCGCTCGACAGCCGCGGGCTCGTCAACCTCAAGAGCGGCGCGACCAAGAACGCGATCGCCGATTTCGACGCGGCGCTGAAGATCAACCCGCGGCTGACGTCATCATTGTATGGGCGAGGCCTAGCCAAGCAGCGCAACGGCGCGGCGCAGGAGGGCGCGCTCGACATCGCCAACGCCAAGGCGATCGATCCCAATATCGTCCGCGAGTTCGAAAGCTACGGCGTGCGCTGATTTTTGCGCGCATGCGTCGGCCGCCTCGAACCATGCGGCGCGCCGGACCGACATAACCGCGAACAGCCGGGTCGCGAACGTGGTGTCGCGACGGGACCGGACCATGCGTTCGCGCCGATCATGCGCGAGGAGGGATTGGCAAATGACCGTATCGCAGACGAAGTCGACCTACGCTGCCAGCCTGACGGGCCTGTTCGTGGCCGTGGCGCTGAGCGCCGCGGCCACGCTGAGCGTCACCGCGGCCAAGGCTGCCGAGGATGTCACCGAAGACCAGATCGTCCGGGCGCTGGCCGGACCCAAGAAGCCGCTGACCCGCGGACTGTCGCTGTCGCCGCCGTCCGAAGCGGCGCCTGCCGCAGCGCCGGAACAGGACAAGTTCCTGCAGAGCATCCGCGGCCGTTCGACGCGCTCGCTGTCGACGGCAGAACGCGAGGAGATCGCGGCGGTCGCCAAGTCCAAGCCGAACATCGATCTCGAGATCACCTTCGACTACAATTCCGCCAATATCAGCCAGAAGTCGCTCGCATCGGTGCAGGCGCTCGGCCGCGCGCTGACCAGTCCCGACCTCAAGGGCTCGACCTTCGTCGTGGCCGGCCATACCGATGCCGCGGGTGGCGATGCCTACAATCAGGATCTGTCAGAGCGCCGCGCCGATTCGATCAAGCGCTATCTGGTCGAGAAGTTCGGCATTGCCGGCGCCGATCTGGTGACGGTGGGCTACGGCAAGAGCAAGCTCAAGGATCCGAGCCAGCCGCTCGCCGAGGTGAACCGCCGCGTCCAGGTGGTCAATATGCAGAGCAAGACGGCGGCCGCCAAGTAGCTCGGCGTCCGCATAGCGCCGACGGGGGTTGCGTGGCCAGAGATCGAGTTGACCGGATGCGTCCCGCAGTCTTGCGGGGCGCATCGTCTCGTCGGGACCTCCCGCGCTGTGTTTGCAGCCGGCGCCGCCTCCTCGTGAAACCGCACTTCGCGCCGACCGGATCGAGCCTTCGATGAAGCTGCCAAAATCCCTCAAAACCGTAGCCGGCGCGATCATCTTCGTGGCTTTGTTCGCCGGCTATTACACCTACGAGCATCGCTCGCATCCGGCCGCCGAGGAGCCGCCGATGCAGGCGCAGGTGCTGGTGACGAAGGCGGTGAAGGCCTGCTTCTCCGATCTCGTCCGGGTCACCGGGTTTGTCGTTCCCCGCCGCGAAGCCGTCGTCGGCGCCGACCAGGAGGGATCGCGGGTGACGGATGTCCTCGTCAAGGAAGGCGACACCGTCACGGAGAATCAGGAGCTGGCCCGCCTGACGCCGCCCCCGCCGCAGCCGGGGGCGCCGGCTGCTGCCGCAAACCGGCCGGTGTCGCTGCGTGCGCCGGCGGCTGGCGTCGTCACCGAGGTCCGTACCATCGCCGGCGCGCCCGCCTCCCCCCAGGCCGGACCGATGTTCCGCATTGCCGTGAACAATGAGCTGGAACTCGACGCCGAAGTCCCGAGCGTTCACCTCCTGAAGCTCAGCCCGGGCCTGCCCGCGCGCATCACGCGCGATAATCTGCCCGACATCATCGGCCGCCTCCGCGTGGTGGCGCCGCAGGTCGATCGCTCGACCCAGCTGGGCCACGCCCGCATCACGCTGACCAGCAGCGCAACGCTGAAGCCGGGGATGTTCGCCCGCGCCAATATCGACGCCAGGCGGAGCTGCGGCGTCGCCGTTCCCAATACGGCGATCGATCATCTCACCATCCAGGTCGTGAAGGGCAACACGATCGAGACCCGCAGGGTGCGGGTCGGCCTGGTGTCCGACACATCGACCGAGATCCTGGAAGGTCTCGCGGAGGGTGAGATCGTGGTCGCCGACGCCGGCAGCTCGCTGCATGATGGTGACCAGATCAAGACCATGTTCGCCGAAGACATCGATCGCACGCGGGTACGCTGATGGCACTGAATATCTCGGCATGGTCGATCCGGAACCCGCTGCCGTCGATCCTCTTCTCGCTCATTCTCCTGATTCTTGGCTGGATGAGCTTCAGCAAGCTCGCGGTGACGCGGCTGCCGAACGCCGACATTCCGGTGATCTCGGTCGCGGTGGCGCAGTTCGGCGCGGCGCCGTCGGAGCTTGAATCCCAGGTCACCAAGATCATCGAGGACGGCGTGTCCGGCGTCGAGGGCGCGCGCCACATCCAGTCCCTGATCACCGACGGCCTCTCGGTCACGACGATTACGTTCGCGCTCGAGACCAACACGGATCGCGCCATCAACGACGTCAAGGACGCCGTGACGCGGGTGCGCTCCGACCTGCCGCAGAACGTCACCGAGCCGTTGATCTCGCGCGTCGACAAGATCGGTTTGCCGATCGTGACTTATGCGGCGATCTCGCCAGGCAAGACGCCGGAGCAACTGTCCTTCTTCGTCGACGATGTGGTCAAGCGCGAGCTGCAGGGCGTCCGCGGCGTCAGCCAGGTCGAGCGCATCGGCGGCGTCGAACGCGAAATCCTGGTCTCGCTCGATCCCGACCGTCTGCAGGCCATGGGCCTCACGGCGGTGAATGTCAGCCAGAGCCTGCGCGGCACCAATGTCGACGTCGCCGGCGGCCGGGCCGAGATCGGCAAGAACGATCAGGCGATCCGCACGCTTGCCGGGGCCAAGACGCTGAACGAGCTGTCGAACACGATGATCCCGCTGTTCGGCGGCGGCGAGGTGCGGCTCGCCGATCTCGGCACCGTCACCGACACGATCGCCGATCGCCGCACCTTCGCGCGCTTCAACGGCGAGCCGGTGGTGGCGCTGGGCATCAAGCGCGCCAAAGGCGCTAGCGACGTGGTCGTCGCTGCGGCCGTGCAGAAGCGCATCGACGAGGTGAAGGCCGCGCATCCCGACGTCGATCTCAGGCTGATCGATACCTCGGTCGAATTCACCAAGGGCAATTACGAGGCTGCGATCTCGACCCTGTTCGAGGGCGCGATTCTTGCCGTCATCATCGTGCTGCTGTTCCTGCGGGACTTCAGGGCGACGGTCATCGCGGCGATCTCGCTGCCGCTGTCGATCTTCCCGGCCTTCTGGGCGATGGATATCCTCGGCTTCTCGCTGAACATGGTCTCGTTCCTGGCGATCACGCTGTCGACCGGCATTCTGGTCGACGACGCGATCGTCGAGATCGAGAACATCGTGCGCCATATGCGGATGGGCAAGTCGCCCTATCGCGCGGCGCTGGATGCCGCGGACGAGATCGGTCTCGCGGTGATCGCGATCAGCCTCACCATCATTGCGATCTTTGCGCCCGCAAGCTTCATGTCGGGGATTGCCGGCCAGTTCTTCAAGCAGTTCGGCATTACCGTCTCGGTGCAGGTGTTCTTCTCGCTGCTCGCCGCGCGGTTCGTCACGCCGATGCTGGCGGCCTACTTCATGAAGCATCACGATCACGAGGATCCGCCGCCGGGCTTCATCCTGCGCGCCTATCAGCGCATCGTGACCTGGTCGGTGCAACACTACTTCGTGACGGTGCTGCTCGGCATCGGCATCTTCGCTGCCTCGATCTGGAGCACGACCCTGCTGTCGCAAGGGTTCCTGCCGGCGCAGGACGCGGCGCGATCGCTGCTCGCAATCGAGCTGCCGCCCGGCGCGCAACTCGCCTACACCGAGAAGGTCACCGAGGAGATCGTGGCGCGGCTGCGCAAGCGGCCCGAGGTGCGCAGCGTCTTTGTCGACGGCGGCAGGCTGCAGGGGGCGATGGAGGTTCGCCGCGCCGGCATGATCGTCAACTACACCCCGAAGACCGAGCGCAAGATCACCCAGAAGGAGCTCGAACTCGCGATCACCAAGGATCTCGAGACCATTCCCGACATCCGCTTCTGGTTCACGGATGAGAACGGTCTGCGCCCGATCAAGCTGGTGCTGACGGGGTCTGATCCCAAGCTGGTCGACAATGTCGCCAGCGAACTCGCGTCGCAGATGAAGCGGATCCCGATCATCTCCAACGTGGTGTCCGACACGTCGCTCGACCGGCCGGAATTGCGGGTGCAGCCGCGCGCCGATCTGGCCGCGCGCCTCGGCGTGTCGACTGAGAGTTTGTCGCAGACGATTCGCGTCGCGACGATCGGCGATGTCGGGCCTGCGCTGGCGAAATATGATGCGGGCGGCCGCCTGGTCCCGATCCGGGTCCAGCTCGAGGATGCCGCGCGGGGCGATGTGAAGATCCTCGAACAGCTGCGCGTGCCGCTCGGCCAGTATGGTGAGAAGGGTGGCGTGCCGCTGGCGGTGGTCGCCGACATCAAGCTCGATCAGGGCCCGACCAGCATCAGCCGTTACGATCGCGGCCGGCAGGCCACGGTCTCGGCTGATCTCGTCGGGCTGGCGGCGCTCGGCGATGCGACCAAGCAGATCGACGACCTGCCGGTCCGGAAAAGCATGCCGGCGAGCGTCAAGCTGATCCCGTCGGACGATGCCGAGAGCCTGAACGAGCTGGCGTCCGGCTTCATCACGGCGATCACGGCGGGGCTGATGATCGTCTATGCGGTGCTGGTGCTGCTGTTCGGCACCTTCCTGCAGCCGATCACGATCCTGTTCTCGTTGCCGCTGTCGATCGGCGGCGCCATCGGCGCCTTGATGCTGACCGGCAAGCAGCTCACGATCCCGGTCTATATCGGCATGATGATGCTGATGGGCATCGTCACCAAGAACGCGATCATGCTGGTCGAGTTCGCCGTCGAGGCGATCCATGCCGGCACCAGACGCGACGAGGCGATCATCGATGCCGGCATGAAGCGGGCCCGTCCGATCGTCATGACCACGATCGCGATGGTCGCGGGCATGATGCCGAGCGCGCTCGCGGTCGGCGCGGGCGGCGAATTCCGTTCGCCCATGGCGCTGGCCGTGATCGGCGGGCTGGTGTTCTCGACAGTCCTGTCGCTTCTGTTTGTGCCTGCGATGTTCCTGGTGATGGACGATCTCAGCACGCTGTTCGGACGGCTCGGCCGCCGGCTGATCGTGTCTGACGGAACGGACGAGCCGGGCCACGACGCGGAGGGCGGACACGCCTCGCGGCCGCGGCCCTCGGTGGTGTCGCCGGCTGCCGAGTGAGAACGCAGGCGGGGGGCGCTCAGTTCGCCGTGATCGGCTGACGCCGTTGCGCGCTCACATCGTCGGCGACGTTCGGCGCGGGCTCGCTTGGTGGGCTGGTCTCGGGCGGCACGATGATGGCGACGAAACGCTGGCTCGCTCCGGGCCAGCCGAACAGCTTGGTGCGCAGCGAAATCTCGGCGCGCACCGACCGCCGCGCCCGCGCCGCGACGGCGCTCATGCCCGAGATGCAGGAGATGTCGGTGTCGTAGCACAAGGCGGACCAGCCCTGCGCGGTCAGCGCCGCGGCCGGAGTTTGCAGCTCGTACGGATGCACGAGGCTTATCTCATAGCGGGGATGATCCGGGCTGTAGAATGCGGCCGCGAAGGCGAGCCCGTCATCGCCGCCCACGGCGGCAAGCGGACGGCTCGAGACCGACTGCCAGAGGCGATCGAGCTCCGCCACAGCCGGCTGGTAGAAGTTGCGGCCTTCGCTGAGCGGCACATAGTTGCGGTACAGCGCGTGAAGGGGGGCTGCGACGGTCGCGGCGAATGCGGCGATGCCGATCGTCGCCGCGGCGAGGTTGATCGTCGCGGCGCGGGAGGGCTGGTAGCTCGCCCCGCAGACGATCACGATGACAAACAGGAAGACGCCCTGCAGGCCCCATAATGGCGGCATGTCGGTGCCGAACACGACCGAGGTCAGGGCGGGCAGGGCGACCGTGCCGATGCTCATCATCGCCAGCAAGCGGAGCCCGGCGCCAAGACTGAGGACATCGTTCAGCACGCGGGCTGGACGGGGGCGTGTCATCGCGAGCCAGATCAGTCCGGGAATGCCGCCGATGCCGGCCATCGCCAGAAAGAAGCCTCCGCCCTCGATCAGGGCAGCCGCACCCGTCTTGCCGACGTGATGTGTGATGGCGTGCGAGAACGGTTGTGCCCCGGTCATGCCGAGCCAGATCAGATGCGGCGTCAGCGCGGCCAAGCCGGACAGCGCGGCGACCCACGGCGCCGACGAGGCGAAATAGGCGCGTCGCTCGCGGTGACACAGCGCCGCGAGCGCGAAGCTGGCGATCAGGAAGATGGAGTAGTACTTCCCGAGCATCGCCAGTGCCGCGGCGAGGCCAGCGGCGATGGCCCATCGCACATTGCGGGTCTCGAACGAGCGCAGGAAGCAGTAGGTCGCCAGCGGCCAGCTCGACAGCAGGACCGCGTTGGCGTTGAAGCGCTGCGCGTGCAGCTGATAGACGGGAAGCAGCATCAGCAGCAGCAACACGATCAGACGCTTGTCGTTGCGCGCGAACCGCCGCGTGATCAAGTCCACGGCCCAGAGGCCTGCCGCGGCGTTGGTCAGCGCCAGCAGGTTGAAGGACCAGTTCGTCAACGGAAACGCGCTCGTCCAGGCGCGCGCGGCCCAGCCCATCAAAGGCGGGTGCTTGCTCGAACCCCAGGCGAAGCTGCGCCCGAGCGACCATGTCTCGATCACGTCCTGGTGCAGGTCGCCGCCGACATAGGCGATCGAGAAATAGATCATCCAGATCGCGACGAAGCCTGCGATCAGTGCCGGCACGGCCCAACCGTCCTCGACGGCGTCGATCCAGATCGCAAGGGCTCTGCGCCAGCGCGGGATCGAGCCGCTGGTCTCGATCCCAATTGCCGGCCACGCAAGACTCATGAACTCACTTCCACCCTAGGTTCTGGCGCGCGAACTCCGCCCCGCGCGTTCGACGCGCAGGTGGATGGCGCTCATGGCTGCCGAATTGACCCCTGTTAGAACTGTTAAAAAGAGTTCATGTCGCAAATTGTGAGGTGCCGTGGCCCAATTGCGATCATGTTTGGCCGCTGCGGACACCGAGCGATGCACAGCGCTCGGTTCCGGTCACAGAGTGGACGCGGAGCGGACATGGTTCTCGCGAGCGTGGCGTGCAGTCCGACGGACAAAGCATCATCAGGGCGCAGCGACGTCGGTGGAGGTTGGGCTGAGTCTACTCGTTCCGTGCGATGGTGTTGAGCTTGGTCAGGTCATGCAGCAGGATCCGGCCGCGTTGCAGGTCCAGGATCTTGTCCTTGCGCCACGCCTGAAGCTGGCGGTTGACGCTCTCGCGCGCCGCGCCGACGAAGATGCCGAGCTGCTCCTGCGAGATATGCACCTCGGAGCCGAAATCCTCCGCGAGTGCACAGAGCCGGCGTGCGAGTCGGATCGGCAGCGGCTGCAGTACCGACTCCTCCATCCGCTCGCTCTGCCAGCGGATGCGCTGACACAACAGCTGGATGATCTTGATCGCGACCTTGGGTTCGCGCTCGAGGAAGCTGAGGAAATCCTCGCGGCGGAGCACGAACAGCTCGGTCGTCTCTCCGGCCGTGGCGTCGGCGGTGCGCTCCTGTCCGTCGAGCACGGCGACCTCTCCGAACAGGTCGCCAGGGCCCATGAAATTGAGGGTGAGCCGGCTGCCGTCCGTCGCGCCGGTCTCGATGCGGATCTGGCCGCGCCGGACTCCGAACAGGGCGTTGCCGGGATCGCCCTTCTGGAACAGCACCTCGCCCGATGACAGATGCTGGGTATGGCACAGGTTCGACAAGCGCTGCAACTCGTCGGCGCCGAGGTCCGCGAACATCGGGTTCATCTTGAGAATGACCGCAAATTCGGCCTGCTTGCTCATCACTATACCTTCAGCAATGGTTTGAAAGCCCCAGTTACATAAACCGCTCGGGCAGAAGTGTGTCATAAGTCACATAATGACGCACGTGCTTACGACTATTTTCGCCGCTCCTGGAGCAGTCCGCGGCATCTGGGATAGATATCGGATTGAACCGGGTCGGCGTTGCCGCACGCTAACCCGTGTAGACCGCTCGCACGTCGCGAATGGGACATCGACATGAAAGCATTGAAGATCGCAGGCGGGTTGGTTGGCGCCGTCGCCGTCGTGCTCGTCCTGGCGCTTGCCTTTGGCCTTCCGGCGAGTGTTGTGACGGCGGCGATCCAGGACCGCGTCGAGCGTGACACCGGATATCGTTTGAGCATCGCCGGCTCCGCGAGCATCAGCCTGTGGCCATCGCTGCATGCGACGCTGACCGACATCACGCTGCTCGATCCGAAGGACCGAGACGGTAACAACCGGCTGACCGTCGCCATGCTGCAGGCAGATATGGCGCTGTCTGGCCTCTGGTCGGGCCGGCCCGACATTGCCGAGGTCATCGTCGACAAGCCTACGCTGTATTTGCCGCTGCTGCGTGAACGCCTGCGCGACAATGCGCCGCGCAACCGCGCTCCGGCAAAGTCGGACGCCGCGCCGTCCATCCGGATCGAGCGGGTCACGATCAAAGACGGGGCTGTCATCCTGTCCAATCCGCGCGACCGCGTGGAGAATCGCATCGACGGCATTGGCGCGACGGCATCGCTGGGCGGGGACGGCAGGATCAAGCTCACCGGTACGGCCCGGGCGAGCGACCGTCCCGTCAGCTTCGAGGTCAATTCGACGGCCCCGGGGATGCCGATTGATCGGCAGACCCTGCCGGTCGAGTTCAAGCTCGAGATGGCCGATGCCTTCCGCGGTGTTCTGGCCGGCCGCGCCGACCTGCGCCTCAATGGACCGTTGGTGATGATCAACGGGCTCAGCGGCACCCTCGGCGGCGGTGATTTCAACGGCTGGGCCTCGGTCGATGTCGCCAGCAAGCCACTCGTCAAACTTGATCTGGATGTGCGGCGGCTCGACCTCGGCAGTCCTGCCGCGCCACGCAACGCCGGCGCTTCGGGATGGAGCACGGCGGCCATCGACCTGCGCGGCCTCAACTACGTCGATGCCCGCGTGAAGCTGTCGGCGACCGACGTCGGAGTCGCCGGTGCTCGCCTCGGCCCGCTGGAGGTCGAATCGTCGCTGGCCGGCGGCGTGCTGAAGGCGACCGTCGCCAATCTCGGTGCCTATGACGGACAGGCCAGCGGTGAGGTCGTGATCGATGCCTCCACCGGCAATCCGGCCTACGCCATGCATTGCGACGTGGTCGGCATCCGAGCATTGCCGTTGCTGCAGAACCTCGCCGGTTTCGACAGGCTCGACGCACGCCTGCAGGGCAAGTTGGCGCTGCGGTCGAGCGGCGCCAGCCAGCAGGCCATCATGAGCAATCTGAGCGGCTCGGCGTTCCTGCTGTTCCAGGATGGCGCCATCCGCGGCATCAATGTCGCGCAGATGATCCGTTCCTTGACCTCCAACCCGCTGTCCGGCTGGCAGGATTCGAAGGAACTCACGACCGATCTCACGCAATTGTCGGCCTCCTTTCAGGTCGAGCGTGGTCAGGCCGCGACCGGCGATCTCAATCTGATCGGACCGCTGGTGAAGGTCACTGGCGCAGGCACCATCGATCTCGGCAATCGCGCGCTGGCCATGCGCGTCGAGCCGAAGCTGGTGATGACCACCGAGGGGCAGGGCCGCAACTCGGATCCGATCGGGCTCGGCATTCCCGTGGTGATCGACGGCCCTTGGAGCCAGCCGCGCTTCTACCCCGACATGGCCGGCATCCTGGACAATCCCGACGCTGCCTACGCCAAGCTCAAGCAGATGGGTCAGGGCCTGTTCGGCAAGGACAATGCGGGACTCAACAACCTGATTAACGGCCTCGGCGGCTTGATCGGCAACTCTGCCCCGACCGGTACGGCTGGCGCGAATGGCGGGCCTTCGGCAGCGGCGCCGAACGGGCAGGCGCCGACGACAGGGCAATCCGATGTGCTGGGCGGGCAGCTCGGCGCGGCGATCGGCAATCTGATTCAGCAGGGTCTGCAGCAAGGCGCGCCGCCGCAGGGCCGCAGCCGAGGCCGTACCCTGAACCCGTCGGAAAGCGCCGCACCGCTGCTGCAGTCTCCCCGGGCCGCGCAACCCCCGGCGACGGAGGCTGGCCAGGACGCTGCCTCGGCGTCGGGCAACCCGCCGGATGCCGCGATGGACGGCGCGCCGGACAGTCAGCCAATGAACGATGTCTTGAAGCGCATCTTCAACAGGTAATATGACGCCGCAGACCCTTGCGGTATCATCCGAATGGTGGATGACGTGCGCGTCCCAATGGCCGAGGATGTTCGCGGCGGCTTACACCGCGGTCCGCACCGAATGATGTCCGAAACGACCGGTTCTGCCGCGTCATTCTGTGCTAAACGGTGTTCACGGCGGACCGTCTCAGCGTGGGAACGGTCCTGTTTGTGAAGTGCCGTTGTCGCGCAACACGGCAACGAACGCGCTCGTCCGGCAGGCTTGATCGGTCGCTGCGCGCGAGGGGTCCGGATGAGCGGGGTCGAGGAGAGAGGCTGGTCGCTGCGGCAGGGTCTGTTCGCCAAATATGTTGTGTCGCTGGTCGGCCTCGTTGTCTTCGTGCTGGCCGTGAATGGTGCGACGGAAACCTGGATCAGCTACCAATCCACCAAGGCGAGCCTGACCGCCGCGATGGCGGAAAAGGCCGATGCGAGCGCCCGGCGGATCGACCAGGCGCTCTCGGACCTGCAACGACAGATCAGCTGGGTCACGCGGGCGAGCGCCAATACGCTGGAGCTGCGGCGCGCCGACTATGTGCAGCTGCTGAGCCAGGCTCCGGCCGTGCGGCAGCTTTATCAGCTCGATGGCCAGGGGCGCGAGCAGCTTCGGGTCTCGCGCACCTCGATTGCGTTCTCCTCCGGCAACGATCTGTCCCGCGACCTGCGCTTCACCGACACGGTCACTCACGGCAGCAATTTCTCGGCTGTGACCTTCAAGGGCGCGCAGCCCATGATGTCGATCTCGGTCGCGCATTCCGGCTTCAATGCCGGCGTCACCGTGGCCGATATCGACCTCGACTTTCTCGAAGACTTCATGACCGAGGCGCAGGTCGGAAAAGTCGGCATCGCTTATGTGGTCGATCCGCGCGGGCAGGTGCTGGCGAGTTCGGCGAAGGGACCGGCTGTCGGCCAGGACCTTGCCAGGCTGCCGCAGGTCGTCGCGGTGCTCACGCCCGATGGCCAGTCGCTGAATTCCGGGACCGACAGTGATGGGCGCGCTGTGCTGTCGGCTGCCGCCGTGCTGCCCAAGCTCGGCTGGGCCGTGTTCTTCGAGCAATCCACGGCGCATGCGCTGGCCCCGATTCGCGACCAGCTTTTGCGCGGCGCGCTGCTGATCGCGCTCGGACTGGCCGTCGCGACGCTCGCCGGCTCGCTGCTGGCTCGCCGCATGCTTGTACCGATCACCGCCTTGCGGATGGGCGCGCGGAAGCTCGGGGCCGGAGATTTCGCCCAGCGCATCGAAGTGAAGACGCATGATGAGCTGGAGGAACTCGCCGATCAGTTCAACAGCATGGCCGGCCAGCTTGCCGAATCTTACGCCGTGCTCGAAGCCAAGGTCGAGGAGCGCACAAGAGATCTCGCGCGTTCGATCAACGAGCTGAAGGTGCTGGAAGAGGTCGGGCGGGCGGTGGCCTCCTCGCTCGATCTCAACGCCGTGCTGCCGACCGTGGCGGCGCGCGCCCTTGAGATCACCCAGGCCGACGCCGTGCTGATCTACTCCTACGAGGCTGCCGAACGCCGGTTCAGGCTGGTCGAGGCCAAAGGCGTCGAGCGGGCGCAGGATGGCGCGCACACGATGCTGGATGGCGCGACGAGCCTGCTGGCCGACTCGATCCGCAGCGGTGAGCCGATCGCGATCGCGGAACTCGAAAGCGCCCCGGATCATCCGCTGCGCGACGTCGCGATCGCCGCCGGCTTTCATGCAGTTCTGTTCACGCCGCTGGTCGATCAGCAGGGCGTGCTCGGCGCGCTGGTGGTGCTCAGGCGATCCGCAGGCGCGTTTTCGCCAAATCTGATCGGTGTGATGCGCACCTTCGCCCATCAGGCCGTGCTGGCGATGCGCAACGCGCGGCTGTTCACCGAGGTCGATCAGAAGGGCCGCGAGCTGGCGCTGGCGCACGATACCGTGCAGCAGCAGGCGGTAAAGCTCAGGGAACAGACCGAGCAGCTGCGCGAATGGAACAAGTCGCTGGAAGAGCGCGTCGAGAAGCAGCTCGGCGAGATCGAGCGCATCCGCCGGCTCGAGCGCTTCCTGGCGCCGCAGGTCGCGCAGATCATCGCATCCTCCGACGGTCATGATGCGTTGTTGGAAAGCCACCGCCGTGAGGTCACGGTGGTGTTCTGCGACCTGCGCGGCTTCACCGCGTTCACCGAGACGACCGAGCCCGAAGAGGCGATGAACGTGCTGCGCGAATATCACGCCGCGCTCGGCAAACTGATCTTCAAATATGAAGGCACGCTCGATCGCTATGCCGGCGATGGCGTGATGATCCTGTTCAATGCGCCGATCCCGTTCGACGACCACACCACGCGCGCGGTGAAGATGGCGCTCGAAATGCGCGACGAGATCGGCCAGCTGACCGAGCGCTGGAAGAACCGCGGCCACAGTCTGGGCTTCGGCGTCGGCATCGCGCTCGGCTATGCCACGCTCGGCCAGGTCGGTTTCGAGCACAGGTTGGAATATGCGGCGATCGGCAGCGTCACCAACCTTGCCTCGCGGTTGTGCGATGAAGCGAAGGCGGGGCAGGTGATCGTGTCGCGCCGGGTCTATGGCGTGGTCGACCAGTCGGTCGATGCGCGGCCGATCGACGATCTGCATCTGAAGGGCTTCAATCACCCGGTGCTGGCGATGGAGATCCTGCGCTGGCGCGGGGAGAGCACCGCGCCTGTCGATGTGCCTGCGGAGCGCCGGCGATCATCCTCGTGATCACCTGGGCGCCGCCTGCGGCTGCGTTTTCTTTGTTGAGCGTGATCGTTTCGGACGACCGGTTTTCGCGGTGGCGGATCATGCCCCTAATAGGCCTGCTTCGCGTCCGCCTCCTCGCTGGTCTGGATCAGGTCGAGGCTCGCCTCGATCTTGCCGATGAGGCGGTCGAATGCCCTGCGCTCGTCGGCTGACAGGCACGCCATGATCTCGCGCTCGCGCTGCTGCAGCCGGGGAATCAGTTCCTCGTACAGCGTCTTGCCCTTGCGGGTGAGGCGCAGGCGGAATTCGCGCCGATCCTCGGCATTCTCGACGCGTTCGATCAGGCGCCGCTCCAACAGCGCGGTCACGGCGCGGCTGATCGTTGACTTATGCGTGCGCGTGCACTCTGCGACATATTGCGCGCTGCAGGCTTCGCGGCGAAACCCGAGCGTCGCCAGCACGCGCCATTCGGGAATGTCGAGGCCGTAGCGCTCGCGATATTCGCTGGCGAGCGCGGCGCTGACCTCCGCCGCCAGGCGGTTCAGCCGAAATGGCGCGAACTTGAACAGATCGAGCCGCTCCTCCGCATGTGGCGCTGCGGCATTTCGGCTGGCTTCAACCGGCTTGGGCTGGCGCCTGGACGCCGTGTCGGCGGGATTTGCCACGCTCGCGCTCCGATTTTTGTGTTGACGCGGCCGAGGCCGTCGGCTTTAGAATAGTTGCAGGTGAGACTATCTGGCAAGATCCCAGTCGCGCTTCACCCGACGAAATGCCAGCGCTTCGAAATTCGTCGCTTCGACAGCTCAAGAAACCACAAGGCGAGCAAGCCATGGTGCAGGTCAATCCGGGGCAGGGCGCAAGCCACGCGAAGGTTCAGTTCGGCTATCACCGGCACGGCGATCAGGATCGGGCCGCGCCGGCCGAACATCCGGTCGTCGTCGTGGGCGCGGGCCCGGTGGGCCTGTCCTTCGCGATTGATCTCGCGCAGCGTGGTCACGCGGTCGTTGTGCTGGACGATGCCGATCGGATCGGCGAAGGCTCGCGCGCGATCTGTTTCTCCAAGCGTTCGCTGGATTATTGGGACCGGCTCGGTGTCGGCGACCGCATGGTCGACAAGGGCGTGGTATGGAACGTCGGTCGCATCTTCCACGGGACGTCCGAGCTCTATCAGTTCAATTTGCTGCCGGAGCCGGGACACAAGCGGCCGGCCTTTATCAATCTGCAGCAATTCTACGCCGAGGCGTATCTCGTTGATCGCGTCAACGAGCTGCCGGAGATCTCGCTGCGCTGGCGCAACAAGGTGACCGCGCTCGAACAGCGCAATGATCGCGCCGTCTTGACGATCGAGACTCCCGACGGCCCCTATCGCCTGTCGGCGCAGTACGTCATCGCCTGCGACGGCGCCCGCTCGTCGCTGCGCCAGATGGTCGGCGCAGGCTTTTCCGGCAAAGTGTTCGAGGATCAGTTCCTGATCGCCGACGTCAAGATGACCGCGGAGTTTCCGACCGAGCGCTGGTTCTGGTTCGATCCGCCGTTTCATGCCGGTCGCTCGGCGCTGCTGCATCGCCAGCCCGACGACGTCTGGCGCATCGATCTGCAGCTGACCCCGGACTGCGATCCTCAGGTCGAGAAGAAGCCCGAGAACGTGCGGCCGCGCATCGCGCGCATGCTCGGCCATGACGAGTTCGAATTCGAATGGATCTCGATCTACAAATTCCAGTGCCGGCGCATGCAGCGGTTCATCCATAGCAGCGTGATCTTCGCTGGCGATTCCGCGCATCAGGTCTCGCCGTTCGGCGCCCGCGGCGCCAATTCGGGTCTCGAGGATGCGGAGAACCTGTCCTGGAAGCTCGATCGCGTGCTGCGCGGAACCTCGCCATCGCAGCTACTTGAGACCTACCACATCGAGCGCAGCGCCGCGGCCGATGAGAACATCCGCGAATCGACCCGTGCCACCGATTTCATGGCGCCGGTCAGCGCGCAGGAGGCGCGGCTGCGCAAGGCGGTGCTGTCCCTGGCTAAGGAGACCGAGTTCGGCAAGCGCATGGTCAATGGCGGCCGGCTCTCGGTGCCCTCGGTCTATGAGACGCCGCTGTCGACGGCTGATGCCGAGGAATGGCAGGGCGGGCCTTGTCCGGGAACTTCGATGCTGGATGCGCCGCTCAAAACGACCGATGGACGGCACCTTCATCTCACCGATGCGTTCAATGTCTTGGGCCGGCGCTTCACGTTGCTGGCTTTCGCCAATGGCGGGGACGTCGATGCGCCCGACGAGGTGGGCGTCGTTCGGATTGGTGGAGATGACGGATTCGCGGACGCCGAAGGCTTCGCTGGGAAACGCTACGATGCCAAGCCCGGCACCGCCTATCTGCTCCGTCCCGACGGCTACGTCGCGGCCCGCTTCCGGCATCCGACGCGGGCAGCGATCGCGGCCGCCGTGGCGCGCGCGTCCGGCATGAACTGAGGGAGCAGATGATGGCACTCTCGACCGCCTCGAATTTCGCCAAGCCCGACGACGCCTTCCGCGCCGTCGTCGAGGCGCATCGCGGGCTCTCGGAGAAGGACAGCGCCGATCTCGATGCGGCGCTGGTCCTGATCCTCGCCAATCACATCGGCGACATCACCGTGTTGCGCGAGGCGATCACGCTGGCGAAAGGCCGCATGATCGACAGCGTTCAGCAGCAACAACAGCAGCAGCAATAACGACAGACATAGGGAATGAACTGATGGCGAAGGGTTTCGCATCCACCACGGATCTCGCGGAGAAGAAGGTCACCTTCTCCGAGATCGGCCCGGATCTCTATGCCTTCACGGCCGAGGGCGATCCGAACTCGGCCGTGATCGTCGGCGACGATGGCTGCATCGTGTTCGACGCGCAGGCAACGCCCGCGATGGCCAACAAGGTCATCGAACGCGTCAAGACGGTCACGGACAAGCCGATCAAATATGTCGTGCTGTCGCATTATCACGCGGTGCGCGTGCTCGGCGCCTCGGCCTATCACGCGCAAGGCATCGTCGCCTCGCAGGAGACGCACCGGCTGATCGTCGAGCGCGGACAGCAGGACTGGGATTCGGAGTATGGCCGCTTCCCGCGGCTGTTCCAGGATGCGCAGAGCATTCCCGGCCTGACCTGGCCGACACTGACCTTCGAAGGCGAGATGACGATCCATCTCGGCAAGCGCGAGGTGCAACTGATTCAGCTGGGCGCGGGCCATACGTCGGGCGACATCGTCGCCTGGGTGCCGGACGCCGAGGTCATGTTCTCCGGCGATCTCATCGAATATCACTCGGCCTGCTATTGCGGCGACGCCTATCTGCGCGAATGGCCGTCGACGCTGAACGAGATCCGCGACTTCAATCCCAAGGCGATCGCGCCGGGGCGCGGCGACGCGCTGAAGGGCGAAGCCACCGTGCGCGAGGCGATCGTGATGACGCGTGACTTCGTCACCTCGCTCTATGGCGCCGCCGAGATGTCGGTCGCCAAAGGGCGCAGCCTGAAGGAATCGATGGCGGCGACGCGCGAGGTCATGGATCCGAAATTCGCGAGCTTCGCCATCTATGAGCATTGTCTGCCGTTCAACGTGTCGCGCGCCTATGACGAGGCCAGCGGCATCGACGATCCCGTGATCTGGACCGCCGAGCGCGACCGCGAGATGTGGGCCCGCCTGCAAGGAGAAGGATGATGAACATCAATACATCGCCTGACCAGCTCAGCCGCGCCTCGGCGCAGGTTACGCCGGGCTACATGTCCGGCTTTGGCAATTCGTTCGAGACCGAGGCGCTGCCCGGCGCGCTGCCGATCGGCCGTAACTCGCCGCAGCGCTGCGCCTATGGCCTCTATGCCGAGCAGCTTTCCGGCTCGCCCTTCACCGCGCCGCGCGGCTCCAACGAACGCTCCTGGCTGTATCGCATCCGTCCTTCGGTGAAGCACTCCGGCCGCTTCGCGAAGGTCGACGCCGGGCTGTGGCGCACGGCGCCGTGCCACGAGCAGGAGATCACGGTGCAGCAGCTGCGCTGGGATCCGACACCGGTGCCGTCCGGTGAGGTCACCTTCCTGCAGGGCGTGCAGACGATGACGACGGCGGGCGACGCCGCTACGCAGTCCGGCATGGCCGCGCATGTCTATGTCATCACCAAGTCGATGGTCGATGAGCATTTCTACAATGCTGACGGCGAACTGATGTTCGTGCTGCAGCAGGGACGCCTGTTGTTCGTCACCGAGTTCGGCCGCATCGATGCCGCGCCCGGCGAGATCGTCGTGATCCCGCGCGGCGTCAAGTTCCGGGTCGAGATTCCGGCAGGGCCGGCGCGGGGCTATCTGTGTGAGAATTATGGCGGGGCTTTCACCCTGCCGGAGCGTGGCCCGATCGGCGCTAACTGCCTCGCCAACGCCCGCGACTTCTTGACGCCGGTCGCTTCGTATGAGGACAAGGACACGCCGACCGAGCTCTACGTGAAGTGGGGCGGTGCGCTGTTCAAGACCGAGCTGAAGCACTCGCCGATCGACGTCGTCGCCTGGCATGGCAACTACGCGCCTTACAAATATGATCTGCGAACCTTCTCGCCGGTCGGCGCCATCGGTTTCGATCATCCCGATCCATCGATCTTCACGGTGCTGACCTCGCCGTCGGAAACCGCCGGCACGGCCAATATCGACTTCGTGATCTTCCCCGAGCGCTGGATGGTGGCCGACAACACCTTCCGTCCGCCATGGTATCACATGAACATCATGTCCGAATTCATGGGCCTGATCTACGGCGTCTACGACGCCAAGCCGCAGGGCTTCGTTCCCGGCGGCATGTCGCTGCACAATTGCATGCTGCCGCACGGACCGGATCGCGAGGCGTTCGATCACGCCAGCAATGGCGAGTTGAAGCCGGTGAAGCTCACGGGCACCATGGCCTTCATGTTCGAGACCCGCTTCCCGCAGCGGATCACCAAGCATGCGGCGGAGTCCAGCACACTGCAGCCGGATTACGCGGACTGCTGGAACGGACTGGAAAAGCGTTTTGATCCGAACCGGCCTTAGAGACAACGATGTCAACGCCGTCATGGCCGGGCTTGACCCGGCCATCCATGACACTTCCGTCCCGTCCGGTGAGACATGGATGCCCGGGTCAAGCCCGGGCATGACGACTTGGTTTGGAGAAGCATTTTGACCCACCCCAACGATCCCTCGCTCCGCTCCTTCATCCCGGTCGATCCGGCGTCGGACTTCCCGATCCAGAACCTACCCTATGGCGTGTTCTCCGCCGCCGACTCGCCCAAGCCACGCGTCGGTGTCGCCATTGGCGATGTCGTGCTCGATCTTGCCGTGCTCGAGGATGAAGGCCTGCTCGATCTGTCGCCGGCCTATGAGGTTTTCGCGCAGCCTTCGCTCAACGCCTTCATGGCGCTCGGCCCAGCGGTGTGGACGAAGACCCGCGCCGCGATCAGTGCTCTCTTGCGTCACGACAATCCGCGGCTGCGCGACGACAAGCCGCTGCGCAGCCGTGCACTGCTGCTGCAGAAGGATGTCAGGCTGCATCTGCCATTTGATGTCGCCGGCTACACCGATTTCTACTCCTCGAAGGAACACGCCACCAATGTCGGCGTGATGTTCCGCGGCAAGGACAATGCGTTGCAGCCGAACTGGCTGCACATGCCGATCGGCTATAATGGCCGCGCCTCGACCGTGGTCGTGTCGGGCACCCCGGTGCGCCGGCCGCGCGGGCAGCTGAAGCCGCCGAGCGCTGAAGTGCCGAGTTTCGGCCCGTGCAAGCGGCTCGATTTCGAGCTGGAGATGGGGGTCGTCATCGGCCAATCGTCTGCGCTCGGCGAGATGCTGACCGAGGCGCAGGCGGAGGCGATGATCTTCGGCTTCGTGCTGCTCAATGACTGGAGCGCGCGCGACATCCAGCAATGGGAATATGTGCCGCTCGGCCCGTTCCAGGCCAAGGTGTTCGCGACCTCGATCAGCCCCTGGGTGGTCACGCGCGAGGCGCTGGAGCCGTTCCGCGTACAGGGGCCGGTCCAGGACCCGATGCCGCTGCCTTATTTGCAGCAGGCGCATGCGCAGAACTACGATCTCGCGCTCGAGGTTGCCCTGCGCGCCTCCGGCAGCAACGCACCACAGCGCATCTCGCAGACCAATTTCAAATACATGTACTGGTCGAGCGTGCAGCAGCTGATGCACCATGCGTCGTCCGGCTGCGCCATGAGCGTCGGTGATCTCCTGGGATCAGGCACCATCTCTGGTCCCGAGAAGCACCAGCGCGGCAGCCTGCTGGAGATCAGCTGGAACGGCAGCGAGCCAGTCGAACTGCCGGGCGGTGTGACGCGCACGTTCCTCGAGGACGGCGATTCGCTCGTGATGCGCGGCTGGTGCCAGGGACAGGGCTATCGCGTCGGCTTCGGCGAGGTCGAGGGCACGATCGTTCCAGCGGGTTAGCTCTCATTGCTTCGCTCACGCTCGCAATGACGGCGGTCTAGCGGCTATCTGGAGCAACGTCCTTCACGCGAGCCACGAAAGCGGCAACGTCCTCCGCCGCATACTTCAGATGCACCCGCTTGTCCGACGGCAGCTGTTTCGTCACGCAGGCGCCCGGTCGCCATTCGTGGGCTGGACGGATCGGCCGCGGGGCAAAGCCGCCGCCGCAGTTCGGGCAGACGTTGAACAGCCTTGTTTCCACGCAATCGGCGCAGAAGGTGCACTCGTAGGAGCAGATGCGCGCGTCCGTCGCGGCGGGCGGCAGGTCCTTGTCGCAGGACTCACAGTTGGGGCGAAGCTGCAGCGCCATGGTCGTCTCGCTGATGGTCTGGCCCGCGCAGTGTCGCAAAGCCGTGCCGCGATGTGGAGGCCGCAATTCCCTCGATTTGCGCCACGCGCTCAGCTGCGCGGCAGCGCGGCCAGCGGCAGCTTCGCGCTCTCCTTGATGCGGTCGAGCACGATCGAGGAGCGCACATGCGCCACGCTCTGATGCGGCATCAGCACGTTGTTGACGATGTCGGACAGGCTCTTGAGGTCGCGCAGCACCACCTTGAGCAGATAATCGGAATCCCCGGTCAGCGCATAGGCCTCCTGGATCTCGTCGACGCGGTTCACCAGTGCGCGAAACTTTTGCGCGTTGTCGGGCGAATGCGTCGCCAAGGTGATCTGGATGAAGGCGATCAGCTCGAAGCCGAGCGCCTGGCTGGCGAGTTGCGCGCGATAGCCTGCGATGACCCCGTCCTCCTCCAGCCGCATCCGGCGTCGCGAGCATTGCGAGGCGGAGAGGCCGGCGATCTCCGCCAGCTCCTGGTTGGTCAGCCGGCCGTCATCCTGCAGCGCGGCGAGGAGGCGGAGATCGAAGTTGTCGACGGAGATCATGCGTATTTTCCTCAGATTATGCACGGATCGTGCATATCCTGGCGGAAATGACAATGGTTTGCATGCTCCATGCGCCCAATCCGAGGGATCATAACGCAGGTCAGTCAAGGAGCTCCGCCGATGGGTCCGTTTCCGCACGATGCGCCGCCTGCCACCATCTCTGCCGACAATCCGATGGGCACCGACGGCTTCGAGTTTGTCGAATACGCCCATCCCGATGCGGCTCAGCTGCACGCGCTGTTCAAGCTGATGGGTTTCGCTCCGGTCGCCCGCCACAAGACCAAGGCGATCACGGTCTACCGCCAGGGCGACATCAACTATCTCCTCAACGAGGAGCCCGGCAGCCACGGCCACGACTTCGTCGCCGCGCACGGTCCATGCGCACCGTCGATGGCGTTCCGCGTGGTCGATGCGAAGAAAGCCTATGCGCGGGCGGTCGCGCTCGGGGCTGAGCCGGCGGATCTGCAGCCTTCGCAGAAGGCGCTCGACGTTCCCGCGATCAAGGGGATCGGCGGCAGCGTGCTGTATCTGGTCGACCGCTACGGCGCCAAGGGCTCGGCCTATGATCTCGAATTCGACTGGCTCGGGGCCCGCGATCCGCGGCCGGCGGGCTCGGGCCTCTATTACATCGACCATCTGACTCACAACGTGCATCGCGGCCGCATGAATGTGTGGACCGGCTTCTATGAGAGACTGTTCAACTTCCGGCAGATCCGCTTCTTCGACATCGAGGGCCGCGCCTCCGGCCTGTTCTCGCGTGCGTTGACCAGCCCTGACGGCAAGATCCGCATCCCGATCAACGAGGACGCGGGCGACTCCGGCCAGATCGAGGAATATCTAAAGGTCTATCGCGGCGAGGGCATCCAGCACATCGCCTGCGGCGCCCGCGACATCTACGCCACGGTCGAAGGCCTGCGCGCGTCAGGCCTGCCGTTCATGCCGTCGCCGCCCGACACCTATTTCGAGCGGATCGATGCGCGACTGCCCGGCCATGGCGAAGACATCGCGCGGCTGAAGACGAACGGCATCCTGATCGACGGCGAAGGCGTCGTCGATGGTGGCCACACCAAGGTGCTCTTGCAGATCTTCTCGGCCAACGCGATCGGGCCGATCTTCTTCGAGTTCATCCAGCGCAAGGGCGACGACGGCTTTGGCGAAGGCAACTTCAAGGCGCTGTTCGAGTCGATCGAGGAGGACCAGATCCGTCGCGGTGTGCTGAAGGTGGAGGCGGCGGAGTAGGTCTATCCGTCATTGCGAGGAGCGCAGCGACGAAGCAATCCAGATTCTCGTCGCAGCGCCCCTGGATTGCTTCGCTTCGCCGCTTCGCTCGCAATGACGGCCTGCGTGGGAGGCCGTGCGTCGCCAAACAAACAGTGTCGTCCCGGGCCAGCCTGACGCCGCGCCAGCGGCGTCGGGCGCCGACCCGGGACCCATACCGCGTGACCCGTCGGCCGGAGCACGGTGTCAGACGATCTTAGCCACACGACGGCCGGTGGTTATGGGTCCCCGCGTTCGCGGGGACGACACCGATGTGGAGGCGCGAGCGTCGTCAACTCATAAGCTTGCTACGGCAGTGCTTCATCGGCGCTGCCGCACCGCTATCGTTTATCGCCCCGCCTTCCACGCGTTCACCACGGCGCCGATCTCCGTCACCTCCGGCTCGCGAATATTCGACGGCGTCCGCGAGAAGCGCGGCGCTGGCGCCGGCTGTGTCACGCCGTGCCGCTCGACGAACACGCCGCGGGCGGCCATGTGGGCGTGCTTCGGGGCTTCCGACATCGTCAGCACCGGGGCGAAGCAGATGTCGGTGCCTTCCATGATGGCGCACCACTCCTCGCGCGTCTTGCTCTTGAACACCGCGACCAGCTTCTCCTTCAGTGCCGGCCAGGCGCGCGGATCCATCTGCGCCTCGAAGGCGGGATCGGAGAGGCCGGCGTGCTGGCGCAGCAGCGCGTAGAACTGCGGCTCGATCGAGCCGATCGAGATGAAATTGCCGCAGGCGCATTCGTAGACGCCGTAGAAATGCGCGCCGCCGTCGAGGAAGTTGCGCTCGCGTCCCTCGGTCCAGCGGCCCATCGCGGTGAGGTCGAAGAACATCGCGAGCAGCGACGCGGCCCCGTCGCACATCGCGGTGTCCACCACCTGGCCCTTGCCGGACTTCGAGGCCTCCAGCAGTGCCGCGAGCACGCCGACCACGAGATAGAGCGCGCCGCCGCCGAAATCGCCGACCAGATTGAGCGGCGGCACCGGCCGCTCCTTCGGGCCGATCGCCGCCAGCGCGCCGGTGATCGAGATGTAGTTGATGTCGTGCCCCGCCGCCTGCGCCAGCGGTCCCGCCTGGCCCCAGCCGGTCATGCGGCCATAGACCAGTTTCGGATTGCGCGCGAGCACGATTTCGGGGCCGAGGCCGAGCCGCTCCATCACGCCGGGCCGGAAACCTTCGATGAGGGCATCGGCACCGGCGAGCAGGTCCAACACGTCAGCGATGACGGCCTTGTCCTTGAGGTCGAGCTCGATGACCTTGCGGCCGCGGCCGGCGACCGATTTCATGGTCTTGCGCGCGCCGACGCGATCGAGCGTCACCACCTCCGCGCCCATGTCGGCCAGCAGCATGCAGGCGAACGGTCCCGGACCGATGCCCGCGAATTCGACGATGCGAAAGCCTGCGAGCGGGCCAGTGGCGCGGGTCCCGGTGTGTGGTGCGGTCTTGTCGAGCACGTCCTTGTGTCCTTGGCTTGTTTCATCGCGCTGTCACGACGAGACCGGCTCGATCTCCACGCGCTGCGATTGGCGTTTTCTGATCCTGGATTGTCCCGCGTGTATCAGGCCAACGCAAGCGCGCCGTATGCCGCAAAGCAAAACGGCGCGCATCGCTGCGCGCCGTGTGGAATTTGTCGTGCCGTGATGCGGAATGATCCGCGTCGCGCGCTCAGCCCGCCGCTTGCACCGCGCGCTGCGCCATCACCTTCACCAGATTGGCGCGATAGTCGGACGAACCATGGATGTCGCTGAGCAGGCCTGATGCCGACACGGTGACGCCGTCGATCGCCGATGCCGACCAGTTCGACTTCAGTGCCGCCTCGATCGCCGGCACCCGCATCACGCCGCTCTGCGACGCGCCGGTGGCGGCGACGCGGACATCGCCGCCCTTGGTCTTGGTGACGAACACGCCGGTCAGCGCGAAGCGCGACGCCGGGTGGCGCATCTTCGCGTAGCCGGCCTTTTCCGGCACCGGGAACGCCACCTCGGTGATGATCTCGCCATCCTCAAGCGCCGTCGTGAACAGGCCCTTGAAGAAATCATCCGCCGTGATCGCGCGCTTGTTGGTCTTCACGGTTGCGCCGAGCGAGATCAGCGCCGCCGGGAAGTCCGCCGCCGGGTCGTTGTTGGCGATGGAGCCGCCGATGGTGCCACGGTGACGCACTGCGGGATCGCCGAGCACCGAGGTGAGATAGGAGATCGCGGGGATCGCCTTCTGCACGTCGGCATTGGTCATGATGTCGTAGTAGGTGGTCGCGGCCTTGATCACGAGCGTGTCGCCGGACAGTTGCACGCCGATCAGGTCCTTGATCTTGCCGATGTCGATGACGTCGGACGGCGAGGCGAGACGCTGCTTCATGACCGGAAGCAGAGTGTGGCCGCCGGCGAGGAACTTGGCTTCGCTGCCCTTGGCGAACAGCGCCGCCGCCTCGTCGACCGAGGAGGCACGATGATAAGTCGTCTGGTACATGGTTGCTCCTCCAATCGTCTCAAGCGTTGCCGTGGATCGCGTGCCAGACGCGGTCCGGCGTCGCCGGCATTTCCAGCTTGTTGTTGCCGATCGCATCCGTGATCGCGTTGATCACGGCCGCCGAGGCACCGATCGCGCCAGCCTCGCCGCAGCCCTTCACGCCGAGCGGATTGCCCGGGCAGAGGGTCGTGGTGTGGCTCAGCTTGAATGACGGCACGTCGTCGGCGCGCGGCATCGCATAGTCCATGAACGACGCGGTGACCGGCTGGCCGTTGCTGTCATAGACAGCGTGCTCCAGCAGCGCCTGGCCGATGCCTTGGACAAGACCGCCATGGACCTGGCCTTCGACGATCATCGGGTTGATCAGTCGGCCGAAATCGTCAGCCGCGACGAAGTTGACGAACGACGTCTTGCCGGTGGCCTGGTCGACCTCGAGCTCGCAGATATAGGTGCCGGCCGGGAAGGTGAAGTTGGTCGGATCGTAGAAGGCGCTCTCCTTCAATCCGGGCTCCATCCCGTCAGGCAGATTGTGCGCGGTGTAGGCGGCGAGTGCGACCATCGGCAGGGCGATCGACTTGTCGGTGCCGGTCACCTTGAACTCGCCGTTCTCGATGATGATGTCGCCTTCAGATGCCTCCAGCGCATGGGCGGCGATCTTCTTGGCCTTGGCCTCGACCTTCTCCATCGCCTTCAGGATCGCGGTCAGACCGACGGCGGCCGAGCGCGAGCCATAAGTGCCCATGCCGAACTGCACCTTGTCGGTGTCGCCATGGACGATCGAGACCTGGCTGATCGGCACGCCCAGACGTTCCGCGATCAACTGGCAGAAGGTGGTCTCGTGGCCCTGGCCGTGGCTGTGCGATCCCGTGAGCACCTCGATGGTGCCGACCGGGTTGACGCGGATCTCAGCCGACTCCCACAAACCGACGCCGGCGCCGAGGCTGCCCACCGCCTTCGACGGCGCGATGCCGCAGGCCTCGATGTAGCAGGACAGGCCGATGCCGCGCAGCTTGCCCTGCGCCTTGGCGGCGGCCTTGCGCGCCGGGAAGCCGGCATAGTCGATGGCCTTCATCGCCGCGTCGAGCGAGGCGTTGAAGTCACCGGTGTCGTAGGCCATGATCACCGGGGTCTGGTGCGGGAACTGGGTGATGAAGTTCTTGCGCCGCAGCTCGGCCGGATCGACCTTGAGCTGACGCGCCGCGGTCTCGACCAGCCGCTCCAACAGATAGCTCGCCTCGGGACGGCCGGCGCCACGATAGGCGTCCACCGGTGTCGTGTTGGTATAAACGCCCATCACCTCGGCATAGATCGCCGGGATGTTGTACTGGCCCGACAGCAGGGTCGCGTAGAGATAGGTCGGCACCGACGACGAGAACAGCGACATATAGGCGCCGAAATTGGCGTGGGTCTTGACCCGCAGACCAAGGATCTTGTTATCGGCGTCGAACGCCATCTCCGCCTTGGAGATGTGGTCGCGACCATGCGCATCGGTCAGGAACGCCTCGGTGCGGTCGCCGGTCCACTTCACCGGGCGGCCGACCTTCTTGGACGCCCACAGCGCCACCATCTCTTCCGGATAGATGAAGATCTTGGAGCCGAAGCCGCCACCGACGTCGGGCGCGATCACCCGCAGCTTGTGCTCGGGGGCGATGTTGTAGAACGCCGACAGAACGAGGCGGGCGACGTGCGGATTCTGCGACGTCGTATAGAGCGTGAAGTGCTCTTCTGCGGCGTCGTAGTCCGCGATCGCCGCGCGCGGCTCCATCGCATTCGGCGCCAGCCGGTTGTTGGTGAGCTCCAGGCTGACGACGTTGGCGGCCTTGGAGAACGCGGCATTGACCGCAGCCTCGTCGCCAATATGCCAGTCGTAGACGACGTTGCCGGGGGCCTCTGGATGCAGCTGCGGCGCGCCGGGCTTCAGCGCGGAAGGCATGTCGGCCACCGCCGGCAGCTCCTCATATTCCACCACGACCGCCTCGGCGGCGTCACGCGCGAGGTTCTTGCTCTCGGCGATCACGACGGCGACGGCCTGGCCCACGAACCGCACGGTCTCCGGCGCCATCGCCGGCCATGCGCCCATCCTCATCGGCGAGCCGTCCTTGGAGGTCACGGCCCAGCCGCAGATCAGGTTGCCGACCTTGTCATCGACGATCTGCCGGCCGGTGAGGACCGCGACCACACCCGGCATCGCCTCGGCAGCCGAGGAGTCGATGCTCTTGACCTTGGCGTGGGCGTGCGGGCTGCGGATGAAATGGGCATAGGTCATGCCCAGAAGCTTGATGTCGTCGACATACCGGCCCTTGCCGGTGATGAAACGCTTGTCCTCCTTGCGGACGACGCTCGCGCCAATGCCTTCCATACCCATGCAAATCTCTCCCCTACCGGAGTTTGTTGTCCCGCCGCGGCCATCGCGCGCAGCGGTCGTGGTCTCGGTATTGATTGAAAGACGTCGAAGCCGACGGGTCCGTCCCGCGGCCTTTATTCGGCAGCCTGGGCGACCTTCATCCGCCCCGCGGCGTCGAGCACGGCCTTGACGATGTTGTGATAGCCGGTGCAGCGGCAGATGTTGCCTTCCAGTTCCTCACGCACCGTGGCCTCGTCGAGCTCGCCTCCGTGGCGGTGCACAATATCGATGGCCGACATGATCATGCCCGGCGTGCAATAGCCGCATTGCAGGCCGTGATTGTCGCGGAAGGCCGCTTGCATCGGGTGCAGCTCGTCGCCTTTGGCAATGCCTTCGATGGTGGTGACGTTGGCGCCGGCGGCTTGGGCTGCGAGCACGGTGCAGGACTTCACGGAGCGGCCGTCGATATGGACCACGCAGGCGCCGCATTGGCTGGTGTCACAGCCGACATGGGTACCGGTGAGATTCAGATGATCCCGCAACAGGTGCACGAGCAGGGTGCGATCCTCGACCTCGACCGAGACCGCCTTGCCGTTCACTGTCAATTTGACTGTCGACACGAGTAACCTCCCGATGAATTATTCTTATTCTGATTAGAAACAGCGCCTTCAGGACTTTGCAACTCGAATTTTCGTCTTCGATGTCATTGCGACGTCTTGCGCGCGCCATCGGCGATTCGGTCGCATCTCCTGATGCGAGGACTGGCAGTTGCAGCGCTATCGGCCGGGGTATCTGCGGTCACTGCCCATTTACTCACCCTTAGCCATTGTGACGTAGTTTTGATCACAGTCCGGTGTATGCCCGCCGGGTGGAGGGACACCGGCCACAATAAAGGCTGGCCTGTCGGGGGTGGGAATGTCTGCGCATCTGGCGCCGCAGTCGCGGCGTGGCAATTTTCTGACCCTGCGTTTCCGTGCCAAGATCTTTCTCGGCTTCGCGGTCGTGCTGGCGATCTCCGCGGCCAGCATCGGGTTCGCCTATCTCGGGTTCGAGAAGGTCGCGGCCGCCGTCGCCTCCTATCGGGCCAGTGTCTCCGAGGCCGATGCGGCCAGAACCATCGACCGGGAGCTCATCTCCTACCAGGCGCTCGCGCGCTATTTTGCCCTGACCGGCAAGCCCGAGGACGAGGCCGCCGCGACGGCAGCGCAGCAGTCGCTGCTGGCGGCGATCGACAAGTCGCTGGCGGCCGCCAGCGCCGCGGAGCGGCGGGCGCAGCTCGGCAAGCTGCAGGCGCAGTTTCAGACCTTCGCCAAGATCTTCTCCGAGATCGTCAACCTGACCCGCGACAATGCCAAGCTGGCCACCGACCAGATCGGCATCGTCGGCAACAAGATCCGCTATAAGTTCGACGATCTGGCCGATACGGCCGCGCTCGCCGGCCTGCCGACCGTGCAGACCACCGCCAAGGACCTGACCGGTCAGTATCTGACCGCCTCCGCGCTGGTCGGCACGTTCCTCGCGAAACCCGATCCGAAGACGGCCGATGGGGCCATCGCACGGACGCGCTTCCTGGAGACGTCGCTGGTCACGATCTACGCCAATGACGAGAAGGTGACGCAGCGTGTCACCGAACTCGGTGACCTCATCAAGCAGTACCGCGCCGCCTTCATCAAATTCGCGGACAATTCCAAGGCGCTGGCGAAACTGGTCCAGGACATGGGCACCGCGGCCACCGAGATCCTCGGTCTGTCCAACGGGCTGCGATCGGACCTTGCCGCCGACCAGCAGCGCATCGAGTCCGCCACCAATGCCACCATCGCCGAGATCGAGCGGCTGATCGCGATCCTGGCCGTCGGTGGCCTTGCCCTTGGCGCTGCGCTGGCCTTGATGCTCGGCAACGGCATCTCCAAGCCGATGATCACGATGTGCAAGGCGATGCGCGAGCTCGCCTCCGGCAATTTCGATGTGCGCCTGCCGGGGCTCGGCCGCGCCGACGAGATCGGCGAGATGGCCGCCGCCGTCGAGGAGTTCAAGGTTCAGGCCGTGGCGAAGGCCGAGCGCGACGCCGCGACCCAGGATGCCCAGAACAAGGCCGCCGGCGCGGCGCGCCGGGCCGAGCTGATCCGTTTTGCCGACGAATTCGAGGCTGCGGTCGGCTCCATCGTGTCCAACGTGTCGAGCTCTGCGGAGCAGCTCGAACATGCCGCCTCCACCCTGACCAGGACCGCGGAAACCACCCAGTCGCTGGCCAGCCGGGTTAGCGGCACCTCGGACCAGGCCGCAGGCCGGATCCACTCGGTCGCCAGTGCGACCGACGAGCTGTCGGCCTCGGTCAGCGAGATCGGACGACAGGTCCGCGAGTCCAACCGCATCGCCGAATCCGCGGTGAGCCAGGCCGAGGAGACCGACGGACGCATCGGCAAGCTGTCGCGGGCGGCGCAGGAGATCGGGGACGTCGTCAAGCTGATCACGGCGATCGCCGAGCAGACCAACCTTCTGGCGCTGAATGCCACCATCGAGGCGGCGCGGGCCGGGGATGCCGGCCGCGGCTTCGCGGTCGTCGCCTCCGAGGTCAAGTCGCTGGCCGAGCAGACCGCCAAGGCGACCGATGACATCTCCAACCATATCTCCGGCATGCAGGCTGCGACCCAGGAGTCGGTGACCGCGATCAAGCAGATCGGCGGCACGATTCGCCAGATCTCCACGATCGCCTCGTCGATTGCGACCGCCGTCGAGCAGCAGGGTGGCGCGACCCAGGAGATCGCGAGGAACGTACAGAGCGTCGCGGCCGGCACGCAGGCCGCGGCTTCCGATATCACCGAGGTCAATCGCGGCGCGACGCAAACGGGCGAGGCTTCGGAAGAGGTGCTGCGCTCGGCCAAGTCGCTGTCGTCGCAGAGCGCAAGGCTGCGCGAGGAGCTCAACCGCTTCATGGCGAATATTCGCGCGGCATAGGGCGCGCCGGAACGGAGTTAGGCTGGTCGGCCCATAACTGCCCGCGAGGTGGCTCCAGTCCGCCCAGCATTCTGCTGTCGTCCCCGCGAAAGCGGGGACCCATCCGCCGGAGCAGCGGTTTGGCGGGTGGTATCAGTTGCGCGGCTCAATCAGGTATCACGCGGTATGGATCCCGGGTCGCGCTCGCTTGCCCGGGACGACACTTTGATTGAGGCCCATCGGGATGCTTCACCAACGAGACCCGTAACTGGGGGCGAGTAGGGTTCCCGCCCCGTTCCGGGAACCCCGTGCCAAACGAGACGTTGGGTCGCAGCGGCGGCGGCTCGCTGCCGCATTTGCTTCATTCTCTCCGGTCTAGCATGCGGTGCGACCTGCGCCATCGCATTGGGATTCCATGGCACCCCGACAGGCACCCGTACCCGATCTCCGCATCGTCACGCCGGCGCCGCAATCGGCCGGTGTCGCGCGCGAGCTGCCTGAGCACGACCGCATTATCGAGACCAACATTCCTGCGCGGCTCGACGATCTCCGCTGGAGCGGATTTCACACCCGCGTGGTGCTGGCGCTCGGCATCACCTGGGTGCTCGACGGACTCGAGGTGACGCTCGCGGGCGCGCTGTCCGGCGCGCTGAAGCAGAGTCCGGTGCTGCACTTCTCCAATCTCGATATTGGCCTGGCGAACAGCGCCTATCTGGCCGGTGCTGTTCTGGGCGCGCTCGGTTTTGGCTGGCTCACCGACCGCATCGGCCGCAGGAAACTGTTCTTCATCACGCTCGCGCTCTACCTGTCTGCGACCGCGGCGACGGCCTTGTCCTGGAATGTCGCGGTCTATGCGCTGTTCCGCTTCCTCACCGGCGCGGGCATCGGCGGCGAGTATACGGCGATCAACTCGACCATCCAGGAACTCGTCCCGGCGCGCTACCGCGGCTGGACGGATCTGATGATCAATGGCAGCTTCTGGCTGGGTGCCGCGTTGGGGGCCGTCGGTGCCATCGTTCTGCTCGATCCCGAGGTGGCGAGCGCTGACATGGGCTGGCGTCTGGCCTACGGCATCGGCGCCGGCCTCGGCCTCGTGGTGCTGATCATGCGGATGTGGATTCCGGAAAGCCCGCGCTGGCTGATGATCCATGGCCATCCCGAGCAGGCCCACGACATCGTCGCTGCAATCGAGCGCGACGTGACCGGCCATGATCGCGAGGAGCGGGCAAAATCTTTGCCGAAGATCCGCCTGCGCATGCGTGACCACACCCCGCTCCTTGAGGTCGCGCGCACGCTGTTCTCGGTCTACCGCCAGCGCTCGCTGGTCGGTCTCACCTTGATGATTGCGCAAGCCTTCTTCTACAACGCGATCTTCTTCACCTTCGCCTTGGTGCTCACCGACTTCTACGGCATTCAGGCGGATCATGTCGGCTGGTACATCCTGCCCTTCGCGGCCGGCAACGTGCTTGGGCCACTGCTCCTCGGCCGCCTGTTCGACACACTTGGTCGTCGCGCCATGATCACCTTCACCTATGGTGTCTCGGGGGTGTTGCTCGCGCTCACCGGCTATCTGTTTTCCCTCGGGGTCTTGAGCGCGCAGACGCAGACGGCCGCCTGGATGGTGATCTTCTTCTTCGCCTCGCCTGCGGCGAGTGCGGCCTATCTCACTGTGTCGGAGAATTTTCCGCTCGAGGTGCGGGCGCTTGCGATCGCCTTGTTCTACGCGATCGGGACCGGTCTTGGCGGTGTCGCCGGACCGGCGTTGTTCGGTGCGCTGCTCGACAGCGGCGCGCGCGGCGCCGTGTTCGCCGGCTATTTGTTCGGCGCGGCGCTGATGGTGGTGGCGGCGCTCGTCGCCTCGCGCTATGCGGTCGCGGCCGAGCGGAAATCGCTCGAAGACGTGGCGCGCCCGCTCGCCGTGATGGAGTAGATTGGCATGTCCGACGTTTCGAAGCTGATTGCAACGCAGCCACCCGCGGCCGCCAGCGCGCCCCCCGAGATCGTGCCCGCGCCCGCCAGCCTGGTCCCGCATCTCGGCGAGGTGGCGATCCTTCTTGATATCGACGGCACGCTGCTCGATCTCGCGCCGACGCCACGCGAGGTATGGGTGCCGCCGGGGCTCGCCGAGACGCTGAATAGCTTGCTGCAACGAACCGCCGGAGCGCTGGCGCTGGTCAGCGGCCGCTCGCTCAACGACATCGACCTGATCTTCGCGCCGGAGATCTATCCCGCCGTCGGTGGCCACGGTGCGGAGATGCGGCTCGGCAGCGGCAACGAGGCCGACGCCGTTCAGGCGCCGCCGATGGACAAGGAGCTCAAGCGCAGGCTGGCGGCGATTGCCAAGCTCAGCCCCGGCATCCTGCTCGAGGACAAGGGCTACTCGCTGGCCCTGCATTATCGTCTCGCGCCGCAGGCCGAGGCGGCAATCTATGAGGAGGTGTCGCGCATTCGCGCGGAGCTGCCGGGCGCGCCGATCGAGGTATTACCGGGCAAATGCGTGTGCGAGATCAAGCACGCCGGCTTCACCAAGGCGACCGGTGTGCGCGAGCTGATGCGCCGTGCGCCGTTCGAGGGGCGCAAGCCGTTCTTCATCGGCGATGACGTGACCGACGAATCGGTGTTCGCAATCATGCCTGATTTCGCCGGCCTGTCGTTCTCGGTCGGCCGGCGTGCCCTTGGTGTCGATGGACATTTCGATTCGCCGGACGATGTGCGCGCGTTTCTCGCACGACTCGCGCAACGCGAAGGTCAGTCCGCGGCATCGCGCTGAACTCGTCGTCATCTGCTCGGTTCCAGCTGCCGCTGGTTCGCATATCGCACCTTTGCTTGCGATTAGAAATACTCTGACTTGATCGGCGCTCTGATTCTACCGCGCCGCTGCCCGAATTTGGTTTCAATTGGTTGAAAGGGTGACCCGGAACCATATTGATGAACAGCTGTTAACCGACACTGACCAACAGGAGGGGAGCTGTGAACCTCGTCGTGGTTTCGAATCGGGTGGCGCGTGGCAAAGCCAATGAGCCAATGACCGGCGGACTTGCGGCAGCTCTGCTGCCCGTAGTGGAAAATTCTGGGGCAGTTTGGGTTGGTTCCTCAGGTCGTGTGCGTGATGGCGCGCAGATGGAACCGATTGCGCAGATCGAGCAGCTCGGCCAGGGCGCGTTGGCCTTGTTGGATCTGCCGGCCGCGCATTATGCCGGCTACTACGAAGGCTTTGCGAATTCTGCGCTGTGGCCGGCGCTGCATTCACGCAGCGATCTGATCAGCGTCTCGCATGACGACTATCGCTCCTATCGCGAGGTGAATGCGTTCGTCGCGCGTGCCTTGTTGCGGTTTCATAAGCCTGAGACCCTGTTCTGGATTCAGGATTATCATTTTCTCTCGCTCGGTGTGGAACTGCGCACGCTGGGCGTGAAGAGCCCGATCGGCTTCTTCCTGCATACGCCGTGGCCCGCGCGCAGCGTCATCGACAGCGTGCCGAATCACCGCGATCTCGTGACCGCGATGCTGGCCTACGATCTCATCGGTTTCCAGACCGAGGACGATCGGGACAATTTCTGCGCCTGCATTCGCGCTGATCTTGGCCTGCAGGTGCGGGATGGCGTCGTGAAGTCGCGCCATGGCCGCACGCGTCTGGCGGTGTTCCCGATCGGCATCGACGCCGACAAGTTCGCGGCATCCGCGGCCAAGGCCGCGTCGCATCCGGACGTGTCGCGACTGCGCCGCAGCCTGCATGGCGAAAAGCTCGCCATCGGCGTCGACCGGCTCGATTATTCCAAGGGGCTGGTCAACCGCATCACCGCGTTCGACCGCATGTGGACGATGCATCCGACGCTGCTGCGCGCCGCGTCGCTGTTGCAGATCGCGACGCCGTCACGCGAATCCATCGAGGCCTATGGCAATCTTCAGAGCGACGTCGCGCGCCTCGTCAGCGAGGTCAATGGCCGTCATGGCGAGGCCGACTGGACGCCGATCCGCTATCTCAACAAGGGCTATGGGCAGGGCGTGCTGTCCGGACTCTATCGCAGCGCGCAGGTCGGCGTGGTGACGCCGCTGCACGACGGCATGAATCTCGTGGCCAAGGAGTATGTCGCCGCGCAGAGCCCGGTCGATCCCGGGGTGCTGGTGCTGTCGAAATTCGCCGGCGCCGCCAATGAGCTCGACGCCGCTCTGCTGGTCAATCCGCATGACATCGACGGCATGGCGCGTACCATCGCGATGGCGCTGTCGATGCCGCTCAACGAGCGCCGGATGCGCTATGAGATCATGATGACGAAGTTGCGCCGTCATTCCATCCAGCAATGGTTCACGGATTTCCTGGAGGCGCTGCAGGATAGCGACGCGCCGGAGACCGCCGAGATCGCGCCTCTGCCGACCGCGCCCGCGGGCCTCCTCAGCAGTCGCCTGGCGTCATCGAGCGCGCGTTATCACTGACCCGGATGGGCCGCCGCGTCGGGTCTCGGCGGCGTCAATGACAATAGGCCACGCCGTCCAGCACGGCGCAGCGCAGCTTGTTCGGCGAGCTCGGATTGTCCATCGGCACCATGCCTTTTCCCTGGCCGACGAAGACGCCCGGACCGACCACCACGGAGGCCTTGTTGCCGACGATGACGGACGGGTGTGGCTTCAGGCTGGACTTGGTGCCGTCCGGCCACAGGATCGCGTCGCCCTGCCAGATACCTTTGCGGCCGTCGTCGCAGGTCACGTCGACGCCCTGCCGGGTGCATTGATCGGCCCGCGCTGTATCAAGCGGCGCCGCCACAGCCCCAAGCACCAAGGACAGCGCGACGAGCGCGCGAAAATGGCCGGTTGACGGCATAGCAGGTCCTCGCGAGGCTCCGACCGATGGAGCCGCAAATCAGTGGTCGCGCTGTCGGGCCCGAGGGTTCATCACCGGCCGTCCGGACCCGAGACAGCCCTGATCCGGCCGGCAACCGCGGCCGATTGATGATTTTTATCAGTGATTTGGAGGAAATTTGGTCGGAAAGGCCGCGACCCGGCTTGCAAAACGCCGCCGACCCCGCCAAGAGAGGGCCGCTGGAGAGATGGCCGAGTGGCTTAAGGCGCACGCTTGGAAAGCGTGTGTGCGGGAAACCGTACCGTGGGTTCGAATCCCACTCTCTCCGCCAGTCACCCATCCCAGCCATTCCCAAAACCTGCCAAAATGCTTGTTTAACAATGCGTTAGGTGGTGGAATCGTTGCCGGCGCTTCCCAGGAATACCCATCCAAACCCGCTCTGGACCGGGTATGAAACCGGGTATCGGGCCGAGCTGACCGGGTATCGCGGGTGAGTTCATGCTAACTGATGTCCAGATTCGGAAAGCCAAGGCGGCGGACAAGCCCTACAAGCTCCCCGACGGCGGGGGCCTCCACGTCTACGTCTCCGCTGCCGGCGGCAAGTTATGGCGCCTGCGCTACGAGTTCGATGGCAAGGAGAAGCTGCTCTCGCTCGGGCCTTATCCCTCGGTCGGCCTCGCGGAAGCCAGAGACGCGGCCGCAAACGCCAAGCGTTTTCTCCGTGAGGGGCGGGATCCTGCCGTCGAGAAGCGGCTCAGGCGCCTCCAGGTCGCCACGAGCCAATCGTCGACCTTCGAGGCGATTGCCCGCGAGTGGCACGATCTGAACAAGGGGCACTGGGTCGAGCAGCACGCCTTCGACGTCCTCCACTCCCTTGAGCGGGACGTCTTCCCCGATCTCGGCACCATCCCGATCAGGGATATCACTGCGGCCAACGTGATTGCTGTTCTACGTCAGATCGAGGGGCGTCCCGCGGTCGAGACTGCGCGCCGCGTCCGCCAGCGGATGTCGGCGGTCTTCGTGTACGCCATCGCATCGGGCCGTGCCGAGAACGATCCAGCCGCCGCAGTGCAGAAGGCGATGAAGCCGCTGAAGAAGGGACGGCAGCCGGCCGTCACGGACCTTGAACAAGCGAGGATCGTCTTGCGCCGGGCGGACGAGACACCGGCCTCGCCGGTCACCAAGCTTGCACTGAGGCTTTTGGCGTTGACGGCCTTACGGCCGGGAACGCTGATTGCGGCGCCCTGGGCAGAGTTCGAAGATCTAGATCCCAAATCTCCGATCTGGGTGGTGCCGGCCGAGCGGATGAAGCTCCGTCTCCAGTACAAGGATGATCAGAGCAGAGATCACCTGGTGCCGCTCTCGACCCAGGCTCGCGATGTCCTTCGCGCCCTTCGCAAGCTCACGGGGCGAACACCCTATCTCTTCCCCAACCAGCGACATGCTCATCGTCCGGCCAGCGAGAATGCGATCGGCTACTTGCTGAACCGTGCCGGCTACCATCACCGCCACGTGCCGCATGGCTGGCGGGCGACATTCTCGACGGTGATGAACGAGCGCTACAAGCACGATCGACACATCATCGATCTGATGCTGGCGCATGTGCCAAAAAATGCGGTGGAGGGCGCCTATAACCGCGCCGAGCACCTCGACCGCCGCATCGAGCTGGCGCAGGCCTGGGCTGATCTGCTGATGGTCGACCAAATGCCGATCGAGGATCTCCTCAGTCTTCGGCGCTCGCCGAAGCCGGGACGCGAGATGGCGGCAGTGATTTGATCCAGGCGTCGATATCGGACTGCAGCCAGCGCACGGTGTTGGGTCCGAGACTGCGAGGAACGGGGAAGGTGCCGTCGGCGATACGCCGATAGATCGTTGATGTTCCGAGGCCGGTCTTTTGCCTTACGTCGCTGACCTTGCCCCTTGGGCATAATCCAGTTTGAAGTTCGTTCTGGCCCCAACGAGGACCAGAGCATGAAGCGCAGCCGCTTTACGGAAGAGCAGATCATCGGGATTTTGAAGGAGCACGAGGCTG